>Ga0114916_1000898_pt1 | contig 18171 bp, 18 predicted proteins | sample MalvirAntarct_66_FD_83501 | JGI IMG/M metagenome (GOLD analysis project Ga0114916, IMG submission 83501) | Marine viral communities from the Global Malaspina Expedition - Malaspina viral metaG Antarct_66 | ecosystem: Environmental > Aquatic > Marine > Oceanic | place: West Anvers Island... | reverse complement strand
GGCCAATATGCTGTCGAAGCCATCGAGATGCCGGCCGTCGATCCGTTCGTGACCCCGATCCTCTATTCGATCCCGGTGCAGCTGCTCGCCTATCACACGGCGGTGCTGAAGGGGACGGACGTCGACCAGCCCCGCAACCTGGCCAAGTCCGTCACCGTCGAGTAGCGGTCCGCTATCCGGCGATCCCCCGGAGCCACGCCGCGCCGTCGGCCAGCAGTTCCGCCGCCTTGTCCAGTTCCTCGGGCGCGCGGATGAAGCCGTGCGTCATGCCCGGATAGACCTTGTAGGCGACCGGCACGCCGGCCGCGCGCGCCTTCTCGGCCATCGCGGCGCTGTCGTCGGCCAGCACGTCGACTTCCGCGACACCGATGAACAGCGGCGGCAGTCCGGCGAGGTCCGCGCGCAGCGGTGCCGCCAGAGGGTGGCGCATCTGGTCCGCGGTCGCGGTGTAGTTGCGCCAGAAGAAGCGCATCATGCGCTCGGACAGGTAATAGGTGCCGTCGCCGTAGATTCGATAGGATTCCCGCCCGAAATCGGAATCGAAGACGCCGTAGTTCAACAGGCAACCGGCGAGGAGCGCCTCGCCCGCATCGCGCAGCACCAGGGCCGTCGCGGCGGCGAGATTGCCGCCGGCCGAGTCCCCGCCGACGACCACCCGCTTCGGGTCGAGCCCACGCTCGCCGCCCGCCCGCGCCACCCAGCGCACGGCGGCGACGCACTCGTTGAGCGCCTGGGGGAACTTGTACTCGGGCGAAAGCGAGTAATCGACCGACAGCACTGCAAAACCTGACCGAGCGGCGTATTCCCGCGCCGTCCGGTCGACCGTGTCGATGCTGTTCCAGGTCCAGCCGCCGCCGTGCAGCAGAACGAGGACGGGAGCCGGGGCGGCAGCGCCCTCGGGGACGTTGAGCCGGCAGAAGATCAGCCGCCCAGGCCCCGGCACCGCGAACTCCTCGACCCGCGCCATCTGCGGACCGCCGCCGGCATAGCCGATCCGCCCCGCCTCGACGTTCGCCCGGAGTTGGGCGACGTCGGCGGTGAAGACGTCGACGCCCGCCGTGCCGCGGTCTGTGGTGGCCTCGAGGAAGGCCTTCATCTGCGGATCGAGGGGAGCGGGGTGGCGCGGCTCGGTCATGTTCTCTGGCCTTTTCCGGTGCAACGGTCGCCCTAAGCTTCGATGAAGCGCCCGGCTTTTGCAAAGCCCCGCCGCCCGACGCCCCGCCGCACGGATACGGAGATGGACATGGCCCGCAGGACCACCGGCACGCCGGCCGCACCGGCACGCTCTCACGCCGCGGACGACCTCGACCACAGGATCGTCGAGGAAACCCTGGCACTCGCGGAGCAGGTGGGTTGGGAGGGCGTGCGCCTCCATACCGTCGCCGAGCGCCTGGACATCCCCCTGAACGCGCTGGCGAACCGCTATCGCGACCTCGACGCGATCGCCGACGCCTGGCTGCGCCGCAGCGTCGCCGCGATGCTGGCCCCGATGCCTGCCGGATTCGTGGAGCAGCCGCCGAACGAGCGCATCGAAACGGCGATCGTCCGCTTCCTCGACGCGCTCGCACCGCATCGCGGGGTAACGGCCGCGATGATCGCCGCCAAGCTCTGGCCCGGTCACCCGCATCACTGGGTGCCCCTGGTGTTCAACCTGTCGCGGACCGTGCACTGGATCCGCGAGGCCGCCCTGCTCGATGCCCGCGGCGTCCGGCGGCAGATGGAGGAAGTCGCCCTGACCGCGCTGCTGGTCGCGACCTTCGCCGTCTGGTGCCGGGACCGCTCCGAGGGCCAGGATCGCACCCGCCGTTTTCTGCGTCGAAGCCTCGTGGGCGGGAGCCGCTGCTACGGCCGCCTGCTGCGCCGCCGGCACATCGAACCGCGCCGCGACGATGAACCCGCGGCCGCCTGACGGGTTGATCAGCCGACACGAAAGGAGGCGTCATGTCCGGCAACGCGAAGAACACCCGCGCGACGATCATCCCCGCGATCCGCTATCGCGAATCGGCGAAGATGGTGGACTGGCTCTGCGAAGCCTTCGGCTTCGAGAAGCAGATGGTCATCCCAGGTCAGTCCGGCGCCATCACCCATGCCCAACTCGTCTTCGGCAACGGCATGGTGATGATCGGTTCGATGTCCGACTCCGCCTACGGACTGATGTTCCGCCAACCGGACGAAATCGGCGGGGTCGGCACGCAGAGCCCCTACATCATCGTCGACGACGCTGACGCACATTATGCGCGCGCCAAGGCCGCCGGTGCGGACATCAAGATCGATATCAAGGACGAGGACTATGGCGGGCGCGGCTACACCTGCGCCGATCCCGAAGGCCATTTCTGGAGCTTCGGCACCTACGATCCGTGGGAGGAGACGAAGCCTCAGCCGATGCACCCATTACGCGATTAGATGTTTGGTCCCGAGCGTTTGATGGTGCGGGTCATGGATGAACCTGGATGGCTCGTCGGTCCAGCCATTGCAGATCGCTTCTTCTCGGCCCGCATCTGTTCGATCCCAACGGGCGTCCAGGTCTTGCCGGACGGATCGGTGAAGTGCGCGCCGTTACCGGTCGGCACAGTGTGGATCGTGTAGGGAACGGCGGGCGGCCAGCGCGCGCAGGAATTCACAGGCAACACGGCGCATTGCCTGCTCATGCAGTTTCACGAAGGCGAACCCGGTCGGCCGGTCGATCGCACATGAGAAGATGGAGCTTGCTCTCTTCGGTTCGCAGTTCGGCTATGTCGACCCTCGGATCAGGTCTGCCGGCAGATGACGCTGGCGATGTCGGTCGGACGAAGACGCCACAATCGGATCGACGAAATCCACGGGCGCCCCTTCGTGCAGACCGGCGAAGAGGCGGGACTGCCCGGCGGGCTGGTTCGCGCCGCCATCGAGGAGATCGCCGATACGGCAGCGGACGCGTTCGAGCGGATGCGGGCAGATCCTAGAGGTCCGGCTTCGCGACCATCAGCCAGACGATAACCAGGACGGCGGCGAAGGCGGGGAAGCCGAAGGCGAACCAGCAGCGGTAGAGGGCGTGATAGGCGGGCGGCAGCGGTTCGCCGGCCGCCGCGGCGGCGCGGGCGAGGTCGCGCATGCGCCACTGCATCCAGACCACCGGTAGCCAAAACAGCCCCACCACAGCATAGAGGCCGAGGCTGGCCGCAACCCAGCCTTCGAGCAGCGGCCAGCCGGCGCGCTGCGCCAGGGCGGCCCCGGTCAGCGGCTGCACGACGACCGCCGACGCGGTGAACAGCATGTCGGCGATCACCACGACGCCGGCCGTATGCGCCACGATCCGTGCGTCGCGGGTCCGGTGCGCCATGACCATGAAGAAGGCGATGCCGGCACCGGTCCCCAGCAGCACGGCGGCCCCGACGATGTGCAGCGCCTTCAGCGGCAGGAACCAGTCGTCCATCCCCCCCCCCCCTACCGTTCGTCCATTACCGCCAGGGTCGCCAGCGCCAGCAGCGCCGCCGGCACCGTCTTCACCAGCGCCCCCAGCGGATCGAGCCACAGATCGGGCCGGACGACCGTCGCCGCGAGGAGATAAGCGGCACTGGCCGCCAGCATGCCGATCAGCGCGGCCGGTGCGGTCCTGCGGAAGCAGACCAGTGCCGCCAGCGCGATGTCGACGAGCGACCCGGCGACCACGGCGGCGGTCGCCGCCCCGCCGCTCCATCCGGCGACCATGAGGACGGCGGCCGCATCGCCGATCCGCACCAGCCCGATCAGCCCCGACACCAGCCAGAACAGCGCCAGCACGGCGAGCGCCAGCGGCTTGACGAAATAGAGCCTGGCGAACCAGCGCTCCTGCACGCCGGCTGGCCAGGCCTCCAGGGTCTCGGCGAGCGATTTCGGCCGCACCCCGAGCAGGCGCTCGCAGGCGCCGGCCGTGCCGATGACGCCGTCGCGTGCCTGCGCCATCGCCGTGCTGCGCATCGGGCTGCGCCACCCGGCCCACCCCGCCGCGTCCGCTGCGGCGGCGGTCAGCCGGGCGGTCCAGGCCGGCAGAGGCACCACCGGTGCCGGCGGCAGTCCCAGCCAGGCGCGCAGCGCCGTCAGCAGGTCGCCGAGGCGCGTCGGCTCGTCCGCCACGACATCGACCGCGACGCGCGCCGGTGCGGCCGGGTCGAGCGCCCGCAGCGCCGCGGCGGCGACATCGTCGACCGCGACGGTCTGCACGCGGCTGTCGGCGTGCACGGCCGGCACGATCCACGGAAACCCGGCGAGCCCGCGCAGCAGGGCCGTGCCGCCATACGCCATGGGTGCCAGGACGAGGCCGGGCCGCAGCACCACCCAATCGATGTCGATCGCCGCCAAAGCCGAATCGGCCTCGTGCTTCGTCGCGAAGAAGGCCGTGCCCGCCCCCGGCCCGACGCCGACGGCAGAGACATGGACGAGGCGCCGCACGCCGGCCGCCGCACAAGCCTGGAACAGCGCCACCGTGCCGTCCACCTGAACGCCGCGCAGGTCGTCGCGCGGCCCGTCCTGCAGCACGCCGGCGCAGTTGATCACGGCGTCCACCCCGGCCAGCAGCGGCGCCCAGTCGGCGGGCGCTCGCATCCTCGCGAGGTCCGCCGCGATCCACCGGGCATAGGGATAGGCGCGCCGGGCCGCGTCGATCCGGCGCCCGGCCGCCACGATGTCGTGCCCGGCGCGCCGCAGCGCGACCAGGACATGCGAGCCGATCAGCCCGTAGGCGCCGACGACGAGAACGCGCATCTGCCAACCGTCCAGCGGAATCCGCCGGACAGGGTTAGCACGACCGATGCCGCCGATGCGCCTAGAGCGTGACCTCGACCGTCAGGGCATAGCTGTAGCTGCGCGGCGGCGGGGCTTCGCCCGGTGCGGGGCGGCCGGGATAGCGGGTGGTCAGGACGTAGACGCCCGGCCTGTCGAAGGCGACCGTCGCGCGGCCCGCGGCGTCGGTCGTGACCTCGCCGTAGACCTTCTTGTCGTCGTAGGCGTTGCCGCCGCGGAAGACCTCCAGCGCCACGCCTTCGGCCGGCTTGCCGTCCATCAGGATCTCGAAGGGGAAGCCGGTGTCGAGGAAGATCTCGTTCGGGTGGATCAGCGGCTTCAGTTCGAAGCCCTTGCCCACCGTCTTCACCGCCGCGTCGGACGGCGCCCCGCGCGTCACGTAGGTCTCGGCGACCGTCACCGCCTGCATCTCGGCGGTCTCGGCGCCGGCCGGCAGGTCCGCCTCGTCGATGGCGCGCGGCCGCTCGCCGCCCGCCGCCGGGGCACCCTGCGGGGCGCCGCGCTCCATCTGCCCAGCCTGCTGGCCCTCCGCCCGCTGCCGCGGCTGGCCCTGCTGAGCTTCCTGGCCCTGCTGCTGGCCGGGGCGCGGCTGGCGCACCGCGAGCCAGCGGCCGTCGATCTTGGCGAACTTGGCGCTGCGGCCGGTCCGCTCGCCGGTGGTGATGCGGTAGGTGCCGTCCGCCGGCAGGTCCGCCTCGGCGGCGACGAAGGACTTCATCGGGGCGACGTTCTTGATCTCGCTGCGCCGGCCCTCGGGGTCGACCAGGAAGAAGCCCTCGCCGCGCAGGGCGAAGTCCGGGACGAAATAGACCTCGTCGGTCAGCGCCGCGAGCACGGCGACATAGCCGCGCGTCGGCGCGAACTGGGTCGGCTGGAGATAGGGCGAATGGGCGTCCGCCGCGGGGCCGATCGCCGCCATCGCCAGTCCCACGGCCGTCGCCGTCAACAGTCCCGTTCGCTTCATCGCCCTACCCCGAAAAGTTTCCGCCAGACCGCCGATCGATCGGCCACGAGCTATATTGCGATTGCGAACCGTTTTCAAGATAGTGCCTCCGGCGCGGATGGAGGGCCCCGGTGGGCGGGCCCGCGCGGTCCAGGGGTAGTCGCACAATGGGTCAGTCGCTTTGGCTCCGTTCGCTGTCGGCCGGAGCCGGTATCGCCGCAATCGCCGCGGCCGCCGCACCGGCGGCGGCGCAGTCGCACCGCTTCCACGACGACCACATCCTCGGCACGTCGCTGGACGTGGTGGCGGTCGGCGGCGAGGGCTCGGCACTGGTCGCCGTGGCCGCGGCGCGCGCCGAGATCGCCCGCCTGGACCGCATCCTCAGCGGCTGGCGCGACGACAGCGAACTGTCCGGCCTGAACCGGCGCGTCGCGGATGGCGCCGCGATTCCCGTCTCCGACGATCTGTTCGGGGTGGTCGCCGCGGCCGAACGCTGGCGCGCCGCGAGCGACGGCGTCTTCGACGCCCGCCGCGTCGATTCCGGCCGGGCAATGCCCGACGCGGTCGTCCTCGATCCGGCGGCGCGCAGCGTCACCAGGCCCGACGGGCTGCGGCTCGACCTCGACGGCGTCGCCAAGGGCTGGATCGTCGACGCCGCGGTCGCGGCCGCCCGCCGGGCGGCGCCGGACCTCGCCGGTCTGATGGTCGACATCGGCGGCGACGTGCGCTGCTGGGGCAGCGGCCCGGCCGGCGGCTGCTGGCGCATCGGCGTGGCTTCCGCCGGCCGCATGGACGAGACGGCGCCCGCCGCGGCCGTCCTGGCGATCGCCGACGGGGCGGTGGCCTCCAGCGGCAGTGCGGCGCGCGGCGGCCACATCCTGTCGCCCGCCGACGGGCGCCCGGCCGCGCGCCCGCACGCCGCCACGGTGGTCGCCGGCAGCACCGCCGACGCCGACGCGCTCGCCACCGCCTTCACCCTGCTGCCGCCCGAGCGCAGCCTGCGGATCGCGGCGGGCCTGCCCGGCGTCGAGGCGATGATCGTCGCCGACGACGGGCGGACCTGGCTGACCGACGGCTGGGACGGCCTGACCGCCGGTGACGCCGGCATGCTGCGCAGCAGCGACGCCGCGTCCGCCTGGCCCGCGGGGCAGGCGCTGACCGTCGGCTACCAGATCCCGAAGATCGAGGCCGAGAACTACCGCGCGCCCTACGTCGCGATCTGGGTCACCGACGAGAAGCGCCAGCTGGTCCGCACCCTGCTGCTGCTCGGCAACGAGGCGCGCTGGCTCGATTCGAACTATGTCTGGTGGCGCCGCTACGGCCGGAAGACGGAGGGTCTCGACGCGATGACCAAGCCGTCGCGCCAGCCGGGCACCTACAGCGCCGTCTGGGACGGCACGACCGACGACGGCGCCCGCGCCGCCCCCGGCCGCTACCTGATCCACGTCGAGGCGGCGCGCGAGCACGGCGGCCACACCTACCAGTCGGCCGAACTCGACCTGGGTGCCGAGCCGGCCGAGGTGTCGATCCCGGCGAAGGAGGAACTCGGCGCCCTGACCATGCGGTATGGAAAGACGCCGTGACCGTAGAGGTTCACCCGCATCCTCATCGGCAGCGACAGCGGCGGCGCGATGCCGCCGGCGGCGCGGACGGCGCGATCCTGCCGCGGCGGCGCTTCAACAAGGCGGCCTTCTACCGCCAGTGCCGCATGCTGCACACCTACATCTCGGCCTTCGCCTTCCTGACGCTGATGTTCTTCGCCGTCACCGGCATCACGCTGAACCATCCGGAATGGTTCGGCAGCGGCAAGAAGGCGGCGGACGTGTCGACCGTCGACCTCTCCCCGGCGGCGCTGGCCCAGGCGATGGCCGCCCCCGATCCGGTGCCGGCCATCGCCGCCGCGGTGGCGGAGACGATGTCGCTGCGCGGCAGCTTCCGCAGCGGCGAGATCGTCGGCGAGGAGGCCTATCTCCGCTTCGAGGGCGTCACCGGCACCTCGGACCTGATCGTCGACCTGACCACCGGCACCGCCGAGATCGAGATCCGGCGTGCCACGGCGATGGCCCTGCTCAACGACCTGCACCGCGGCAAGAACGCCGGCAGCGTCTGGAGCGCCTTCATCGACATCAGCGCCGGCCTCATCCTGGCGCTGTCGGTGCTGGGCTACGTCCTGTTCTTCAGCCTGCGCCTGCGCCTCGCCACCAGCCTGAAGCTGACCGCGCTCAGCCTCGGCGCCATGGTGGGCATGGTCTGGCTGTTCGTCCCCTGACCCGTCAGCGCGCCGGCGTTCCGTCCGGCAGCGTGCAGTCGCCGGGGCCGAGCGGCCGCTGCATGAGGACCGAATCGACCCAGCGGCCGTGCTTGAAGCCCACGGCGCGCAGCAGGCCGGAATAGGCGAAGCCGTGGGCGGCGTGCAGCGCGATCGAGCCGACATTGCCGCTGTCGCCGATCACCGCGACCATCTGCCGGGCGCCGGCCGCCGTGCAGAGCCGGATCAACTCGCTCAGCAGCGCCCGGCCGATGCCGCGCCCCGCCTGACCGTGCGCGACGTAGACCGAATTCTCCACCGTGTGCCGGTAGGCCGGCCGCGGCCGGTAAGCGCCGGCATAGGCGTAGCCGACGATCCGCCCGTCGATCTCCGCCACCAGATAGGGCAGCCCGCGGCCCAGCACGTCGCCCCGCCGCCGGCCCAGCTCGGCCACGTCCGGCGGCACCTCCTCGAAGGATCCGAGGCCATGCAGCACGTGGTGGGCGTAGATCGCCTGGATCTGCGGCAGATCCTCGTCCCGCGACGGACGGACTTCAGGCGAGTCGGCGGCAGGCGGCATGGGCAACTCCGGGTGGACGGGCGGACTATCGGGCCGGCGCGGCGCTGTCGGCAAGCGCGTTTACGACCACTCCTCGGCGCGCAGGAAGAACAGGCCGGAGGCGCAGAGCAGGCCGATCAGCCCGAGCATGCCGAAGGCGGCGGCCCAGCCGGCCACGCTGTCGCTGCCGACCAGATCGAGCGTCAGGCCGAACGCCGTCGGCCCCAGCATCGCGCCGATGAAGCCGAAAAAGCCGTAGACCGCCATGGTCGCGCCGCGCAGTTCCGGCTGTGCCGCAGCGAGGGCGCCGGCGTTCAGCACGCCGTTGTCCATCGTCATCGTGACGCTGTGCACGATGACCAGCACGAACACCACGCCGAACGGCAGGAGCGCGGGCAGCCCCGTGCCCAGAAGCGGCGACAAGCCCGCCAGCACCGCCGCGACCAGCGAGGCCGCGACCACCGCCAGCGCCACCGGCCGCCGCCCGAAGCGCTCGCCGAGCGTCCCGCCATAATAGCCGCCGACCGACCCGGCCAGGACGATCATCGCCATCAGGCTGGGCGCCGCGAGGCCGAACGGCAGGCCCTGCATGCCGAGCGCGCCCATCGAGAAGACGAGAAACGCCACCGTCCAGCCGCGCGCGCCGTAATTCTCGAAGCTGTGCCCCATGTTGGCGAGCACGTAGGCCAGCGCCGGCCGGTTGCGCACCACCGGCCCCAGGTTCAGCAGCGGGCCGGCGTGACTGCCGGCCGAGCGCCGCGACGCCGGCATCACCGCCAGGACGAGCAGCAGCGCCACGGCGCAGCCGGCGGCACCCACCGCATAGGCGCCCTGCCAGCCGAACGGCCCGAGCACGAAGCCGCACATGAAGAAGGACGTGGCGCCGCCCAGGCCGGTCCCAGCACTGTAGAAGGTGATCGCCCGCGCCTGTGCCTTGCCCTCCAGATGTTCCGACAGCAGCCGCAGGCCCGGAATGTAGGTCCCGGCGAAGCCGATACCGGACAGGCCGCGGAAGAACATCCCGCTCCACAATCCTTCGGCGAAGAGCGAGAAGCCCAGGTGCGCGAGGCCCATCAGCGCCATCGAGCCCAGCCAGATGCGGCGCGAATCGAACCGGTCGGTCAGCGTCACCAGCACGGGAATGCCGAGCAGGTTGCCGAACGAGAAGACGCCGCCCAGCCAGCCGGCCTCGGTGTGGCTCATGCCCCATTCGGCGATGAAGCCGGGGATGTTGGCGGAGTAGATGGCGAAGGCGAGCATGCCCAGCACCTGCGCGGCGCACATGGTGAACGTCGCCAGGCCGGCGCCGACGCGCCGATCCGCTGAAGTTGACGACAACTCGGCTGGTCCCCTAGGCTCGGTCCGTATGGCGCGAAGACGCCAAGAGCGTGTGATGCGCCAGTTCTAATGGACGCGCGGGTTTCGTGCCAGCGCGTCCCAAAATATGACGGGAGGACGTATGTACATGCCCAGAGGGGGCCTCGCGGCCCTGGTCTCGCTCGCCGCCTTCACGGCGGGCTCCGCCCACGCGGCAGAGGTCAAGCTGCCGCCCACCATCGCCTGGACCGCCTACGACGTCGGTACCACCGGCTACAACCAAGCCGTCGGCGTCGGCAGCATCATCAAGAACAAGGTCGGCTCGAACCTGCGGGTGCTGCCGGGCAAGAACGACGTGTCGCGCATGGCGCCGCTGCGCGAGGGCAAGGTCCAGTTCTCGGCGACGGGTTCGGACAGCGTGTACGCCCAGGAGGCGATGTACACGTTCGGCTACCGCGACTGGGGGCCGATGAACGTCCGGCTGGTGATCCTGAACGTCTCAGACGCGGCGTCGACCAGCCTCGCGACGGCCAAGGACGCCAACATCAAGACGCTCTACGACCTGAAGGGCAAGCGGGTCGCCTGGGTGAAGGGCGCACCGGCGCTGAACAAGGCGGTCGAATCCTACCTCGCCTTCGGCGGCTACACCTGGGACGACGTCATCAAGGTCGAGGTCGGCGGCTACGGCGCGTCGGTCAACGCGATGATCGAAGGCCAGCTGGACGCCCTCAACGGTGCCACCAACTCGCCGCCCTTCCTGAAGGTCGAGGCGAGCCCGCGCGGCCTCTACTTCCCGCCGGTGCCGCACGACGACGTCGAGGGCTGGAAGCGGCTGAACAAGGTCGTGCCCTGGTTCTTCAAGCACAAGGCGACGCTCGGTGCGGCGATCCCGAAGGAAGGCCAGGAGATGGCGAACACCGCCTATCCGATCCTGGTCACCACCTCGGACCAGCCCGAGGATCTCGCCTACAACATGACCAAGGCGATGATCGAGTATTTCGACGAGTACAAGGACGCCTCGCCCGGCGCCAACGGCTGGGACGTGAAGCGGCAGGTCTTCGGCGAAGTCTTCCTGCCCTACCACGAGGGCGCCCTGCGCTACTACAAGGAGGCCGGCATCTGGAAGCCGGAATACCAGGAGGTCCACGACCGCAACATGAAGCGGCAGAGCGTCCTGGCCAAGGCCTGGGAGAGCTATGTCGCGGCATCGAAGGACAAGGACGACGCCGCCTTCAACGAAGGGTGGATGGCCGTTCGTGCCGCGTCGCTGACCGAGGCCGGCCTGATCCCGATCATGGACAAGTGGGAATACTGATCCCGCGCGAAAGGGCTCCGGCATCGCTGCCGGAGCCCTCGATCCAGGAGCCCGCCGGCGACGGCGGGCTCTTTTCGTAGGTGCCGCCGAAGCCTCAGCGGCGCGAGGCCATCCCGCCCAGGCCGGCGAGCAGGCAGCCCACCACCATGCCGACCGCGAACGCGCCGCCGACACTGCTCAGGGGATGCTCGCGGATCTGGCTCTGCGTGTCGCGTGCCATGCCGGAACTGTAGCTGCGAACCTGATGCGCCATCCGGTCCAGGCGATGTTCGGTTTCGCGGCGCAGTTCGCGCATCTGCTCGCGAATGTCGTCGCTGGCGTTGTCCGCCGACGCGGCGGCCTTGTCGGCGATATCGCTGGTCTTGTCGGCGTTGGTCGGCATGGGTTCGCTCCAGGTCAGTCTGTAGCGGGGTAACGGTAGGACCCCGGAATCGGTTCCGCGCCTGTCCGTTTTCGCCCTCACCGTTTTCGCCCCCACCCGTTCCGCTTCGGCCCACTCGCGGGACGCGGTCGCCGGATCTACCGGGGCGGCCGCCACGCCCCGGGGACGTTGCCGACCAGAAACCGCTCGATCGCCCCGCCCGGCCGGCCGACCGGCAGGACGAGGCGGCTCCAGCCCGTGGCCGCCACGTGGGTCGGCGACCAGCTCTTCGTATAGATCGGCTCGCCCCGGCGCATGACGGCACGATAGACGGCCGCGTAGAACAGGCCGGTGAACGATCGCGCGGCCATCTCGGACAGGGTGTGTCCGGTCCAGTCGAAGCCCGTGCGTTCCGCGATCAGGCTGCCGTACAGGCTGTAGCGGAAGTCGGCACCACCGTCGATCACGTCGAGCAGCATGATGAAACCGAGCGCCGGGCGCAGCGCGAGCGGGTCGATCGCCGTGGGCGGCAACAACCCGCCGGGGCTGCGCCGCGCGTGCCAGAACCGCATCAGGAACTGGAGTTCGCATTCGCCGATATCGTCGGCCGGCGGCGACCAGGCGACGATCGAAGGGTCGGCATCCCGCGCGGTGAAGAATGCCGCGATCGCGGTATCGTCCCCGTCGAGAACGTTGGCGGTCAGGGCATCGAGGACCGCGTCCATGGCTTGTCCAGGCTGGTACAATTGTCCGATCCGGCGCGGATCGGCTGCCCAGCGGGCCTATCGACGATACAGGTCCGGCCGCCCGGCTACCAGTTGACCGAGTTGGGGATGGCGCGCCGGCCCTTCGCAGGGGCGCCGCGCTGCTGAAGCTGGCTGGCCAGCACCCATTGCTGCGCCGGCATGAAGCGCGGCGCCAGGAACCGGTAGGTCTCGCGCAGCAACGCGACGTTGCCCTCGGTGGGCTTGGAGTCGCACTTGTCCCACTTCGCCAGAATGTCCCGCCAAGCCACCATGCGGCAGTAGAGTTCGTCGCGCTTGGTGCGGATATAGCCTTCCTGTGCCTTGGGGTTCTTCAGCATCCCCATGATCTCGCCGGTCTGGGCGTCGATCTGCTCGAACAGGTTCGTCAGGCGCTTCACCGCGACGGTCATCAGCCGCCGTACCGCGTCGGCGACCTCCGCGACGCTGCGCTCGTTGCTGTACTTGCGCCGCAGCACGTCCATCTTGTCCCGCATCGACAGGACGCCGGCGAACTTCTCGCGCAGCGCTTCGATGAAGGCCAGTTCCTCGGCCAGCATCCGCAGGGTCGCCTTCACCTCTTCCACCTCGACCGAAAGACGCTCGGCCGCGTCGGCGATCGCCTTCTCCGCCTTCGCCTGGGTCGCGGGATCGTCGGCGACCTGGCTCAGCGCGTCGGCGTCGGTGATCGCGGTCTCGTCGCCCGTCGCCCATGTGACGAGCTGCATCGTCAGGCGTGCGAGGGCGATATCGCGGTGGCGCTGCTCGATCTCCCAGGACGCCTCGCCGCTCAGGACCTCGGCGGGAAGCGGGTCGCCGATCTTCAGGACCGACACGAACTGGAGCGCCGCCGCGACCGCTTCGAGCATTCCGGCGTCCGGCGAGTCCTCCGCGAGTTTCAGCTCCCGCCGGATGCCGCCGAAGGACAGGGCGGCATCGCCGTCGCCGAACTTGATCATCAGCGCCGGCGCGCGCGTGTGCTCCGACATGCGGAACTGCACATCGCCCACGGCGGCGAAGAACGGATGCGCGAACGCCACGACCGTGGGTACGTCCACCTCGTTCTCGCCTGCCTGCACTGTCGTCATCACCCGTCCGGCCCGCGATCCGCCGCGTTCATGGAAGCGGCATCATCGCGCGAGAACCTTTCCAGGCGGTTACGGGTCAGTCGAGTTCGGCGTAGTCCGCGGTCTCCCCCACGTCGCGGCCGCCCTGCGGAGCGTGGCGATCGCGGTTCGGATGGTCGCGGTAGATGAGCGGCGCCAGCGTCTGCAACTCGATGAAGTGGTCCGCCTGCCGGCGCAGTTCGTCGGCGATCATCGGCGGCTGGGTGCGGATCGTGCTGACCACCGAGACGCGCACGCCGCGGCGCTGCAGGGCCTCGGCCAGCCTCCGGAAGTCGCCGTCGCCGGAGAAGAGGTAGATGTGGTCCAGGTGCTCGGACATCTCCATGGCGTCGACCGCGAGTTCGATGTCCATGTTGCCTTTGATCTTGCGCCGGCCGCTGGCGTCGGTGAACTCCTTGGTCGGCTTGGTGACCAGGGTGAAGCCGTTGTAGTCGAGCCAGTCGACCAGCGGCCGGATCGGCGAATATTCCTGATCTTCGATCAGCGCCGTGTAGTAGAACGCCCGCACCATGCGTCCGCGCTGCGCGAAATGGTCGAGAAGCCGCTTGTAGTCGATATCGAAGCCCAGGCTGCGCGCCGCCGAATAGAGGTTCGCGCCGTCAATGAACAAAGCGATCCGCTCGTCCGGATATGAAACCATGGAAGAACCTGTGAATATGAAGGGGTGAATGCCGGCGTCGGTTCGGCCCGGCGAAATGTCGGAAACCACCGAATCCTTGAGCGGAACGTAATGTCGGGCCGGCACTGCGGCAAGCGGACCCCCGGACGGAACGGACGATGATTCTGATCGGACTGGGCGCGAACCTGCCCACACCCGGCCACGCCGGCCCGCGCGAAACGCTGGAGGCGGCGCTCGACCGGCTGCGCGAAGCCGGTGTCGCGGTCCTCGCGGTCTCGCCCTGGTATCGGACCGCACCGGTTCCGGCCTCGGATCAGCCTGACTATGTCAACGCCGTCGCCGCCGTCGCGACGGATCTCGGACCGCGCCGCCTGCTGGCGCTCCTGCACGCGGTGGAGGCGGCGTTCGGGCGGGTGCGCGCGGCACGCAACGCCGCCCGCGGCATCGACCTCGACCTGCTCGCCTACGACGACGTCGTATCCGACGACCCCGCGCTGACCCTGCCGCACCCGCGCCTCGCCGAACGCGCCTTCGTCGTCCGACCGCTGGCCGACCTGGCGGCCCGGCTCGGCGTGCGGTGGCACCACCCGGCGAGCGGCGCCACGATCGACGCATTGATCGCCGGCCTGCCGGCCGAACAGCGGGCCGAGCCGCTTTCGGGCCCGTAGTCGCGCGGACGAGCGGGGCAAGGCCCGTTTTAAGTCATTCGTTACCCTGCACTGCTACATCCGTAGAGAGCGGACATCGTCCGCACACTCAATCTGCTCGTCTTCGGCAACGAACGCCGGAGGACTTGCATCAGAAAAGACGCGCGACGGCGCGCGCCCAGGCAGGAGATCGAAATTGAGCGTTCTGACCTTGCCCTCCCGCCTCCGAGTGGGTCACCGCATCTATGCCGGCTTCGGCAGCGTGCTCGTCATCCTGACCGGCGTCGCATTCGTCGGGTATGAGGGGCTCTCCTCGTCCCGGCACGGGTTCGAGGGCTACGCACAGATCACGGACAACACGCTCCGCATCCAGGCGATCGAGCGTGGCGTCACCGGCCTGCGCGAGAACGCCCTCGCCTTCGCCACCGGCGGCAAGCCGGAAGACGCGGAGCGCGTGCGCACCGTCGCCGCGGAGATCGCGGCCGAACTGGAGCAGGCCGCCGCGCTCATCGTCGATCCGGAGCGGCGGGCGCAGGTCGACGGACTTTCCGGCCTGCTCGCCGGCTACACGGCCACCTTCGACCGGCTGGTGTCGCTGCGCGAACAGCGCGACGCCCTGGTCCGGGGCCAGATGAACCCGCTGGGCAACACCATCTCGCGCGACCTGAACCAGATCGTCGATGCGGCCATGGCCACCGGCGATATGGAGGACGCCGCCTATGCCGGCGCCGCGCAGCAGGCGCTGCTCCTCGGCCGCCTCGAAGCGATGCGGTTCCTAGGCGCTCCGAGCGCCGAGACCGCGGCCGCCGCGCGGGCGCAGTTCGCGCTGTTCGATGCCAGTGCGACCGCGCTGCTCGGCCGCCTGTACGACGAAGACAGGATCAAGCTGGCGAAGGACGCGCACGAACTCGGGCCGAAATACCTCGCCGCCTTCTCGGCGATGGTCGACGCCACCACGGCGATGGACGAACTCCTGAACCTCGTCATGACGCAGCAGGCGAACGCCTTCGCCGCCCAGTCGGCGGCGGCGGTCGAAGCGCAGCGCGGCGCGCTCGACGAAATCCGCACGAAGACCCAGCGCGACATCGCCAGCGCCGGCACCCTGAACCTGACAGCGTCGGCCGCCGCCGTCCTGATCGGCCTGCTGTTCGCCTTCCTGATCGCGCGCAGCATCACACGGCCGGTGAGCGGCATGACAGGCGCGATGGCCCGCCTCGCCGAGGGCGACAAGACGACCGAGATCCCCGGCCTGACGCGGGCGGACGAGATCGGGACGATGGCCAGGGCCGTCTCCGTCTTCAAGGAGAAGATGATCGAGGCCGACCGCCTGCGCGACGAGCAGGAGGCGTTGAAGCACCAGGCCGAAGGAGACCGCCGTGCGACCATGCTGAAGCTCGCCGAGGGCTTCGAACGGTCTGTCGGCGGCATCGTCGGCGCCGTCGCCTCGGCGGCGACCGAGATGCAGAACGCCGCCCAGTCGATGTCGGCGACCGCCGAGGAGACCAGCCGCCAGGCGACCACCGTCGCCGCCGCGTCGGGCCAGGCCACGGCGAACGTCCAGACCGTCGCCGCAGCCACCGAGGAGTTGAATTCCTCGATCCTGGAGATCGGCCGGCAGGTCACGCAGTCGGCGCAGAGCGCCACCGAGGCCGTCATGGAGGCAGAGCGCACCGACGCCAGCGTCGAATTCCTCGCCAAGGCTGCCGCCAAGATCGGCGACGTGGTGGAACTGATCAGCTCGATCGCCGCGCAGACCAACCTGCTGGCGCTCAATGCGACCATCGAGGCGGCGCGCGCCGGCGACGCCGGCAAGGGTTTCGCGGTCGTCGCCTCCGAGGTGAAGAGCCTCGCCAACCAGACGGCCAAGGCGACCGAGGAGATCCGCAGCCAGATCGACGAGATGCAGGCCGCCACCGGCCAGGCCGTGACCGCCATCCGCGGCATCGGCCGGACCATCAAGAGCATCAACGAGACGGCGACCACCATCGCCGCCGCCGTCGAGGAGCAGGGTGCCGCGACCGGCGAGATCTCCGGCAACGTCGCCCAGGCGGCCCAGGGAACCGAGGAGGTTTCGCAGAACATCGCCGGCGTCACCCAGGCGGCCTCCGAGGTCGGGACCGCGGCGACCCAGGTGCTCGGCGCGGCCGGCGAACTGGCCCAGCAGGCCGAGCAGCTGCGCGGCGAGGTCGACGGCTTCCTGGCGACCGTCCGCGCGGCCTGATCCCGCCACGCGGGACGTCGGGCGCGTCGCTGCGGCGCGGGTGTGACAATAGCGGCGGGGCCGGCGGAAAGTATCCGCCGGCCCCGCGATTCGTTGCGGGCGCCGGCTGCGGCCCTTATATTTTGCCGATCTCTCCGGAATCGATGAGTTTGCCATGGCGCGCGTCACCGTCGAGGACTGCGTCCTCAGAGTTCCCAACAGGTTCGAGCTGGTCATGCTGGCGGCCCAGCGGGCGCGCGACGTGTCGTCCGGAGCCGAGCTGACCGTCGACCGCGACCGCGACAAGAACCCGGTGGTGGCGCTGCGCGAAATCGCGGAGAAGACGGTCGAGCTGGACGTCCTGCACGAGTCCCTGATCAAGGGTCAGCAGAAGCACGTCGAGCCCGAGACGCTCGACGACGTCGAGGCCGACGGCATGGAGCTGGAGAGCTTCACCCCCGAACTGGCGATGCAGCCGATGTCGGACGAAGGCTCGGCCGACGGCGACGGCGAGGACAGCGACCTCGAATCCCTGGCGCGCGAACTGGCGGCGGAAGTCGGCGACTTCCAGCGGCGGGAGGAAGACTGAGCCTGCCTCCCATCCGGAGGGGCTGCACCCGGAAACGGTGAGTTCCCCAAGACCAGCATGATCCGCCAGTACGAGCTCGTCGAGAAAGTCAGGGCATACGATCCTCAGGCGGACGAGGATCTCCTGAATCGTGCCTACGTCTACGCGATGAAGATGCACGGCTCGCAGCAGCGCGCCTCCGGGGCACCCTACTTCTCGCACCCGCTCGAAGTCGCCGGGCTGCTCACGCAGATGCGGCTCGACACGGCGTCCATCGTCACCGCCCTGCTGCACGACGTGGTCGAGGACACCGAGGCGACCCTCGGCGACATCGAGCAGATGTTCGGCGCGGACATCGCCCGCCTGGTCGATGGCGTGACCAAGCTGTCCCGCCTGGAGCTCCAGTCCGACCAGACCAAGCAGGCCGAGAACTTCCAGAAGCTGGTCGTCGCGATGTCCGAGGACATCCGCGTCCTGCTGGTCAAGCTGGCCGACCGCCTGCACAACATGCGCACCCTGCGCTACGTGGCCGACCCGGCGAAGCGGCGGCGGACCGCCATCGAGACGATGGAGATCTACGCACCGCTCGCCGAGCGCATCGGCATGCAGGAATGGAAGGACGAGCTCGAAGACCTCGCCTTCGCCGAGATCAACGCCGAGGCGCGCGAATCCATCACCAAGCGCCTCGAATTCCTGCGCCGCGAGGGCCAGGACGTCGTCGGCCGCATCATCGACGAACTCTCGCAGACGCTGACCGCCGGAGGGC
>Ga0114916_1000896_pt1 | contig 18180 bp, 16 predicted proteins | sample MalvirAntarct_66_FD_83501 | JGI IMG/M metagenome (GOLD analysis project Ga0114916, IMG submission 83501) | Marine viral communities from the Global Malaspina Expedition - Malaspina viral metaG Antarct_66 | ecosystem: Environmental > Aquatic > Marine > Oceanic | place: West Anvers Island... | reverse complement strand
CGCTCAGACCGACCGTCTGGCCGATATATGATGCCGCTCAGCTTCGCGGCTATTCTGGGGGGCATGACCACGCTGGTCGGATCGTCCACCAACCTGTTGGTGTCCAGCGCGATGATCGAGTTGGGGGAGCCCGGATTTAGCTTTTTCAGCTTCACGGTACCGGGACTGGTCGTAGCTGCAGTCGGCATGGTTTATGTTGTTTTCATCCTGCCCAAGCTGTTGCCGGAGCGCGCCAGCAAGATTGAGGCATCGCAACGCGAGGCAAAACAGTTCAAAGCACAGATCACTGTGCGACATCATGGCAAACTGGACGGCATGACGCCTTCTGCCGGATTCTTTCCAGAATTGAACAATATCACGGTTCTGTCGGTTGAGAGCGAAGGCGAGGTTCGCCTTCCCCCTTATGATGAAATCCCGCTACAGCCCGATGACGTGCTGATCGTTGCGGCGACACGCGACCGGCTGTTGCAGTTTCATAAGGAAAATCCCGGTGCGATCACCCCCGACATCATGATGCGCAGCGGTCTTGCCCGCATGATTGATGCCGATGCCCCCTGGAAATCAGGCGCGCAGTCGGTGGCGGAAGTCATGGTCACCCCGGCATCCCGCATGGTGGGGCGGACACTGGATACGATCGGGTTTCGATATCGCCATGACTGTGTCGTGCTGGGGGTGGAACGGCGCAGCCGCATGGCACGCACCAGACCCACTGAAATCCCTTTGGAGCCAGGCGATATTCTCCTGATCCAGGGGCGCCGGTCGGATATTGAGGCCCTGCGCGGCAGCCAGGAAGTGGTTTTGATGGAATGGTCTGCCGAAGACCTGCCCCAGCCGCATCACGCGAAACGCGCCGGGGCGATCTTCCTGGCCACGATTGCCGCCGCAGCAACCGGCCTTCTGCCGACAGAGGTTGCCACCCTGACCGGGGCGGCGGCGATGGTGATTTGTGGTGCGATGACAGCGGAAGAAGCGATCCGCGCGATTGACCATAAGATCATTCTGTTGATCGCCGCGGCCCTGGCGCTGGGCGCTGCGATGCAGGCAAGTGGCGGGGCGAGTTTCCTGGCTCAGGGGTTGGTCTATGTGCTGGGCGGAACAAGCCCCGCTATTGTCCTGTCCGGCTTCTTTCTGCTGACGGCAATTCTGGCCAATGTGCTATCGACGAAGGCCACGGCGGTTCTGTTCACCCCGATTGCCGTTGCAGTGTCGCACACCATTAACGTTCCAGCGGAAGCCTTTGCAGTTGCAGTGGTTTTTGCCGCCAACTGTTCCTTCGCCAGCCCGGTTGGATATCAGACAAACCTTCTGGTCATGGCCCCTGGCGGATATAAGTTTAAGGACTTTCTGAAGGCTGGCGCACCCTTGTTGATCCTGTGCTGGCTGGCCTTCAGCCTGTTTGCGCCCTTCTGGTTCGATCTTTAAATCACCAGCACATTCTGTAAGATGGTGCAGAGATGATAGTGAACCAAACCATGAAATCCGCCCTCGCCCCCCCCTGTCGCACCTCTGACGGCGTACAGGATCGGCGTGTGGGAATTGAAATCGAATTCGCCGCCTTAAAACCACGCGATGCTGCCACGCTTGTCACACAGCGATTTGGCGGAAAAGTGGTCGAAGTAGATCCCCATCGCTATGAAATTCAGGAAGGCCGCCATGGTGTTTTCCTGGTCGAATTGGATGCACAATACGCACATCCAAATGAGAAGCTGAGTGATGTCGAAAAGCGCAAGCCCTGGCTTTCCGAAATGGCCAACTGGCTGCGGGACCTGGATACCGAAGCCAGCCGGTTGATCGGCGATCTGGGCGGGGACCTGATACCGTGCGAGGTGGTTTGCCCCCCCATTCCCTGGACGGAGCTGAACCAAATAGAAGATCTTTATCGCGCCTTGCACAAGGCTGGGGCGGCTGGAACCGATGAAGGTTTGCTGTATGCCTTTGGACTGCACATGAATGTGGAAACCAGCGGCACGACCGTTGGGCATATATTGCCGACACTAAAGGCCTATCTGTTGTTAAGCCCCTGGTTGAGAAGTGCGATACAAGTTGATGGAACTAGAAGGATTTTCCCCTATATAGACCCCTTCCCGTCAAGTTATATCAAGCGGGTATGCGCCCCAGATTACACGCCGGATCTGAATGCAATGATTGGTGATTATCTGTCTTTCAATCCAACGCGAAACCGCGAATTGGACATGTTACCCCTGTTTAGTCATCTGCGTGCGGCGCGGGTTTCTGGCGCCGTGGATGACCCACGCATCAAGGCACGACCCGCCTATCATTGGCGATTGCCAAATGCGCTGTTCAGTGGCCAGGAGGCGGGGCCCCTTGCAGAGTGGTCACGCTGGGTGACAGTTGAACGCCTTGCTGCCGATTCCGATGGGTTGGATAAGGCATGTGAATCTTTTCAGGGCCTGTCCCCGCTTCCCCTGACAGATGACGTCGAAGTCTTTTCTACTGACCTGGCGAAGGCCTATTGCCCATGACGCGCCCTATCATCGGGGTCACGACCAGTCACTTGCGCGGATGGCGTTCCTGGCAATTTCAGCGCTTGGCGATCTGGCGAGCCGGGGGCCGGGCCAAGCGGCTGACGGCATCGCGTGTCCCAAACCCGAAAGACTGTATTTTAAGTCTGGATGGTTTGGTGATCGGGGGAGGAGACGATATCGACCTGACCCTGTATGGCGGCACCCTGGATCTGAAAATCAGATACGACCCGGAACGGGACGCATTAGAGCGCGCGCTGCTGGAAGCGGCCACAGACCAGCCATTGCCCATTCTGGGCGTCTGTCGGGGCGCGCAAATGCTGGCCCTATGGCGTGGTGGAAACCTGATTCAGGATATTTATACCCATTATCCGGACCTGCCACGCATTCGAACCGTCTTCCCGAAACTCAGCATTACTGTCCAGGAAAATACAAAACTGCAATCCATCCTTCAGCGGTCATCCCTGCGGGTGAACAGTCTGCATCACCAATCGATCAACGCCCCTGGCGATGGGATGCGTATCGTCGCCCAGGACCCGCGGGGGGTGACACAGGCGATTGAACATACCGGGGATCGATTCATGGTCGGCGTTCAATGGCATCCAGAATATATGCCACAAAAGCCAGCCCAACTGCGCCTGTATAAGGCCTTGATCGCGGCGATACAGCGCTGAGAATATATGCGACATATTTTCCTTATTTTGCGACACATTGGGCATTGACGACGCGCCACGGCGTGCCTAGCTTTCGCGCAGCTGATTGGCATGAGGGTTTTGCCCGTGACCGTCATCAGCAACGATCCCGCCTTGCCCGTCCTTGGAGACCCCGCCTGTGACCCAGAAACCAGACACCCGCCCCGCTAATCCCAATTTCTCTTCTGGCCCCTGCGCCAAGCGTCCGGGATGGAGCCCTGACGCGCTGAAAGATGCCCTGGTCGGGCGATCCCATCGATCCGGTCCAGGAAAGGCAAAGCTGAAAGAGGTCATTGACCGCACACGCGCCATTCTGGACATTCCGGCAGACTACAGAATAGGGATTGTGCCTGCGTCAGACACGGGCGCGGTGGAAATGGCACTGTGGTCCCTGTTAGGGCCGCGCGGCGTTGATATGCTGGCCTGGGAAAGCTTTGGCAAAACCTGGGTCAGTGACGTGATCAAGCAATTGAAATTGAGCGATGTCCAGGCCATTGAAGCAGATTATGGCCTTCTGCCGGACCTGACCAAAACGGCAAAGGATCGGGATATCGTTTTCACCTGGAACGGCACGACCAGTGGGGTCCGTGTCCCTAATGCGGATTGGATCGCTGAGGACCGTAGTGGACTGACGATCTGTGATGCGACCTCTGCGGCCTTTGCCATGTCCCTGCCCTGGGACAAGCTGGATGTCACAACCTGGTCGTGGCAAAAGGTTCTGGGCGGCGAAGGAGCCCATGGCATGATCGTTTTGTCGCCGCGCGCCGTTGAGCGGCTGGAGACCCACACACCCGCCTGGCCAATGCCAAAGATCTTCCGCATGACCAAGGGCGGTGAACTGATCGACGGGATTTTCGTTGGGGAAACCATCAATACGCCGTCTATGCTGTGTGTTGAGGACGCGCTGGACGCCCTGCGCTGGGCAGAGAGCGTTGGTGGTGCACAAGGCATGATCGACCGCTCCCAGGCCAATCTGGCGGTCATTCAGGACTGGGTTGAAATGACAGATTGGATCGAATTCCTGCCAGTCGACCCCGCCACCTATTCGAACACGTCGATCTGCCTGAAACTGTCAGACCTGTGCCCGCTGGAGGGGGAAGCCCGCGCCACGGCCCCCAAGCGGATGGCAAGCCTGTTGGACAAGGAGAATGTCGCAAAGGATATCAATGGCTATCGCGATGCCCCGGCCGGGCTGCGGATCTGGGGCGGTGCCACTGTGGAAGCCAGCGACACCACCGCGCTGATGCCCTGGCTGGACTGGGCCTATGCCATGATCACAAAGGAAGGCTGACCCCATGCCGAAAATCCTGATTTCCGATAAGTTAAGCGACCGCGCCGTCGATATCTTTCGTCAGCGGGGGATCGAGGTTGATTTTGAGCCAGGCCTGTCCGCTGAAGACTTGCTGGCCCGCATCGGGAATTATGACGGCCTGGCGATCCGGTCCGCCACAAAGGTGACAGACGCTGTGCTGGCGGCAGGGAATGGCCGGTTAAAGGTCGTCGGGCGCGCGGGCATTGGCGTCGATAATGTCGATCTGGCCGCCGCCACCCGCTTTGGCACGGTGGTGATGAACACGCCCTTTGGTAATTCCATTACCACAGCAGAACATGCCATTTCCATGATGATGGCTCTGGCCCGCCAAATCCCCGCCGCCGATGCATCCACCCGGGCCGGGAAGTGGGAAAAGTCCAAATTCATGGGGGTGGAGCTGTTTGGCAAAACCCTTGGTCTGATCGGGGCCGGGAACATTGGTGCCATCGTTGCAGACCGCGCCCAGGGCCTCAAAATGAAGGTCGTGGCTTTTGATCCCTTCCTGTCGCCCCAGCGCGCCCGCGATCTGGGGGTCGAAAAAGTTGATCTGGACACATTGCTGGGTCGTGCCGATTTCATCACGGTGCATACCCCACTGACCGATGGAACCCGAAATCTGATTGACGCCGCCGCCCTGGAAAAATGCAAAACAGGCGTTCGCATCATCAACTGCGCGCGGGGCGGTATTGTTGACGAAAAAGCACTTAAAGACGGCCTGGAAAGCGGCAAGGTTGCCGGGGCCGCCCTGGATGTCTTTGTTGAGGAACCCGCGCGGGATAATCCGCTGTTTGCCCTGGAAAATGTCGTTGCCACCCCGCATCTGGGTGCTGCGACAGAAGAGGCCCAGGAAAATGTCGCCCTGCAGGTCGCGGAGCAGATGTCAGATTACCTGCTGACCGGCGCGATCACCAATGCGCTGAATATGCCTTCAATTTCTGCCGAAGACGCCCCGCGCCTTCAGCCCTATATGGCTTTGGCCTGCCAATTGGGAGCCTTTGCCGGACAAGTCACCGAATCAGCGATTAAAGCGATTACGATGGAATTTGAAGGCCATGTTGCCAAGCTGAATGTAAAGCCCCTGGTTCAGGCGGCCCTGGCGGAGGTGATGAAGCCCTTTTCCGAAGCGGTTAACATGGTCAATGCCCCGGTATTTGCCCGGGAACGCGGCATAGACGTGTCTGAAGTCATTCATGACCGCCCCGGCGATTACCAGACCCTGATCCGGCTGACCCTGACAACAGAACGGTTTACACGATCCGTATCGGGCACGCTGTTTGGTGGGAAACTGCCGCGGCTGGTCAATATCAAGGGCATTGCAATAGAAGCAGAACTGTCCCCCAATATGCTGTATATCACCAATCATGATAAGCCGGGCCTGATTGGGGGCATTGGCTCCATTCTGGGCGATGCCGGGGTGAATATTGCCACATTCCATCTGGGCCGGGCGGATGCCGGCGGCGATGCCATCGCGCTGATTTCAATTGATGAGGCCCTAACGCCGGATCTTCTGGGGAAACTTCAGGAACTGCCACAGATCAAACAGATAAAATCCCTCACTTTCTGAGGTAAAGCGCTGTTATTTCAGGATAATATTTTTTCCTTTCGCACCTGCAGCATAAACCTATATCATAGGGACCGTTCTAATCGTTACTAAGGACACCTGATGCTCTATTCATTCCACGATGCGCGGTCTCGCGCGCTAATGCCGCTTCGGTGGATGGCGGAAGCAACGCGCATCACCTTCGACAGCCCGTTTCACCCGATGAGCTGGACTCCCGTTGGCCGCATGTTGGCCGCAGGCTCCACCGTGCTGGAAAGTCTGATTGCTATTCGTGGCAAGCCGGAATGGCGGATCGACACTGTTGAAATTGACGGCCAGGATGTGCCTGTCACCATCGAACCAGACCTGGAAGCGCCCTTTGGCGATCTGGTTCATTTCAGCAAACCTGCGAAGTTCAAGGGTCAGCCCCGGATTCTGCTGGTGGCCCCGATGTCCGGTCACCACGCCACTTTGCTGCGCGATACCGTGCGCGCCCTGATCGTTGAAAACGATGTCTGGATCACAGATTGGCGCGATGCCGCTGATATTCCGGTTGAGGAAGGGCGCTTTGGCGTCGACACCTATATTCAGTATCTGCGCGATTTCCTGTCCCATCTGCATCAGGAAAGCGACGCGCCTGTCCATATCATGGCGGTCTGTCAGCCAGCCCCGCTGGTCCTGGCGACTGTCGCATTGTTGGCAGAAGAAAAATCCCCCACCCTGCCCGCCAGCATGATTCTGATGGGCGGTCCCATCGACACACGGGCGGCGGCAACGGCTGTCACCCGCGTTGCGGAAAACCGCACAATGGCATGGTTCGAACGCAACATGATCCACCGCGTGCCGGCCCGCTATCCCGGTGCCAATCGCAAGGTTTATCCTGGCTTTTTACAGCTTCATTCCTTCTGGTCCATGAACCCGGCCCGCCATGCGGGCGCACATGTGAAAATGTTCAATCAGTTGCGCAAAGGTGACGATGAGTCTGCCGAGCGGACACAGGCTTTCTATGATGAATACATGTCTGTTGCCGATGTGCATGCGGATTTCTTCCTGGAAACGGTAGAGCATGTCTTCAAACGCCATTCCCTGCCCACGGGAACGATGATGTGGAATGATCGCCTGGTGAAGCCAGAGGCAATCACGACAGTTGGACTGCTGACGGTTGAAGGGGAATTGGATGACATATCCGCCCCGGATCAGACCGAAGCCGCTCATGATATCTGTGCCAATATCCCGGAGTCTCTGCGCGATCATATGTTGCAGAAGAATGTCGGGCATTACGGCATCTTCAACGGCCGACGCTGGCGTGAAGATATCTGCCCCCGGATCGGCAGCTTCATTCGGAAGATTGAGGCGATGAAGACCGAACCTGCAAAAGAAGCAAGTGACGGACAGCAAAACGCTGCTTAAGCTTGGCGTATGAAGCCAGTCTTACCTTTCATCCTCATGGTGATACTGTTGCCCATGACAGCAGTGGCCCAAGAGCGCCTGCCCGGCGGCGGTGTCGCGGAAGCAACCGGCCTGCGGGCGTGGTATGCCGAACCGACAGAACGCTATGCCCATGGTATTCTGGATGATGCGATTGAGGCCGGAAGCCTGATTGCAGAGCGGGACGGCAAGACCTATCGCTATGACCTGCCCGATGACAGCGTATTTGAGGATCTGACGCCGCGCCTTGTTGATGCCAATGGCGATGGGCAACTGGAAATCCTGACAATCAAATCCTACCTGACCAGCGGGTCCACGATTGCCCTGTATGGCATCCAGGACGACACGCTGGTACCCCTGGCAGAAGCAGCCCCCATCGGCACTTCCAATCGATGGCTGAACCCGGCGGGGGTTGCGGATTATGATGGGGATGGCAACCCGGATATCGCAGTCATACAAACCCCACATATCGGGGGCATCCTGATCCTGTATCATTGGGATGGCACCTCACCAAAGATTGTCGAGCGGGGCCGGAAATCTGGCTATTCCACCCACAAAATTGGATCAACGGTGCTCAACATTGCGCTAACGGTCGATTGGAATGGCGATGGCGTGATGGACCTGTTGCTACCCCGCCAGAACCGCACCGATATCGTACCAGTCTATTTGATCGGGGATACTTTCACAGAGGGCGAAACCTATCGGATGCGCCGGGAGATCACGGGACGTTTGGAATTAATGGGTAACTTTGTCAAAATCCCACTGCGCGGCGGCCTGACAAAAACCATCACCCGCCCCTACAATCCCGCCGAAAAGGCAAAGAAAAAAGAGAAAGCCCTGCATTCGACCGATTGAAATCGTGTTGTAGGGGCTATTCCGCAGCCTGAGACAGGGTATCAGCAACAGGGCTGTTCAGGGACGCGATTGCGGCATCCATGGCACCCTGACCCAAAGGCACATCATGGCGGCGCAGCACGGTTTCAATCCCCGCCAGCGCGCCCAGGATCATCGGCTCATTAATATTACCCATATGACCAATGCGGAAGCCCTTGCCCCGATAGGGCCCAATGGCGGACCCGATATGCAGGTTCATTTCCCGGCCGGCAGCCCTGATTTCTTCCGCATCAATCCCCTCTGGCGTCAGAATGGCCGTGACTGAATCCGCGCGATCAGCCGGATTTTCTGCATTGAAGCGCATGCCCCCTGCCTCGCACCAGACAGAAACCGCCGCCCTAACGCATCGCGCCAGCCTTGCATGGCGCGCGATCACAGCGTCCAGGGTTTCTTCCGCAATCATGTTCAGGGCTTCGCGCAATCCGAAAATGTGATGTTCCGGCGCCGTGCCACAGAATCGCTGATAATGCTCACCCGCGACCCGTTCCTGCCAATCCCAATAGCGGCGGGGCATCTTTGCTGACTTACCCGCAGCCATTGCCTTGTCATTGGCCGCAACCAGCGCCAAGCCTGCAGGCATCATCAACCCTTTCTGAGACGCTGCGACCGTGACATCCACACCCCAGGCATCCATTGGAAAGGCCGTCGTGCCAAGAGAGGCAATCGTATCGACACAGAACAAGGCCGGATGCCCTGCCGCATCAATCGCCTTGCGCGCCGCCAGCACATCGCTTTTCAGGCTGGTGGCGGTATCGACATGCACGAACAGCACGGCCTTGATCTTATGAGCTTTATCCGCGCGCAGAACCGCTTCAATCGCATTCGCATCAATGGCTTTGCGCCAGCTGTTTGGGACCGTTTCACAGACCAGCCCCAAGGCCTGCGCCATCGCTCGCCAAGCCTCTGAGAACACACCCACTTCCGGGATCAGCACAGTGTCGCCGGGTGAAAGAATATTGCTTAATGCCGCTTCCCAGGCCCCATGACCATTGGCCCCATACAGATGCACGATCCCTTTGGTTTGGAAGATCGCCTTTACATCCTCAAAAACCGCGTCACACAGGGCAATGAATTCAGGACCGGAAAAGTCCACGGACTGACGATGCATCGCATTCAGAATGCGGTCAGGCACCGGCGTCGGACCAGGGCTCAACAAAAACTGAAATCCGCGCTCAATCACCATGGAATGCTCCTGAAAAACCCGGTATGGAAGAATAGGCTATTCCTACTCCAATTATGCCGTTGGTCAATCTCAACAGAACGACCCTTGCGACCTATTGCCCGACCGGGTGGTCAACCGCAGGCGAATGCCGCTATAGAGACCATCAATCCCATCTGCTATATTGGATATTTGATCTTATGAGCGACCTACCCCCCTGCCCCGCCTGTGCGTCCACTTACACCTATGAGGCTCAAGGCCTATTCAACTGCCCAGAATGTGGCCATGAATGGTCCGCCAATGCCAGCGCCGGCGCATCAAAAGTCTGGCGCGATGCCAATGGCAATGAATTACAGGATGGCGATACCATCACGGTCATCAAGGACCTGAAGGTCAAAGGCTCGTCCTCTGTCGTTAAGGTCGGCACCAAGGTTAAGAACATCCGCCTGGTTGAGGGCGATCACGACATCGACTGCAAAATCCCCGGCATCGGCGCCATGGGCCTGAAATCCGAATTCGTGAAGAAGAGCTAAAGCAATATCAGGCCATAGCCTCGCTGAAAGCCTATCTGGCCGCACCTTCGGGAAAACCCGTGGAGATCCTCATCGGGCGTCGCATCCTGCCGATGCGCCTTATCGATTGGGAAATGCCCCGCCCAGGCCAGCGCTGCCCTGCAAGGCATAATACTATCTTCCCGTGCGCTTCCAGAGTGACAAGTTTTGCAAAACACCCTACGATTTCTTGGCAATCCGTCAGGCGTACTCTTGCACTAAAGGGACCCACAAATTGATCTTTAAAAACAATATGATCCTCTTTTCTTGCCTTCTTGCCGCTTGCACAACAGTGGAGAATATACCCGAAACGGAACATACCATCACACCCATGGAGTTCTATCAGTCCTTCAACATGCGGACAATTTATAGCTCCTTGGGACCACGTCTTCGCTATTACTGTGAGAGCTTCCCCCATCAATTCTTCAATATTGTAAAAAAATCAGATAACTATCTAGAGCTCGCTATTGAGGGTCATTCTCAATGGTTTATTACGTTTTCGTCTGGAAACAGCATTACTCTTACAGATAACGCCCACGGTGCGACTTATCTTACATCGACACAATATGATTTAGCGATCACAGAATCGCATGATGAATGGCATGCTATTGCTGGCAAGACTGTGTATCCAGGGTCACCCGAGGCTGATGAATTGGAACCAATGGGGGAATTTATCCGCATCGCTTCAGATTGTAATTTATATCAAAAAAACGACTGAGACTGATGGCTTCTAAAACCTACCTTAAAGAATTCTTTATGGTGTAGTCTTCCTCAGATAGTCAGCCTCCCTGTTCCTCCTCGACGGATAATTATCCTGAAAATTTCGAAGCTCACCCTCTATAGCCTTAGCATTCCCAGATAAGAGATGTCCCCAAAAATTAGGTGTCGTTGCATATAGATGTCCATGCTGAAGCGCCACACTCAGAGCGACAGTTTTCATTTTGTCCGGCAGGCTTGCGAAAGTGGAAGTGCTTCCTTGTTTTGCCATCTCTGCATCGTACCGTTGGATGAGGTCTCCCGCGATTTGGCTATACTTCGCATCTGTCAGTTGCTCTGCTTCTGTCTGGGTCAAGGAAATAGGATTATTCGCGAGATAGGTTTGCGCCTGTCCCCGCTGTAATCCCAGATAGGGTTTCAGCTTCTGCGCCAGCGCGGGGTCCAATCCATGGTTCTGCGTGAGTTTGTTAAGGTCATACTCATTCATTTGACCCAAATCGACGCCTGCACCGATTGTCACTCCACTGTTCTCAATCGGAACACCCTTCTTTTCAGGTACATATCCTTGCGTCTCAAAACCTTCTTGAGCATGCAGGAAGGAGAGATCCATTCCTGCCAGTGATTTTGGCAGATTTGGCTTGGCAGCAGGACCTATTTGTTGCGCGGACGCTGAGGGGGTTGCTGCCCCTGCATTTCCAGAGGGCGTGCCCTGCGCTTGTGCCAGTTGCACCGGGGGCGGGGCGTTGGACTTATCAGAGGAGGCAGCCCTTGCCATGTTCGCCTGGGGCACGCCCTGTGATGGCGCGGCAGAGCGGGGCTCGCTTATCGTAGCCGAGGCCCTCTTGATCAGGGGAGAGATGAGATCGTTGAGACGCGATTCAGTCTCTCCACCGGGACGAGAAAGGCCATCGGTCTTCAGGCCATAGTCTCGCTGAAAGCCTCTCAGACCCCAAGTCAGATCTTCATCCGTCGTCGGGTTCCCTAGATAGGCCTTTTCAACCGGGTAATGGCCGGGCGGGAGAAATGCTGAGGCCCTACCCACAACACTATTTTTCCGTGCATTGTGCAGGTGACAGTTTTTGAAAAGCGTCTTACACTCGATCCATCAGACACAGTCTTGCAGTATAGGACCCGTTCCATTGAACTCCTTTCGCTATAGAATTCCCATCTTTCTTTTCATAATCGCCTTGCTTCAATGCGCTTGGCTGTCAAATCTATGGGCTGAGGATACGAATTTTGAGCCAAATCAAAACGGCAAAATCGGGGGGTGGCCAACGGAGTTTGACGGGCGATATCCCGTTGGCACACCGCCGGGCGATGGGTGGAGTTTTGTATCGGGGGACGGCCAAAAGTTCTCCAGTGCCTGCATCGGCAATTTGCGCTCCCCACAGTGTTTGGTCGACACCATGATGGCCTGCGCTGCATGGTCTGATCTGGATGCTGGCTGTATTGGCCGAAGCCCTCTTGATCAGGGGAGCGATGAGGTCATTCTGAACCCGAGACCCACAACGCGAAGCCTTCAAGGCTAAACGGCGAGAAGATGCGCATGAACATAGCCGCGAAAGAGGCCCATCATTAGATCGGTCATCCTGCGATGCTAGGAACAGTAATTGTCTAGGTCGCTAGAGGGAGGAAGGGGCGGTTGAGAGTAAAAGGAACCACACGTCCAAAAATCCGCAGTCGATCTATAAGGAGTGAATTTAGATACGGAGAACTATCTCAAGTATCTTCGCGCCAGAGCGACGATAAGATAGAGTACCGCGCCCGAGAGCAGGACAATGGCGAACGTCGAGAATGCCCAAAGAGAAAACAACTCAATTAAGGCAAGCCAGTCATCCGAGTACGCTTTTTGTGGGTCGTGTTGGAGCGCGACGTAACACATCACCGCTCCAACAAGAATTCCCATTATGGCTCCGCACCCGACCAGAAAAGACGATCTTTTGAGATTACTCATTTTCCCACGGTCTTTCCCTGTAAAGCCTTTCCACTCTCGCCCCATAGTCAGTCACTTTTTCTACCGCCAGATTGTTGTACAGAGTAGCAATTTTTCGAATGTCACCGTGCTTCAAGCGTTCCGATATCCCCTTTACGATCTTGATGCCAGTCCTGATGTTCAATTCGGGATTTTTTAACTGCTCGCGACTTACACCCATTCCTTCCCAATATTCGACGTTTACGTTCATTGGTCGAAGTGATCCCGGCTCAGAAACCGCGTCCTTTATGCGATCATAGTAACCATGGGTCGTCTCCATGTACACAATCGCCTTAACGAGATCTGGATCGACACCTGCCTCTTCTGCTTCCTTTTCAATAAGGTCTTGGTACTCACCGACCTCGCTCATCGCAGGCCATTCGAACCACGGTTTGTCGCCATCCGCATCTGGATTCTCAGCAATGGGAAAAGTTGCCGGCGTGTTATTCACAATAGCATCACGACGTTCACGATTATCCGTCAGTGATGGCATCTTGTCGCTCGACACCGACGCCGCCCTCTTGTCTTCTCCTTTGAACTCCGAGCCGTGGTCAGGTTGTTCTTCTCGTTCGTCAATGATTTCTGGGTCGTTCCCTGAACCGCCACTGCCTCCATAAATGTTTTCCTCTTTACGTTCTTGGCGGAAAAACTTCAGCGAAGCAGCGCCGTGTTGGGCCTGGTTTTGTGAAACTCTCTCATCCTCAGCCGCCAACTGGATCATCGGCTTAATGATCTGGTTGATGCGGGCTTCTGTCGCGCCGCCGGGACGAGAGAAACCGTCGGTCTTCAGGCCATAGTCCCGTTGAAAGCCTCTCAGGCCCCAGTTCAGATCTTCGTCGGTCGTCGGGACGCCCAAATGGGCCTTTTCAACCGGGTAATGGCCGGTCCAAGCCAGCGCATTCTTCAAGCGCAACACCATCTTTCCGCGCATTAGCCGAGTGACAGGCTTTTCAAAGGCGTTTACACTGGATCGGTATTTATTCAGGTACAGTCTTGCAGCATAGGGTCCGTTCTATTGATCTCCATTCGCTATGGCATCGCCCTCATTGTCTTCCTGAGCCTTTTAGGCTTTACGCTTTCAGCGCGCGCCGAAGAACGTCTGCCGGACCTAACGGCAGATGAAATCATTGAACATTGCTGGGCGATTTCTGAAGAGTTGAGGTCTCAGCCGAATACACAAGCGATCAGGGCTGGTCAACTGGATACAGCCTTGTGTTTAGAAAATGCTATCATTGACTACGCATCGGACTTTATCGACCCTGATTCACTCAGCCGCGACGACATAGCAAACAAAATGGAACAGACCCGATTTGCAATAGGCGGGCTTTATTGGAGCCTCTATAATGAACACCGAGGCTGTTCCTTCCCATCCTGTGGAACGATTTTCTACTCCTTTCATAACCAAATGGTATCCGAAAGTTATATTTTGATATTAAGGAACATTATGGACCAGCGCGAAGACTATAGGGGAAAGTTCTAACCAGGTATTGGAGAAGCCGCTCTGGCATCTTTGGCGATTGATCCCTCAGCACAGTTTTATGTTCACACCGGAAGATACTTTTGCAAAGATGACCTGCCTGCAATCATAGGAAGTATGACGATGACACTTGGACTTACCTGCCTTGCTCTGTTCCTGATCGGGTTGGTTCAATGCATTGGTCTGTCTGTGTCTTGGGCTGAAGACACACCTTTAAATCAAAATGGCAAAATCGGGGGGTGGCCAACGGAGTTTGATGGACGCTATCCGGTTGGTACACCACCGGGCGACGGGTGGAACTTTGTATCGGGTGACGGCAAGAAGTTCTCCAGCGCCTGCATTGGTAAACTGCGCTCCCCACAATGCCTAGTCGACACCATGATGGCCTGCGGTGCCTGGTCCGATCTCGACGCTGGATGGCCCTCCGAAACCGACGCGGAAGAGGTCTTCAATCACCCAATCTGCCATGCATTGCAGAATTATCCTGGCAAACCTGGGGTTGGCATTGCAACGTTCACTGGACCAGGCTTTGATCCCGACAACTGGATGATCTACTATAAAACTGACCAGCGGCTTGTTGATCGAACCTGGCTGATTGATCCTGATCTTCCCTACCACCTTTGGGGGGGCAATTTATTTCATCTTCGGCCTGATGATACTGCTATCATTGCTTTCATGGTGATATGCGAGACTCAAAGCCCATTGCTTTCAAAAAATAAAACGGATGACATCCCTCTTTACCCCCGGAACAATAGTCCGTTGTCACAGTGCTGGGATGGCACTTTGGAAGCCGAAGTATTATTTGCCCGAAAACGCCCGGACAAAGAGGAGTGGTATGTCGGGAATTTTTTCGACGTGGGGCAACAGGGCTCATCAGGTAAGCCCTGGCCCAAGCTGGATGAATGGTACGCACAAGTCTATCCATCCGTTCTACCCGGGATGAAGTCTCGCTTTTAGGGAAGCCGATAACTATCCAGTCGCGCATTCTCGCCATTAATATTGGGATCCGTGGCGCGGAAAGCACTCCTACCATCCATCAAATTGTCGATGAACTGTTTCCGTGTCGCTGGGTCCTTTGCCAAGTCGCCCATCGCTTTGAGCGACTCGGACCCCAATATTGAATCTTCAACCACAGATTTCTGGCGACCTTGCTCCGCATAAGTCTTGTTTATTGCCTCTTGGATTAGTTTTGTGCCGTTTGGCCCTCCTTCTCGGAACACGGTGTCCGCAACGGCGATGACTGTGCTCTTGTCTCCAATCGTAGTTTTAAAGACTTCTGCACCACTGATTTTTCCATCCGATGCTTTAGATGGACCGACAGCACTGTCTATATAAATCTTGTAATAGGCGACTTGCTGTTCCGATGAAAGCTGATCAGGGGTCATTCCAGGCTTTATACCAGCCGCTTGGAGGCGAGGGCCTACCCATTTCAGTTTAGGGTCTAGTTTTACACGTTCTTGAAACTTGATAAGCGTATCAGCCGTGATCCCAGCGACCGTGGTGCCATCTCGCTTTCCCCCACCTTCTGCGGAATAAATAGAACCGTAGATTTCTCTCTCCAGGGGATCTGTAATCCCCTGCGCATCTATTGCGGAATGAAAACCAATCCAATCGGATTGCGTCACCCGCGTTGAGGGGGTGCCGGAAGGTCCCTTATAAGTTGGTATCCGTGGCAGCGTGCTTGGGCTTGTTCCTGGAGCCCCTGCATTTCCAGAGGGTGCAGTTTGTGCCTGTGCAAGTTGCACTGGGCTCGGGGTGTTTGATGGGTCAGGAGAATTCGCTGCCGCCACTTTTGCCTCAGGCGCATCAAAAGTGGGCGCGGCAGAGCGAGGTTCGGCAGCATTGGCTGAGACTTTTTGGATCAGGGGAGAGATCAGGTCGTTCAGTCGCACCTCGGTCTCTCCGCCCGGACGAGAGAAACCGTCGGTCTTCAGGCCGAAGTCCCGTTGAAAGCCTCTCAGCCCCCAATTCAGATCTTCGTCGGTCGTCGGGTTCCCTAGATGGGCCTTTTCAACCGGGTAATGGCCGGTCCAGGCCAGCGCATTCTTCAAGCCGACAACATCCTGGCCCCGATTGACCTGCCCCTGCCCCACGCCGCCCCCCAGACGCAGCGGGCGGCCATTCCAGTCAACTTTCTGGATGGCTGTCTTAACCTTAGGCTTTGGCGTGTAAAAAGGGTCCGTCAGTTCTGGATCATAGGCAAATGGAGCGGACGCCTTCGCAGGGCGCTTGGGCTTATAGGGATCTTCATGTCAGGTCAGGTTTACACGTTCAGAATGGCCCTGCGCCAAATCCCAGAAATCGTCTCATCACTGCAGGGTATCGGCATCATCCGATGCAAGCTTGCCGCCCACCGTGATGACCTCCTCCATGAACCCGCATGTGTCTGAGTGTAGTTTGCTCTGTTGATCAGATACCTCCCAATCCCGAACGCGTTCTGCATATTGCCGAAAATCGGACATGTTTTGACCGTCCAAGAGGCGACGATGGAAAATCCTGTAGGCTGCTTGTGCGGATACAATGTAGCCGCGTCCCCCCACTTCCGCACCGCTGCCTGTGAATTTTGACCAAAATGGATCCGCGTACGGCAGATAGAATCCAAGGGGCACCGCCAATGTCCCGTCCTTACGAACTTGGAGTTCTATATCTGGATATCTTTCGTCCCATAAAAGTGCAACTTCTCGCAGAAATTCCTTGGAATACAGGCCGTATAGAAGTTCGAAGTCGTTATTCTTCTCGCGAAAATCATGTTCAAAGACACGACATGTCGCAATAAAATCGACCTCAATCCAGTTCCAAGCGGCCCAACTCATGCCGCGCCAGACCGGCCCCCACGCAACATAAACAAGAGCGATCACGATAATCGCGACTGCACTTCGTTTGAGGATCAAGAAGGGGTTTTTCACGGACCGTACTCAGGTTCTAAATCCTGCCATTCGACATTCTCTTGGACTAAATCCCCACCGACAATTCGAAACTTTACTGTCATCTTCTGAGCCCAAGCAGCTTTACTATCGTACTCTGCCGCCCGACCTTCATCTGTTAGTGCGTTCATTATTGGATCGGGAGATGATTCTCCATCAAAGTCATATCGATCATTCCAGTTATGATTGATGACGCCGGTAACAGTTAATGCGTCACCATGTCTAGAAGCAGTAAAACCGTCTTTGATATCCGAAGACACTTTGTTCGTTCCAAATGCAAGCGCCTCATCGAGGTTTCCTTCCAAAACATGATCAAACGTTGAGGTGTTTCTTGTCCAACGGTCAGCTGACCCAAATGCACCTTTAGGCTTTTGCGGGACTATCTGACGCACATCTCCATCCTTCAGGCCTAAAAGTTGCTGCCGATAGTTGTACTTTATTGTCGTGCCGTCGTCCAAAGCAACTGTTTTATCTCTTGTAAGGCTATCCACGAACCGTTCCTGATTCTTCTGTTCCGCCTCTCGGATGAAGGGGCGTTCACGGGCTTTGTCTCGGGAGTAAGTGCGATCTTTTCCGGTTCCGTCGAGGAAGTGATCAAGGTTGTCGGCGGCGTTGTCCAGGCCAGCGGCGCGGCCCGCGTCGGCACCGAGGCGCAGTACGCCTTCGGCCGCATCCAGGGCGCCACCTCTCACTCTATCCCCGACTTCATTCGCCGCGTGCTTGACATCGCCAACCAACTCCTCCGCTGCGCCTTGAGTCTGTTTTCCCGCCTCCTCCAACGCCCATTTCGTTGGATTTTGCCACCCTGATGGTCGATAGCCCGAAGCGTCCGACACTTGCACCGAGCCAGACTTTGCATCCTCCGTTCTGGCATCGGTACTCATTCCAGTCTGCATCAGCAGATTGGCGCCAGTTGTCGGTTCATCTGGTCGAAATTCGCTTGTCGTCGCCGAGGCCCTCTTGATCAAGGGAGAGATCAGGTCGTTCAGTCGCACCTCGGTCTCTCCGCCCGGACGAGAGAAACCGTCGGT
>Ga0114916_1000894_pt1 | contig 18214 bp, 14 predicted proteins | sample MalvirAntarct_66_FD_83501 | JGI IMG/M metagenome (GOLD analysis project Ga0114916, IMG submission 83501) | Marine viral communities from the Global Malaspina Expedition - Malaspina viral metaG Antarct_66 | ecosystem: Environmental > Aquatic > Marine > Oceanic | place: West Anvers Island... | reverse complement strand
GCTCTTTATTGAAAACATAGAATCTAAATTCTTTTTGATATTTAAATTCCTTAGGTTTGTCAAATAAAGTCAGTTTTTTGTTACTGATTTTATCTTTGTTGTAATAATTTACGAACCCGTGTAGAAAGTCATATCCGTTGTTTTTTAATTCGGACTGGACTTTGTCGAAAAAATATTGATTGTCTTTTATTATTAAACAATGAGTTCCAAATCTTAAATTCTTTTCGTCCATTCGAAAATCTAATGGATTTGGAAAACCTTTTGAAGATATGCAGTAAAGAGAATAAATATTTCCTAAAACTTGGTCAAATGATTTTTTAAAATGAACTTTTTCATATTTTAAATCACGGTCAATTCCGGGTATTCTGAAAGTTCCAGGAAGTGAGTTTATAATTTCAGATGCTCCTTCATAATTATCTCCACGTAATTCATTGTCCTCAATCTTCCTAAAAAACTCAATAGTATTTATATAAATTGTTCCGTTTTGATAAAGGTCAGTTATGTTTTCTAAACTTCCTAATTTCATAAACATCTTGATTGTATGAGTCATTTGCGGTTTTTCTTAAATTAACGCCAAAATGGGGCATAGTACACAACTGCATATATCCCTAAAATAACACCTATTCTCCAACTTTTCTATAAGTTGAACTACGTTTTTATGGTCAAAATACACACTAGCCTATTTCGTATGCCAGTTCCAGAACCAAACTAAGAGCAATCTCCTTTCAAACACACTAAACCAACAATAAGCCAACAAAAAAGCCCTTAAAAGGGCTTATTGAGGTTCGTTTTTTGTAATTTATGGGGTTGTGCAACGGCTACCGTTTTTGTAATCGGTTCATTCCTCACTCAATAGGAAATCAGTTGTGTTAGGATACATTTTTTCCATTATTATTCCCCACATTTCTATCACATCCGAATTATACTCAGAACCTCCGTTGTAAACACTTGCTAATTTACTTTTTAAATGCCATTCGTCATAATAATGCTCTTTCTTTCCTTGCTCGTATTCTTCAAGTTCATTTTTGTAGGCATCTTTGATTTTTGATATTCCTAGCTTAATACTTTCTTCATCACTAATATATATATCAGAACGATATTGCATAATACCGAGCGTATGAGGTTTTTTCGTTAGATAAAATCTAACATATTCAACCCAACGAGCTAATTTCGGTCGGTTGAAATTTTCAATTATCAAAATAGCATAAATTAATCCTTTTAGTTTTTCATTTCTAATCCGTTCGTCAATGATACCTCCAAATTTTCCTTTGAAATTGGAAACCATTGTTAGAATATATTTTTCTTTTCTTTTTTCTGTAGTTGCAGTTGAGAGCCTAATATTATTAGTAACGTGAAACAGAAAGATTAATATAATTATCCAAAGTTCATTTGCAAGAGTTGTAAAATCTGGAAGTAAGTTTTCACGGTTTACAATCAAAAGAGTGTATGTAAAATAAGAAACGACCATTATTGATAACCAATATATAAATTGGCGATACCAATTTAGAAGTAGTCGTCTTCCTGTTAGGATATTAAAAGAAAGTCTGAAAATAATATAATATAAGCTTACCAAATAAAAATCTTTAACAAATTCGTCCAACTTTAATCCGTAAAGAATTGATGCCGTAATTATTAAAAAGATTGTCGGTGTAAGTACTCTAATGAGATAATTAAAAGCTGGTGCCTCTTCTACCTTGGCAAATACAGAAACCGAAATATATCCAATAGAGTAGGAATGCCGGCCGATAAGATTTATGATGAAAAATAACAATATTCCAAGTCCAAACTGAAGTAAAATTATTCCTATCGTCATTTTTTTTTGAAATCGTGTAGAACAATTGTATAATAAACATTATGTTCATTATGCTGCCAATTTAAGATATATGTTCAATATATCCTTTATATTTTCTTAAAAATCAAACAGATACTTGTACTAAAATGCTAAAATTTTTAGTACTAATAAAAATATGATTATGTACGGTTGGCTTCATATCCTAACATCCTAGTCCGCGAATCAACTCCATAGAGACTCTTTCGATAGTGTATGGATAATGTTAGAGTTGATTTTGATATGGATAAATAAAAAACGCCTCAAATTAAAAAAAAAATTTAATGGTTAAATTTTAAATAGTGGTTAATTCCTATGTGAAGACAAGTTAAGACTAATTATACAGAATCATTTTTCTCTTAAAAGTTCAAACCTTTCAATATCTTTTGTAGTTACTGCATCGTATTGATTTGCAAAATCTCTTAAATCATAACCCATCGCCTCAACTATTAAAATTACGGTAGTTGAATTTGGGCCAGATTTTGATTTTGCATTAAAAATATCCGAAACCGTAGCCTTCCGTATATCAGCTTGTAAAGCTATTTCATTGTAACTTTTTACAATTTCCTGTTCGGGATTATCTGATTGAAGTGTTCTTTTACTGCAAGTCAATAGTTTGCGTAAACTGATTGCAATCTTTAAATTAATATATGAGATCAACTCCTTTTTCATGTATGCAATTAACTATTTCATAAATAATTTATCGGTACGCTTTGGCGTATCGATAATTATTTATATATTTGACTCTGTATGTATCATTTATGATACTTTTTAATAAATTTGCGAAAGCATTTCTAACAACATTAGAAGCATTCGCTTTGAATCTCGTATAAGAAAACTGGTAATTTTTACGCAACGAGACAATAAGCAAGATGCTCACGTCAACCGGCGTGGGCTCTCTTATCGTTGCACGGTATACCAGTACCTCTTATGCGGTAAGTTGAGTCTCACGCCTTTTCGTTTTAAAACGTTAAGGCAGCTCAATGGTAACAGCCATCTGAGCCCACACTCCACTTACAACATATTATCATATCTGCTAGGCGCAGATATTATGATGAGATTCTAATTTTAAATTAATAAATAATCATCGGGCTCCAGTACAAAGAGGCCGAGGCGTACACCAATGGGCAAAAGCCTTTATATTAAGGATTAATAGCAATTTTTTAAAAAAAGTTACTAAATATTGAGTGAGCCCCTGGGAATGGGCTGCCGCGTGATGGAGATCTGGTTAAGGCCGGCAGCCCCTCTTCCCTAAACACCTAACACCATTGTGCCTATGACATAAAAAAAACAACAATATATAGTGGTCAAAAAAAATGACCAAAAAAAAGCCCGCTCCCAGTTTTCGACGACATCAGAGCAGGCCAAAAGTTAAAATAAATGTATCACTTTAACCATTACAAAACTATGACAAAAAATCATAACTTGTGTAGGCGGCCGCGTATATATGCCTGCTGTCTCTTCTTCCTAAACCTTTCACTGACCCTTTCTGCCCAAAACCTGCCGGTCTCCGGACAGGTTACCGATGGGCAATTGCCCATCTCTGGCGCCAATGTTATTATAAAAAACTCCAATACGGGCGTGGTCTCTGATTTTGACGGGCGCTATACCATTACCACCAAACCCACGGACAGCCTTCAAATTTCGTATTTGGGCTATACCACGCTTACCATCCCCATCCAAAACCGCAATACCATCAACATCATATTGCAGGAAGATGCCACCGCCCTGGGCGAGGTACAGATCAATGCAGGGTATTACACCACTACGGACCGTGAAAAAACGGGGAGTATTGCACGGATTACGGCCAAGGAGATTGAAAAGCAGCCGGTCAATAACCCCTTGGGCGCCATGCAGGGCTATTTATCGGGTGTAAATATTGTACAGAATACCGGTGTTCCGGGTGGTGGCTATGCTATTCAAATCAGGGGTAAGAACTTTATCAATGGTGGCACAGATCCTCTTTTTATCATAGACGGAGTTCCTTTTAGTTCACAATCTTTAGGAAGCAACAGTGTATCCAGCCAAATCACTGGAGGAAATACCAGCCCACTCAACGCCATGAATCCTAACGACATTGCGAGCATTGAAGTATTGAAGGATGGTGATGCAACAGCCATATATGGATCTAGAGGAGCTAATGGGGTGGTGTTAATTACGACAAAAAAAGGAAAAGCAGGTAAGACAGAATTCAAAGCAAACATCACTAGTTCTGTGGGTCGAGTATCACACTTTCTGGACTTAATGAACACTGAACAATATTTGGAAACACGTAAAGAAGGAATAATAAATGATGGCTATGAGGCATTATTGAACAATCCGGCATATGATTACGTATGGCCCGATGTTAAATCTTGGGATAAAAATCGCTATACAGATTGGCAAAAGGAACTTATTGGAGGTTCAGCTTATCGAAATAATGCGCAACTCTCTGTCCTGGGAGGAAATGCGGGGACAAGATTTTTGATCAGTGGTTCCTATCAGAAAGAAACTACTGTGTTTCCAGGAGATGCCAATTACAAAAAGGGAACTGTGTTCAGTTCCTTAAACCATCGCTCCAGTGATAACAGGTTCTCGATTGATTTCTCGACTACTTATTCCAATGAAAAAAACATTTTACCGAGATCTGACTTTACATCTCTTGCCTATTCCCTTGAACCCAATGCGCCCGAATTATACGATCAAGAAGGAAACCTGAATTGGGAGAACAACTCGTGGAACAACCCTCTTGCCTCTTTAAAAGAACAATATGAAGCGTCATCAAGTACCCTTTTCTTCAATTCATTAATTTCCTTTCAGCTTTTGCCGAATCTGGAATTGAAATCAAATCTGGGCTATAATAATTATAGCCTGAACTCCTATAAAACCTTACCTAGTTCCTCAAGGAATCCAAAATTCGGTTTTACCCCCGAAAGTTATTCGTCTCTAACCACCAATGATTCTGAACGGCAATCCTGGATTGTAGAACCACAATTACATTGGAGAAAACAATGGGAAATGACTACCATAGATGCCTTAATTGGTACGTCTTTCCAACAAGAAACAAGTCGCCAATTTGTTCAAAACGGAACAGGCTTCCCAAGTGATAATCTACTTCTTAATCTAACGGCAGCAAACATTTTAAAGGTCCTCCAGGATGACAATAGTAAATATAATTATAATGCGATTTTTGGACGTCTGAACCTAACCCATTTAGGAAAATACATCATGAATCTGACTGGTCGAAGAGACGGTTCTTCAAGGTTTGGACCTGGAAAACAATTTGGCAACTTTGGGGCAGTAGGAATTGCTTGGCTCTTTTCTGAAGAAGCATTTTTAAACAAGAATTCCCTGCTAAGTTTTGGAAAGCTGCGTGGCAGTTATGGGGTTACTGGAAGCGATAATATTGGAGACTATAAGTTTTTGGATACTTATAATATTACAGGCCTAGACTATAATGGCATAACAGTGATAGAGCCAACAGGAATATTCAATCCTTTATTTGGATGGGAATCCAATAGAAAACTGGAATTGGCATTGGAGCTCGGTTTTTTTGAGGAACGTCTTTTCATCAATACCTCTTGGTACCGAAATCGGTCTTCCAATCAGCTCATTGGCATTCCGTTACCCGCAACCACGGGATTTTCAACACTGACAGGAAATTTTGATGCAACAGTTGAGAATTCAGGATTTGAAATAGATTTAAGGACGGTTAATTTACTTCAAACAAAGATTAAATGGACTTTCGCATTTAATATATCGGTGCCTAAAAATAAACTGATAAAATTTGACGGACTTGAAACATCAACGTTCTCGAATCGATATATCATAGGCAAACCCCTTACCATCCTAAAGCTTTACCATGCATTGGGTGTGGATCAGGATACGGGAAGCTACAAGTTTGAAGATTACAATGGTGACGGAAACATCAGTAGTCCGGAAGACAAACAATCGCTTGAGGACCTCTCACCTAAGTTTTATGGCGGATTTAGCAATACTTTAAGCTACGGTAACTTTACACTTAATATGTTTTTGCAATTCAAAAAGCAAAAAGCTTATAACGAATTTGTCGTTCAGGCAACCCCTGGTCTTAGAGGCAATGCCTCTGCGAAACTATTGGACAGATGGAAACAAATAGGCGATACGAACCCCATTAAAAAAGCGTCGGGAGGATTGTCCCGTGGTAGAGATAATGGCAGTTTTCTACAGCAAAGTGATGCCGCCATTTCAGATGCTTCATTTATCCGATTGCGCAATGTATCCTTAAACTATCACTTACCCACACTTAATAGTCTCGATATCAACGTGTACCTACAGGGTCAAAATTTACTGACAATTACCAATTTTGACGGACCTGATCCAGAACAGTCGTTTTATAACACCCTGCCCCCCTTAAAACAAATAACCCTAGGATTTCAACTCGGTTTTTAACTCTAAAATGCAAAAATATGAAAGATATACGCTATGTGGCCCACTCAAGTAGGCCTTCAAAATATTCATCTAAATTAAGATCATTTTTAAATCAAACAACCTTCTTGATCTTAGGATTTTGGCTTCTTGGTTGTTCAGATTTTATAGAGCCAGATCCACCGAAGAATATTCTTATTTCTGAAACCGTATTCAACGATCCAGCTACTGTAGAATCTGCGTTGGCAAATATTTACCATAAACTGCGAGAACAAGGCATGGTGAGTGGCAATTTCGGATTGACAACTTTAATGGGGATCTATGCTGACGAGCTGGATTATTATGGTACCAATTATAGCTACCATGAATTTTATAACCATACTATTAATGATGAAAATTCCATTTTATCGAGTTGGTGGAATCACGCCTATAATATAATTTATGCTTCCAACGACATTTTAAAAGGATTGGAAGCTTCAGATAAAATACCATTGAAAAAACGAGAAAGCTTGATCGGTCAGGCACTTTTCATAAGAGCGTATGTACACAGTCTTTTGGTGACCTTGTATGGTGATATACCCTATATCCAATCAACCGATTATTTAAAAAACAAAGACGTGTCTCGAACTCCTGAAACAGAAGTCTATGAAAACATAATAGCAGACCTTAGAAATGCAATTATATTTTTAGAAAATACAGAGAGCAAAGTTGGCGAACGGGTGATTCCGGACCAAAATGCCGCCAAGGCTCTATTGGCAAGAATTTATCTCTACACAGAGAATTGGGAACTTGCCTCATCCTTAGCTACAGAAGTTATTAACGGTTATAATTTAGAACCGAACTTGGATGATGTGTTTATTAAGAGTTCCAAGGAAACTATCTGGCAACTAAAGCCAGGTACCAGTCCAAGTAATACTCAAGAGGCCAATCAATTAATAATCCAGTCGATTCCTGGTCAAAATTATGCCTTGAGCGAATCACTACTGTCAAAATTTGAAAATGGCGATTTACGTTTCAATAATTGGATAGGCAGTATGTCCAGCACGGACAGCACCACCACACTAAAATATGCGCATAAATACAAACTTCTATTTCGCGAAATGGAATCCTTAGAATACTCTATTGTTTTTAGAGTGGCCGAACAATACTTAATTCGTGCTGAAGCTATGGCAAAGCAAGGAAATATTGCAAGTGCTCAGCATGACCTCAATGCCATTAGAAACCGTGCAGGATTGTCTAATACTACAGCCAATTCCCTAAACGAGATTTTGGACGCTATCCTCCAGGAAAGGCTTGTAGAACTATTTACCGAGCATGGTCAAAGATGGTTCGATCTAAAACGTACCGGTAAGGCTTCAGAAGTTTTAAGTGTACATAAATCAAATTGGCAGAATTACAATCTTCTTTTTCCAATTCCAGAAAAGGAATTAGCAACCAATCCCAATCTATTACCCCAGAATAACGGGTACTAAAAGCACCTCTATTTTCATAAAGCTAATTTTTTAAACATGAAAAACATAATTACGGCATGCTTGTTTTTGATCTATACTACAGGCTTTTGTTTCCACACAAATGCATCCATACAAAGTAATAAAACCACTTTACAAGATTCCCATTCGGCACCCTTCATTACCTCTCTGATAGAAAATAATCAACTCTACTTAGAAATCCCAAACACCATATTGGATCAGCCTATTTTATTTGTCAGGTATGACAATAAATATGACCATAAATACATGCAAGTGGTTTGGTCAAAAGTTAAAGATAAAATTCTGTTGAAAGTTCCGAGCATAACCTCCACAGCAGGGATAATACTACCGATCAAACCTAAACTTTTCCTCTCAGAAAACATCCTTGCCATATTTCCTATAGAAAAAACACAGGGTGAGGGTGATGGGCACCGTATCAATATCACAGCACTTCTTCTGGAACAGAATATCCAATGGAGCGAAGGGTTTTCGGAAACCGCAGTTCCTCAAATTAGTATGTTGTTGGATTCTGCCAATAGGGATAAGGAAGTTATCATAAAAATTCGAAAAGGAGTAGTAATGGACCAAGCCAAAATATCACTCCCCATGTATTTTTCCTTCTGCACTCTTGGAGAACCTATGAATGCAAGACGTTACGATTTTCGCATGGGATTTTTCAATGAAAAACTTCGAGACATTCCATATGGTGTGGAAAACCGTCGAGCCAACATCATTAGATGGCGCCTGGAAAAGGAGGATGAAGACAAAGTAATTAGCAAGCCTAAAAAACCTATTACTTTTATTATGTCGCCAGATATCCCTAAAAAATGGAGACCTTATGTCAAAGCAGGTATAGAAGAATGGCTACCAGCTTTTAAAGAAGCTGGCTTTAGCAACGCGCTGGTGGTAAAGGAAGTTGATAGCTTAAGTGAATGGCAAGCCCATAGCATTAATACGTCTGTAATATACTGGGGAGACTCCATCAAGCTAAGAGGTTCTGAATTTAATATTTTTGGAGGCACCGTTGGCAATATTGTTGATGAGAGGACGGGTGAAATTCTTAAGGGTGACATTTATATGGCCATCTCACCAGAGGAGTATTCGGAACGGTATTTTGTTAGATCAGCACCCTTGGATAAAAGGGCTCAAAACTTTCCATTTCCAGATAACCTCTTGGGAAAATTGTACCAAACTATGGTAGCCCACGAAGCTGGACATGTTTTTGGATTAATGGATGCCAACTTTGGCAAGTATAGCTATCCTCTTGATCTTATGAGTGATGCCAATTGGCTAAATACTATGGGGCATACCCCAAGTGTCATGAACTATACCCGTTCTAATAATATAGCTCAACCAGAGGACAGTATTCTCCCGTCGCTTCTCATTCAAAAAGTGGGACCTGCTGATCGCTATAATATACGGTGGGCTTATAAAGAATTTCCAACCGCGACTTCTTTGGAAGTTGAAGATTCGACCTTGGAACTCATCATACGCGAACAGGATTCTATTCCATGGTATCGGTTTAACTATAGCGGCCATGAATTAATCGGACCTGCTGCTATGAATGAAGTTATAGTAACCCGTAACCCCATAAAAAGTACCGAAATGGCATTAAAAAATTTAAAACGTGTTGTTGAATTGATACCTGAAGCTTGCAGTGATCAAAAAGACAACGCCCGACTAGAGCGTTTATACGCCAAAACATTAGAGCTATGGTTCGATCAAATGATGTATGTAGTTTCCCTCATTGGAGGCTATGATATACATCACAAATCTATTAATCAAATAGGAATGATGTATACACCCATCTCGCCTCAAACTCAAAATGATGCGCTTGAATTTTTATTTTTGAATGCGTTCAATCTTCCCGACTGGTTGGTCCGCCCAGGATTTTACGACAGAATTAAATACTCGACCTTTCCAGATGAATTATTAGCCTATCAACAACGGCTCTTGTTTGAATTGTTACAGGCTAAAAGAACAAAACGATTTGAATATATAGAATCCTTGGATGGCTACGAAGGAGCATTGCTTAATTATTTGACAAAATTACAATATGGGTTATTTAGAGAATTAGACAGTTTGCACTTAAGTGTAAAACCTAGAAATCAAGAACTTCAAATGACTTATATTGAGAAGTTGATTTCGATTGTACAACAGAAAAGGGAGACTATAAATGCAGCAAGCAAGGCTTTTGTATATAGTGACTATACCAAAGGTCACATTATGGGACAATTAATGACATTAAAGGGTCGTATTCGACAAAGATTGGATAGCAAAAAGAGAAAAGAATCTTTGGGCCATTGGCACCTTTGTCTGGAAAAATTGAATACAATTGGAATATGAGTAACCCCATGTCATTGGTAATGACCAAGTATCGCAAGCAATCGATATGATCAACCAAGCACTTTAAGGAAAGGAAATTGATAAAAAAGAAGAGCAAAAACTCAATTTTGCCAAGAAGAACTGGCCAATGAAGATCTCCAAGTATAACGCCCACGAGCAACAAAGCAGCGGACGCAGTCCTTTGGCAAGACAGATCCGGATGCTACCGTTATGAGGAAGATCAAATGCCAAATGGCGAACTGAACCTGAGCACAATCTGCAGGGAACCACCTACTTTCAATTAATCAAAAAGGACTAAAAATTAAAAGGTCGTCTAAATAGTTTTTAGACGACCTTTTTTTTAAACCAATAATAAGAATTTATTGATTGATTTTATGCAATGAAGTTCTTAACTCCCTTTCTGCATACAATTGATATCCGTCAAATTCGCAATTAAAACCGGCTTGATTCTGACATTCAATCCCTATGGGAACAGATTGCACTCCCAATAAAGGGTCTTCATAAAAACCCATTGTAGTTGAAGTCTCTGTCTCCATAGCAAACGAAAGACCAATAGCCATAATCATGACTAGGAACGGCATTACACTTTTAAAAACTTTAGTTTTCATAATATTTGTATTTATAAATTATGATCTACTCTATTGTTCAGGTTTTCGATCTTCCCCTGTCACTACGTAGTACTTTTGTAATTGAAATGATATTTCCGGTTTCTTCCAATAAGAATTCCCATTAAAGCAATTCCAATAAAGAAAACATTAAACATCAAATGCTCCTTCCACCCCAACGCTTCCAATACGCCACCGCAGGAACAGGGGACATTGGTCGCAAAGTTTAATATAATAAGGATATATGCGGTAAACAGGAGCATCAGGAAAAATGAGAAATAGATACCCAAAAGTCGGGTCTTTCCGAAACATAGCAAACCAGCAATTAGCAGTTCTAAGAGGATAATCCCGCGTGACAACAAGTATGCAAACCCACCAAAAAATGAAAATTGTTCCAGTTGTGCTTGAAAGGTTTCCAAATCCAAGAGCTTACTCACTGCCGCATACACAAATAACAGAATGAACAGTAAACTGACCACCAATGGAATTATTTGTTGAACAGGTTTTGGAACGAACATATCATTTAGTTTGATATGGTAAAATTCGTTACTCTATTTTGATATTACGAGGCTAACTATTGCAGAAAGAGGATTAACTGATTCATCTTTAAATCTATTGATCCTTGGGTGATGAATTTTTACGAAGCTCACTCGGAGAAAAACCATATTGCTTTTTAAAAGATCTGGAAAAATGCGCCAAGCTTTTGTATCCGGTCATATCGGCAATAGATTTAAATGAAAGATCACTGTATTGCACCATCATTTGGGCTTTGCGAAGTCGTTCCTGCATCAGGAAATTATGCACGGTTGTACCATACAGTTCTTTAAAACCGTACTTGAGCTTAAATTCATTGGTCCCTATTTGAAGCGCAAAATCTTTGAGAGGAGGAAAAGCATATTCCGGGTGATTAATTAGTAGATCACGTGCTTGCCTAATTTTACGGATATCCGCAAAACTTAATCTTACTTTTGGTTTTATTTTACCAAGTGGACCTTTCTCCAATGACAGTTCATTTTCATCTTTATCCTGTCTTATTTTTTCTATTAAATCGAATTGACGTTTATTCTGATAATTAGAATTGTGCACAATGGTGATCAGGGTCATCGCTTGTTTTGTTGTCCTATCCTTAAACCTAGTAAGGTAGGCTGTTTTAGGGATCATTAGATTTAAATTGGTTTTAAATGTGACATCCACGACAGTATCAAGCATGGTTTTCTGATTGATTCTTTGATATATCTTTTTCCATTTGTCCTGAATGGTTTCCACCAGTAGAGATTCAAAGGATGATCCAACAATCACCTCTATGTCCCGAGATAGAATTTTGCAGGCTTGTGCATTGACCATTTGAATAATGCCCTCGTTGTCAACAATAAAACTCATTTGCACAATATCCAAGTTTGCCGTATCTCTGTTGGCGTAACCTTGATGGACAATGGTATCCTGTATTTCCTCCGCCAACATATTTAAGGTAACTATCAGTGCTTCTATGGCATCATTGCGTTCTGAACGCTGTATCCTGTAATGAAAATTGCCTGACGCCATTTCCAACAACATCGTATTAATTAGCGACATCTTATGCTTTATATGTTCATCCATCCTACTCTATTTAACCTTTATACCAATGGTAAAAGCATTATTTAAAACTGTTCAGAAACCCTAGGGCCTCGAAGGTATTATTAAAAGATTTTGTAGGTATCGTCGGCTTGCTGGTTTTGAGATAAAATTGCGACAACATTTCAGAAACAGGAGATTCAACAATAAATGCTACAGCCTTAATAAAGGTCGAACCTTCTAAAGATAAATACACACGTGCAGCTTTATTAATTTCTTTTATTTCACGGATATCACAAAGAACTGGTAAATATTGGCCTTGCTGTAAACCGAGCCGATCTTTAACAATCAAGATCGCTTCGGGAAGTTCCAGGACAATATTTTTATACTTCATATGTAATATGCCATCGATTATCTCGTAGGTTGCATAGGCATTTTCAAGGGACATAATAGTGGAGTATTAGAAAACTGGTTAATTCCTTAAAATTACAAAATTATCAATTGCGTAATTTGACTTATTAGTATAAGTAATTGGGCAATAAGGATTAATACATGATAAATAAGGATAAAGATTTGATTAATCGGGATTATAGTAAAGTAAAGTCCTACAAAATCATCTAAAAGATATTAAATTTCTGATATCCAAAAATCTCCATCATGGCAAAGATCAAACACAATAATTTTTTAGACACTGTAAACGATGTTTTTAATGATGCTATTGATGAAGGTGTCCTTCATTTATATGCAGACGGAGACACCTTCACAGGCAGGACCATTGGCGTCAACAATAGAAACCTTTTCCATTTCGGAACTACAGGCTATTTAGGTCTGGAGCAGGATTCTAGATTAAAAGAGGCAGCCATAAGTGCCATCCAGAGATATGGCACGCAATTTCCCCTATCCAAGTCTTACATTTCAAATCAACTCTATAGACAATTGGAGGAAAAGGTAACTGAAATGTACGGAAACCCTGTGGTCATAACCAAAAACAGCACCTTAGGACATCTGGGCGTCATACCCAGCGCGGTAAAGGACGAAGACGCCATTATTTTGGACCATCAAGTGCATTGGAGCGTACAGAGTGCTGCCAAGGTTTTGAAATCACGAAGTGTCCCTATTGACATGGTACGTCATAATGATCTGAACATGTTAGAGGATAAAATAAAAGCATATTCCAATGGCCGAAAGCGCATTTGGTACATGGCAGATGGCATCTACTCTATGTATGGCGATTTTGCACCAGTTAAGGAATTAAAGGCGTTGAGTTTAAAATACCCCCAATTACATCTCTATTTTGATGATGTGCACGGCATGAGTTGGATCGGGAAAAATGGCACCGGCTACGTCCTCAGTGAAATCGACGAACTCTCAGAAAACATGTTATTGTTTGGCACCTTGAGCAAAACCTTTGGAGCCAGTGGGTCAATGTTGGTCTGCTCCAATAAAAAAATGTATAACGAGATAAAAACCTTTGGAGGCCCCCTAACCTTTTCCGCACAACTGGAACCTGCTTCTGTTGCTGCCGCCACGGCTTCCGCAGAAATTCATTTGACTCCTGAGATCTACGAACTTCAAAATGATCTGAAACAAAGAATACACTATTTTAATGAACTCGTCCAACAAACAGATTTACCACTAATAGACAAGAATAACTCCCCAGTATTTTTTATAGGTACGGGCACCCCAAAGACTGGTTATAATTTTGTCAATCGCTTGATGAAAGAAGGTTTTTATGTCAATCTTGGACTTTTTCCCGCTGTACCCGTTAAAAACACAGGTGTCCGCATTACCATATCACGTCATAATCAAATGCAGGAAATTAAGGCTTTGGTAGAGGCCATGCAATATCACTTACCAAAAGCTCTGGAAGAAACACAAACTGACCTGAACCGTGTCTATCAAGCTTTTAAACTAGAATCAAAGTCCCATACGAAACATTTGAATCATGAAAACTTAAATATACAATTAGAAAGCTCCATTGTAAATATAGATAAGCTGGCTTGGAATACGTCAGTCGGTAAAAATGGTGTTCAAGACTGGGACGGCATGAAGTTTCTTGAAGAAACATTTAACAGCAATGATTTAAAAGAAAATAAGTGGTCTTTTTGGTATTTACTTATATATGACCAAAAAAAACATCTGGTATTGTCAGCCTTAATCTCTTCATCTTTATGGAAGGACGATATGCTTGCGAATGCGACCGCATCAAAAGCTATCGAAGAAAAACGTCTGACGAACCCCTTCTATATGACGTCTAAGGTTTTAAGCTTAGGCTGTCTCTTCACTGAAGGCAATCATCTTTATATAGATGACAACCATCCGCTAAAGAACGAGGCCGTAAACAAACTAATGGAAACATTGGAACGAATAGAGAAGACTTCCAATTCCAAAATGGTTGTACTCCGTGATTTTGATGAAGATGATAGTTGGCACAATTATTTTCAGGGACAAGGTTATTTTAGGGTTCAGATGCCGGACTCCTGTCAGATCACTTTAAAACCTATGGAAACCATTGCACATTATATAGAAAGTCTTTCATCGCGAAGCCGAAAACATTATAGAAAAGACATACTCGCTCACGAACCTAAATTGGTTATTTCCGTACTGTCTGAGCTGGAAAGCTCACAAATAATCCAGGTCAAAAAGCTGTATGACAACGTCCGAAAAAACAATTTGGGTCTAAATACTTTTTCATATCCTATAAGACTATTTGAAAATATGTCTGAGAATCCCAATTGGGAGTTCATAATCATTAAAGCTCCTGAAGCCTCTGAAGAGATTATTGGTGTGATGTTCTGCTATAAAAACAGTAACCACACTTTCGTACCTTCTCTGGTGGGCCTAGATTATGATCATCTAAAAACTTACCAGATCTACCGACAGTTGCTTTACCAAACCATCAAAAGGGCCATCCATTTAAATTTTAAACACATTGATCTCGGAATGACCGCTTCATTTGAAAAAAGAAAACTTGGGGCTACTGTTAAGGAAAAGTATGCCTACATACAAACTGCTGATAATTACACTTTGGAACTCATGGGGTTATTGGAATCTCGATAAGGAAAAATGCAGGCCCCTAATCCGCAATGATGTATCAGAAATTAATATCAGAGTTTGAATCAAATCTTGAATCATTGGAGTTTGAGACTGATGACATTTTATATAAAGCAGAATATAGTATTGCTAAAACTGAAACCTGCATCAAACAACTTCGCAATGAAGTCATTAAAAAAGGGTTTGGGTCAAAAAAAGAGGAAATCAGCTTTTTCAAACACATTAAGCCACAAATTTTTAGTAGGCTCATCTACTATGTGCGACTCTTTAGCATTGAGAGTAAGCGCCCACGGAGTAGCTCTAAATTTCAGATAAGGTATCTTAACAACCATATCGATAAATTACAACTTTTCTTTAATGATAATTTAGAGTTTTACCACTATTATCGTAGAGGTGCAACGACATTGGATGAAGAATATTTTATCCGGGGAAGATCAGACTTACGCACGCCCACAGAATCTTATCATTACTTTATAGACGAACAATTTTCTACTTGTCAGGACACTACCGTGGCCACCATAATTGCTTATGACATGTTGATTGTTTACCTGCAACAGGAAATAGAAAAACTACAAACCAGCACAAACACTTATAACAACTTTATGAAGCAGGAATCTTCTAAACTATTTTGGACCGGAAGTAAAACAGAACTGACGGAACTCATCTACGCACTCCACAGCAGCGGGGCCATAAACAGCGGCACCGCGGATATCAAGGAACTTGCCTCAAACTTTGAGCAGCTGTTCAACATCCAACTCGGCAACTATTACCATACCTTTATAGAGATCAGGGCACGAAAGTTAAGTAAGACTAAATTCTTGGACAAACTTGCCGATTCCATAAATAGAAGGCTTGAGGCATCGGACGAATAATCCATAGTCAACCCCAACTTGGGCTTTTCCAATCTCTTACTATTTCCATTAAATCCATAGGTTTTTGTGGACGAAAAGGTCCTATCTCCTCCTCTTTTCGTACCAAAACGACCTAAAATAATTTACAATAATCATCTCCCACCTCTGGATGGACTATTGATGCATTGACAATAAAAGCTAGCAAATTTGTATAAGCAAAGTCAAATCAAGTCAGGGACTATCAATTTAGTAGATATTAATGCGATGGCCCTTTCTCTAAAACCCTTTTATTATGCCGACAAGTATTATCACTACCGACGATCTTCGAGAATTCAAAATGGAATTGCTCGACGACATTAAGACCCTTCTAGCAAAACAGTCTAAAGGGCAATTAAAAAGATACCTTAAATCTTCTGAGGTTATGGATTTGCTTCAGGTAAGTCCTGGCACGTTACAGAATCTTCGCATCAATGGAACACTCCCCTACACAAAAGTAGGTGGTATTATCTACTACGATGCCGAGGAAATTCAAAACGTAATGACCACGAATCGTATACAACACTGTTTAAACACCTAAACGATGAACTATATAAAGCTCCTTAATGCGGCTTTTGAAAAGTTTTATTTCGATGACCGTCTAAACCCTACCCATATCAGTTTGTATATGGCACTATTTCAGGAATGGAATACAAGTCGGTTTGCACCTGAGTTTACGGTAAGCCGAAAAGAATTGATGACCTGTTCTAAATTAGGCTCAAAATCTACCTACCACAGAGCGATAACCGATTTGGATCATTGGGATTATCTCTCCTATTTCCCATCAAAAAGCCCTTATAAGGGCAGTAAAATACGAATGTCTGTGTTTTGGAAGGATGATGGAGCAGACGTAGGAATAAACAGTCCCAATTTAGAACCGATGCCGGAACTGTACAGTCCCCAGGGAGAACCTTCTCCGGGACAGTACAGTCCCATTCTGGAACAGGTAGCGGAACTGTACAGTCCCAAAACTGGACCCAGAGTGGGACACATCAGTCCCACCAGCGGACTTAAGATGGGATCTGTTATAAACAATACCAAACAAGTAAACATTATAAAACAAACAAAGGGCTGGCAGGCCGTTATTAATTTTTTTATTGAAAAAGGTTTTAATGCTGATGAAGGAAAAAAATTCTTCGAGCATTATGACACGAGGAACTGGCAAACAAGCGACGGGAATGAGATTAGGGATTGGCGTGCTCTGGCCAGCAATTGGATGAACCGAGCAGTATTATATACCGAAGAAAAGAGATCAAACAAAAACCCACTGTCCCATATCAAGGACAACCTACGGACCACTAAGAGCAAGGATTATGGACAACCTCTATAAAATTAATGAAGGTGATGTGGAATACTCACTGGGCAGAATTGATGGTAAGCATGTCATCTATGATTTTGATCTTATCCTGTCGTATCTGGATGTCAAGGGAAAATCCTTATTTGGAAACCATTTCAAGATCTACGATAAGGATATTCCCGTTATTCGCAAACTGTGCCATTATTTTATTAAGGACAAAGACTTTTGCGAGAGAAATGATATTGACCCTGATAAAGGCATACTTCTTTCCGGTCCAGTGGGCTGTGGAAAGACCAGCTTAATGAAGCTCGTGCGCCATATTGTGCCTACGCAACGACCTTATGAAGTTATTCCTTGCCGCAATGTCACGTTTAGTTATAATCACCTCGGATTCAAAACGATAGAAGATTACGGGAACACAAAATCGTTCTGTTTTGATGATTTGGGCATTGAGCCTGCAGGACGATTTTATGGAAGGGATCTCAATGTGATGGCAGAAGTGCTCCTGTCCCGTTACGAACTCTTTTTGGAGACCAATGCTAAAGTCAAAACACATGCAACATCCAACTTAAGTGCTGATGAATTGGAAGTACTTTATGGAAATCGGGTACGAAGCAGGATGCGGGAGCTGTTTAATTTGATTGCTTTTGACAAAGGGGCTGCGGATAAGAGGAAGTAATAAAATTTTGGTGAACAAATAAATCTCCTTCCAACTTCAAATCAAAGGTAATAAATTTATAAAATGGTAGTAAAATCATTAAGAATAAAATACTTTAATTAGTCTATTAGAT
>Ga0114916_1000893_pt1 | contig 18235 bp, 15 predicted proteins | sample MalvirAntarct_66_FD_83501 | JGI IMG/M metagenome (GOLD analysis project Ga0114916, IMG submission 83501) | Marine viral communities from the Global Malaspina Expedition - Malaspina viral metaG Antarct_66 | ecosystem: Environmental > Aquatic > Marine > Oceanic | place: West Anvers Island... | reverse complement strand
GCAATGTTATTTAATTATAATGTTTCCTAAAATATAGCGAATGAGCCCGTAAACCCGCCCGTACCGAAAAGGGAACGTTCGGGCGGGTTGTTTACAAAATTATATGCAGCACTGAATTTTTGTTTTAGGTATTTAGCCTTCGCTTAATAGTGTTTCAAGACAAAAGAATTTGTTCTATAATTTATATTATGTAAAATAGAATTTTATAGCAGAAAGAATGGCCACTATTCCTTGACATCTTCCAATGCACTCACCCGACCTGTATATTCTATGGAGCTTCTGGTGGTCGACTGGACTCTGATGGTGCTTCTTAAGTTTGGATATAAGATAATCATCATGTCGTAATGCTCACTGTTGCGATATGTATCGTCAATCTTAAAACGAATCTCTACCGTGTGTTTTTGATCATCATGCGTCACTTGAAAATCTTTAGGCACATCATCAAACTCAATGCTGGTTTTATTATTGTTATAACCACCACCAAAATTCTGATCCCCAAAAAATGGTAAATAGCCGCTGATACTGTCTCCTTTGATTCTCAATCTGTTGGCATTAGCGGTAATATCAATATTATTCGCGCTGTTACCGGGACCTAAAATCCGAGAGTTGGCCACGCGGCTAAACGCTGCCGAGGCAAATGGTGAGGCCCTGTTAGAGACAATTTCAAAAGTTCGGGAGTCCACTAAATCCTTTAAATTCTGATACGCCTGATTATCCTGTGCCGTGAATTCTCTGGAAGAACCACAACCAATAAAAAGAAGGATTAACGCGCTATAAAGAATGAAGTTTTTCATAGTTACTAATTTACGAATTTTGGCTTAGAGTTGTATCAGTTGATTGGAGAAAAGTTTTTGACACGAATTTCATGGAATACCACTAACAACTCTTGCACATGAAAGAATAGATAAAAGAGAGAAAAGAAAATGGGACACGAATTTCAAGAATTTGCACTAATTTTTGGTCCGTGTATCTCTCTGAAGCCTCTGTCTAACTCTGTGTAACAACTCTTGCAGATGAAAGAATAGAGAAAAGAGAGAAGAGAAAAATGGGACACGAATTTCACGAATTTGCACTAATTTTTCGTCCGTGTATCTCTGTGAAACCTCTGTGGAACTCTGTGTAACCATTCTTAGATGATAGAAAAGAGAATAGAGAGAAGAGAAAAATAAGCACCCATCAATTCAAATTTAACCCTCGTGTCCAAAAAAAAGAGCATCCACAACAGCCTGCAAACGCCCTTTTTATCTTAAAAATTCTCGAGATTATTTTGGATCCAAAATCAATTCAATTCGTTTTATAGCGTCCAAATAATGGTACTTCGTTTCTGTATGAGACACCAAATTCTTGCGTGTATTCAGTTGATTTTTAAGTACATTTAGCTCCCCTCTCACCAGAGCTCTGACATCCGATTGATTCACATTATAAAACGCTCCAAAACGACTCGGTTTCAATTCTTCCGTCATCAAATAGGCCATACGGTCAATGTAGGCACGTTGTAAATTTCGACGGTAAATATCCACGGTCAGATTGCCATTGAGCTCTTTCCAAATGCCTTTACGCATATCTTGCAACAGTTCCAACGCCGAATAATTTTCGGCACTAATTGCTGAACCATCAATTAATCTGCCCATCACATCAAAATCCAGAATACTATTTAAATGCCTGGCCTGTGCGCTTCTAAAAGTTTCCGTATACCCCGTATGATCTATGTTTTGAAGAATTTGAAAGTCAATCATCCATGTAGGTGTTGCAAAAGCATTGGTTTGTAACCATGCCATAGCCGCCTTTTGGTCAACTTTGGAAGCAGCAGTATAAATGACGCCACCTTGCTGCGGTCGTTTGGTGTTTTCATAAACCCCACCAATATGTGTGGCAACATGACCAATATAGCGGTTCCAAACCCCTAACAACTCCCCTTGCAATTCTTTCAAATCTTCATAATCATTGGTCTTATCACTGGTCCATTGCGGTAAGTTTGCTGCGACATATTGCAAATTTTTAAGTCCGTAAGTACTCGCTTTAATAGAATTGTTACCAATATCTTCCGTTTGTGACGACGGATCGAAACGACTACTTTGTTTCCCGTATTTAAATCGTGGATCATCAGCTTTATCCAAAATCCACTGATTCAAGGTAGGCTTCTCCCCTTCTGTGGTTGCGCCTGGAATAAAGCGGTAGCCCCAATTGGTGACATAATGATCATAGGGTCCCATCTGACGAATAAACCGCACATTCTGATCTCCCGGTTGGGCAATATAATTGTAGCGGGCATAATCCATTAAACTCGCAGCGATTCCATGTTCTTGAGTGAACGCACCATCACGATAACTTTCTACATCATAGGCGTTACTAGCCGCCATATTATGAGGAAACCCTAAGGCGTGACCTACTTCATGCGCAATAACCATGCGCATCATCTCTCCTATTTCTTCATCGCTCGTTTCTAAAGTACGTGCGGACGGATTGGCAGCACCAGTCTCAAGCATGTAACGGTTTCTATAAGAGCGCAAATGGTTGTGGTACCAAATGATATCACTTTCAATAATTTCTCCGGTGCGCGGGTCAGATACACTCGGGCCTACAGCATTCCTTGTGGTGCTAGCCACATAACGGACTACCGAATATCGGATATCTTCAGCGCTAAATTCTGGATCTTCTTCATAAGTTGGAGGATCTTTCGCGATAATGGCATTTTTAAAGCCTGCGGTTTCAAATGGTTTTTGCCATTCTTCAATCCCTTGCTTAATGTATTTGCGCAGCTTTTCAGGGGTGGCAGGATCTAAATAATACACAATTGGTTTGATAGGTTCTACTAACTCTCCCCTATTGTAGGCAGCAAGATCTTTAGGTTCCAATCGCCAGCGACGAATGAATGTTTTTTCATCAGCTTTTAGAGCTTCACTACTATAATCAAATTGACTGACCGTAAAAAATCCCACACGCGGATCAGCAAGTCGCGGTTGCATTGGTACAGTTGGTAATAATATCATAGACTGGTTCATCTGTATGCTGATGGTTTCTGTTTCAGGAAGCATCGGAGGCTTTGACGCGTTGTAACTAAAGTCTTGAACGATTTCAATATTCAGAGGAAAACTTTTTGCAGAGGTGATAAAACTCCTGGTGTCATCTAAGTTGCGCACCTTATACGTTTCACGTAAGCTTGCCGAAAGACCGCTGATGGCTTTTACATCGGTACTGTAAAATTTGGTCACATCAATAACCACTGCTGACGAATCCTTGCTAAAGGCTGCAATATTAAATGCATATAATGTAGGTTCGTAATTATTAGCTTTTACGGAAATATTGATGGGCAAACTGTCATGAGCAACGGCATTATACGATTTGACCTTGATCAGGATTTTATTTTGAAAACGCTCCCAAGTAATTAACTGTTCGTTAGCCTTTGACCCAGCATTCATGTAACCACCTCCTAAATTAGACGGTAATTTTGCCATACGGCTCACCAACAACATGTCCTTATTGAGTAGGCTGTCTTGAATTTCAAAGTAGTAATTATCTTTTATTCTATGAACTTTAAATAAGCCCTCATCGGTGATGGCCTCTTTGGTAATGACTTTGTCATAAGGTTTTATGGCGTCCTCTTTCTTTTTTTCAGGTGCCGGTGCGGTGACCTCATTTTTAGATTTTTTCTTCTTTCTTGCAGATTGTGACTGTACGTTAAGCGGATTGAGGAGCCCTCCAAAAAGTAGTGCCCACAGACATAATTTTTTCATTAAATAGCGTGTTTATTAAGGTTCATAAATATAGCAAGAAGTTTTAAACTAAGCATGGACTAAATACCGACAAATGTCCAAATACAAAAAAGGCCTTATCCAGTTACAGATAAGGCCATTTGTATCCTATGTTAATGAGCTTAGATCATCGATTCGAGTTCTGCTCTATTCACCGCTTTTCCATAAATTTTTTGATCAGGGTCCATGATTTTCGTTTTGCTTAAATCGCCAACATATACCGCATCAAATCCAATATCTTCAATGAGTTGTTGAGTCACACGCTTACTATCTTCATCTTGTGCAGCAAATGGTACTGCCACTCGGTCTTGATCACGCCACGCTTTCGTTTTTAAATGATCGGCTTTTATGGTATTAAATGCTTTGGCCGTTCTTGCCGTCCCAAATTTCATGGCGGTGTATTCTGATGCATTTCTATTGCTGTCTCTTACCTCTTGCGCCATTGCACCATCGCGTTCTGGGTATGGATTTGTCGCATCAATAATTACGCGATTTCCATATTCGCCAGCATAGAGTTCAGCCAATTCATCAATCGCTTTAAAAGGCACTGCTAATACATACACATCAGCATTGGCTTCAAACGCTTGTTCAACGCTAACCGCCTTGGCATTGCTGCCGCTATCTCTGACCAAATCATTTAACTGTTCTGGATGGCGCGAGCTGAAGAGCACTTCGTGTCCTGCTTTTGCCCAATGTTTTCCTAAATTTCCGCCGATATTTCCACTTCCTATAACTCCTATTTTCATCTGTTTAATTTTTAACTGTTACTAATAACCATCTTGAAGATCAAGACTGATAGTTACAAGTTAACTTGAATTAATAGAAAGCGATTGCCGAATTGCACATAATCTTGACCCAATTCAACATTTAACAGATGATTGGCAAAATTAAACAAATAGGTAAGCGAATTCAGATTCTAAAAAGGAGGTGCTTATTCTTCTGGTGGATGACCGTGAATCTCTTCAAAAACCGTGTCAAAATTCTCTCTGATATAGGCGCGTAATTTCATACGGTAATCGTCATGCAACCACTTTACAAAATTGAAGGTGCTCTTACTGATACATTGCGTATAACGCTCCAAACGGTGATTGATATCATCTTCCAACAATTTCATCAAGGCCAAGGCATCATAAACATCTTCACTGTTTTCAACACAAATTTTAGTGTGGTGCGCGATGGATTGCTCCAACAATACCTTTGAAGAATCGCCTTTATTAACGGAGTCAATATAGGCCTGTTTCATGTCAAAATAGACTTCTTCAGAATTGGCAAATTCCTTACGGATGGCATCGGGCATTTCATATCTGAAATTGTTTTCAATATCATCATCATTAATGATGCTATCCAGATAATAGTTTGGAGACCCGAAAATCTTTTGCCAGTCAATATCGGCACCCCAAGGCCCAAAACGGTGCATATTGTTGCCCAAATCGATAATCTTAAAAACGTCTTTGTCTTTATAAATACGAGAGCCACGCCCTACCATTTGATAATATAAGGCTAAGGATTTGGTTGCTCTATTCAGGATGATGGTGTCTACAGACGGTTCATCAAAACCTGTCGTCAAAATACTTACTGATGATAAGATAGCATTTGGTGTTTCTTTAAACCATTTTAAAATAGCTTTACGTTCTTTTTTAGAAGCGGTATTGTCTAAATGCGCAATGGTATAACCAGCTCTTTTAAAGGTATCATATACGTGTAAAGAAGTGTTGATCCCATTGTTAAAAATCAAGGTCTTCTTATTTAAGGAGTGTTGCTCATAGGCATACACCACTTTTCTTAACATGTCTGTATTAGTGTAGAGATCTTCAGAAGATTTAACGGTATAATCGCCGTTAGAGCCCACTTCTAATGACGTTAAACCGACATTATACTGATATGTTTCCGCCGGAGACAAGAAATTATTTTCAATAAGCGATTCGATAGTTTCACCCGTAATCAGCTCATTGTAATTATCCTTCATTGGCAAATCCTTATTAGAACTCAACGGGGTTGCCGTGACACCAAGAATAAAGGATTTTTCAAAATATTTAAAAAGTTTGGTGAAGGAGTTGTAATGGGCCTCATCAATAATAACCAAACCAACATCCGAAATATCCAACATCTCTTCCTGCAGTCTGTTGTTCAAGGTTTCCACCATAGCTACGAAACAACTATAGTCTGCCTGATCGTCCAAATTAGCCTTACTATCTACCACCTTGTTGCTAACGTTAAATTCCGTCAACATTCTTGAAGTTTGTTTGAGCAACTCAATACGGTGGGTTAAAATCACAACTTTTTTGTCGTGATTCTTCAAATACTGTCTTACAAATTCAGAGAAGATCACCGTTTTTCCACCACCAGTAGGCAATTGGTAAAGTAAATGATAATCTTCAGGAGCTTCATCGAAAGCTTTAAATACCTTATCGATGGCATTTTTCTGATAATTATATAAATCTTTTCCGGTTTGACGTTCTAAATTTTCTGAAATGGTTTTTACAGACATTCGCAATGTAGCTTAGGCATTTGTATTAGTAAGAAGCTGCAAAGATAAGTGTATTAGAGGGGTATTGCAATATTTCATCTAAAAGATATTTGTAATTTGCGACGGATTATTATGGATACAGTTACACTACAACGAAATTTTGATGGATATGTCAACACACCCATACTTTGGTGTGATGCTCCAGTTTACGGATTAAAACCTTATGTATTGGGTTCATATCCAATTGAACATCATATCATCCCAACCGGTAAAAATCTTAGACTTGGGAAGCTTGTGGAACAATTTGTATTCCACCAAATGGCAGCCGATCCTTCTTGTACTATTTTGGCCGAAAACATTCAGATACAAGATGATAAGTTAACCATTGGCGAATTGGATGCTTTATTGATGACCGACGCTGGACCTGTGCATCTGGAAATCATCTATAAATTTTATCTGTATGCCCCTGATGAAGGAGATTCCGAATTGGCGCATTGGATTGGACCAAATCGGAAAGATGCACTGGTGCAGAAACTGACCAAACTTAAAGAAAAACAGTTGCCACTCCTCTATCACCCAAAAACACAACCGCTGCTTAAAAAACTTGGACTGATCGCCTCGGACATTCAGCAACAGGTACTCTTTAAAGCCCAATTGTTTTTGCCATTACATTTTAAAGGTGATGCTTTTAGCCAATTAAACCTTGAGTGTGTAAATGGGTTTTATAGTACCAGCGCTGATCTTGCACAATTTAAAGCCGATCAATTTTATATTCCCAGCAAGCTCGATTGGATCATGGACCCAGATGACACCGTGACTTGGCTCGATTATGAAGATTTTATGGTGGAAGTTATGGTTTGGCTTCACGAACATCGATCGCCTTTATGTTGGCTGAAGACTGGCACGAACTTTAAAAAATTCTTTGTAGTCTGGTGGTAAGTTCTATAATCGATTCATCTCCAAACAGATTGTGGGTTTCGATAGAATCCTTGGCAGATGTCCTCAAAAAGTTTTACTTTGCGCAGGCAATTTTGTTGGGTTTAATCAGCGTTGCAAACTCTATTAAATTTGTCATTAATCAACTTTATTTTGGGTTTGTAACCCTATTATTGAGCACCATTAATTAAATACCTAAATCCTATTTTGAAAGTCTGTATTGCCGAAAAACCGAGTGTTGCCCGAGAAATTGCTGCTATTTTAGGAGCCAATAGTAAACATGATGGGTACTATGAGGGCAATGGCTATGCGGTAACCTATACATTCGGACATTTATGCACCTTAATGGAACCCAATGATTACAAACCACATTGGAAAAGTTGGGATTTGAATAATTTACCCATGCTGCCCGAAAAGTTTAAAACCAAGGTGGTCAGCAATTCTGGCATTCAGAAGCAATTTAAGATTGTCAAAAAACTCTTTGATAGTGCGGAGGTAGTGATTAACTGCGGGGATGCTGGGCAAGAAGGAGAATTGATTCAACGTTGGGTATTGGACCAAGCCAATTATAAGGGTAAGGTGCAGCGTTTATGGATTTCTTCATTAACCTCAGAAGCCATCAAAGAAGGTTTTGAAAACCTGAAACCCTCTGAGCAGTATGATAATCTTTTTTATGCTGGATTTTCTAGAGCTATCGGCGATTGGCTTTTAGGGATGAATGCCACCAGATTATACACGCTTAAACACGGGGGCTACAAGCAAGTACTGTCCGTTGGACGCGTGCAAACGCCTACACTCGCCATGGTGGTCAACCGGTTTAAGGAGATTGAAAACTTTGTACCACAGCCCTATTGGGAATTGCAAACGCTGTATCGGGATACTTTGTTCAGTTATGAGGAAGGCCGTTTTACCAAAATGGAAGACGGTGAAATTCTGGCCAATAAAGTAAAAGAACACGAGTTTGAAATTGTGTCCATTACCAAGAAAAAAGGCAAGGATTATGCACCAAAACTCTTCGATCTTACGGGATTGCAGGTGTATTGCAACACTAAGTTTGGTTTTTCAGCCGACGAAACTTTAAAAATTGTTCAAAAGTTATACGAACAGAAAGTGGTGACCTACCCTAGAGTAGACACCACCTTTTTACCTAACGATATTTATCCAAAGGTTCCAGGGATTTTAAAGAACTTGACAAAATATGCGCCACTAACCACGCCGCTGTTAGATAAAAAGATTAAAAAATCAGCTAAGGTATTTAACGATAAAAAAGTTACGGATCACCACGCCATTATTCCTACGGGAGTGGAAAGTCAGTTGCAATACAATCAGCAGCAGGTCTATGACATTATTACGAGACGTTTTATAGCGGTTTTTTATGACGACTCTGCGGTATCTAACACCACAGTGATTGGAAAAGCAGCCGACGTAAATTTTAAAGCTACTGGAAAGGAAATCTTGAGTAAAGGCTGGCGTGTCGTTTTTGAAAGCGCTTCCAGTTCAAACAGTAACAGCGCCAAAGAAAATTTACTGCCAAGTTTTGTAAAAGGTGAAAAAGGTCCGCACGAGCCGTCGTTTTTAGAAAAACAGACCAAGCCGCCCAATCAATTTACAGAAGCTTCCCTCCTACGGGCCATGGAAACCGCAGGAAAACAAGTAGATGATGATGAGATGCGCGAACTGATGAAGGAAAACGGGATTGGCCGTCCCTCAACACGAGCAAATATTATAGAAACGCTTTTTAAGCGCAAGTATATAGAGCGAAACAAGAAGCAAGTATTACCTACACAAATTGGGATCCAGCTTATTGACACCATTCAGAATGAACTTTTAAAATCGGCGGAGTTGACCGGGATGTGGGAAAAACAATTGAAGGATATAGAGAAAGGGACCTATAGTGCGGCCCAGTTTATTGCCAACATGAAAAAAATGGTGGATGCTTTGGTATATGAAGTCCGTAGCGAAACCAATCGTGCAAATATTTCCCACACCAGAGCTGTACAGAAAACCGTTGCCAAAAAAGAAACGAAAAAGAAGGCAGGCATAACTTCAGAACAGTGTCCGAAATGCAAACAAGGGTATTTGATTAAAGGGAAATCGGCTTTTGGATGTAGCGACTTTAAGAACGGGTGTCGTTTTGTGCTTCCCTTTAAATTTAAAGACAAAAAGATTTCAGAAAAGCAATTTATCAGATTACTACAAAAAGGTTCTACCGTCAACTTAAAAGGGTTTCAAACGGAGGCTGGAGAATTGGAAGGTCTCCTTCGTTTTGACGAACAGTTTCAGCTGGTTTTGGAGCCAAAAAAATCGACCAAGAAACCACTTCCTGACATTCTCACCTGTCCCAAATGCAAAAAAGGAACGGTGATAAAAGGCAAAACAGCCTATGGGTGTAGTGCTTATAAATCAGGCTGCGATTTCAGATTTACCTTTGACGAGGTTCGTAAAAAATCACAAGGAAAAACGATGAGTAAACAATTGGTATACAGTATTTTAAATGGAGACATCTAAAGTAGAAACGCATGTGTATTATATGCTTCATAAACCTTTTGGATACTTGAGTCAATTTATGAGTAATGCCAAACACGAACGCAACAAAAAATTTTTGGGAGAGCTCTATGAATTTCCGGAAGGGGTGATGCCCGTTGGGCGTTTGGATAAAAATTCGGAAGGCCTTTTACTGCTGACAACTGATGGATTTTTAAGCAATAAAATCAACAGCAGTCAAGTAGAAAAGGAATATTATGTACAGGTAGATGGTGCCATAACAGCTTCAGCTATTGCGGCGTTGCAAATGAGTGTCAACATTGGTTTTAAAGGAATTAAATACGATACGAAACCTTGCAAGGTATTTCAATTGGAGGCTTCGCCTAATTTACCGGAGCGGTCTAAAAAAATAAGGGACGCACGACATGGGCCAACCTCATGGTTATCAATTACGATAAACGAAGGAAAATTTAGACAAGTGCGCAAAATGACATCTGCCGTTGGTTTTCCTACACTGAGATTGGTACGTGTACGTATAGGCACCATTCATTTAAATAGAATGGCACCAGGTGAGGTTATAAAATTGGATATATTAAAGGTAGATTAAACGCGCTTAACTCGAACGGCATTCATACCTTTCATTCCGCGTTCTAATTCAAAAGTTACTTTGTCATTCTCTGCGATATCGTCTAGGAGTCCGCTTACGTGACAGAAATACTTTTCATTATTTTCTAGATCAATGATAAATCCGAAGCCTTTAGAACTATCGTAAAACGACACTTTTCCTTGTCTTATTGGATCTTCTTCTTCGCCTTCTTCTTTCTTAGGCACACCTAATACAATATCCTCAGCTTCAACTTTAATCTTGTCAGCAGGATTTGGAGGTGTATCAGTTAAATTGCCGTAAGCATCAACGTAAGCAAATTGGATACCATCAGTTCCACCTTCCGCTTTACGGGCTTCTTTTTTCTTTCTTTTATCTTCACGTTTCTTAGCACGTGCTTTTTCTTTTTCAATTTTGTTAAAGGTCTGTTGCGACTTAGCCATTCTTTTTTTTAAATATGTTTTAAGGGTTATAGTTTGAAATACCAATCAATACTGAAGATAGGCAATTTTGAGAAATTGAAACGTCTAAAGATTAATCGAGTGATTACAACGTATGTAAATTATTCAGAGTAGTAAGTCTCTAAATATCTAAATACCTTACAAATATAAGATATTGATTTCAATTTGCCATCGGTCCGGCATTAATCTTTACGCTATGCATCGCAAATTGGACGTATATAGAGGTGTTTACGGGTACTTATCTCGTTTGGATCCGTTGAGAATCAAAGTCAAGGGTCTTCAGCCAACTGAGGGTATTCTGTTTTTAAAAGATTGAACTGGATCTAGCGTTTTGGTTGCAGTTACAAATTTTTTGGATAGGTGGTCCAATATTCCATGAGTCAAACAGAATCAGAGAGTTATAAAATGAGGTGTTGCGAAAGATTCTCAAGGCAAATAAAAACTCGCTATAAAGCCCGATTCCATTAGGTGAATTGCAATTATTTATCTAATTTTATGGGTAGAATCAAGCTAAAACAATTTATACCATAATGACATTTATCACTGAAAATATCATCCCAGGCAATTACGGCAAAAAATTTACATCTGATGCTGATGACCCAGCTGAAAAATCACGTTTAGAAGCGGCTATAATGGAAATTGATGGAGTGACTAAGGTTATTTTTGAAGACGATTCTCCTTTCGATTTTACCGTACATACGGATCAGGTGGTACACGTGACGGAGTTACAGGATAAAGCAAAAGCCTTAGGGTTTCATATCATCGCTAAAGCACCCTTCTTTCCGTTGTTTTAAAACTACTCTTCTTCTTTAATTAAAATAATGCTGGCGGTAACGCCCGTCAAAAGATTCCATTTTTTTGAAGATACCTCAACCCCGTTGTCATCATACACTTGAAACTCGGCAGTGTTGGGTCCGGATTCGCCTTGGTTAAGCGCAACAAATTCAATTTTATTGATGCCCTCCACTAAGGGCACATCAAAACTTTTATAACTTCCCGTCAATAAGAGATTGGGAATAAATACGGTGCCATTTACGAACACTCGCACCCGGTCACCATCAGGATATTCATGATCCCTACATCTAATATTGGCCTTTTTTCCGGTCATTCTGAAATTGCCCAAAAACTGATCTTCCATGCTTGGCATTTTAAAGCCTTGTTCTACAGCCTTACTATTCCATCTTTTGTCGAAAATTTCACCCGGATCCTTTAAATTTGAATCGTCAAACATTGAAAATTCCTTTTCCTGTTTTTTTATTTTAATCGGATCATCTATGGGTGCCGTTTCTTCCTTTTTTATAGGATCTATTTTGATGGGTGTAGGCGCTGGTGTTTTCTTTTCTTCCTTTTTTTCGACGGCAGGAATGGGAATACTCTTAATTGGAAATTCTTGAGCGTTCATACTAAAAATCGCTAGAAAAAAGAAAATGCCTAAAAGCTTGATTTTGTAGGTGGCCATACGTTTAAAAACTGTTTCAGATACTCTAATCAACAACTGTACCTATTAGCGAAACTAATACTTAATTTTGACTCTAAATTTAAAGAAAACGTTAAAACTTACCGTTGAAGCTGAGTCGCAATTTTCTAATGTACTCTTCCATAAGCCAATCCTTGTAGTTCTTGGTACTGTTCATCATACAATAGGAATACTGTTTGATACGGTAAGAAATATCGTCTTGCAAATATTTGATGATATCGCGCGCATCAAAAATACTGTCTACATTTTCAATAATCATTTTGGAATGTTGCTCAATGGATCTCTCAATAGCAGTAATCGATTTTTGACCATCAGCAATCGCCTGCTCGTAAGCATCCTTTACGTCAAATTCGATATCTTTCGTATTGCTAAAACGCGCTCTGATAGAATCAGGCATCACATAGACAAAATCACGCTCAATATCTTCGTCATTTCTCAGATTTTCAAGATACAGATCAGGATATTTAAAAATATGTTGCCAGTCTACGGATTGATCCCAAGGTCCAAATCGAACGGCATTATTCCCCAAATCGAGCACGGTAAATGTTTTTTTATCCGCAAGAATACGAGAGCCACGGCCAATCATCTGAAAATATAAAGTCAAGGAACGGGTCGCCCGATTTAATATCACTGATTCTACAGTAGGTTCATCAAACCCTGTGGTTAAAATACTGACCGAGGTTAAAATGCCATCAGGTGTATTTTTAAACCATTTCAAAATATCCTTGCGCTCTTGTTTGCTACAGGTATTATCTAAATGCCGAACGTTATATCCCGCCCGTTTAAAGGAATAGCAGACTTCCTTTGAGGTTTGGATACCGTTATTAAAAATAAGCGTTTTCTTGCCTTTAGACATTTCTTCGTAAGCAAAAATGAGCTTACTCAGCATGTGCGAATTGGTATAGAGCGCTTCTGAAGATTTAACGGTATAATCGCCATTTATTCCAATCTTAAGCGTGTTTAGTTCAACGTCAAAATTGTAAAGTTCTGCTTTTGCCAAAAATCCATTTTTAATCAAGGTCGAAATATCATCACCAACAATCAGTTTTTGGTAATTATCCTTCATCGGTAATTTGATATTCGAACTCAATGGCGTTGCCGTAACTCCAAGAATAAAACAGTTTTCAAAAAATTTAAAAAGTTTTCTAAAGGAGTTGTAATGGGCCTCGTCAATAATCACTAAACCAATATCTTCCAAACGCAATTTCTTGTCGTTTAATCGGTTGTTTAAAGTTTCTACCATGGCCACAAAACATTGATACTGGTCTTGGTCTGGCAATTCTTTTACTTTACTATTGATGATTTTATTATGGACATCAAAATTGGTGAGCATTTTTGAAGTTTGTTTGCACAGCTCAATCCGATGCGTCAAAATGACTACTTTTTTGTTATGATTTTTTATGTAGCGTCTCACAATCTCAGAGAAAATAACCGTCTTCCCTCCTCCCGTTGGGAGCTGGTACAACAAATTATAGTTATCTGGAGACGTTTCCAATACCTCAAAAATCTTGTTGAGATCAGCAAGCTGATAATCGTACAGATTTTTTTTGGTTTTGGTGTCGTTAAAATGTTCTGAGGTTTCTAACATAAAAAAGGGACTTCGGAGAAAATTTCCACAAAATTAAGACTTTATAAGAGTTATAGTGACGCTTTGTTGAAAAGATTTTAGAAATGCTGCGGATCAAAACAACCTATTTTAACTTCCCTCTTCTTCTACATCTCACTACAAATGAAGTTACGACCAAAAAAAAGAGAACCATTTTTGGCTCTCTTTTCCACTACATAAGATTTTTAAAATTTAAGACACACTGATCCGTTTGGCCGGTTTTTCTTTGGCCTCTTCTTTTTTAGGTAAGTGTACCGTCAGAATACCTTCTTCATATTTGGCACTGATGTGCTCAGATTCAATAGTGTCTGGTAAAGTAAAGGTTCTTTTAAATGACGCATAGCCAAACTCCCGACGGGTATAGTTGTCTTCTTCGACAGTGTTATCTTCTTCACGTTCAGAAGAAACGGAAAGAATTTTATTGTCTACATCAATATTGAAATCTGATTTTTTCATGCCAGGAACTGCTATTTCTAAAAAAAACTCCTCAGCATTTTCTTTAATATTTACTGCAGGTAGCGTCATTCCCGTATTAAAATTAGACAGAAAACCTGTTCCCATTCCACTTTCAAATAAATCTTCTACCCAAGAAGACAATCTTGGCAAAGAAGAAGCGTTTCTTGAACTTGAAGTTGTGTGTCTTGGTGTAGACACCTCATTTCCATTCTTTTGAATTGTTGCTAAACTGCTCATGGTTATCAAATTTTTAAGTTAAACTTTAATTTCGATAAGCCTATTTCAAAATGGATACCAAAGCAATATTGAGTAATAAGCGCCTAGTTTTTTAGAGATTTTCAGACAATTTGACAGTGTTAACCTTCTAGAAACTAACAAAATGACAGTTAGAACTGCTTTTTTAGCGCGGTGAGACTCAATTATTTTTTAGTGGCTTTACGGATGGCTTCTTTAGATAATTTATAATCAATACATACGGTGCGTCTCCCCCATTCTTTTGCGGCTTCAATGTCTTTTCCCATATAAATGTCAATATGGTTGCGCCATTTACGATGCATTTTATCCTTGACCAGATACACACCTTCAAAGCCTTCTATAACCACGGGCGTATTGTGTTTTAAACCTTTTCGGAGCAAATCGCGCGATACAGCAATATACTTCATGCCGGGTTTTAAACTGTCTCCAAAAGCGGTGATTTGTGGTTTGCCGCTGGTTTGGGCGACAGTGGAATTATAGGCGCTGGCATCAATGGTCATCGAATCCCAAATCTCTAGAGACGTATCTTTTGTAGATTTCTCACAGCCCATCACTATTAAGAATAACACTAAAAAACGTATTTGCATGAAATAAATATACAACTTAAAGAATCATTAATTCATTTTTGTAACTTGTCAAGTCATAAATATATTATACAAATCCATGAAAAAAACGATTCTATCTTTAAGTTTACTAACGCTTTTTATGAGCTGTAAAGACGACAACAAAAAAATGGCAGAACCAGATGCAAAACAAGACTCCATTGCACTTATAGAGCGTGCAAAGGCAATTCACGACCGGGTTATTACCTTAGACACGCACTGCGACTTTAATGTTGCCAACTTTACGGACGAAACCAATTATACCCAAGATTTATCCTCTCAAGTTACTTTACCTAAAATGACCGAAGGTGGTTTAGATGTAGCGTGGTTTATTGTCTATACCGGGCAAGATGAATTAACGGATGCAGGTTTTAAAAAAGCGCACGAAACAGCCATGGGTAAATTTGACGCCATCCATAAACTTGTCGATGAGATTGCCCCTGAAGAAATAGAGTTGGCCGTCACCTCTGATGATGTGAGACGCATTGTAAAATCTGGCAAAAAAGTAGCCATGATTGGGATTGAGAATGGTTATCCAGTTGGAAAAGACATTGCGAACGTTGAGAAATTTTACAACTTAGGCGGACGTTACATGTCTTTGTCGCATAATGGTCACAGTCAGTTGAGTGATAGTAATACAGGTGAAGCCGATTCAATTTGGTTGCACAATGGCCTGAGTGATCTTGGTAAAAAAGTCATAAAAGAAATGAATCGTTTAGGGATGATGATTGATGTGTCCCACCCAAGTAAAGAAGCGATGAAAGCCATGATTGAATTGTCAGAAGCCCCGATCATTGCCTCGCACTCTTCAGCAAGAGCTTTATGCGATCACAGTAGAAATTTAGACGATGAGCAATTGGAATGGCTTAAAGAAAATGGAGGTGTTGTACAAACTGTTGCTTTTGCGGCGTATTTAAATACTGAGAAAGCTGAGAAATATTCGGCATTTCAAAAGGAAGTGGCTCTAACGGTTATGGACTCAATGAATGTGGCCTATTTAGAGTGGGATGACATGAAAGACCTTTCGCCAGAGGAACGTGATGCTTATTATGGGATATTAGACAAAGTAAGACCGATAGTGGAACGCAAGGTGAAGGGCATGAAAGATGTTCCTGAAGGTGTTACTGTGGCTGATTTTGTAGATCATATTGATTATATGGTAAAGAAAATCGGGATTAAGCATGTTGGTATCAGTAGCGATTTTGATGGTGGTGGTGGTATCGTAGGCTGGAATGACGCCTCAGAAACCTTTAATGTGACGCTAGAACTTGTGAAACGCGGCTACACTGAAGACGAAATCGGCATGTTATGGAGTGGTAACCTGCTACGTGTTTTAGACGAAGTGCAAGCGTACGCTAAAAGTGTTCAAAAAAGCTAATACTTGAAAATCCATACAACTAAAAGAAGCCGTCTCAATACCTGAGGCGGCTTTTTGCATTAAATTACTTGTTAAAAATTGGATTGTTTTGTATCTTTAAGTATTGATAATCAACGATATGAATACTAATTTCCAGTCTTATAACCAGCAACAAAATTGGCTTTTCCCTCCCTCCATTGAAGAACTTATTCCCATCGAACATCCCGTGCGCGTTGTCAATGGAATAATCGAGCAGCTCGATCTGAACCTTCTTATCGAGGAATATAGCAAAGAGGGCAAGCCGAGCTATCATCCCAAAATGATGCTCAAGGTAATGGTCTATGCGTACATGGACAATACCTACTCCAGCCGTAAGATCGAAAGGGCCATGCGCGAGAACATTAACTTCATGTGGCTGGCCGCGCAACAGGTGGCAGACCACAATACCATTGCGCGCTTCAGGAGCAAAAAACTCAAATCCATTTTTAAAGACATCTTCAAGCAGGTAGTACTGCTGTTGGCCGAAGAGGGACTGATCACTTTAAAGGAAGTCTTTACGGACGGCACGAAGATCGAGTCGGTCGCCGGACGGTATACCTTCGTTTGGGGGAATGCCATCAAGACCCGGAAAGAGAAGATGGTAGAGCAGCTCGAAGAGATGTGGCAGTATGCACAAAGTATTGCCGATGAAGAGGACAGTGACCCCATACCACCGGACTTTAAAAAGATCGATAGTGAGAAGGTGGAAAGGACAGCCAACAAGATAGCGGAGATCATCAGCAAGAATCCCAGGGCCAGCAGCAGGGCAAAGGCAAAGCTCCGGTATATCCAAAAGAACTTCCCGCAGAACCTGGACAGGTATGAAGAACAGGAAAAGACCTTGGCCGGACGCGGCAGCTATAGCAAAACGGATCCCGATGCCACCTTTATGCGGATGAAAGATGACCACATGCAGAACGGGCAGCTCAAGCCGGGCTATAACGTGCAGTTGAGTTCCGAATCCCAATTTGTCGTCCACTACACCCTGCACCAGACCACCAACGACCTCAATACATTAAAGCCACATCTGGATACCTTTGAATCCCTGTATGAGTTCTTGCCAGAGCAGCTCACCGCAGATGCGGGCTATGGAAGCGAAGAGAACTATGAATTTTTGGAAGAAAAAGGGATAGGGACCTATGTTAAGTACAGCACCTTTGACAAAGAACAGGGCATCTTAAAATCAAAACGAAAAAAGAAAAACGAGGACTTCCACAGAGATAAACTATACTACAGCCAAGAACAGGATCATTACATATGCCCGATGGGTCAACCCATGGAGAACATCGGGGAGCGAAAGGGAAAGACCAAATCTGGCTACTTGCAGAAAAGCAGTATGTACCAAGCCCAGAACTGTCAGGGCTGTCCACTGCGCACAGGCTGTTTTAAGGCAAAGGGCAATAGGATCGTCGAACGTAACCACGCTCTGGAAGGGTACAAGGAAAAAGTGAGGGAAAACCTGCTCAGCGAAATGGGAATAATAAAACGCAGACAGCGCACTGCTGATGTGGAACCTGTATTTGCCCACATTAAATCAAATAGGAACTTCAATCGATTTACCCACAGAGGGATAGAAAAGGTAGAGTTAGAGTTCGGATTGCATGCACTGGCACATAATCTAAGGAAGAAAAGTGCCTGAGAAGGCAACTTTCAAACTAAAAAATAAATCACTGCCAAATAAATATTAGTAGTGAAAATAAAAAAAACCGTCCCAATATGATTATTGAGACGGCTTCTTT
>Ga0114916_1000892_pt1 | contig 18248 bp, 13 predicted proteins | sample MalvirAntarct_66_FD_83501 | JGI IMG/M metagenome (GOLD analysis project Ga0114916, IMG submission 83501) | Marine viral communities from the Global Malaspina Expedition - Malaspina viral metaG Antarct_66 | ecosystem: Environmental > Aquatic > Marine > Oceanic | place: West Anvers Island... | reverse complement strand
GTTTCTGTCTTGGGATGCGGAAGGAAACAAGTCTGGCATACTCTACGATTGGCCTGTGTTGGGAAGCTAGATGCCTTTAACGAAGATACAGTTCCGACCTGGAGTTAATCGTGAGACTACGTCCTACGGTGACGAGAACGGCTGGTTTAATTCTGACTTGATACGGTTTCGTAAGGGTCGTCCTGAGAAGATGGGCGGTTGGGAGCGTCTGAGCAGCAACACCATAGACGGCACGGGTCGTTCCCTGCACGTTTGGGCGGCGCTCGACGGATCTAAGTTCATGGGCCTTGGCACGGAAACCAAGTTCTATATTGAAGAGGGCGGTGGTTACAACGACATCACTCCAATACGAGCTACGGCCACGCTTGGGTCCAACCCGTTGAAAACGGGTGCAGCAAGTTCTGCTGTAGTCACTGTAACCGCAGCGGCGCATGGTGCCGTAACAGGTGACTTTGTTACTTTTAGCGGTGCGACCACTACAGATGGCATAACCGCCGCGCAGTTAAACACGGAACATCAGGTCACCGTCATTGATTCTAACAGCTACCAGATTACTACGGCTGGAACAGCCTCTTCCGGAAGCACTGCGGGAGGCGGATCTGCTGTTATCGCTAACTACCAGATCAACACAGGTCTTAACACGGTTGTAAGCGGAACAGGTTTTGGCGCGGGTCTCTGGAGCGGTGTGTCAACAGGTTACGCTCAGACCACGCTTAATGACAGTGGTGGTATAGACGCTAGTGTTACTTCCTTTACGCTTACAAGCGCGGCTTCTTTTGAAACCGCTGCGACCACTACCAGCGCAAATCTGACAATCATAAGTTCTTCTGTCCCGGTAGCGGATTCCAGTGGATTTCCGGCTAAAGGAACACTTCTGATAGGCAGCGAGAAAATACGGTACGGCACTAATTTAGGTAACGTGTTTGGTGATTTGACCCGCGCTGACGACGGTACCACTGCGGCAACATCATCCAGCGGAGGCGCGGTGACCTTTGTTGGTCTGATGTTGATAGAAAGCGAGTTGATCCAATACACAGGAAAATCTACCCATACGATTAACGCAGGCGTTGTTCGCGGTGTTCGCGGGACAACGGCGGCGGCACATGCCGATGGCGTAGACGTTAAGGAAGCAAACGACTTTGTAGGATGGGGCGAGTCTTCCAGTACCGCTGCTAACACGGGCTCCAACATCCGCCTGTATAGCCAAGACAATTGGGGAGAGGATCTTCTCCTGAACGTCTATGACGGAACCCCGTACTACTGGGACAAAACACTGGGCCTTGGTTCACGGGCCACGGACCTTGCTTCTCAATCAGGTGCTTCAGATGCACCGACAATAACACGTCGGATCATGGTTTCCGGTGCGGACAGGCATGTTGTCTGTTTTGGATGTAACCCTTTAGATGAGTCTGCCCAAGACTTGTTAATGGTACGCTGGTCTGACCAAGAAGACCCTGCTGATTGGACTCCTACCGCGACGAATACGGCTGGTTCACAGCGCATATCCTCTGGCTCAGAGATTATATCGGCTCAGAAGACTCGTCAGGAAATGCTGATCTGGACGGATACGGCGCTCCACGCCATGCGGTTTACGGGGCCTCCGTTTACGTTTGGGTTCAGTATGCTGGCGAACAACGTGTCTATTATTGGACCTAACGCCGTAACTACGGTAGGCGACAAGGTCTTCTGGATGGACCGGGAGAACTTCTACGTCTACACGGGTCGTGTTCAGGTTATCCCGTGTACTCTTCTTCGATATGTGTTTGACGACATCAACCTAGAGCAGAGTTTTAAGTGTTTTGCGGCTTCCAACAAGATGTTTGACGAGGTCTTCTGGTTCTACCCAAGCGCCGACGCGACGGAAATAGACAGCTACGTCAAGTTTAACTTTACGGAGAACACCTGGGATCTGGGAACGTTGTCGAGAACTGCTTGGGTCGATTATGGCATCCACAACAACCCAAGAGCCTCTGGTATCGCCAGCGGCACAAACTTTGTCTACGTCCATGAAACTGGCGACGACAATGACGGATCACCTATGACTTCGTTTATTGAGTCAGCAGATTTTGACATTGGTGACGGCGAGCAGTTCATGTTTGTAAGCCGTTTAGTCCCTGACATCGACATTACAAGCAGCGATGCAGAAGCAGCCGTAAACTACATCCTTAAAACTCGAAACTATCCCGGCGACAGCTTGACCACCAATTCTACTAACGCGGTAACTGCAACCACGCAACAGGCCTTCCTCCGAAGTCGGTCGCGGCAGATCGCGCTTAGGGTTGAAAGTTCTACAACGGATATAACGTGGACGATGGGTGATCTGCGCCTTGATTTTCGTCCGGACGGAAGGCGCTAATGTCCAGCTTGCTTGACCATAGTATGCCCATGGCTCCTGACGAGTACGATGCGGATACGTTTGTCCGCATTTTGCGCGATCTCGAGATGGCTCTTACGAAGATAGACTTCCCCGCCGTGGTTAGTGGACAGGATGACACCAACGGTCTGAACTGGTTTATGGACTGATGGCTTCTGCGTATAAAAATATAGTGACGACCGTCGGATCCACCGGCGACGTGGTCGTTTACACCTGTCCGGCAGCTACGCAAGCTCTTGTAAAGAACATCAATCTATACAATAGCCACACTGGGTCCATAGTGATACTATGCAAGATAACCGATAGCTCCGCTTCGGCAACGGTAATTTTGCAGAAGATAACATTAGCCACCTTGGGCTCTACTTCTGCTACCGCAGACGTGTCATTTACAGGACCTTTTGTCCTTGAGACCGGAGACACGCTCATATTCAACTGTGCCACAGCAGCGAAGATTCAAGTCTTCGCCAACGTTCTGGAGCTATCATGACGATAAACCCTTCTCCTAAATATTCTGGCGAGCCTTCTGCCCAAGCTTTGGCGGGTGGTTTAGCTACACTTGGTCGTTACGGCGACAGTTACATGGTCCATGCTGCTGAAGGGGAAACGATGGTTCCCAAGGAGGTTTTTGACGAAAACCCCGGCCTGAAACAGGACCTATTCCGCCAAATGACGATGATGGGTATTGAAGACCCTAATCGTTACGTTATTGGAAACGAGCTCAACTCTATAAACCCGATTACTGGACAGCCTGAGTTTTTCTTCAAGAAGGTATTCAGAGCCATAAAAAGGGTTGTTAAAAAGATTGCGCCGATTGTAGCACCAATTATTGGCAACATGATTGCGCCGGGTATTGGCGGCATCATTGCATCTGGGCTCGTTACAAAACTCCAAGGCGGATCATGGGGCGATGCTCTGAAGTCGGCGGCTCTTAGTTACGGCGCCAGTGCGCTTACTTCTGGAATAGGTAGTGCTTTACAGGGTACTAGCGTTGGTAACTTTATTGGTGCTGGAACACCGGCAGCTGGGTCAACGTTTGGTGGTCGTTTTGCATCAGGTCTTGGCACAGGTCTTACCGCACCCTTTAGCGCAGCCAGCAATCTGTTCTCTTCCGGAGCCCAGAACCCCCTTGCTCAAGGCATTCTTGGTCCTCGAACTTTAGGAACGTCTGGTATCTTTAGTAGCTTGGCTGGAACTAAGGCAAATCCTTCGGCATTCGCTCAGAGCGGACAAAAAGGTTTCATGGGTACGCTATTCCCCAAGTATGAAACTGGAATTAATTACACTTCAACAGGCGCTCAAGCGCCGCAACTGCTTAATTCAGGGGCTCCGGAACCCCAGTTCATTAACCAACAGCGAGTTATAACAAATCCTAATTCAGGACTTCAAGAAACCATGAACGTAAAGGTTCCTAATCCAAACTTTGGAACAATGTCGGTTCAAGATCCTGCAACTGGAACGATAAAAAGATATCCAATTCAATCATCTAACGTTTCCGCAGCAAAGCAAGCTGCGAGAAGTGGGGCTAATGCCGGTCAGTATTTACAGGCTCAAGCTGGAGGTGGTGCAAGTGGCGCAAGTGTCGGTAAAGCACCAGACTTCTTTACAAGGAATCTTGGCGAAACGGGGGGAGAATTTGCGAAGAAAGCATTAGCAGGAGCCATTGTCCCCGTAGGCCTTGCCGCTGCAACATATGCCCTTACTCCGGAGCAGGAAACAGAGGCTGAGTTAATTGCTAGTTTAGATGCGACTAATCCAAGACGAGTAGCTTATGATAAATGGCAACAGGTAGCCAATAAAAATTCTCCTGAAGCGCAGAGCCTACTAAATACATGGTATGGCCAATCTCAGTACGCAGCGGCTGATCTTTCATCTAAGTTTGGCGCTAACCCGATAAGCGGAATTACTTCCCTAGCCGCAGCCGGTGGCGGAGAAATAGTCGGACCAGGCACAGGAACCTCTGACAGCATTCCAGCAAGACTTTCTGATGGCGAGTTTGTCATGACGGCTCAGGCTGTTCGTAACGCGGGTAACGGAAACAGAGACGTTGGGGCGGCAAGGATGTATGATATGATGAACCGTTTTGAGCGAGGATCGGTCTGATGGCTACACCAACACTTACAGAACAAACAGTTCGCCAAGCTCCTTATCTTGAAGAATTCCAGAAAAAAATACTTGAGGCAAGTTTTGCTCGTGGTGAAACGCCTGTAAGCATTCCAGATATTGAGGTTGCGGGTCTAGATCCTCTTACGCAGCAAGCTTCTACCATTGGCCAAGGTATTGGCCAATATATGCCATTTCTGCAAACAGGGGCAGACACGATTGGCACAGGTCTCTCTACACTTCAGTCTCAAGCGGCGGGTGTTCCGGGGCTGTTTGCTCAAGCTCAACAGCAGGCCCTTGGAACCACGGGCGCGTATGACCCATCGAGCGCCGCTGCGTTTATGGATCCATACCAGCAGAACGTCACGCAGGACGCTCTTGCCGAAATGCAGCGTCAGGCTGCGATTCAGCAAAACCAGTTGAGCGCACAGGCTGTTGGCGCCGGAGCGTTTGGCGGTAGCCGTGAGGGAATTGCACAGGCGGAACTGGGCCGTAATCTGGCTGACATTCAGAGCCGTCGAATTTTTGAAGATGCAAGTCGGAACTTCAACCAAGCTCAAAATGCCGCTCAGACAACTTTTCAGAACCAGCAAAACCGCCAGCAAGGTGTAGCGCAGCTTCTTGGCGGTCTTGGAAGTGCTCAGTCGCAGGAGGCTACTCGACTAGGTGCGGGAATTGGAAGCTTGGGCAGCGCACAGGCGGAGTTGGCGGGTACTGGCCAAAGTCTCATAGGACAACAGGCGCAGATGTTCTCGCAACTGGGTGCCACAAACCAGACGCAAGCCCAGAGAGAACTGGACGCTGCAAGGCAGGCCGAGTTACAGCAGTCCTACGAGCCGTTCCAGCGTGTCAGCTTTATGAGCGATATCTTCAAGCCTAATATTGGTTCTGCACAGTCCACACTGGGTGTTCAGGTGGCACCGTCGCCAAGTCCGATATCGCAGGCTATTGGTGCAGGTATTGCAGGGTTTGGTATCCAAAAGGGTCTAGGCAATCCATTTGGTGATCTGTTTGGGAGCAAGTGAAATGATTCAGAGACGCCGCCCGATAGAGTCCGCCATAGCTGAACGCAAGATGTTTAATATGGGGGGAATGGCTGCTCCGATGCAGCAGCCCACATACATGGACTTGATGCAGCAAGGTATCATGGGTATGCCGCAGCAGCAGATGGGTATGCCGCAGCAGCAGATGGGTATGCAGCAGCCGCAAGGCATTATGGCGTCGTCGCAGCCCTTGGTTGATGCTATTGCAGCCGATGCTAACAACCCCGCTGGCGGTAATACACTGTCCATGGCCCAGGGTGGCTTGGCCTCTGAGGAGTTGATGGCTCGAGGTTTTGAAAATGGCGGTGTGAATCAGTTACTTATTCGACCGGGTTCAAGAGAAGAACGCCGTATTGAGATGGGAAGAGCTCCGGAAGCTTTTTCGGATGCGACAGTGGGTGATTACAGTATCTTTAACAGCCAGTTACAGGACGCATTAAGACTTAGGCAGAGGTCTTTAGATAAATTAAAGCCGATCAATAGAGCTTTTTATGGAGAAGTTGCTCGTGGTCTTGGAACTGCATCCGACTACCTAACAGTAACTAGTGAAGAAAAGGCAGAGAACGATAAGCGTCGAGAAGCTGAGTCCGCAAAAAGCGTTGGTTTTAACTCAAGGGAAGAGTTAAACGCAGAACAACAAAGAATTGAGATGATTCCACTGGATGTTTGGCTGCAACAAGTCGGAGCAACCGGAAAAACAAGAGAATACTTCTTAAACCCAAATAATCTTGGCTCGGCTCTTTCTGACATCCGCATAGGAGAACCTGATGAAGACGAGGCTGCGCCGGAATCATATGAACCCCGTCTACCTCCTTCCGATTTTGAGTTAAATCCTGACCCGGAAGATCTTATCCGCGCTGATGCTAATATGGATCCAAACGCACCGGGAGACCGACCGCAAGGCGAGATTGTTCCGGAGGCACCTGGTGGGAAAATTGTTCTGGCAGAAGGCATTTCTGTCGCTGCTGCCGATGATTCAGACGTTCCACGGCCCAAAGATAAGCCTCCGATTCCACAAGGTCCTTTTGACGTTGAGGGCGAGATTGTTCCGGGCGAAGAACCTCCGGCTGGAACTGGTGGTGTTTTGGACGAAGTTGATGCGGCGGCCTATACAGCAGCACAGAACGTCGTAGCCAAAACCCTAGACACCGACAAGAAAGCTGACGGGAAGACAATTGATGACTTTAAGAAGCAGTTCATGGAGGCTATGCCCAAGTACGAGGGTATGTCAGAAGAGGAAAAGGGTTTCCTGATTGCTGAAGCGGGTCTTCGTGTGATGGCTGGTAAGGACCCCAACGCTATCACCAATATTGCTGAAGGCTTGAAGGGCCTTGGTCCGGCGCTCATGAAGGGTGCTAAAGAGAAGCGTGCTTGGAACCGGCAGGTTGAGTTGTCCGCTGCCAAGTATGCGCTTGAAGGTACTGCTCGAGCAGACGCCAAAGCAGACGCTCTTGCTAAAGAAGGTCGTGTCCGAAAACAATTTATTGTTGGAAAGACGTTTACTGATCTGTCAGGAGTAAAGCGAGAAAAAGGATCTCTTTACACGCCTACGGCAGCAGAAATGGGTACGGACAGTTTCCAGAGAAATATTCTCCCCAATCTTACCACTGAGGGAATCTATAAAGAGAGACTAGATAACGCTGGCGCTCTTACGGGTATTGTCCGTGTAGGAGCCAAACATGGCCCAAGTGCGGAAGGCGTTACTAAAGCCCTAGATACTTATACGGACTTAACCAAAGATGTAAGAAACAACGCTAAGATGCTGACCATGTTGGACTCTTCTATTGTTCAAAACGCTAAAGGAGAAGTTACAGGATTTGCTCCTTGGGCTTCTAAGAAAATAAATCAGTTAAAAAACGCTGCCGGATATAACAAACAAATAAAAATATTAGACGGCATAGACACTAGCACTGGTCAAGGTCTGGAACGGTTTCAATATCAACAACAAGTTATTGCTAATATGATGCTTAAAGAAATTTTGGGAGAGGGGTCTAAAAACGTCTCTAACATCGATAGAACGTTAGCATCAGAGATTGTTGGTCTTCTTAAAGGTTTTTCAAGTGTTTACGCTGATCCCGCAGTTCTTCATCAGAAACTCCAAGGTATCAGGGGTGTTGTTCAACAAGGACTAAGGGGAAGCCTTACTAAGATGAGAAACTCCGAAGTGGGTTTCGGGAACACATTCACAGCTTTTGCGCCCGGAAGCCCTGGCCTTAATGTAAGCGGTCAAATGGCGGAGCAACGAAGAAGTCTTCTTGGAGACATACAAGGAGTTGGCCAAAGAACCCAATCTCGCTCCGAAGCCGCTGGTCGCGCTCCGGTTGTTTTAAAAGCGTCTGATTACTTCGACTTTGATAAAATGACTATTAGAAAGAATCTTCCCTAATGACTCAGTTGGCTCTTCCAAACGGAACGGTTCTTGATTTTGAAGACGCTTCTCAAGATCAGATAGGTCAAGCTTTGTCCAAGTTAAAGGAGTCTCAACCAGAACTTTTTGAAGAACGTCCTGAACCTGTTGACTTAGGATCTGCGTCTTATGAACAGGTTCAAGAGGCTGTGGGGATTTCGAGAGAAGAAGAAGTCCCCGAATACAAACCCTCAAACGAGGGCGAGGTTTCGGATACAGGATTCCAGTTCTTCTACGGCAGAGCCGACAGTATAGGCGATAAGGCCAAGCGCCTTGAATCCACCTTTGGACCGGGGACCTTTAAACAAGTAGAAGGAACAGACAAGTTTACCCTACTACTCGATAACATCTCTCCCGAGCTGAAGAAGGAATACGGCCTTCCCGAAACAGGGGATATGTACGTCAACAAGCCTGGTTTCTCTTGGTACGATGTTGCTGGTTTTGGTGGCGCGGAAGCTGTACCATTGACCGCTGCCCTTGGTGCAGGGCTCGTGTTTTCTGGTGTAGGTATAATCCCCGGCATGGCCATCATGGCGGTGGCTGGCGGCGGCGGTAAAGCTTTTGACGAGTTTGTCATTGAGGACAGGCTTGAGAAGATGAATACCCAATCCGACAACGAGGTTTGGGGAGACGTTGCTATTCTTGCGGCAACTTACGGTATTGGTGAAGGTGTTGGCCGTGCTCTCTGGGCAGGTGGTCGTCGTCTTATTAAAGGAGCCGGCGCCCGTCCTGATCCGGCAAGAATAGCCGAACTGGTCAGTAAAAAAATAGCTGGGGGTATGGGACGCGCTGAAGCAACTAAGATTGCCCGTGAGGAAGCAAAAACAGAACTTCGACGTGCTGTTAAAGCAGGTGCAGCGCCAACGGTCTCAGAGGTAAGCCAGAAGGCTATTATGGGTCGTATGCAATCGATTTATGAGGGCATCTTTCCGAATGCAAAAGCCGCTGCTCAAAACCTCGAATTTGTGCAAACTACTTTAGGTCGTCTTGGCGCGGGTGAGATTGACGACGTTACGGCAAAATCCTTGTTGAAGGATCAGTTAGACGCTGTTAGCGCACAAGTTTCTAATCAGATGAAGAATGCGAACGTCGATGAGACTGTACGAATAGCCAACCGACATCTTGAAGAAGTTATTGAGAACGAGTTCAAGGTTCTCTTGGATATGTACAACCCGAATGTCGCTCTTAAAACAGGCTGGCAAGACATGGCTAATATGTCCGCCCGTCTTTTTGAACAAGACAGTTCCATACTTTACCGGAAAGCAGAAGATTTATTAAGCGGGGTTAAAGGCGCTGACGGTGAAAGCGCCGCTACGTTTAGTGGAAAGACGCTTCAATCTATTGTAGCTGGCTTTGAAAAGAACGAAGCTTTAAGGGCTGTGACCGGAGACGGTTTTGAGAAGGGTCTGTTTAAGTACATTAAAGAGACTGACAACTATAGCCTGACAGAATTAAACAGCCTTAAAAATGCGATACGTTCCGCAGGTAAAGATCCGGCTTTAATGCCTGGGATGAACGATGGTTTAATCGGTACAATGGTCAAAGGTATTGACGAAACTATCGAGACAAAGCTTGCCTCTCTTGCTGCGACTAGGAGCACCAAATCACCTAGCGTATTTAATGTAGATTCGTCAGGCGTTGTTCAGTCATGGGACAATGCTTCAGCGGAGGCTTTTGAAGAAGGTGTTATGGCGTGGAAGAAAGCCCAGAACTTCCACGCTAAAGGCATACAACGGTTCCGAAGCTTTTCAGAAGAAATGCTTGAAAGGAACATCCGAAACGGTACGACGCTTGGAGACAAGCAGGTCTTAAATCAGGTTGTGCAATCGGGCCAACCGGACATGCTTTTGCGCTATTTAAAGAGTGTCACTCCTAGCGGCAGGGCAGCAGAGGGTATCCAGAAAGTCCCTCAAAGCGTTTTTGATGACGCTGCTAAAGCCGCCAACAGCGGAGAGTTTGAATTAGCCAACAAAATCCTAAACAACGCTGGGGTATCTCCCGATATTGTTAAGCGCCTTCCGGCTTTTGCTGAGAAGCTTGGTGTAGAGGATGCCTACGGAAGAATGATTGCTTCCGAGTTTTCGGACACTATACGCAGCTTGGGTAAGTTGGCTGAAGCTAGAGCTAACCCTCTGCAATTTAGAAACCGGATGAGAGATTCGTTAGCCCGTGAGTGGCTTACGCAAACCCAAACAAGTTCCTTGGTTCGTGGACAGTTCTCACCGACCGTGTTTGCGTCGAACTTTGAGACATTAGGCGTCCCTCTCCAGAACGCTCTATTTGGAAAGACCAACGGCGGCGCCATGCGCCAGCTTATGAGGGATTATCATAAGGTTGGTTTAGGTAATAAAGAGTTTGCGAACGCTTCGGCAGAGGCTCTGGGTTCTACGGCGGCTGCAATTCGAGCACGGACCATGGGCCTTACAGGCGGTCGCGATGTTGGTGAGGAAATCGCTAACATTCAGTCTGTCATGGCCGAAGCAAAGAGGCAGAGCGAAGATGCTTTGTTTCAGGCTATCGCAAAAGGAAAGATAGATACCCCGGACGCCTTGGTCCTGAACATATTGGACAATCCAAAGAACTATGATCGTCTTATAGCAGCTTTGTCAAAAACACAGGGCACGGCAGAGCAGTTAGGTGCTCCCGCTGGTGTGAAGGATATGGTTATGAGCCGTATCATGGAGAAGGCTTTTCCTGACGGCGTTAGTCCTGACCGTGTCTCCTCTGGAGCATGGGGGGCGCCTATGCGGCAGCAGTTGTTAGCCCTTAACAGAAACGGCGCTCTTGCAAAGGTATTGGGAGATGGAGACCAAGCCGCAGGCCAGCTTGTTGTTAATGATCTTTTCAAGGCCTCTAAAATAGGGGAGCGTATTTCTGATCAGGCTCTCAAAGGCAAGCAGGGTCTAGCTTCGGCTGCTTTTGCTGCCGGCGCTGGTATGCGTCTCATTACAAACCCACTTGCTTTTGTCGGAGAAGCCGCCGGCATTTTTGCCATGGGCAGGGTTATGCGGCAGAAATGGTTTCTGAACAGTCTGCTACAGCCTCGTTACTCGGCGGGTTTGGGGATACTAAGTAATACGGGTGGCCGCAGGTTGCTACAAAAGGGACAGCGTGCAGGCGCTGACCTAGACGGCGTCAGTCCGTTAGGTCTGGAACTTCGAGAGCGTGTGGCTCAAGAGGCCCGAGCGGTAGTTGCTTCTCTAGAGGCGCGACAGGTTGATGAGGACACACGCAAATCCGCCGCTGAGTTTGTTGAAACCAATATAAGACAGCCTATTAATCAATTAGGGCAGCAAGCGGCACCTGCTGTCCAAAATATGCAGCAACAGATTCCTGCGGCAGCGGCAGCGGCTCAACAGATGAATCCATTGCGGCAGGCTATGCGTGATGAAATGAATCCACGCATACAGGCACAACGGGATTTGGTTCGATAATGAAACTCTCAGACCACTTTACCTTGAGCGAGCTTACCAAGTCGTCTACCGCTGAACGGCTGGGGATGGAGAACGAACCAGGGTCCACGGAGATCGAAAACCTGATCATGGTTTGCGACCAGATCCTCGAGCCTGTCCGAAACTATTACGACATCCCGTTTACACCGAACAGCGGATTCAGGTGTCTTAATCTTAACCGAGAGATTGGATCGTCTGACGGTTCCCAGCATGTAAAGGGCGAGGCCGTAGACTTTGAAGTGCCGGGCATCCCGAACAAGGAAGTCGCACTATGGGTCAAGGACAACTGCGAGTTCGACCAGTTGATACTGGAGTTTTACAAGGAAGGCATTCCGGACTCTGGGTGGGTGCATTGCAGTTACACGATTGAAAAAAATAATCGCAAGTCTGCGCGTGTTTTTGATGGTCGCACTTGGAGCGCGTTAAATGACTGATCTACTTCGCCGAACCCCAGTTCTCGCCCAACCCTACGTCTACCTTAGACGGAATAGTTAAACCCGGCGCACAATTCTCCATCAATCCCTTAATCTCGGCCACCTGTTCATCGCTCTCTATTGAGAAACAGAGCTCGTCATGAACCGTGAGCATGGGCCAGTGTCCATGGTCCATGCAGTCTTTCATCGCTTGCTTGGTCTGGTCTGCCGCCGAAGCCTGGATCAGACGATTAAGGGCCTTGTATACGAAGGCAACCTGATATCTCTCAGGGTTCATGCTGGCCCAGTTCTTGTCTCTTTCCTCAACAGGAGTGTTCAAAACATCCTCCCAACGCTCTTCCAGCTTCTCCGCGTGAATAGGCTTCTTGTACTCCTTGGAATATCCTTTCAACTCGCGCATGGGGAATCGACACTTCCTGCCCAGCAAGGTTCGTACCTCTGATCTCCTAGACGCAGCGTCCATCACCGCAGACGCCAGTGCGCGGATAAACGGAACCTTTTCGTCGTACTCATTGCGAAGTTCTTTAGCCTCTTGGAAAGGTATGTCCCCCAAGGTTGCCGCCAGCTTGCCAATACCCATGCCGTACATAATTCCAAGGTTAATCGTCTTGGCGTGGGTGCGGCTTACACCAGCCATGTCAGCAACGATCTGATGGAAGTCCAGATCATCATTTTGGTATTGTATCGCAATCTCCTTAACCTTTTCGTTGTCCTTGGTGGCCGGCGTAAGGGATGCGTAGTGCATCATCCATCGAGGCTCTTGGGCGCTGTAATCGAAACTCCCCCACCGGCAATCGTCTTCCGGTATAAAAAGACCCCTGATCAAAGATTTTATCTCTGGGTGCCTAGATGGAACTTGCTGCAAATTCGGATTACTGGAGGAGAACCTTCCTGACACAGTTCCACCTTCATCTGAGCGCAACTGGTTAAACTGGCAGTGGATGCGACCGTCATGCTGATGATTAAGGATTGTATCAACGAAGGTCGTATTTGCCTTATTGTATTCGCGTATCTCCAAGATTTTCCGCGCAATAGGATGTTCATGGGTCTTCAGAAAATGTTTAGTGAAACTGGGGGCGTCCGATTTATCCGTTCGTTCATAGCTTAACCCTAAGTTATCAAACACCGTAGCCAGACTTCTGGCATTCCAAGGCTCCAGATGAACATTGGATTCTTTGTGGACCTCTCCAAGAAGCTTGTTTTCCTTATCCGTCAGGAACTTTTTTGTTTGCTGCGCCTTGGATACATCAACCCGAACACCCCGGCGCTTCATCTCGAACACCATGGGAAGCAGGGACAACTCCAGATCAAGAATCTTCTCGCAATCCTCCTCCATTAATTTCTTGTGCAGAACATGCCACAAGCTAAGTGTGAGGGTGGCGTCCTTCTCCGCGTAGGCAGCAACCCTGTCTGCCGGCAGCTTCCACATCTCTGCTTTGGGATCAACACCATGCTGACCCGCCGCCCTTCGTAAGTCCTCCTCCGCCTTACGCTCACCAAGATAGGTGGCACCCAAAGCATTCAAGGAATAACTGAAACGGTTTTCGTCCACCAACGGTGCAGCGACCATGGTATCGAGTATCTTACCTTTGACCTCAATACCCTCGCTTAAAAGCCACCCTAGATCGTACTGCGCGTTGTGAAATACCACAGACATTCCGTGGTTTAATTGGTCTTGGAGCCATCTGAGTACGAGGTCCTTTGCCATGTTCCCCCCACCTTCGTGGGCAATTGGCAAGTAGGCGCTCCACTCAGAGGCGGCAACAGAAACTCCTATGAGGTTTCCATCGTTTCTAACCCACCCTGGCCCCAAGTCTCTAAGGTGAGGATCCCGTGTCTCAACGTCTACGGCGATAATCTTTTCGCCTGACAGGTCTGGGAGATGTTCTGGGGGAAACCAGACAGGCTCGTCAAACAGATCCTCACGCATTTTTGTTTTCCGATATTGCTGCCCAAAGAGCTACATATGCCGATGCATCAATACCATTATCTGGCTTGGCTTGTCCCACTTCATTACGCGCCACCTTCAATAAAGCCATGCAAAACGCTACCTGTTCCGGCTTCACCTCTACAGTAAGATACGCGCTCCAGAGATCCGCCACTCTCTGGTGAAGAACGTTGTAGTCGCCGTATTGCTGCGCTCTATCGCCACCCACAAGACCCGCCGCCGTCTTTAGTGTATCAACAGGCTTCATAACGAATAACTCCGATTGGTTTGGGGCAACATTATGTGCAACGCCTTTTTGGTTCTTGTAACCGCAACATAATAAACCCGATGCTCCGTGGCCGGATTAGTCTGGTATTCCTTGTGTGCAGCGTAGGACAAATCAGGCACCACCAGAACATTGTCAGCTTCACCACCCTTCATTGAATGTATCGTGCTGACCTTGATCCGTGGATTACGGACATTGTCCTTCCGCTTCAAAGCATTCAGAACGTAGTTCTTGGTATCCAGATCAATCTTACCCAAGGCCCGATGCCACCGAACAGAACCATCCACCAGAAGCCCCATATTATCTCTGGCCTCCGACATACTGATCTGCGCCTCCGCGCTCAATCCCAACAAGGCTCCAGAACGAGGTCCAAAGCCCCGTGAGTAGCCTTCTCCCACATTCATGAATGCGTAGACGTTCCTGATCTTCGCGGGCGTCAGAGGCTCTCCCTTGGCCCATTGTTCCCAATCGTGAAGTGCTTCGTATGTCTTAACCGGAATGCTGGGGTGGCCATTGCGGCTGTAGACCCAACCCTCCTCCCGTAAAGCTTGGGCATATTGCGAGGCAATGCGGTTCGTTCGAGCCATAAGACACCACTCGCCCTCGTGTAGCGGTACATCCCAAATGTTCTGGTGGAACTGAACAGTGCCATCCTCGTCCTTCGGCCTCCAAGCCTTCGGAGCTCGGCCCTCTATCTGGCAAACAATGTTTTGCGCTTCGTGCCAAACAGAACGAGGAACCCTGTACGACTGCTCCAGAACCGTCTTCTTCTCTGTAGCGTTTAGAAACGCCCCGACATCCGCACCCTGGAATCCCATAATGGCTTGATCGTCATCGCCTGTGAACACCTGTATGCGGGGCTTCTTCCTCAGTACATCGACCATGGACCATTGAAGGGTAGAGAGATCCTGTGCTTCGTCTACAAACAGAGCTTCTATGTTTGGCCCATCGTCCGATTTAATAAAATTTTCAATCATGTCCGTGAAGTCGATCTTCTTGCGAACGGCTTTGTAATCCTCGTAGGCGGCTACCAGACGTTTGAGTTCCGGCCAATCAACCTGATAATCACCAAGCTGTCGGTGCATCTCTTCAAGGCTCAAACCCTTGCTTCGGGCCAAGTGGTACTGGCTCATGTAGAAGTCGCCCTTAGCTACCCCCACGGTGTCAAAGTCCGTCTCAATGTTAGACCGGCCCTTACTACCAAAAGGTATTCCGACAGCATTACCGATCTCAATCATCTCCTTGGGGCCAACAACCTCATCTGAACTATATCCTCCAGCCCGGAAAGCCATGGAATGCAGCGTCTGAAAGTAGGGCATGTCTCGTTCGTCAATCCCCCAATCCTTGCACACGCGATCTCGGCTTTCTTTCGCCGCCTTACGCGTAAACGACACACAGGCTATGCGGTCAGGTGATATGCCTTGCTCAATGCAATCCCTGATCTTGTTGGAGTTGGTCTGGGTCTTGCCCGTGCCGGGCGGCCCAAGGATGGTTTCATGCTGATCGGTCAAAACGGCGCCTCCACAACCATATAGCCGCAGCTATGGTCATCCAAAGTTTACCCACAACCTGACCCGACAAATAGTCGAGCGACCCAAAAGCAATGTAAAGAAACACTAAACTGTCTACGAAAGCGCCGACAACACCGCTTGCCATCACTGCCAAAACCAATCTACGACGCCGCAAAGGCGTGTAAACGGCCATGTCCGCAAGTTCCGACAGCAAAAAAGCTAAACCACTCGCCACAACCAAAGGCGTGGGAGCAACAAAAGCTGACAGAGCCGCACCTACCAAAATAGCAGCGGCTGCGACAACCGGACCAAAATACTCATGAACAGCGTCCCTTAAAACTAGCGCAATACCCACAAGAAGAACGCCCGAAGGAGCCATCAACCCTGGTGCCACGGGAATTAAACATGGGCCTTTTGGAACGCAGATGACGCCAACATTACCAATCATCCAGTTTGCAACAGGAATGGTCGCGAGAAAAAGTCCTAAACAAATAAATTTCTTCATTTAAAAAGCTCCATTTCTTGTGGTCTAGGTGTCCAAAAAAGAGGGCTTTGAATCGAATCTATTCTTCGGGACATCCGTTCTGGACAAACGTTTGAATCTTTATAATTTCGAGCAACATTTGCGCTATCCGCAGACGCAAAAGGCCAGCGGTCTCCGCACAAAGCAAGTCCTCGCAACATATGAACCCAAGGCAAAGGACCGCGCTTTTCGAGCCAATTAAAAGCTTCGTCGGCTCTCCGCTCCCATGTCTGGCTTCCAACCTGCCAATATTTCCCGCTTGAGCCAAAACACAACTTAGAAAACCCAAGATCAAGAAGTTGACCTATCTGATCAAGAGACTCGTCTAAGTGCCACACTACCGCAGCGCAATCCCGACGATGTGGCCAAGCCTTCGCAAGCGAAAGATTATCTAAAGAGCTTCCATCAATCACATCAGGGACCACGGCCCAATGCGGGTGTCCCAAGTGCGGTTCAAGCCATTTGTAATACCCGTCCCAATCGGGTTGTTTTCCTTGTGTAAAGTATGTGAAAGCACCGTTATCCCACATGACGGACTGTGCGTTGGACAAACAAAAACCCGAATCTCTAGGTTCCACATAACTCACGCAAAAGTTTTTCCCCGACAATTTCAATAACTCGCTGCGCGGAGTTAATGGGGTTCCGTGGTAATGTATCAAAACGGTGGATCCTCTGGCTCAAAAGTTACGGCGGGCAGGTCAACCTCGCCGCGATGCATCTCCGGTACACACCAGACACGCACAGACTTCCATTGATCGTTGTTATCTTGGAAGCGATAAGTCTTGTCGGACTCCGCTCCATTGTTCATTTCTTTTAAACGTTCGGTGATCTGCCCACGGGTGTATAACGTAAAGTTATTGCGCTTTAAAAAATCCTGTAGAGAACTTAGCTTGAAGTACGTTAGACCTTCCTCGGTCCACGGCTTTCCTGTCAACAGTTCTTCTGGGCTGTGGGCCTGTATTCTAGAAGTGCAAAAGTTTTCGAGAAGTTCTATGAAGAGGCCCTTCTGGGTCAACTCTTCTGGAACCGATATCCTTGTCGCGTCACTTAACAGAGCGTCTACCAAATCCCGCCAATCGCCCTCCTTCATCCGGGCCGGCATCTTGTACATTTGTTCCATGCAAGCGCGTTGAAACTCAACCTGCATCTGTAGCTGCTTGGTAGACAATTCTAGGCGGGCGCCATCCACGTCCACGAACCAGACAGGGGGCTCAGACTCAACAACCGTCAGGCCACCAACGGGAACGTGCGAGTTGGCATCACCTACTCCGAACTTCCGCGACCGGCACAGGGATTTGTTACAATGGCCGTGGATAGGCTCAGACTTACACGTATAAAAGTACTCTTTTTTCTCCAATTGCTCCTGTATCAGAACAACCTCACGCGCTGGTAACGGCGGATTGCAATAATCCTGGTTGTGCTTTTCGAGCAGTTCCTTCCAATCGTTGGGTGATGCTTGCTTGTAGTAGACGCCCACGTTCAACAGGGTCATGTTGCGGCCACCTTCTGGTATCCCGAACTCTGTCAGCTTCTGTAGGCAGGGAGGGCCATCTGGCAAAACGCCGTTGTCTCCCCCCAAGGATATGCTGGATAGTTGCTTGGCCGTAATCTGTGATTTCTCAGCCATTGTAAGAAAGTCTTCCAGACTGAAAGACTCACCATTCTTCTTTAAAGCGTACCGGGTGGTGTATTTCGCGTTCTGATACGGGAGGTTGATAAAGTTTCCCACATCGCCGCGTTCCGCCAACAACTCCTCTTGCTTAGGAAATATCTCGCAGTTTCCCCAGCCTAGAACAGAAGCAAACTCGGCTAAACGATCACGCATCTCAGATGCAGCAATCTTCTCAGCCATAAAAATATATAAGTGAGCCCCTCCAGACTTCGACCGGCACAATACCAAGGGCAGCTTAAACCTCTTAACCTTCGCTAATAAAACTGGAAGGTCCAGATTGTAGTCGTCAATGTCCAACGCACCAAACAGGCACTTGTTCGTTTCATCAATGGGGATAGACCCAACGCCAAGGGAGCCGTCCAAGTGCTCTTGAACAAGCTCCACGGTCAACGGGGAACGGACAATCTCGTACTTTGCCTGTTGTTTGCCGTTCTTTTGACGACCTAAAACGTCTGTCTGTCCATGGGCGCCTTGAGATCCGGTGAACAGATCAAGGAACCTCTGTGCTGAATTTTCCAT
>Ga0114916_1000888_pt1 | contig 18345 bp, 20 predicted proteins | sample MalvirAntarct_66_FD_83501 | JGI IMG/M metagenome (GOLD analysis project Ga0114916, IMG submission 83501) | Marine viral communities from the Global Malaspina Expedition - Malaspina viral metaG Antarct_66 | ecosystem: Environmental > Aquatic > Marine > Oceanic | place: West Anvers Island... | reverse complement strand
CTCTATAAGGAGGGGGTAATGGGTTACTAAAAGTAATTTCAAGTAATGAAAATTAGAAATAAATAAACTTACATTCAACATTTTGCAAAACAAATTAATCTAATTACATTTGTTACGATTTAGGTGGTTAGGTTAGGTTGATAAAAAAGAGGGCAGAACTCCCGTTCTAGCCCTCTTTTACTTTTGTACAAGGAATTCTGTGTTAATATCTATCCAGACTCACTCTGTTCTCTTCAAGGAATTGTAGGATGCTTGATCTACTGTATCGAATGATTTTACCGAATTGACTAAACTCGATTTTAATATCATCTCGAAGCTGTTGAAGTTTTGATTTACTTTTAATACCAAGGAGTGCTTTTGCTTCTTTCTCCCCGATCCATTCTTTCTCTTTGAAGTACTTTTCAGAGTTTTTAATGATTCTGATAGTTAATTCATCTATGAGCTTGTTAAAACTTTCTTTTTCAAAAACGATTACATCCATAATATTCTCTTTTCTACTTTTTAGGGTTAGTAAATACTTGAGTAGCCATTAGCTTTCCGTGATCCATTCTTTGCTTGATTAGCTTTTCATTGGCAACAAGCGGATTACCTAGATCAATGTGCTGATCTGGATTGATGATTGTGGCATCAAATGATCTTAGTGGGGCTTCATTTATTCCTGTTAATGAATGACCATTAGATTCTGCTTGTTTGATGAGGTCATTGATTTTAATAAAGTGGTTAACATCATTATTAAATATCTCATTCATTGCAATCTCATAAAGTGATCTGTAGGCAATAGCACCGATTGACTTATTAGAATAGTCTTTATGCTTTGGTGTTGGGTGACTACAATTGATAACAATGATTTTGTAGTGATGCTTTATATCTTGGTTAATGTGTTTGATTACATCACCAAGGGGTGATACATTTCTTACACCTCCATCAATATTATTTGTGCTAACAATAGTTTGTAGTCCAGATCTAAACGATACTTTCTTAACTGGATTCCAAATCATTGGAATTGAAGCAGAAGATAACACACCGTTTACAAAATCATTATTCGTAGAAAACTCATCGTGTAATACACTGTGATACTTTCCACTATCCAGTGATACAAAACCACAAAAGAACTTTGTTCCTTTTATCAGTGATCTATCAAGATACTTTTGAAGTTTCTTTTTGAGTGGCGAGTTATCAGCAATGCTTTTAAATTTTGGTAAACTCACCTTTATTTGAGTCTGAAGTTCTTTAAGAACTGATTTTATGACTTTGGCTCTTTTCTTTTTGGAAAAGATCATACCGAGCTTATCGAATACTCTAAGATCAAAATCAAGTTTGACATTTAGGCGTGATGAAAGCTGCTTTAAATCCAGTTTAAACTTTAGATCATCTGATTTACTGGAGGTATCAATAAATTCAGAGGTATAGATTTCAGATGCTCCTTTTCTTCCGATTTGGTGTATCCAAAGATCATTTAATAGATCGAGTTTATTCATAGCAAGTAAAGAACCATTCATTGACCCTCCGCTAATACTTGAAATAAGATCAAATTTCATAGGAGTATTTAGTCCTGTAATCTTTTTCCAGTTTTCACTCAGGTAGTTTACTGCTCCAAGCTGAAATGCAGCTAGGAATCCTCCTCCGCTTAACACTAATGCATACTTTGTTTTCATAGTTTTAATTTTTGTTTTTGAATATTTGAAGCTCTCCTCCTTGGTTGTATCTTCCGTACTGAATGGCATGTCCTTTTTGAGGTACTTCGATAACAACATCCATATCATGCAGGAACTCTTGACTTCCTCTAAAGAGTCCGTCTTTTCTGGTTTGAAATATGGAGATAAATGATTTGTCGGGATATTTGGCACTTAAATCCTCAAGATCGTGAGGTTTTAGTCGAAGTTTATTTACAGAGTCCAGGAATATAAAATCCCACATTGAAAGATCCTCTGGTATTGATTCTACCACATACAGATCGGGATGAGCAACACTTGCTAGTTTCTCTTGCAATTCAACATCAATTCCCTCTTCTTTGGCAACATAAAGGACTGTACCGTGATTCCTTGCAAGGTATCCTGCAAAGTCAACAGCAAGAATTGATTTTCCAAACTTTGGTCTTCCGAAGATCATCACTTTAAAATGCTTTGATGGATTTCCGATAAACTCTAACCATTTGCCTTTGAGACCAAGCTTATCGAACTTTAAGTTCAAAACATCAATACTATTCATTACCTTGTTTTCAGGTATGCGTGTTGTTATACCTGATACAGTTTTGCAACCGCATTCTCCAAGTGTATTTTGAAGTCCATTTAAAGTTCGCTCTTCTGCTATAAGAATTCCCTCGTTGGGGTTCTTTGCAACAAAAGATTTTATGGAACTAAGTACTTGTTCAACTTGCTTATAATATTTGTCTTTTTTAGTCAGCTTTTTACTATTGATAGCTCCTGCAATTCGATTGTAGAGGTTTTTTGCCTTTTGATTTGGAATGAGTTTTCCTTGTAAATTGATATAGCTTTTGATGAACTTTACAGAACGAAGCTCTGCGTGTTTACCAACAAGAGATAAATAATGGGAACGTTTTTGTTCGCTAATTTCAATTTTTATGTTATTTGTATTGTCGAACTTATTCATGAGTCGAATAAGACTGTCCTGAATCTCTCTTATCTCCTTTGCTTGTGGTGAAGTTTTACGGATTCGTTTTTCCATTATAGCTTTTTGGAGAGCATTTAGGAAAAGTCGAATTTGATTTTGTGTTTTAATTTTACCGTGCATAAGAGCAAAGCGTTTGATCATTTTTAACTCATCACTTAATCGCTCAACTTTGTTTGCTTTTTGGTATTTAAGCTCTGTATTCGAAGGCTTTTTAGTCTTACGTTTTGTAGAAGATGATCTTTTAATTCTCGATTTACTCGACTTCTTTTTTAGCTTACTGGAAGCTATCTTTTGTCTTGTGGGTATTATCTTTTTTGGAGTAGATTTTTTAGGAGTCGTTTTCTTTGATTTTGTCTCATTTTTACTTTGATACTCCGAGAGCTTTTTAAAATAAATGTCAACTGTTTTTTTGATCCCTTCACTTGCGTGATAAGCCTCCCAAGATTTACCGTGATTAGTAACTTTGTTTACAAACTCCCATCCTTTCTGAAGTATCTCAGGAAGTGTAGCTCCGTTGATTCTATCAATGGTTGAATAATAATTTTGTATTGTAATCATAATGCGTTGTTTTAAAAGGATAATAATTCTAGTTCCAGTTCGAGGGCTTCTGCTTCAAGCTCCAGCACCTTAGTATTGATTGTTGATTTTTGTTCTGGAGGTGGAGCTTTGATTTTCACTCGTTTTTTGGTCTTTGTTACTACAAGTCCTACTGAGTCAATTTGTGTTTGATTTAGAGATACTGTTACACCTAATTTTTCTTGAAGAATAGTTAAGAATGACTCAAGGTCATTTTCTTCAAGATAGGAAGCCATTCGATCTCCCACTTTTTCAAAGTTGTTTCCACGCACTAATTTGAGTAAATCCTCATCCAAAAATATTTCACCACCTTTTTTCTTTGAAGCAGGGACGGCCACTCTGAATGTTCCATCGTACTGTTTGAAAAATGCAATATTGTGACTTGCATAAATGGCATTACCGTTGGAAGTGGATCGAATGATTTTAAGTGCTTTAGCAATTGGAACGATGATTTTTCCGCTTGTTTCTTTTTCAGCTGACCAATGCTCAGGCATAAGTATTCCTTTTCTTATTTCACCCTTATCGGTCGTGTAGCTAACGAGCTTCCCTTTAAAATCTGAAAATGCTTGGAGAATATTACCCGTGATAATGTAGCGGGTAGCTTTATCTTTTGTGTTTTCTTCAATTTTAGTTGTCCATTCAGAAAGGCTTTGGTTGAACCCATTATCGGCAAGTCCAACACTTGCTCCTCTGATAGCATTTATATCTTTTACGTAACTAGCAGGGATAGCCAAATACTTTTGAGAAGAAGCAATAGCAAAGGTTAATTTAATGGCACTTGGAGCATAAGGATTGTTTCTTTTTTTGTCAATTTGAAACCCCAGAAATAAGGCAAGTTGATTGTTTGCTGTTCCATCAAAAGAGGGAACGGGATATTGTAGTTTCTTACCAATGGTAAAGAACTTAAAGAGTCCTGTAATGTATTGCTTTTTATTGCTAGTACTAATTTGCTCATCTTCTATGCGTTTTTCTTTTGCATTTTGCAATTCTCTAGTACGCTCACTTATTGCTTGCTGAACAAGATTAGGAGCTTCAGTAGTTAGTTTTGCGATTTTCTTTTCACTAGGTATAGCATTGATAAGTGACTGATAACGATCTGATATTTCATTGATGTTTAGTTGAAGTCTATTTGCAAGAAATGATTCGTATTCAGAAAGCAAATCATCTTTTATCTGATCGGCTGACTTTCCTTTAAGTGATTGCTCAACAATGTTTTTAATTTCATTAGCTTTGAATGGTTTTTTAAGCACATTTGCTGATACTTTTTGAAGGATACTATCCTCTCCAAAACTAGAGTTTCCTCCTTTACCTACCTTGATTACAGAGGATGAAATGGTTTTGGCTTGCAAGTCCAGTTCTTCTAGATCTAGGTCATAATCTCCTGATTGTTTTAAGTACTCAACATAGGTGTCATACCGATCTTTGATGTCTTTATAAAAATCTTCCTGCATTTTCGTAGAAAGCACAGCTACACGTCCTGATACCTTGTGTGCTGCTCCCTCTTTAATTTCATTGGCAGTTCCTAACTTTAAAGGATCACCAAGGAGTTCGTTTACTTCGGTTGATTCTTGGAGATACTCCATTACTACTTTATCACCGTACTTATTTAAAAAGTCAGGTACATCAAGAATGCTATTACTTTGCTTTTGATTGGAAGAAGTGTTGGCATCCAAACTCTTTAACTTCTTTTGAAGCATCATCATAAGTCTTTGTTCTGCGGGAATGGCAGAGTTTACATAATCATACATCGGTTTTAGAATTTGTCCAGTACGATTGATGCGTCCTCTTTTTTGAACCTCGGTATTAATATCAAGTTCAGGTTGCAGAACAATCATTACACGCTGCTTTACTTGATCTTTAGCTACTTTATCCGTTGTAATGGCGTGCGCTGAAGCTCCTGTACTGCCTGATTGATTAATTAGTAATACATCTACTTCATTATTGTTGAACTCTCTAAAAGCATCATTAGTGTTGACTTTTTTTCGTGTATCAATTACTCCCATTCCAGAATTTAGGTTCAGTTGTAGACGTAATTTTCTTCCCGTAACTTCAGCCACACTATATCCAGCTTTTTTGATTTTTTGAATAATTACATCAATTGGGGAAATGGTTATACCTGTGGAAATTTCTCGAATACGCTTAGAAATTCTATTGTATTCTTTTTGCGCTTCAAAAGATAGTTCTATTATGTTGAAATACTTGTAATCTTTTTTGCCATTTGGGAGGGTCACAGTATAGCGCATGACTCCTTCAAGTCCTTTTTCTAAAACAATTGAAAAATCAGCTTTTACAGTATCTCCAGTTGTTACAGTTAGTCCGTTTTGATCTTCCATTTGTTCAATAAAACTTCCCATGGTACTTGCAAAGGCAATGATTGGTTTTTTACCTTCTTTTAATCTTTCAATTGCTCTTTGGGCAACGGATTCTGCTTTAATAGAGAAAAGCATTTGATTAATTATGTTGAATACTTTCGAAAAGTAGGGTTGATTATCAACTCCTGCTTTGGAAGTTCCTTCACGCACATCCACTTCTTTTCCTTCTGCTGCTGCAATCTCATCGAGTTCATCCACTCTTTGATCAATGTGATTGGCTTGAAAAGCGATGATGTCTCGCACAATTTCAGTAATGTTATCAGCAATTGCCTTGTGCTGCTTTTCTTGATCTTGAAGTGTTACATAGTTTACTTCAATTCCTTCATAGGTTCTTTCTCTTCTAATCATTTGACCTTCAGCTACAAGTTGACTGGCAAGTACCTCTTGAAGTGCAACTCCACCTTTGGTAATAGAATCAACGAGTTCTTCTTTTGACATGTTAGCCTCAGATATGGCTGTTTTCATGGCATAAATCGGCATGTTGTCGGGACGCTTTGCAAATGTTGCAGACAAAAACACAGCCCCAGAAGTTTTTACAAGCACGTCTTGCATAAATACTCCCGTGTTAGATGATCCACTAGAGTTGTGTGATTCATCCATAATGAGAATACTTCCCTTTGCAATGGATGCTAAGAACTCTGGTTTTAAAGGCTTTTTTTGAGGTGAATTGAATTGCGAATAGGTAGCCACTACAAAGTCAAATTCACGGGGTACTTTCCCATCTTTAAAAATACGATCTTGCTCAGGTTTAGTGAGAGCTTGATAAACAACGTTCCCATTTTCATCTTTGATGTTTGTTTTACTTGCTTTTGCATTCACTATAAATGGTCGTAAGTGAGAAGAGCCAATAGCTGATAAGTCTCGGTAGATGTCTGAAAAGAGATTGGATTTTTCAGTTAAAAATATGGGGGTGATACCTTGCTCGACTGCATAACGAATGATAGACGCTGCAACTCGTCCTTTTCCGATTCCTGTTTGATCTCCAATGATAACAGCTTGACTGAGGGCTTCAATATTATAGATAGCCATTCCAACGGCATCAATTTGTTCTGCTGAAAGAGACCTACACAATTCAGCTTTGGTTTGATACCCGAGTCTATGACGTACAAAGTTATCAATATCACCTCCAACGTCTTTTTTAATTCGTTTTACGGCATTGTGCATTTCAAATTCCATGGCATCTGGAACTTGCGTATCCAAAACTACACAAGAATCCGATGCAGGAACATAGGGCGCTCCTAGTTCTCCTGCCAGTAGCTGCGCTTCTAGTTCGAGTGCTTCTATTTCTAACTTTGTCATGGTATTGGATTTTTCAGGGTTAGTAAAATGTGCGCTGACTCTCTGGTAGAGTTTATCAAAAGAAGTTTCCACTTGGCTGAGTAATTCAGTTTTTAGGGGAGCAACACCATTTGGAGATGGTTTTCTACCGTCAATTAAAATAAGTCGGGTATCAAAAGAAGTCCCTTGTCTACTGTAGAGACTTTTTCCATGGATAGGAATAATATCATCCACGTTATAATGATTGTAGAGATAATTAAAAAAGATCCGTTGTGTTCCTTTTTGGATTCTCCCTTTTTCATCCCATTTGGTATGCCCTCCAATAATGATCGCTGCTCTTCCGTCATCTTTCATGGTTTCAAGAGCATTAAGTGCCATAAGATGATCGAGTTCTTTGATTTTATATCCATCAAATTCAATTGGAAATTCAAGCCTACCAAAGGGAGGATTTGTGATTACCGCATCAAACCCATGTTTGTATCCATGAAATGGTGTTGAAGCATCAGAGCCTGATACATGATGAAACCCTTGCTTTTCAAGGTTTGCTCTTCGAATAGGGTCTATTTCATTTACGATTACTTTTTTAGGATTAAAAGCAATGGTTAATAGTCCATTTCCAGCCGAAGGTTCAAATACGTTTACAAACTTTTCTGTTTTACAATAGAGACCCATGAGGTAACCAATGGGAGCAGGAGTTGAGTATTGTTGCAAAAGCATACTCATGCTTGTACGAAATGAGATGTTGGTTTGTGTCTTATAAAGTGTAACAATCTTATCGTATATTGATCGTATTGAACCATTTGATAAGATTATTTTTCGAGCTACCTTAACAATTGCAAGTTCTGTAAGCTCTTTGATTTTTGTCTTATCCGTAATTCCATAGTGTTTTGCTGATCGCTCAACATCTGGGCGGTTTCTTTTGACTCCTTTTGCATAAGAGTTTATGAGTTCATTAACAAAGCTATCTTCATGGGATAGTTTACTATCAGCTATCACAGTTGATTTAACAGGGATTAAAGGGTATGGATTTTTCACTCCCATAAGCCCCTCATCTGCAAGTGAGGTATAACCTTTTTTTGTGATGATAAGTGAGTCTAAAAGGATGATTTCTAGTTTTTTGCCATTCTCTTTTAGCCTTTTGCTAATCTTTACATCACTCTCACTAGGCTTTAGATTTCCACTTGGATGATTATGTGCAACTATCATTCTTGTAGCAAGACATTTAAGTGCAGTTGCAAAGATGATTCGCTGGTCAACTATAGTTTCGCTTATACCACCTATGGAGTGTTTCATATATCCAATGGGTTGGATGCTTTCATTTAAAAAGAGAACATACATACATTCGTGTAGCTCAATTTCTCCTTCATCATATAGCGACCGAAAAAGTGCAGCTGCATCTTTGGAGTTCGAAATATTTCGATGAAACGAAACACTTGTTTTCTTTTCAAACTGTACTTTTACTTCAGGAATTACAATATGTCCTTTCTTATTTGTCATTGTGCTTCTCTTCAATTAGAATGTTTATCTGCTCTTTTAGTCGCTCATTTTCGATTTGCAATTCCTGAATGGTGTCTTGATTTCCAGTTGATGAAGAGTATACTTGTCTAAGTACTCCAAGATAGAATCCAATACTTCCAATGAATCCAATTACAGAAAGTAGGAATGTCATTTTGGTGTATGAGAATTTTTCTTTTTTCATGGTTTATTCATTTTTAATGAGGAAATATCCACCAAATACAAGTCCCACTAGGGCTGAAGCAATGGTGATTTTTTTGAGTAATCTGCGAAACTCCATTCGCTTATCAAGAAGCGTGTAGGTAAACTTATTACCATGTACTTTTCTGTGCAGCTCACAGAGCTTCATAAAGAATTGAAAGTCGGCTGCATTTTTAAAGACCTGACAGCCTGCCGAAAATCGATCAACGGTGTAGGTTTCACCAACTTTTCTAGCTCTATGGATATTTATCCCGTGCCATCCCAGATCCTCCTTTCCGTTATAAAAGTCAAGTACAGCATCTCTGTCATAATCCCTGATAACAGTTACTTTTTTTAACCTTTGACAAAGTGCATAATACTTTCCACGGTGCTTATCAATTTTGTAGGTATCGACAAATTGTCCTGGCTTTAGGATAGCAGTTCCTTTCGAATTGGATGGATTACTTAGCCAGTACGTGCCAGGATCAGTTGTGATTTGAAATACCCAGTATGCCCAATTCGGTTTTTGAGGAGTTCCAATGTTTGTAAAAACATGAATTTCATCATCAAATGAGTTAGGGGTAGTGGAGTTTGCACGAATGCCCCAAATGTTTAGTTTGTAGGGATCATCATAAACTATGTATCCTCTTTGTTTTGCGATATTTTTAATTCTTCGAATGATCATGATACATAGCTGATTGCGTTTGTTGGAGCAAAGAGTCTTTTTCCATCAAGTGTTATGAATTCTGTCGCTCCATTTACAGCATCCATGTACTCTCCAAGAATAGTGGCTTTTGGAACTTGAAGTGCTTGACCTTCACTATTCCATACTTTGGTAGGTTTGATGGTTACAAGTTGATTGATTGCTCCATTTAGACCTGAAAGAGACCAATGGGAACCGTTGTATTTTAAACCCATTCGGTAGAACTCTTCGTTGAGTTTCTTTTTTTGAAATGAAGCATTAAACTCTTCAAGTAGGGCTGTTACAATTGTCATTCTGACAAGACCAACTCTTGTTTGCTTGAAAATGGCATTTACCTCTGAATACATTGATACGCTTGTAATGTTACTTAGCGCTGTAATTGCTTTTGAAAAATTATCCCTATCAATTGCCGAATGAAGCATGGCAGATATTTGACTAGCTGAACTAATAGCGCTTGTTGGAGCGCTATTTGTTGAGTTACTTGCAGTACCTAAAACGATTTTAGTAAAAGTTTCACTATCGACAACTGTTGGAAACCCTTTTGATTTTAGGGCGTTTTGAGTTTCAGATCCATATTGACCATCCGCTCCATACTTTGGAAGTATTGAACTTCCATATTTCTTAATAAGAGCGCTTTGAAGATTCTTAACTAGTGTTCCTTTACTACCTTTTTTCAAAGGAAACCCGCTACTCACATTACTAGAGCTTGAAGGTGGACGAGTGGGATCAATTGATTCAGGTAATTGAATACTGTTGCTTTCAAATTCCTTTTTAAAGTCTTCTGTTTTATTTTTCTTTTTTTGGTGTTGGAAATAAAAGTATGCTCCCGTACCAACGGCAACAACACCAAGACCTATTAATACATATTTTGTTTTCTTTTCCATTGCTTTGTTTTTTAAATTCAACTATTAGGTTTTTTAGCAATAATTGCACGCCAGTCCATTGACCAGTCCAGATCACCGTCAAGGTCAGCTTCTAGTGAAGTACCGTAGAGTACTTGATAGGCTTGTGCCGTGTCAGCAAAAGCTGCTTGTGAGGGAAGTTCAGAAAAGACTGCTTGAATAGCTTCTTCATCTGTTCCGGGTATAAAACCAGCATAGTAAATACTCATTGCATTGTAGAGTCTTTTTGCCCATGCGTATGGATCATAAATTGGGGTAGCTTCACCGTTATCTCTATCGGGTTTAGATTGTAAAATGGCAAGCATTTCATTAAACTCTGTAGCTTTTAATTCATCAGTTAGGTCTTTGATTAGGTTCTGTCCCTGATAAAGTCTTCTATAGGAAACTTGCACTTTTTGAAAATCCTCTTTTGAAGGTAGTTCTCGTATTACTCTTCTTACGCTTGCTTCATCGGTTCCCCACCAACCATCATTGTCAAAAGCCATTTTGAGCTGTTTTGCCCAAGTGGCATGTTTGTCTTCTCCAAAACTTTGATTTTCTTCTTTGTTTGAGACAACTTTTCTTACTTGATTTGAGGCAAATTTTATAGCAATGAGGGCTGTCACTGATATTCCAAGAACAATAGCCAAAGAAACAATCATTTGTCGTTGACCATCGGTCAATGAATTCCACCAACCTTGCTTTTGATTGTCAAGAACAATTTTTGTTTGAGCGGGCGAGTTTTGATTTGTTGTTTCTTTAGCCATTATTAAATTGATTTTAAGGGATTACTTTATACCTAAGTAGTGCTTTGCAAACTCTACTTTTGCGGGGTCTGATTTGACCACCTCAGCGAGTGCTGTGATTGTTTCTGCTGAAAGATGAGCAGCAAGAACTGCTAATCCATTTACTTTTTGGGTAGCTTCTTTTTTACTACCTGAAATACTGATTGAAAACTTATGCTTTTCCATGATTCTTTATTTTTTGATTAACTAATTCACTAAATTCTTTTTGTAGGTCAGGATAGGCAGTGAAAATCTCCCATGTATCGAGCGCTTTATCCATTTGATCTTCGTTATATTCTTGTTTCATTGCCTTAAAGCGCTCATCTGATTTTGTTTGCTCGGTATCATCTTCTGCGTGTACCTCAACTTCCGTTTGTGGCGCACCCTTTACTTGGGAAGATTCTGGGGCTGGACTTTTCTGTCCGTTGTATTTTCCAAATAATTCAATACCCTCTTTTAAGATGTCTTTGAAGTTGACTTGCTTTCCATCTAATTCTTCAAGGAGTTCTTCATATTCTTTGAGTTGCTTGTCTTTTTCTTTGACCTTTTTTCGGAGTGATTCAAGTTCAGTTTCTACTCTTTGCTTATGCAGAGCTTCTTGTATTCGCTGTTCAATATCATCATGTCCTATACCGTTGATACCTGAACTTTGCATTTGAAAAATGTGACGGTTACAGTTGGGAGAGTCGCCAAAGTACATGCGTACTTCAATGTTGTGTGTATCTGCCATCATGTAGCGTTTGTAGCTATCAAAATGTCTTGAATCTGAATTGATAGTAACCACCATCTCACCATCTACTAAAATGCAATAGCGCTTCTTTTTGCCTTGCTTGTAAAAATCTCGAACGATACATTTTAATCGATCGACTCTTGAAGGGTTGTAAGGCTCTGTAAATACTTTACCCGTTCTTTTTCTTTTCTTGATATTTGTTTGATCTATATGCTCCATTTCTTTTCTATTTAATCGTGGGTGTTATCTGTAAAAATTTTACGTGCAAGTGTTCTTGTTTGTGCTGGTTAAATACCGTTGTAAGACCTCGATGCACGTATTGCATTTCGTTGATGTCTGTATCAAGCATGTTGTAAATACCAGCCTTTGAATACACCTTTACTTCATCTGGAGGCTTTATGAGAATGAGTAACTCATTTTGTGCCTTTAGTTTAACTTGAGTGAGCGGTGAAATTTGCAAGTGTCTTAGATGAAATAGATAATCTTTTTCATTTCCAAGCTGTTGCATTTTTTGCTTTGCGATCTCTATGGCTAATCCTTCTGTCATAACTCAAGTTTTAAATAGATTTTTAATTGATACACGGGTTGATGTTCTCTGGGCTGATTCATTGCTTTTTCACTAGGATTGTATCTGTCAGGGTTACCCACTTTTTGTTGTACAATTTGATTGATGTAGAATCCTTGTATGATATTGGAGTCCAGTTTTAAATCGAGTGATAAGAATTCCTCCATTGTCCCTTGCGTCCAGTAAGAACCATCATCAAAGTCATCTATGGGTGCATGGTTTATGATCGTTTGGTTATGAAGGGGAAGCGGTCTTTTTACATCATCGGCAAAAAACACATCTTCAATCCCAGTACTTCTGAGCCAAAGCCAACCCGCTTCTTTTGGATAATTAGGAGCGATCTTTTTAATTAATCTGATTTGAGGATTTGCCGTTGCTTTAACTCCCGTGATTTTCTTTACCGTTCTAGGAAGACGGATTTGAAACTGAATTTTTTCTCCACTTTTTGAAACATTAACTGTATGTACCCAAATTCTTTTCATTGCTATTGATTATTTTCAGTTTCTACAAGAGAAAAGGCATAGATGGTTACTCGATAGGGTACAAAACGAGTAGATGTATGATCTTTGTCTTTGAACCAGACCTCTAGTCTGCCATTTCCTGCTTTTGGAGTACCCACTTTAACAATTCGATCATTAGGCGGTACATTGATTCCTGACATGAGCAGTCTACTTTCAAAGTCTTCAGGGAAAAGCTCCTGATCGTTGAACTGTATTTTTTGTGTTCCACGAAAAAAAAGTAGATCATCTCTATCGCTTGTAAGTACTATTCCTAGTAGCTCGTTTGCGTGTTTGTCAAGTTCGAACTCTCCTTTAACCACATCGTTTGCTTGGGTGATTTTTAAGTCAAAGCGCTCCTTTATGATGTTATGTTTATAACTCATTTTGTGAATGTTTTAATGAATAAATAATGTTGCTAATTGCCTTTTGAAAAACTGTGGGGAATAGTTCCCCACAGTAAAATTCAAGCATGAGCGATTTTAAGGTGTGGTTCCTGTTCCGTCCAGTCCTACATATATAAACTGTTCTTTTGGGATGTTGAACATTGTTCCCAGTTCAACAGTAAACTCGATTAGTTCTTCATCTCGAATAAGACGAGGGTTGTCGAGTTTGTAATACCCTACAGGGACAGTTTGATCGTTGTCGGTTGCAAACCGTCTTATGGACTGGTTCTCTGGAATGATTTGTTTTTTGTTTGCTTTCAAGCTAAACTCACCATTACACAGAGCAGGAATAGATGAAACACTTCTAAAGTTGATAGCTTTGTTAGCCTCTGGATCGTTAAGGTCTGCACTTTTTCCAGTAAGGAGGTAAATACCACTTACAAGGAAGACCATGTTTTTAGGAAGTTTTGCATTCGAAATGTTACGAACTCCCACTTCTTTATCATCTTGAGGCTCGAACAACTTGATAGTTTTGGAAGTAATGAGTTTTGTTGAGTAGATAGTAAAATCTGCCAGTCTCACACCTCCTTTTAAAAGTTCTCCTTTCACATGTTTTGGAAGTTGTTTGAAAAATTTTTCCATTTCTGCTCGTGAACGTCTTGATGTATTAACATTACGTGCAATTTTGTTAATGAACATGGCTTTTTTTACAGGAGACATGCTACGTGTTGCTTTTTCAAGCTCACCGATTCCGAATAACTCTCCTACGTTGTTATACTCGGCATTTAAAATTTCATCAGTCATGATACTTTTGTTTTGTTCCGCCTAATGACGGAGGATTAATAATTAATTGAATCTATATGTTGGTTAGGTCAGGCTCGACCATTGGAAATGAAACTCCATCAATTTCATCATCGAACTCATCGTAGTCCTCTTCATAATCGTCCAGCTCATTAAAAGAGTCTTCTAACTCGTATGGATTATCGTTATCCATTTCGTAGTTCAGAGCTTGCTCATGATTTTGCTGTTCAAATACATCAAGTGGTGTAAGGTCAATTGAACCTACTTCACTGGATTCACCTGAAGATTTTGATTTGAGAACTTTGTCCAGATAAAAGGCATGCAGTACTTCATCTTTGAATTGAGAGAGTCTTGTTTTTGCCTTTGAGGTTTCCCCTGAAAGGGTAATCCCACTTACTGTTGATGCGATCTCTTTGTTTTGGATCACTTTACCAATGCTGTATGCTATGGCTGCTGACCCTGCTACTCTAAGAACGCCTGTTTCTTCTTCCATGTAGTGACTACTTCCAATAAGTAATAGTCCTACGGGTAGTGCAGCTCGTCCTGTAGCTGCTCCAACTCCTGCACCCAGTGTTGTACCTATAATGAGGTCAACAATGGTTTTGAGTCCTGAGTTGGAGATATTTCCTTTGGTTTTTACTCCTTTATATTTTTGGAGTAAACTTTTACTTTTCTTTCTCATTTTTTTAACGTTTTTGAGATTAATACTTAAAGCAGTTCTATTTTTTTGACTTTTGCTTTTTTAGCTCTTGTGGTCTTTTTTCGAGTCGTTTTTGGACTTGATTTTTTAGCACATACTTTTTTTGTTGTTTTTTTCTTTTTTTTGGTAGATACACCTGAAAGGGATTTCTTCTTTTTGTTCTTTCGAACTAGCCATACTGTAAGGGCTGTTCCACCAATTATCGTTGTTGCAATTCCTGCGGTGAGGTAGGGGTGTTTTTTTACCCATGGAACAACTCCTTTTTCTTCTTTAGGTTTGTTTTCCTTCGGTTCGCTTTCCGCTTGAGGGAACTCTTGAACTTCAGAATTCGTTGCACTACTTTTTTGAGGTATGTATGTCTCACTTGAGAACTCCTCTACTGAAAATTGTTCAGGTGTGGGTTCTGTAGCTTTTGGTGTGGATCTCTTTTGAACTTTCCGAACAGGAGTTAGTTGACTAGCATTTTTCTGAAAATTAGAGATGATATTTTTCACGCTAAATTTTCGTGTTTTTTCTTCTTTATTTTCAGTATTCGCTTGAATTACTTCTTGCTCGGCTTGCTTTGACCCTTTCTTGAACATACCACCAAGTTGTTTTATTAGTGCTGCAATAGCTCCAATTACTCCTGTTGCCGCTGCGACTGCTGTTCCTGTTGCCGCAGCAGATCCAAGTCCGTCAATAGCAAAATCAACATCGGAGAATTCATCATCGAAAATATCTTCTCCAACAATGGTGATTAAATCATCTTCATCCGTTACGTTTGAAATGATTGCACCAAGACCATTTAAGACCACACGTCGATCTCTATTCCCTCGCCCCTTCAAAATTGCTTTTTTCAGGTTGTCTGTTTTACCACCTGCGCCAAAGAATATTTTCTCTAGCTTTTCACGAATACGCTTGAGTTGATTAAACTTACGCAAATCCATGTTTTGACGCTTAGCTTCTGCATCTGTCCAATAGGCAAACCGAAGTTTACTAGGAACCTTCATGAGGTTCAGTTTCATACTGGCTAGAATCCCAAGGCGCAATAGAGCAGCTCCAGGATTAAGTCTGTTTATTACATGAAGTCCTTTTTTTAGTTTTTCTTTTAGTGATAACTTTTTAAAGTTTTGAATCTTTTCTTTTCGTTTTGCTTTACGTACTTTTCGTTTAGCCTTACGTTTTGCTTTTTTAGCTTTTCTTTTAGCTTTTCTTTCAGCTCGTCCTTCCAGTCCATCGAGATCTTCATCACCTAAGAGTTTTTGAGCATCCATGGGATATTCATTTTCGAGAAGCTCATCAAGCTGTTCAAACTCATTGATATTCTCTAACTCTTCATCGGTGAATCTTAGATCATTCTCAAGACCGTTCAAATACTGTAAATCCATTTTGATGTCTTTTTTTGAAGAATACGGTACTTCACGATTAAATTTGTGAACTACAGCATCTATGATTACTATTCCGTTTTTTGTGTGGGCGATTGGGTACACATGTTCAAATTCGGGTGAGGTGTACTTTGTCAGTCGAAATGAAAAGGGTAACCCAAGATTGGTTAGGATTGATCCTATAAATACGCTCATGCAGTCACAATCGACCCCATTGTTTTTTCGGTCTTTCCAGACCCTTGCAGGGCGTCTTACTTGTTCAATTCCAGCTTCATCTTTTTGGTATTGAAGGTGGTTAAAACAAAACTCCCAGATGTTTTGACACGTTTGTTTTTCGGTGTCAGCTTTAAGCATTTTGGCTATTTCAACCGTATCATCAAGTGTTTGGGATACAACTTTTTTCATGAGCGGAAGGGTATGATCCAAAGTGCTTGCATTTTTTTGAATGGTGATAAATTCACCCTCTGCACTTGGGAATAGATGATTGTACTCATCTCCTGACTTGATATGTCTTTTTCCAGTTCTCATACTTCTATTGTTGTTTTGTCATCTAGTGGAAAGTCTGTGATAGGTGTAAAAACCTGTGAGATTGTTTCAATCTCTATGCTTACTTTCTCACCACTTTTTAATCGGTTATATAACTGTGAGCTAACCTTTAGAATGGAAAGCCAAGGAATAAGAATTTTCGTTGTTATTTTTCCTGTTTCTTTAAATGCGTCGATAATTATTCTTCCACTTTGGTCTTTGACTGCTTGTGGAATTTCTACTTGTTGCATGGTACTACTTGCCAGTAGTGAACCGTTTGATGACAGTTTGATCAGTGGTGCTGTCACCTTCATTTTTGCGCGTGTGGGGTTTTTAATATTGTAGTTTAATTCTACCATTACCCCTTGAAGTGAAATCTTATCCCGCTTTCCAGATACAGCAACCAGTATCTTCTCTTTTGCTCTGTTGAGTGAGAAGATGTAACGACCTGCGAAAAATGCGCCTATCCCGATTGCTATGTATTTGATTGCTTTCACGTTATATTAACTTTTGCTTTTTAATTCTTTTTTTACTGATTTGATGTGGTTGTTCAATCGAGTTGAAATTCGACTGACCTTGTTTCCAAGCTTGCCTACATTTTTTGCTAATCCTTTAAAGTCTCCGTGGAAGTCTTTAATGAAGTACAGACAAATTGCAACAAGGATTGAATTAATGATGAGTAATGCTTCCATAACTTTTCTATTTTTCTGTTCTCTACAAATTTCCAAAGATTGATTCGCTTCTGTTTTCAACATGGTGTGGTATGGTTTGAAAAGGTGTGCTTTGGTGTGTTTTGGTGTGCTTAATTGAGGAACACCCTGTTGAAATCTGACTCAATACGCATTACGCTCTTTCTATCCAGTAGCTTATTGAGCTTTTCTAAGTGTCTTGCCACGTCCTTTCCAAGGGCTAGCTCAATGCGCTTTAGTATTGCATTAAATATTAACCTGAGCTTTCTTTCAGGTACGCCATGCTCCATTGATAGTTCAGCAAATGATTTTTCCTTTACAATGCGTTGCAAGAGGAGCTTAATTTGAATGTCTCTAAGTTCTCCCCAGAGTTCTGGATCACTTTTAATCCAAAGTGCCAGAAAAACGTTAATGTCCTTTTTCTCTATTTTCATAACTTTTAAGTTTTTAGCGAAACTGATTGAGGTATCGAATAATGTCGGTAGGTTCTACTTCACAGTAATTGCAATATTCGAAGACGGTGAGGTAGTTTTTATTTTTCCCCAATACATCTCGAATGGTTAAGTGTTCCCTACGGGCAGCATTTATAGCACACCCTTTAAGGATCTGTATATCCTTTGGTGTGATGTAAATACCGCCTTTCAATTCCTCCATTTCGGTTTGTTTTCAACAAATATCTGAACTCAAAAAGCGGTAGGCGACAACCAAGTGGGGGAGAGTAGGGGTACTATGGGGGGTATAGTACATGCTTTTTTAGGTGATTTTTACACTAATAAATGTTAAAAAGGCGCTGAATCATAGGGTAATAGCCCTTAATCAGGCTTTTTATGTAAGATTTTGTCGTTTTTTGCGTTATTATTTTGTTATATCTAAATAATCAGTATTATGTGTTAGAAATTATGGGTGCGATCAATCATTACTCTCCATCTGAACTCCTAGAACTATACCCGAAAGCTTCTAAGCTTGGCTGGTCAGCAGCCAAAATTGGAATGATGTTCAGAGCTGGATTACTTGTTGGGTACATAAGTGGGAAAGAAAATAAATCAATGATCCTTGAGGAGAGTTTTATAAAATTAATGCGTTATGTAAATGAGGTAAATAATGATCGCAATCTCCTTGATTAGTCAGTAATAAATGAACTTATCTCTTTTGTCTTATTTTTCTGAT
>Ga0114916_1000885_pt1 | contig 18367 bp, 16 predicted proteins | sample MalvirAntarct_66_FD_83501 | JGI IMG/M metagenome (GOLD analysis project Ga0114916, IMG submission 83501) | Marine viral communities from the Global Malaspina Expedition - Malaspina viral metaG Antarct_66 | ecosystem: Environmental > Aquatic > Marine > Oceanic | place: West Anvers Island... | reverse complement strand
ATTATACTGTTAGGGTTAAAAGTAACCCATAAAACACAATTGTTTGTTCAATAGAATTCAATCGAAATATCAATTTAAAAATTAATTAATTTCAATATCCTAATAGGTCAACTACATCAGCAATGGCTGTTCTAATTATATTTTTTGCGGGGATTTTGGGTACCTCTATGATGACAGTATTTAGTCATATGCTCGAATTGGTCACAAAGGAAAAATTGAATGAGGCTCACTTACTAAATGGGTTAATAGATAAAGCAAAACCTACGAACTATGAGGTGAACAAGAATCACTATTTTGGTTGGGTAATCCATTATGCGATCGGACTATGCATGGCATCAGGTCTTTATGCATATTATTTTTATATCGCTCAAGAGATCAATATTTGGAAAGGAATTATTTTGGGTTTTATCTTGGGCGTAATCGGCATTGCTGGTTGGTCATTGATGATTGGGATACATGCTAATCCACCAAAAATTAATTGGAATTTTTTCTTTGTTCAACTCATGGTTGCTCATATTATTTTTGGGATGACCGTTACATGGATATTAGCACGGTTCGTTTTTTAGCGTTGGGCTTTTTTTAAGCAAAACTGTCGTGCCCAATATAATTATAAAGGCAATAATTGAAGTTTTTAGAGCATGTCAAATCAGCTGTTTACCTTAAATTATAAAAATTAAGGGCATTTTTGAGCAGTAGGGTATGGTACAAATGTTTGGATGTTGTTGCTATTGTAAAAATGACGACAAAGAGAAAACACGATCAAATGTACGTTGGACTGAGGAATTTAAAGGTTTAAAATTTTATTTAGATAGTAATTATTGATTTCGGAAATATGAATTTAACGGAGTATACGAAACGTGCCATTGTTGGCGGATTGATATCTTTAGGCTTTATTGCATTAGGGACGCTCATGTTAGATAATCTTAGCGGTTATGAGGCGAAAGAACTAATAAAATCTAGTCTAACGGGGTTAAATACCTTAAGTAATACCATTGTTTTGGCTTCAGCAACCATACTTGCTTTAATGCTTACCCTATTAGGTGTAAGTACGGGGACCAATTCCAAATTAAAAAACGACCATTATTTGCACATCATGCAAATAGCGAAGTTAGATACGGCTATTTTCATAGCATCACTTTTATTTTTTTTGATGTTTAATTTGCCGGTTACCGAAAGTGAGAATATACCGGGTAACTGGTTTACAGTTATTTATTATGTTACTATTGCTGTCAGTGCAATTTTAAGTTCAGCGTTGATTGTGGTGGTATTGATGCTATATAATACTATTATAAATATTATAAAGATTATAGGGCTTGGGAAAACAGATCACCCGCTGATTGTCGACGAGGACGAAAAAGGGTAAGATTCATTGCTTTATATTATTTAGCCTTGAATCTATAAAAGGAATATTACATAGGTGGTTCCGAAATCATGGTTCTTATTTTTTTCCAGAATTGTTTAGCGGTAACATTTGTTGTTTCCACAAGATCGGCTAGTAAAATTAGATTTCTCCTAAACTGTTCGAATTCATGTTTTGTGGTGTTGTTCTCATCAATCGGGTAGTAGGCCATACCCCAATTTGGAAATGTTCTCTTGCTAATTTCGTCATCAGAGAATAGTGTCACATTTTTATGACGTGTGTCCTTCTTGATTTTTTCATAGAGAATTTCTATTTTTTCCCTATCTCCTTCCAAAAGTTGAACAAAACCGCCTTTATAATAAATAAGAAAACCCGTAATACCATCACGTTAATTGTTTGCACGAGCTTTTTTCAAAAGCTCCTCCATTTCTTCGCCCTTTATTTTTTCAGTAGCGATAGATTCATAAGTCAGTGTGTACATCTAAAATGAAATTAATAGGAAAACCGCAAAAATAAATAAAATGTTAAAATATAAAAGTATTTTTTTTAGGTCGGAACGGTTAAATCATATGAGATAAATGATCAGTAAAGTAATTTTAAAGAACCATAAGTACGTACTAGAAACAAAAAAAGCCCCTTAAAAGGAGCTTTTTGAGTGATCGCAGGAGGATTCGAACCTCCGACCGTCTGCTTAGAAGGCAGATGCTCTATCCAGCTGAGCTATGCGACCGACACCATTTTTTCAAATGTGGGTGCAAACTTAGTGAAATTTATAGACTGGTAAAACCAAAATCCATTAAAAATTCGATTATTTCGTGCTTGCGGCAAAATATGACTAAGACCTACCTTCATATTGGTCGAAATTCTCCCACAACTGGTCCAACACTTTGTAGAAGATTTCAAATTCTTCTTCACTGATACCCAGGGTACTTACTTTTCGTAAGTCTTTTATAAAAGGCATTACCTCTTTGATAAGGGCGGCACCTTCTTCGGTTAATACGAGTTTAAATCTTTTTTGGTCATCCCTGAACCTCGATTTTCGCAATAGGCCTTTTTTACATAATCCGCTGATAACTCTAGAGGTAGTCGCTCTATTTCGAAAGTTAGATTTTGCAATATCCGCCTGTGAGGCATCTTTCCCTTCCAAATGTACGCGCTGTAAAATGACCCACTGTTCAATAGTTAAATCTATGTTGTTTTCGGCGAATACCTGTAAAAAAGTACTCTGTACCTTTTTTAGGGTACGATCAATATATACTCCGAATCCCTCGGTCCTGTCCATAATCTATATGCTTGTTCATTCAAAAATAACAGAGTTTATCGTTAAAATTGTTGTTAATGCAACAATATAAGATTTTTTTTGTAAATTTACTAGGTCAAAATGGTTCAAATGAGTAGCTATATGCAAATAGGATTTAAGAAATATATATTAGAAGATAGCACCTATAAAGGTGGTGGAAAAAAGATAGTAATGCCCGACGGTATTACGGTTCATAAGCTTTCATCGAATGAGAACCCGTTGGGGTATTCGCCAGAGGTGAAATTGGCCTTAGAAAACACCTTGAACGATTTAAGCTTGTACCCAGATAATACGGATATACGGTTAAGGCAGGCTTTGGTAGGTGATTTTGATGATGTATTACAGGCTGATCATTTTATTACAGCTAATAGCGGCTCGGAAATTATAGACATGATTTCGAAGGCATTTTTGAATGAAAACGATGAGGTCATTGTGAGTCAACCGTGCTTTTTACCATATACAGCCTTTACAAGATGGATGGGAGCTAAAGCTGTTAACGTCCCCATGACAGAAAACTACGATTATAATTTAAAGGGTATTCTAGAGGCCATTACCGACAAAACAAAACTGGTATTTCTTGCATCGCCGAATAATCCTTCAGGGAATTATATTCCGAAAGCGGATTTGCAGAACTTTATAGGGCAATTGCCAGAACATATTATTTTGGTGTTGGATGAAGTCTATAGACATTTTGCCGAAGCCGAAGATTATACATCGGGTGTACCATTCGTATTGGAAGGGAAAAATGTTATTGCTATCAATAGTTTTTCTAAGACCTATGGGTTGGCAGGTTTGCGTGTAGGCTACTGCTATGCACCCTTGGAAATTAGTAACTACATGCGCAAGATCTGTAAGCCGTTCTTACTTTCTTCGTTGGCATTGGAAGGTGCGATCGCAGCATTGAAAGATGTGGATTTTGTACTTAAAACTGTAGCATTGGTGAAAGAGGAAAGACAATTTGTTTTGAACGGTCTTGATGCCTTACAGATAAAATACTGGCCAACTCAGGGTAATTTTGTTCTAATTGATCCCCCTGTGGTAGATACTGAATTTGTATTGTTCCTGGAAAAGCGTGGGATCATGGTACGTCCCGTAGGCAATTTCGGTGCTCCTGGTAAGGTCCGAATTTCTTTTGGTACAAGGGAGGCGAACAAGGCACTTTTGGAAGCATTGGAAGTATTAATGAAAACCTTAACGACGACGGCATAATTTTTTAACAAAACATATGTTGCGTAAGCAACAATAAACGAAATAAGAATTTAAAACTTAATACTATGACAACTTCAACAACAGTAGAAAACAAACATAAAGAGGCACAAGATTTTATGCCTATCAACGGTACCGATTATTTGGAACTGTATGTAAGTAATTCAAAACAGGCGGCACATTATTATAAAACAGCCTTCGGTTTTAAATCATTAGCGTATAGAGGCTTGGAAACCGGCAGTAGGGATTTTGAGTCGTACGTAATAGAACAGGATAAAATTAGATTGGTTTTGACATCCCCGTTAAAAAGTGGTACCGATGTGGGTAGGCATATCGACAAACATGGTGACGGTGTGAAAGTAACCGCCCTATGGGTCGACGATGCTACCTACGCCTACGAAGAGGCTGTTAAAAGAGGCGCCAAGAGTTATATGGAGCCTACAACAGAAGAAGATGAACATGGGACGGTTGTAAGTTCTGGTATCTATTCATATGGAGAAGTGGTGCATATATTCGTGGAACGCAAGAACTATAACGGTACGTTTCTTCCTGGATATAAAAAGTGGGAAAGCGATTACCAGCCTAGTGCAACCGGTTTAAAGTTTGTTGATCACATGGTAGGCAATGTGAATGAAGGAAGAATGAACTATTGGGTAGATTTTTATGCCAATGTAATGGGGTTCAAACAAATTATGTCATTTGATGATAAAGATATTTCAACTGAATTTACCGCTCTTATGAGTAAGGTAATGAGTAATGGGAACGGTCGGATAAAGTTTCCTATTAACGAGCCTGCTCCTGGAATGAAAAAATCACAGGTAGATGAGTATTTAGAATTTTATGAAGGAGAAGGGGTTCAGCATATTGCCGTGGCTACCGATGATATTGTAAAAACTGTTTCCGACTTAAAAAGTAGAGGGGTAGAATTTCTTACCATACCAACAACCTATTATGACGTGTTGACGGAAAGAGTTGGGGAGATTGACGAGGATATCGACTCTTTGAGAAAACTTGGTATTTTGGTCGACCGAGATGACGAAGGATACTTATTACAGATTTTCACTAAAACGGTACAAGCAAGACCCACCATGTTTTTTGAAATAATTCAGAGAAAGGGAGCGACATCTTTTGGTAAAGGAAATTTCAAGGCATTGTTTGAAGCAATTGAGCGCGAACAAGAATTACGGGGAACATTATAGGTTCAACAAATTTCTTGACAAACAAAGAATAGATTACTTTTAAAGGAAGCATTTGTATTACCTCGGGGCAAGTCCTCGAGGTAATTAAAAGAAAGCAATTTTGATATTTCGAGGTAAGCCCCACGGTATTTAATCTCGTTTATCGAGTAAAATGAACGTATATGCCTATATATCATAAACAAGGAGAGTTGCCACCTAAGCGGCATACGCAGTTTAGGAAACCTAATGGTGAGTTGTATTCAGAGCAATTGTTCGGTACAATCGGGTTTGATGGTATGTCCTCATTATTATATCACCATCATCGACCGACCATGGTCAAGGAGATTGTTAAGAGTACCGATGTTTCTCCGAAAATTGCTTTGGAGAAGAATATTCGTTCGTTGAAATTGGTGAGCTTTAATGCTCCCGCGAAAGATGATTTTTTAGAAGCTCGAGAACCTTTATTGGTGAATAGTGATATTATTATCGGCGTAGCCGCCCCGAGAAAATCGGTCAGTGATTATTTCTACAAGAATACCGATGCCGATGAAATGATATTCATTCATAAGGGCACAGGTAGGTTACGAACCATTTTTGGTCAAATTCCGTTTGAATATGGAGATTATTTAATTATTCCAAGGGGAACCATTTATCAGATTGATTTTGATGGTGAGGATAACCGCCTTTTATATGCGGAATCTTTTTCTCCGATATATACACCAAAGCGCTATCGTAATTGGTTCGGACAATTATTGGAGCATTCCCCGTTTTGTGAACGAGATTATAAATTACCACAGAACCTGGAGACGTTTACCGATACCGATGAACATTTGATAAAGGTAAAAAAACAAGAGGTTCTTCATGAAATGCTATATGTTGGGCACCCTTTCGATGTTGTAGGGTGGGATGGATATAATTTTCCCTATGGATTCTCCATTCATAATTTTGAACCGATTACCGGTAGAATTCATCAGCCGCCACCGGTACATCAAACCTTTGAGACCAATGCATTTGTAATTTGCTCATTTGTTCCGCGATTGTACGATTATCATCCGTTATCCATTCCAGCTCCTTATAATCATTCGAATATAGACTCCGATGAGATGTTATATTATGTAGATGGGGATTTTATGAGCAGAAACGGAGTGCAGCCTGGTAATATTTCCTTGCATCCGGCAGGTATACCTCATGGTCCACACCCAGGCGCAGCGGAACGAAGCATCGGACAAAAAGGCTCAGAGGAATTGGCGGTTATGATCGATACCTTTAAACCGTTAATGGTTACCGAAAATGCTTTGAAATTAGATGATGGGGACTATTATAAATCTTGGCTATAACAGAAATAAGGAAACACTTGACAACATTACGAACGTGGGTCTCCGTACCCGATAACTCAGATTTTTCAATTTACAATCTTCCTTATGGCATCTTCTCGGTCAATGACAATGTACCAAGAGCAGGTATCGCCATTGGAGAACAGATCGTTGATTTAACGGCAGTAGCAGATTTAGGGTTGCTGGATGTGAATTCGACCTATTTTAGCCAGGCTACGCTAAATGATTTTATAGACTTAGGAAAGAAAATAACCAATAAGGTGCGTTTAGATGTACAACGGCTATTGGTTTCCGAAAATTCTCCGCTGAAAAACCATACCGACGTTTTTGTATTACAGCAAGATGCTACCATGCATTTACCGGTACATGTCGGTGATTATACCGATTTTTATTCAAGTATTGAACACGCAGCGAATGTGGGAAAAATGTTCCGTGATCCTGAAAACGCACTCTTGCCAAATTGGAAGCATCTCCCGGTGGGCTATCATGGTCGGGCATCTTCGATTGTTGTGAGCGGTACTAACATTCACAGACCAATGGGGCAAGTGAAGCCAAATAACAAAGAATTGCCCACGTTCAAACCTTCCGGTAATTTAGATTTTGAATTGGAAATGGGATTTATTATTGGAAAAAGCACCGAGTTGGGGGAACGCATTTCAACCAAAAATGCCACCGATCATATTTTCGGTTTAGTGCTTTTCAATGATTGGTCTGCCAGGGATATCCAAAAATGGGAATATGTGCCATTGGGTCCTTTTTTAGGAAAAAGCTTTGCGTCTTCCATGTCCCCATGGATTGTGACTTTAGAGGCGTTGGAACCATTTAAAGTACAAGGCCCCGAGCAACAACCTGAGGTGTTGCCCTATTTAAAATATGAAGGGCAACATAATTACAACATTCACTTAGAAGTAGGAATGTCTTCCCAAACTTCCGATGAGACAATTATTAGTGTATCCAATTTCAAATATATGTATTGGAATATGCTGCAACAATTGGCGCATCATACCGTAAACGGTTGCAATGTCAATGTAGGTGATGTCATGGCGTCGGGGACTATTTCAGGAAGAAATGAGCGATCTTTCGGTTCGTTGTTGGAAATATCATGGGGTGGAAAAAAACCGTTTGAAATGAAAGACGGTAGTAAGCGTACCTTTATTGAGGACAATGATACCGTGACCATGCGTGGTTTTGCGCAAATAGACGAAATTAGGGTAGGTTTTGGTGAAGTTTCCGGAACAATTTTACCTAGTAAATAACTCATACGTTTAAAAAAAGATAGTATAGTAGCATGATAAAGAACGAGGAAATCAACTCCATAGATCCGACAAGTATTTCACAACAAGAGCTTCATAGTTATTTGCTTTCTGCGGTAGCGCCAAGACCGATCTGTTTTGCAAGTACGGTAGATAAAGATGGGAAAGTGAATTTGAGTCCCTTCAGTTACTTTAATTTATTTAGTGTGAATCCACCAATCATGATATTTTCCCCATCACGTAGAGGTCGGGACAATACGACCAAGCATACCTTGGAAAATGTATTGGAGGTAAAGGAAACGGTCATTAACATCGTCAATTATGATATGGTAGAGCAAATGTCTTTATCCAGTACGGAATATGATGATGGCGTAAATGAGTTCGTGAAAGCCGGATTTACACAAGTTGCCAGCGATAAAGTACAGCCGCCAAGAGTAGGGGAAGCTCCCGTTGCTTTTGAATGTGTGGTCGATCAGGTGATAGCTTTAGGTGATGGCCCTGGAGCAGGCAATCTGGTACTGGCGAAAGTAGTACAGATTCATGTAAAAAAGGCCTATATAGATGCGGATGGAAACCTGGATACGCCGAAATTGGATTTGGTAGCCCGTATGGGTGGAAATTGGTATTGTAGAGCGAGTGGCGATGCACTGTTCGAGATTCCTAAACCGATTAGAACCAAAGGTATCGGTGTAGACATGCTTCCGGAGGCAGTCCAAAAAAGTTCGGTATTGACTGGGAATAACTTAGGTCGTTTAGGGAATATGGAACAATTGCCTACTCAAGAAAGCATTGATAGGATTGCAAGCCTTCCAGAAGTGAAATCGCTGATGGAAGGCGCTATGAACAATACCAAAATTCATATGCTGGCACAGCAGTGGCTAGAAAATGACAAAGTGGAGGAAGCATTGGCATTGCTGCATATAAAATGATACAAGGGTTTTTATAGTGTAATGCTATTTATTTTCTAACCGCTTAATCATTTCTTTCATTTCGGCGATTTCCCGCTATTGTGCCTTAATAATATCTTCTGCCAGTTTTTTGACTTCTGGATCTTTAATAGCTGCTTGGCTACTAGTTAATATGGCAATGGAGTGATGCGGTATCATTGCTCTCATCCATTTAACATCCTCAATGGGAAGCTGAGTTCTTACCAAATAGGTGGATAGCCCCATCAGCAAAAGACTTATACCAATTATAGCTCTGTTCTTCTGTTTGTTCTTGTACATGTTCCGCATGAATAAAAACATAATGATGGCCATCCCCGAAACACCGATCAGGGTCATGTATAAACGTGTCCAGCTGAAATAAATATGATTTATTTCATACGTGTTGAAATACATAGTTATGTACATTGAAACGGCCGAGCCTAAACACATAAGTATAAACGTGGTGTATTTTTTATTTTCCATGATTGTCGAATATTGGTTAAATAGCATTAATAAATAATTCTTTGTACTGATTGGGTGGTAAACAAATTTTAAACCCAATCTGGTTTTACTCTGTACCATTTGCGATGCTTTATTCTGTAACTTTTGCAAGTAGATGTGAACTCAAGTATTATCTCTATTCAAAAAAAGCAAATAAAATTGTAGGATAAATGTCATCGATAAGAAGGGGGACCCTTAGGTAAGATAATTAAACATATATGGTATAAAAAGCCCTTGAATTAATTACGTTATCAATCCAACGAAATGAATTAAAAAATGAAAAGTGGTGTTGTATGGTATGCTTGGTAGAACCCAAACTTAACTAAGGTATTCTATAGTATATGGTTCGATATGAATTAACACATGGCAGAGATTAGGAATTTCGGCCTTTAAATAGTCTTGTAGCAAGTGTGCTATATCATGCCCTTCGGTTACTGAAATTGTACCATCGACCATGGCATGTAAATCGACATGAAATTTCATTCCCGCTTTGCGTATAAAACATTTTTCTGTTCCGATAACCCCAGGGACTTCCAATGATTTCAATCTGATATCCTCCAAAAGCTCATCGTAACGTTGTTCGTCCATGATTTCACCAAGTGCAGGTCTTAAAATTAAATAGCTATTATACAGAATAAAACCTGAAGCAAGAAGTGCGGCCCAATCGTCGGCAGTTTCATATCCTTTGCCAAAATAAACCGCAATAGAAATGCCGATAAAAGCCATCATAGAGGTGATGGCATCACTTCTATGGTGCCAAGCATCTGCTTTTAGAGAAGTGCTTTTGGTTTCCTTACTTTTTTTAATAACGATTCGATAGGTAAGCTCCTTCCATAGAATAATTATTCCCAATACGATTAATGTCCACGCTTTAGGAACCTTATGTGGCGTCTGAATATTTTCAATACTTTCATAGGCTATTACGGTGGCTGAAACAACTAAAAAAGCAACTACCAAAAAAGTAATTATGGGTTCAATTTTGCCATGTCCGTACGGATGATTCTTATCTGCAGGTCTCTTGGCATATTTAAAACCTAAAAGCACAAGAATAGACGAAAATATATCTGTAGTAGACTCGATAGCATCGGCAATCAAAGCATAGGAGTTACCGAAAAAACCCGAAAATCCTTTTATCAAGGCCAGACCTATGTTTCCGATAATACTGAAATATGTGGTCCTTATTGCGGTCTGCTCGATACTCATTTTACAAAGGTAAGACACTATAAAATCAAAGGATATTTTTCACTATTAAAATTGCGTTATGTGAGGGGCAATCTGTCTTAGTCGGCATTAATGTAAGCTTCTTTGAGCCATTGGGTCAATTCATTGTCAACTTGTTGGGGGTCTGTGAGTCGCACTCTATGGGTGCACATGGTGCCAAATGGTCCAGAGGATTCAAGTCGGGGAGTTGTAGTCTTGTCCTTTATTTTGATTCCTAGGTCGATTCTGGTTTTGGTGGCCGGTTTAATGAGTGCAAATTGCTTTTTTCGAATGATGCTGACGGTCGTTTTTTTTGGGGTAATGGTAATGTCGTCGCCAAAAGATTTTACAACATTTAAAAGTTCCTTGTAAATGGGAATCAAATTTTCCTTTCCACTATATTGTTGGTTCACCAAATTTTCGGGCGTGGTATTATCTTCTTTTGATAACGTTACGATCGTATTTGCAAAGCCATGGGTAACACCATGCTCCTTTTTTAAATAATTAACGGCTTCGGTATGTTTGGTAAAGGATTTCAATTTTAAAATTGATTTCCATTCGGCCAATGACTTGCCTGTTTTTTCAGGCATATTGTCAATCATGGTTTGAAGGGCTTTGTCCATTTTTTGATCATTTTGCATTGCATATCAATTTACAAAAATTAATAGTGGTCTTTTTGATTTTAGATTACAATACCAAAAGAAAAAATAGGAAAAGCATGCCAAGATTATTAATCTATCAATAAAATTCCTCACAACTTAGTTTTGTATAAAAATTTGTTGAATATGTCAATGTAATATGCAATTCCTAATATTAGTGCTTATATTAGGTAATACTGAAATCCGAACAACGTATGGCTTTAAAAGTTGCAATAAAACACAAAACGAAATATATCTACGATAGAAGCATCAATCTATCTCCACACATATTTAGATTGCGTCCCGCGCCCCACAGTAGAACACCTATCGAGGCATATTCCATAAAAATAAAGCCAGAGAACCATTTTTTCAATTGGCAACAAGATCCTTTTGGTAATTATCTGGCTCGGATCGTATTTCCGGATAAGACTACAGAACTTTCTGTAGATGTTGAAATTATTGCCGATTTAAAAACAATCAATCCTTTTGATTTTTTTGTGGAAGAAGCGGTAGAGGAATTTCCCTTTACTTATTCCGATGGGTTAAAAAAGGAATTATTGCCCTATTTAGAAAAAGTGGAGAGTGGCCCGCTTTTAAAAGATTGGTTATCAAAAATCGATTTGACGCCTAAGCGAAGTATCGATTTTTTAATCGGTCTAAATAGCGGTTTATACAATTACCTGAATTATACCCTTCGCATGGAGCCTGGGGTTCAAACATGTGAAGAAACCTTAGAAAGTAAATTAGGTTCATGTCGTGATTTTGCTTGGTTGTTGGTGCAGACCCTACGTCATTTGGGATTGGCCGCCCGTTTTGTATCAGGATATTTAGTGCAACTTAAGTCAGATGAGAAATCATTGGATGGCCCTTCTGGACCTGAAGAAGATTTCACCGATTTACATGCTTGGGCCGAGGTGTATTTACCGGGTGCAGGATGGATCGGCTTGGATGCTACGTCAGGACTTTTGGCCGGGGAAGGTCATATTCCATTGGCTTGTACGCCTTCTTATGAAAGTGCGGCACCCGTTAGCGGATTTAGTGATTTTGCCGAAACAACGTTTGAATTTGAAAATTCCGTTACACGTATTTTCGAATCCCCGCGTGTCACCAAACCATATACCGAAGAACAGTGGAAAGCCATTTATGATTTGGGATTCGTAGTGGAAGATGAATTACAAGCGAACGATGTTCGGTTGACCATGGGTGGTGAGCCTACATTTGTTTCTGTCGATGACATGGAATCTGAAGAATGGAATACCGAGGCCGATGGTGAACACAAACGTACCCTGGCAAGTAAATTATCCTTACGTTTAATGGATGTATTCGGTAAGGGCGGAGTATTGCATCACGCGCAAGGCAAGTGGTATCCGGGAGAACCTTTGCCACGTTGGTTAATAGGAGTTCATTGGCGTAAAGATGGAAACCCAATTTGGCAAGAACCGAAATTGCTGGCGTCCTTTTCAGAGAAATATAAATTACCCGCAAATATTACCGAGAGCTTTTTGAATATATTGTCCGGTTTATTAGGAACTAGCCATAAATCTATAGTGCCCGCTTACGAGGATGCTTTTTATTTTTTATGGGAAGAGGGTAAACTGCCAGTCGATGTAAATCCTAGAAAATACAATAGAAACGATACGCATTTGCGACGTAAGTTAGGTGATATATTAGACCAGGGGATCGGTAAGGCCGTAGGACATGTTTTTCCACTTATAAAGAAAAATGGTCAATGGATTACCAACCCTTGGGAGTTTAGAGGGAAGCATTTGTTTTTGACCCCAGGTAATTCATCGATTGGATTGCGATTACCCTTGGACTCTTTGCCTAAGAACCCTGAGATTCCATCAGAGCCTACTGCAGAGCCGGAACTTTTTGAGAAACGGCCTGATCTGCCAGCGTACGGCACAGATTTGAAGCGAAGAAAAAGAAATAAGAATTCGAAAGAAAAAAAGGACAAGAACCAACCTTTTGTACGTACCGCAATTTGTGCTGAGGTTCGAGAGGATAAATTATTCCTATACTTACCTCCCTTAGATAGTGCAGAAGACTTTTTGGATTTAGTAGCCAGTATCGAGGCAACTGCTAAAAAATTGAAAGTTCCGGTTATTTTAGAAGGGTATGAGCCACCACGGGATAATCGATTAGAAGTGTTGAAAGTAACACCAGATCCTGGTGTCATCGAAATCAACGTACACCCTGCACATAATTGGAAAGAACTTACAGATAACACTTTAACGCTGTATGCCGAAGCGAAGAAAGCACGCTTAGGAACGGAGAAATTTATGCTAGACGGTAAACATACGGGTACAGGAGGCGGAAACCATGTAACCCTTGGTGGGGTTACTCCAGCTGATAGTCCGTTATTGCGCGACCCACAGCTACTACGAAGCTTACTAACATTCTGGCAGCATCATCCCGGGTTATCGTATTTGTTTTCAGGAGCTTTTATTGGTCCAACCAGTCAAGCACCTCGAGTAGACGAAACAAGATTGGAAAATCTATATGAGCTTGAAATCGCGTTTTCTCAAATACCGGAAGGTAAAGAAGTGCCATTTTGGTTAACCGACCGTCTGTTTCGTCATTTGCTGACCGACATAACAGGAAATACCCATAGGGCAGAATTCTGTATCGATAAATTGTACTCTCCAGATTCCTCTTCAGGAAGATTGGGGATATTGGAACTACGTGCCTTCGATATGCCACCACATGCACAAATGAGTTTAATGCAAATGTTACTGGTACGTACCTTAGTTTCATGGTTTTGGAAAAAACCTTATAAACATGATCTGGTACGCTGGGGGACAGAATTGCATGATAAGTTTTTGCTAGAGCATTATGTGAAAGAGGATATAAAAGATATTGTAGAACAATTGAACGATGCGGGTTACCCGTTCCAATTAGATTGGTTCGACCCATTTTTTGAATTCCGTTTTCCGCTTTATGGGATGGTAGAGATAAACGCGATGCAATTAGAACTTCGTATGGCTATTGAACCCTGGAACGTTTTGGGTGAAGAAATGACCGGTCGGGGTACTTCGCGTTATGTTGATTCATCCTTAGAGCGCATACAGGTTAAACTAAATAATTTTACCCAAGAACGCTATACCTTAACGTGCAATGGGGTGAAAGTGGAGCTTAGTTCTACGGGAATAAAAGGGGAATATGTCGCCGGTGTGCGCTTTAAGGCATGGGACCCCTGGTCTGCATTACACCCAACTATTGGTGTCGATACACCCTTGGTATTTGATATTGTAGATGATTGGAACCAGAAATCTATTGGCGGCTGTACCTATTTTGTGGCACACCCTGGCGGACTTTCGTATGATAGTTATCCTATAAATAGTCTAGAGGCGGAATCAAGAAGAATCAATAGATTTTGGGATATCGGATTAACTCAAGACGACGCCCAACCCAAAGAATTGGTGGCTACAACTAATTTAAAAGGTAGAATGGTAAAACCTAAGGAAGGTTCGAATACATTTGTATATAAGGAGATGCCGATTAATCCCGAGTATCCACATGTAACGGATTTACGTAAGAAGTAATTGAAAAGGTAATGCCAACAATAAAAACTAGCTGGTTAACTACATATAACACGCAACAGGGCAATGATGAAATGTATTCATTGAATAATGGAATGAAACCCTATTGGAGTAAGTTACTGACCAGTTTTGATACATTAGGAGTCACTGGTTTAAGCGCCCGTCAAAGAGATATCGACTGGCTATTATCTGAAAATGGGGTGACGTACAATGTCTATAACGACCCAAAAGGAATGCACAGACCTTGGAACTTGAACGTGGTTCCTTTTATACTGCATCAGGAGGAATGGACTAGGATAGAAAAAGGATTAAAGCAAAGGGCCGAATTGCTGAATTTGGTATTAAAGGATGTTTATGGGGAACGAAAGCTTATTAAAAACGGTATTGTTCCCCACGAAATAATTTATGGTCATAGAGGTTTTTTGAGACAATGTTCTGGAATCGAACTTAAATTAGAAAAATTTCTGAACATTTATGCCGCAGACCTATGTCGTGGTACCGATGGCCGACTATGGGTAGTCAACGACCGTACAGAAGCACCTTCTGGAATGGGGTATGCTTTGGAGAACCGCTCTACGACCAGTAGAATTCTGCCAGAGATGTATGCAAAAATGAATGTGAAACGTTTGTCGGGTTTCTTTCAGGAATTCAATCAAATGCTTATTGATTCGGCACCTGGAAAAAAAGAAAATCCGAATATTGTAATTCTTACCCCTGGGTCACATAATGAAACCTATTTCGAACACGCCTATATGGCATCGTTCTTAGGCTACCCCTTGGTGCAAGGAAACGATTTGGTCGTGCGTGATGGTTTTCTTTGGATGAAATCATTAAAGGGCTTAAAGCAAATTGATGTGGTATTGCGTAGGGTAGATGATGCTTTTATCGATCCACTTGAATTGCGGGAAGACTCGCATTTAGGGGTTGCCGGTTTGCTAGATGTCGTTCGTAGAAAAAATGTATCGGTTATTAATCCTGTAGGTAGTGGTGTAATTGAAAATCCAGGTTTAATTCCGTTTATGCCTGCTATTGCCAAATATTTTTTAAATGAAGAATTGCTATTGCCACAAATAGCGTCTTGGTGGTGTGGTCAAGAGAAAGAGAAAAATTATGTATTGGAAAATTTATCACAACTAGTTATTAAAAGAATTGATCGTACAAATAGAGAAAGCATCTATTTTGGGGAATTGATGAGTGCCAAAGCGTTGGAGGAACTGAAAAGTGTGATTTTAGAACGACCTTATCGTTTTGTAGCTCAGGAACGTATCAATTTTTCTACAGCACCTAATCTTACCGATGGCACCTTGGAACCTCGAAATGTGGTGGCAAGAGCATTTTGTATCGCTTCTAAAAAGCAGTATAAAGTTATGCCTGGCGGTTTGGTAAGGGTAGCGCCCGATGGGGAAACTGTTCGGGTTTCAAATCAACGAGGCGGTACCAGTAAAGATTTTTGGATATTGGATGACACGATAACCAAAGAGGATAAGAATAGACATTTCCAACAAAAAACATCTGTTGCCATATCCGGACTTAATGATTTGCCGAGTTTAACGGCTGAAAATCTATATTGGGCCGGACGCTATGTTGGACGTACTTTGGTCAATGCACGATTTTTACGTACCGTGATGCGACAAATGGCCATTGTACAGAATAGGGACGAAAAACCTGATTCTGAAAAGTTGAAGGTGTTGTTTAAAGCTGTGACACATTTAACAGGTACCTACCCAGGATTTGTTGAAAAATCAAAGGATGGCAAGTTGGCCATGGATAATCCGTATGAAGAAATGCTTTCCGTAATTCTCGATAAAAATCGTACAGGTAGTTTGGCGCATACCATAAATATGTTTGGGAACGCCTATTATTCTATCCGGAATCTTTGGTCTTCCGATATGTGGCGGGTATTTGAAAATATTCAGAAATTATGGAATTCATTGGTGGATGGAAAAGACCATTCCATCAATAAAATTCTAAAGGTATTGAACCAATTGATTACCCGCTTAATTGCTTTTATGGGATTGATCGAGGAGAGTATTATGGTTCAACAAGGTCTGTTGCTTTATTTCATAGGCTTACAATTAGAACAAAGTAGCTTAACGATTACTAAATGTAGGGCCTTGTTGACCGTTAAGTATGATGAACAAATAGAATATGATTTGTTGGAGTATTTATTGACAAGTCACGAAAGTTTAAATATTTACAGGTATAGTTATCGCTCGCATATTGAATTGGCTCATGTGCTCGACTTGGTCATCTTAGATTTGGATTATGCGCGTTCTTTGACCTTTATGGTCAATCGTTTACAAAAGGATATCGCTCGTTTGCCGCATTCAAAGCATGATCATCAATTAAGCAATTATCAAAAATTTGTTTTTGAGGCATTCTCGAAGTTGCGATTGGCGGAATCGTTAAAGTTGGTAAAAACAAAATCTGAAACAGATTATTGTAGGGAAGAACTGGATTTGTTTATGAAAGAACTTTCAGAATTACTTTATCAGGCTTCGCAGTCTATTTCCAATACCTATTTCAATCACACGGACAAACAAACGCAACTTTTTATTCAGTCTTTTCCTATTTGAAAATGATATTTAATGTAACACATACGACCAAATACGAATATAATGCCCCGGTAAGCTATTGCCATAACATTGCAACGTTGCGACCACGGCAATCGAAAGGTCAGGAGCTTTTGGATTATAGAATTCAAATATCTCCAGAGCCAGCTGAAATATCTGAGCGGACCGACTTCTTTGGTAATTATATTACCCGCTTTTCTATACAGACAGAACATCAAGTCTTAACCGTAACCACGAAAAGTAAAATTAAAAGGGATTATGTGCAGTTTCATGAATCATTCAATAGTTCAGCTTGTAGAGGTGTCACCATGAACGATGCATTGTTTGCATTACAAGGAACGGATTCGGAAGTTCTGGAGGCAAAGCAATATATTCTTGAATCGATATTTATAAGGAGGACAGATAAGGATATTCGTGATTACGCAATGGTATCCTTCAAGGGTAACCGTTCTGTTTTTGAGGCGGCTTTTGAATTGATGCAAAGAATTTATACGGACTTTGATTTTGATGCTGAATTTTCGACTATTTCAACCCCTATTGAAGAGGTAATGAAGGAGAAGAAAGGAGTATGTCAAGATTTTGCACAAATTGCCATCGCATGCATACGATCAGTTGGGTTGCCTGCTAGATATATAAGTGGTTATATAGAAACGTTGCCAGCACCGGGTAAGAAGAAATTGGTGGGGGCCGACGCATCGCATGCATGGTTCGCAATTTTTATTCCAGGTTTTGGTTGGGTAGATTTTGACCCGACAAATAATCAGATTCCCAAAAATCAACATATCGTAGTAGGCTGGGGAAGGGACTATTATGATGTGCCGCCTTTAAAAGGAGTGGTATATGGAAGCGGGCAGAGTAAATTAAATGTCGCTGTAGATATTGCAGCCGTGGTGTAAATTTAATGTCGCTTAGGCGGAAATATTTAATTGCTTCTACACCCCAAGGTTCTTTTCGAAATTTTGGCAATTATTAATTCTGTGTATTGTTCGTATCAGCGTTGTTTTTTATTCTTCAAAAAAGAATTCATGAAGTTCAATTAGACTTCCTCGTTTAATTTGCACAAGGTCTCCAGTATCTTTTAAAAAGATACCAAGTGATTTTTCATTATAAATAAATTTCATTTCGTTAGAATAGTCTGTAACAACATACATATCTCCCGAAAGCTGATAAAAAGGAATGGCCATTTTATTCTTTAACCTAACTCCCTTATTCACTATTCTTCCATTTTTTAATGTTGACTTAACAACAGTATTGTCATTTTCGCTGGAAGCTACTTTTACATATGACACCATCATGTTGGTCCATTCTTCTTCCCCGATTAAAAACCATTTAATTTTATTGAAGTCTATTCCGTAT
>Ga0114916_1000884_pt1 | contig 18369 bp, 19 predicted proteins | sample MalvirAntarct_66_FD_83501 | JGI IMG/M metagenome (GOLD analysis project Ga0114916, IMG submission 83501) | Marine viral communities from the Global Malaspina Expedition - Malaspina viral metaG Antarct_66 | ecosystem: Environmental > Aquatic > Marine > Oceanic | place: West Anvers Island... | reverse complement strand
TTCCTCCTCGCGACGCTCGGGTACATGTTCCGCCGCGAGCGGCAGCTCGACTGGGAGTTCCAGAAGCCAGACGCCCCGCACGACGACCACCACTAGCTCGTCGCTACTGACGAACGATGAACGGCGGCCTCACGGCCGCCGTTTCTGCGTCTCTCACGTCTTCGTCGGCGAGTCCTACCGAGGCGTGACGGCGAAGCTGGAGATGCCCGAGGTGGTCAGCGCAAACAGGGAGGTGCCGTCCGGGGCCACCGTGACGCCGCGGAGGTCGATGAAGTCCGCATGCCGGTACTGGCGCAGGAACGCTCCGTCGCGGTCGGAAGCCACGATGCGCCCGCCCCCTCGGTCGGCGACGTAGAGGATCTCGCGCAGCACATCCTCGACGAGCCCGACAGGCGACTCGACCGGCGCGTCGATGCCCTGCAGCATCGGCTCCTGCTCGCGCCCCTGGATGAAGTGCCGCAGGCTCGGCGCGTCGAGCACGAAGACCTCGCCATCGACCGCCAGCCCGGCGGCGCCCTCGAGTTCGACCCCGCCGAGGATACCGGAGCGCTCGGAGTCGAAGCCCTCGGCGGCGGGGAGATAGCGCCAGACCTCCCCGGCCTGCGGGTCGAGGATGTAGAGGTTGCCCAGGTAGACGGCGATCGCGGTCACGGACCGCATCTCCTCGGCGTCCCGTAACGCCAGCGGCTCCGCCGTGTCCTCCCCGATGTTGACCGCGAAGAGCGACCGGCCGGCATCGATGATGACGAGCCGCTGCGTCGAGGCGTCCCAGGCGATCGCCGCCGGATCGCGTGCCGTAACCTCGCCGTACGCCTCGCCGGCGCGAAAGACCTCGACCGGCTCGGTTTCCCCTTCGGGGTCGATTCGGATCACGCGACCGCGACCCGACTCACGGAGCCAGAGCGAGTTGCCGCCGACGACGAGCTCCTCCGGTTGCACCGGCGCGGTGATCGCGCCCTCGAAGGTGATGACGCCTTCGAGGTTCTCGACGTTCGTGACGGCGTCTAGGGCAGCGAGCCGCGCTTCGGCGTCCGCCACGATCTGATCGACGCGCGGATCCTCGGGGTCGAGCGCCCTCGCGGTTTCGGCCTGAGATAAGGCGTTCTGTAGCGCCTCGCGTTGGGCGTCGGCACTCTCGGCGGTGCCCGCGATTGTCAACTGTGCTTCGGCCTGCGCGATCGCCGTGTCGAGCTCCTGCGCACGGTCCTCGGAGAGGAGGCCCGGCAGCACGAGCCACACAAGCAGGGTGAGGGCGACCGCTACGGCGGCGATGAGGCCCACCGTGCGCCAGGGGACGAGCGGCGCGGGCGACTTTCGCCCTCCAACCGTGCGTGTCCGACGGATGCTCGGCAGTGGCGGACGCGACTCGCCCCCGTTGGTGCTCAGCACCTTCCACCCGCGCGGACGGCGCACGGGCGGCGGCTCCGGGATGTTGTCCATCCCGGTGAACGCGACCTCGCGGCCCTCGATGTCGCCGGGCTCCTCGTCGTCCTGCGGGTCGCCGAAGTCGAGCGGCGCGGCCACCTGGTCCTCGTCGATGTCGAGGTCGGCGATGAGGACGGCGTTCATATCGGTCAGGCCGCGCGTGTGCGGGAACAGCTGAGCGAGGGCCTGCTCCGGCCCGGCGCGCAGCGCATTCTCGATCGTGTGCCGTCCGAGGGCCGCCTCGGCGTTCTCGGTGAGCAGGAGCACCTGCCCGTCGCGGAGCGCGAGCGAGGTGAACAGCGGATCGATCGGGTCAGGAGAGCCGAGGGCTGTGGCCGCCGGGAGGTCAGAAGTGTGGTAGCGGGTGATCTGATCGCCCTGCCGGACGTACGCCACGCCGGGCCCGACCTGCGCGAGGAGGACTTCCTCCCCGTCCCGCACAACGGCGCACGTCATCCCGACGGCGACGCGGTGCTCCCGAAGCGAGCGGCGGTTCCACTCGGCGAGGTTGGCGTGGGCCTGGCGGAGTGCGCGGAGGAGACCGCCGGTGATTGAGAGGGATTCGCGAGCGAAGAGCACCGCGACCGCCTCGGCGACCTCGTGGCAGAAGTCAGCGGAGCGGGCGTCCGTCGGCTCGGCGAGGACGACGACGCGGAGTTCCTGGTCCTCGCTGCGGCGGACGCGGTCGACGAGCCAGGGCCCGTGCTCCCGGACCTGTCCGGAGACCATCGCGTAGCGGCCGACCCATACGGTCATGCCGCAGCGTTCTCACGGAGCGCGGCGCGCGCCGGGAGTGCGGGTACGACGAGGTGGGGGCGGCGCTGGTGCGTCACCGACATTCCCTACATACCCCCGCCCAGAGACGAGGCCCATGATACGTGCGCCGTCGACGCGGGGTCGATTCAGCCGGCCTCGCTCGTATGTGGCACGATCAGCGCATGGTGACCATCAGCGTCCTCGTCACGATCGCGATCCCGGAAGCGAACTCGCTGAAGGAGAAGCGCGCGATCATCCGGTCACTCGTCGAGCGACTGCGGTCGAGGATGCACGTGAGCGCGGCGGAGGTGGGCGACCAGGACTTCGTCAGCCGCGCGGAAGTCGGATTCGCCGTGGTCTCGGGTGACCTCGCTGCGGCCCGCTCCGTGGTGGAGGCCTGCAAGCGGTTCACTGACGACCACCTGCTGGGCCGCGCTGAGGTCATTGATGTCGTGGAGGACGAGGCCGTCCTCTAGTCGCCTCCGAGGGGTGCGTCAGCCCTGCTGCTTGCCTTGCTCCACCGCCTGCTGGAGTTGCTCATCGGACAGTGTGCGCTCGTCCGGGTCGGCGGCGTTCCCATCTGCAGGGCTGAAGCGGAGCTTCTCCATGTACGGCGTCGGCTGCTTGCGACGCGCGTTGAGGAACTCCTCCGCGTAGTACGAGCGGGCATCCTCGACGCTGCGCTCGCCTGAGACGATCTCGTGCGCCAGGTTCAGCGCGAGGAAGTTCGCCTGCTCGTCATGGCAGCGGGCGGAGATCTCACCGGCGGTGCGCTCTGCGATCACGCTCCCGTCGAACTCGGCGAGGGCGGTGAACTTACCGGGCGGTACGCGGTAGTCGATGAACGACTCCACGCTGTCGTTGTGCGGTGCAGGGAACGAGTGGTTGTAGAACTCTCGTGTCGCCACGATGCGCTTCCACTGGCCCGGGTGGTGCCAGATCAACTCGGTGTCGGTCGCCTCCTGCGGCTCGCCGTACGCCTGGATCACCAGTTCGGCAGCCTCGCGCGACTCGTTCGGCCAGGCCGAGATGATCTGCGAGCCTCGTTGGGTCGTCGTCATGCAAGGACTCCTCTCGCTGTGTGGCGAAGTCCTCCGGACGCTAGGCGGCTGCGTGTTGCGATCCCGACAACACGCTCGGGAGTGGCGATGCAGGTCCTGAAATGTGCCCCGCAGAGAACGAGGAATGACGGGAGTCCGAGGCGTTCGCGGCCTACTCCTCGTCGCGCTCCTCGATGCCGAGGAATCGCGCGGCGTTCCCGCCGAGAATGGCCGCGCGCGCGCCGTCCGTCGGGATCGCGTCGCGTGCCTCGGCGAGGTCGGTCAACTGAGAGCGGAGCGGGAAGTCGGAGCCCCAGGCGATATGGTGCGCGCCCATGAGCTCGATCGCATTCGCGAACACCTCCGGTGAGTAGAGGTAGGAACTCGCGGCGGTGTCGACGAGCAGGCGGTCTTCCTCGAGCAGTCGGGCGACCTCGGGCATCTGGGCGAAGAAGGGAAACCCGGCACCCCAGTGCGCGGCGATGACACGGGCGTCCGGCTGCGACTTCAACAGCCGCCAGACGCCACCGGGGGGGAAGCCACCCCCTTTGCCGGGGTACAGGTGCCCGATGTCCTCCGAGCAGTGCACGAGGAGCGGGTGATCGCCAGCGGGGACGTCCGCGCTGTCCTCGAGCCGCACCTCACCGATACCGGTCGCACGAGGAGGCGGCGAGAACGTGGGGACGAACGCCAGCATCGAGCCGTCGGACTGCGCGGCGGTATCGCCGAGGTACTCGGCGTGCTCCTCGGCGAGCGCGGGATCCGACCACCAGAAACCGCAGACCACGGACACGTCCACCCCGGCGGTTCGCATCGATTCGCGGAGGTCCTCGGCTGTGGCCATGATCGCGTTCTCGGCGCCGTACATCGCGCCGAACTGCGCGTCGTGCTCGACGAGTCGTGCGCGGTCTTCGACGAACTGTGGCGGGAAGATGTGCGTGTGGATATCCACAATCATGGTGGAGATCGTACAGTGGCCCTATCGGTAGCGGCGGGGGCATCCAGGGTTTGAGCGCGACCTGATCGGTCGTGCCGCCTGCGGTAGTGCCCAATGGTTCGACTTCCTCGCGACTCGTACACGGCGTTGACCTCGGCCCGCGCGCTCGAGGACGACTCCGTGTTCGAGGACGGAGTCGCACCGCTGCGCTTCGGCGCAGACGAGCCAGTGCGTCACGACTCCGCCGAGGCCTATCGCGCACCTCAAGCCTCTCGCCTCCGTGCCATCCGCGGCCCGTTGCTCTTCGCCTCGCTCTGCGGCGCGCTGATCGCCGTCACCTGGACGGCCTGGACCCCCGCGCTGGAAGCCGTCGCCGAGGGCGCTTCGGACCTCGCGGCGCGCGAGGGTGACGGCCGCGCGCAGTCCACGGCGACCGTGGGGCTGGTGGCCCTCGCGGCACTCGGGTTCGTCGTGGCGTGGTGGCGAGGCAGCCATCCCCAGCGCCCGATGCGCCTGTCGGACGACCGTGGGAGGATGGCCGTCGACGCCATCGCCGGGCAGTTGCGCGCTGCAATCCTCGACGTGGATGAGGTGCGTGACGCCGAGGTGCGCGTCGAGAACCGTGGCCGGAGCCGAGTGCGTGTGCGCGCCTGGCTCCGCGTCTCGTCCGAGGCCCGCATCGACGATGTCCTCGACGGGGTCGATGCAGCCGCGGACTGGCTAGTTCATCACCGCCTGGGCCTGCTCCTCTCCGAGCCACCCCTGGCGGACGTGAAGTACGACGAGATCGACCTGCGGATGACGCGACCCGCCGCTACTGCGCCGGAGCGCGCTCGCACAGGACGAGTGCAGACATCGGACGATGAGGACGCATGACGGACGAGCAGGAGCTCACGCCCGAGGACGAACCGACCGAGGACGCTTCGGGCGTGACGGACACTGCCGAGGCCGGCGAGGCTGGCGACGAGGCCCCCACACCGGCTGACCAGCCACTCCGGAGCGAGCCGCCCCGCGCCTTCGACGATGAAGCCGCCGAGCCTGCGGGAGACGCGAACGCCTCCTCCGAGGACGACGACGCCGAGGACGCCGAGGACGCCGAGCCAGAACCCGAAGTCGTCGCGGACGGCGTCGAGCCCGAGGCGCCCGAGGCCTTCGAGGACCTCGACCAGTTGCCGGCCCTCCTCGAGGCGCTGCTCTTCGTCGCCGACCACCCGATCGACGTGCCCTACCTCTCCCGCGCCGTCGAGGTGTCGCAGGCCCGCGTCGAGCGCGCCCTCGACGAGTTGTCGGACGCACTGCGCGAGTCCGCGCGCGGCATCCGGCTGCAGCGCGGGCCGTCCGGTGTCCAACTCACCAGCGCCCCCGAGGCGGCATCATTCGTCGAGCGCTTCCTCGGCCTCGAGGCAACGCGGCGGCTCTCGACCGCCGCGCTCGAGACGCTCGCGATCATTGCTTACCGCCAGCCCATCACTCGTGGCCAGATCGACACGATCCGAGGCGTCTCCAGCGACGGCGCGGTCGCGACGCTGCGCGCGCGCGACCTCATCGAGTCCGCCGGGCACGCGCCCGGCCCCGGACGCCCGATGCTCTTCCGCACCACCGGCCGCTTCCTGGAGCACTTCGGCCTCGAACGGCCCGGCCAGCTGCCCCCACTCCCCGAAGACATCGACCTCCCGCCGTCCGAGATCCAGGCCACGCTCGGCCTCGACGACGCGGCGATCGAGGAAGCCCTCCGCCCACGCGAGCCGGAACCCACCGAGGAGGCGACGGAGCCCTCGGGCACGGCGGAAGAGACGCCAGAGGCCACCGCGCCCCCTGAGCCCGAGACCGACAGCCCCACCGCCGAGGACGCAGCCCTCGACGAGCTCATCCAGGCGGTCGCCGCCTCGGAGGCGACAGGCGTCGACATCCCCTCGGACGTGCAGGCGCTGAGTGCGGCCGCGGAGCAGGCCTTCATCGCCTCGCGAGACCGCGCGGAAGCCGGTGAGGAAGACGACGAGGAGCGGGACGAGGAGGGCTAACCTCGACGGAGGGAGGATCCCTCCATGCGCCTCTTCGTCGCGATCGAGGCACCTCGCGAATGGCGGGAGTCCGCCGAGGGCGTCCAGCGAGCGCTGTCTGAGCGCCTTGGCGATGCGCTCCGCCTCGTTCCGCCAGAGAACATGCACATCACCCTGCGCTTCATCGGAGAGGTCGAGGACCTCGACACGCCACGTCTGAAGGCGGCGCTCGCGAGGCACCTCCCGCCGATAGAGCTCGACCTCCGACTCGGCGGCGTGCGGACGTTCGGTGCAGCGGATCGTACCTCGTCCGCCTGGCTGAGCATCGCTGGGGATCTCGACGGGTTGCAGGAGCTTCACCAGCGCGCGAACGAAGCCGTGGAGGATGCTCTCGACGTGCCGTTCGCGGAGCAGCGCTACACGCCGCACGTCACGCTGGCGCGGGTGCGGAACCGCGCGAGTGCGGCGGAACGCCGGGCCCTCGCGGAGTACGTGGGCGGGATCGAGGTGCCGTCCCCGGAACCGTTCATAGCTCGGGAAGCCTCGCTGATCCGCTCCCGCCTCGGCGGGTCCGGGCCACGCTACGAGACCCTCGCGACCTTCCCGTAACGCGCAGGGAACGCCAGCGAGAGCTTGCGCCTGTGCGCCCAAGCACGAAGTTGCGACTTCTTCCCCGAACGGAGTAGCGTGCCGAGCATCCCCGGAGAACGACGTCATCCGCACCGCGAGGAGGAGCGAGATGCACGGATCGATGGACGCGACCCACGAGGGTCAGCACGCACTCCCCAGGCAAGAACACTGAAGAACGCCGCGGCTCGCCCCGCGGCGATTGTGTTTTCAGAGGGCGTTTCCTGGGTATCCAAGCCCAGTTCGCCGGCAAGAGTTCGAGGAGGACCGATGCACTCAGGCATGATTGGCAAGATCGAGAAGGCCCACCGGTACGCGGAAGACCCCTCCCGCTTCACGCTGCAGACGCTGAGCGTCACGGTGCGAGGCAACAACGCCGACCACGAGGTCTCCTTCGATGGCGCCCGTTGGCGATGCGCGTGCGAGTTCTTCGAACATGAGCAGGCGTGCGCCCACACGATGGCGCTCGAACTCATGTTTGGCCGCATGATCCCCGCAGGATCGAGCGCTACCGTCGCTGCCTAGCCCGTCAGCACTGACACACAAAAGGGTCCGCCGGCTGGCGGGCCCTTCCTGTATCCGAACGTACCGGGGGATGCGTTACTCGGCGGAGTAGGCGCCCGACTTTCCGCCAGACTTCGCCACGAGGCGAATGCCCTCGATCTGCATGCTGCGCTCGACCGCCTTGCACATGTCGTAGACCGTGAGCGCCGCGACGCTGACAGCCGTGAGCGCCTCCATCTCGACACCCGTCTGTCCGCTCACGCGCACCGTCGCTTCGATCTCGATGGCTGCACCGTCCTCGGACGGGGCGAGGTCCACCGAGACGCCGCTCACCGGGAGCGGGTGGCAGAGCGGGATGAGTTCGTGGGTGCGCTTCGCCGCCATGATTCCGGCGATGCGTGCCGTCGCGAGGACGTCGCCCTTCGGGGCGCGGCCCTCGACGATCATCGCGAGGGTCTCGGGGCGCATCAGGACGCGGCCCCGGGCGGTCGCCTGCCTCGACGTCACGTCCTTGCCGGAGACGTCGACCATGCGGGCGTTCCCCTGCTCGTCGAGGTGGCTCAGTCGAGAAGCCCTGGGTTCGTCTGCGTCGTTCGGCATGCCTCACAGTTTAGGCGGGAACGACTAGGATGCGGACGTTCCCCAAGAGTGCCGGCGAGTGGACTCGACTACCGTCGCTCCAACCGCTCGCAAGACGGGGCAGGTAAGGGGTCGGAATGTTCAACAAGGTCATGCGGCAGTTCAAGCAGTCGAAGAAGGACATCGGTGACGTCCAGGGCGGCAACGCGAAGGGTGCACTCGAGCGCCGCGTCCGTCCGACAGCGACGGCCCCAGGTGGCTCCGCCGGTCGGAAGCTGATCGGCAAGCTCTTCCGCTAACCCCACGAGTCTCGCGACGCCTCCCACCAGGACTCGACACGGGGCGCGCTGGTCGAGGCGTACACTCGAAGGTGATGAATCACCCTGACTTCGACGGCCTCGAGACTGCTCCCGAGGGCGCTCCGGCCCTCGTGGATGCGCTCGGTCGGCCGCTGCACGACCTGCGCATCTCCGTCACGGACCGGTGCAACTTCCGGTGCCAGTACTGCATGCCGAAGGAAGTCTTCGGCCCCGGTTTCGCGTTCCTGCCTCGGTCTGAGATCCTCTCGTTCGAGGAGATCACGCGGCTCGCGCGGCTCTTCGCACAGCGTGGGGTGAACAAGTTCCGCCTCACCGGTGGCGAGCCAACGCTGCGTGCCGAACTCCCTCGACTCGTCGCGATGCTGCACGAGATCGAGACGCCCGAGGGCGACCCCATCGAGATCGCGATGACGACGAACGCGACGATGCTGAAGCACCTCGCGCAGCCGCTTGCCGACGCGGGCCTCGACCGCGTCACGGTCAGCCTCGACTCGATCGATGACCCCACGTTCCGTGCCATGAACGACATGGACTTCCCGGTGGCGATGGTGCTCGAGGGGATCGACGCCGCCGCAGCCGCGGGCCTCGGTCCGGTGAAGATCAACGCGGTCGTCCGCAAGGGTGTGAACGACCACACGCTTCTCGACCTCGCGCGGTACTTCCGTGGCACCGACCACATCGTGCGGTTCATCGAGTTCATGGACGTGGGCACGACCAACGGCTGGGCGCTCGACGAGGTGATCCCGGCCGCTGACCTCGTGCGCACCCTCGACGCTGAGTTCGGCCTCGAGCCGTTGGAGGCGAATTACGCCGGCGAGGTCGCCCAGCGGTACCGCTACCGCGACGGCCAGGGCGAGGTGGGGTTCATCACCTCGGTCACGCAGCCGTTCTGCGGCACCTGCACCCGTGCGCGGCTCTCGGCGGATGGCAGCATCTACACCTGCCTCTTCGCCGCCGGCGGCACGGACTTCCGCGCGCCGATGCGGGCCGGTGCCACAGACGAGGAACTCGGCGCACTCATCGACGCGACGTGGCGCTCTCGGACGGACCGCTACTCCGAGATCCGCACCGATGCGACGCACGGCCTCGGCGATCAGAGCGACCAGGGCCCGCGCGACCGCATCGAGATGTCGTTCATCGGCGGCTAGTCAGACTCAATCCTTCCGAGTGCTCTCGAGGTAGTCCGCGGCTGCCTCGAGCGCCGCGCGCGCGTACACCACGAAGACGGGCGCCGGCACGTCCAGCGGTACGAGCGCCTCGTGCCGCTCGGTGCTCGCGTCGGCCACCGTCTGCTGAGGACGAGTGTCGTCGAGGCCGATCTCGAGCTCGTAGAGTCCACCGTCATCACCGAGGATCACGCACCCCAGTTCCGGAAGCCCGCCGGCTCTCGGTTCCACCTCTATGCCGTAGGCGAAGACGGCGCCGGGGAACGCCGGGAACGGGTCGATCTGCTCCGCAACCGACACCAACTGCGCGAGGAGCTCCTCGGCGGCGCTGTCGACGACGGCTGCTGCTGCCCCACGCACGGCGGAGGCGGTAGGGACGACGTTCCCGGTCTCGTCGGGACCTTCGGACATATCAGTACCCCTCTCAGGATGATTTCTTGCTCAGGGAGTTGCCAAATGCAGTCAACACGACAGGCGATCCTCGACTACCTCAGGATGCACCGGGAGGGTCGCGTGCGCGACCTGAGCCGCGAACTCATGCTCACGACCACCGGGATTCGCCAGCACCTCGCCGTGCTGGAGGAGGCGGGCCTCGTCGCGTTCCGCGACGTGAAGGGGCGAGTTGGCCGGCCGGCGCTCGTCTACCGGCTCACCGAGGAGGCCGAGGCGCTCTACCCCAAGTCCTACGACCGTCTCGCGATCGCGATGCTCCAGTCAGCCCGTGAGGTCTGCGAGGGCGACCTGCAGGAGCGCCTGATCGTCGCCGTGGGCAGACGGCTCGCCTCATCGTTTCCAGATGCATCGAGCGGTTCGCTCGCGACCCGGGCCGCGACCGCGGCGGACCACCTCCGCGCCGAGGGCAGCGTGGTGGCGGTCGAGGAGTCCTCGAGCGCGGTGCGCATCGTGCAACACACGTGCCCCTACCAGGAGGCCGCGAGCGTCGCGCCCTCCGTGTGCGCGATGGACACCGAGCGCCTGACGCGTGCGACCGGATGCGACGTCCAACTGACCGAGTCGCGGCCGCTCGGCGGGGCGCGGTGCGTGTTCGAACTCACCCTCCCCAGCACCAACTAGCCCAACCAGCGCCGTGCGACATCCACGACGAAGCCCGCCGCCCGGCGGGCTTCGTTGTCGGGGGCGAGTGGGTCAGTCCAACGGCTAGCGGGCAGCGCGCCGAAGGAGCCGCGCGACGCGCTCCTCGGTCGGCGGGTGCGTCGACAGGAGCTTCGCGCCCCGCATCCCCGCGAACGGGTTGGCGATGAACAGGTGCGCCGTGGACTCCGGGACATTCATCGGGACGCGTCGGGCACCCATCTCGATCCGCTGGAGGGCGGACGCGAGCGCCTCGGGATCCTGGGAGATCTCGGCCCCGTCCGCGTCGGCCTCGAACTCCCGGGCGCGAGAGATGCCGGCCTGGATGAGCATCGCGACGATGGGCGCGATGATCACGGCGAGGAGGCCGGCGATGCCGCTCCGGCGGTCGCCGCCCCCGAAGAACATACCCATCCACGCGATCATCGAGATCGCCGAGGCGATCGCCGCGACGATCGACGAGGTCAGCACGTCGCGGTTCTTCACGTGCGCCAACTCGTGGCCGAGTACCGCTCGGAGTTCGCGGTCGGACAGCAGCTGGCGGATGCCGGCCGTCACCGCGACCGCGGCGTGCGAGGGGCTGCGGCCGGTGGCGAAGGCGTTCGGCTGCATCGACTCCATGACGTAGACGCGGGGCATCGGCATGCCCGCACGCTGGGCGAGGTCCTCGATCATCGCGAACAGGCCTGGGTCCTGGTCGCGCGAAATCTCCTTCGAGCCCGTCGACTTCAGGACGATGTCAGCCGAGAACCAGTAGGAGCCGGCGTTCATCGCGAGGGCGATGATGCCGAAGAGGATGACTCCGCTAAAGCCACCGAGGACGCCCCCGAGGGCGATCAGCAGGCCGCTGAGGCCGGCGAGCAAGACGGCAGTCTTCAGGTTGTTCATTCGTTCGTTCACTCCGTGGTGGGCTTCGCTCCCAAAGTTTACCTGTGCTCTTGGCTGATGCTGTGAACGGACTGCTAAGCAGCGTCGAGATACCGCCACTTGTGATGGTGCGCCGGTCAACCATCGCGCCCTACAGTTCGCCGAGCGCGTTCCTCGTTCGATCACAGGCCTCACTCTGAATCACTCCGCTCGGCGCGTTCCGTTACCTCGCAGGCTGGTCGCAGCAATGGCCTGCCTCGTCGGCGGCGTATGGCTTCTCGCCAATTGCGCGGAGCCCGAGGAGGGCCGAAACCGGGGCGGCGTGCGGCCTGCCGCGACGCTGCAGGTAGCGGCGACTGACGTCGCCACTCCTGCCGCGACTCCGGTCATGCAGGCCGAGGGTGCCGAGCCTCGAGGCAACACGCCCGCGGAATACGGGGACTGGAGCAACGCGAACGGCGGGTTCGCGAACACCCGCGCCCGATCCTCGTGGATCACGTCGCAGAGCGTGGGGAGCCTGGAGGTCGCCTGGTCCGTGCCCTTCACGGGTCGTCGGCCCTACGGCGCTGCCGCCGGTGCACCTGTGGTCGCGGACGGCCGCGAGGTCTGGCGGTTCCAGGCCAGCGGCGGGATCAACGCGTGGCCGGCGGTGCAGGACGAGACGATCCTGTGGCCGGTCGGGCTCGGGCCTAACCCGAGCCTGATTGCACTCCGCATCGCCGAGGAACGCGCGGCCGCAAGCAACCCGTAGGCGAGCCACGGCGAGGGCATGGTCGCCTCCTCGTCGCTCGCGTACGCTCCGCGCGACATTGGCGGATTGCGAGGGCTGCATGCCTGTCACCTTTGGCCTCAACCGCTTCGACTTCAGGACGCCGGACGACTTCGCCACCGACGTGGCGCGTGCCGAATCGCTGGGATGGGACTACGCGTTCATCCCCGACTCACAGCTCCGGCGGCACGATACCTACGTGATGCTCGCGTTCGCGGCGAAGGCTACCTCCTCGATCCGCCTCGGGCCTTTGCTCACGAACCCGGTCACGAGGCATCCCACCGTCACGGCGTCCTCGATCTCGACCGTCGACGTGGTCGCGGACGGTCGAGGCATCCTCGGGCTGGGGATCGGGGACACGGCGGTGCGCCTCGCCGGGCTCAAGCCAGCGAAGGTCGCGACGATGGAGGCGGCGACGCGGACGATCCGCCATCTGCTGCACGGCGGCAAGGTCGAGGGCACCCGCCCCGCTGGCGTCCCGCACGCGCGGCCCGTGCCGGTCTGGGTGGCGGCGGCGGGACCTCGGATGCTGCGGGCTGCGGGACGGACGGCGGACGGCGTGTTCCTCCGCGTCGGGACGCACCCGGCGAACCTGCGCGCCGCAGTGGACGCAATCCACGAGGGCGCACGGGAGGCCGGCCGCGACCCCGCGTCAATCCGCCTCGGGCTGGTGGTGCACACGGCCCTCGGCGAGGGCGGCGCGGACAACGAGCGCACGCTGACAATCGCGAAGTCGATGGCGGCCGGGTTCTACGAGTACTCGCCGCACCTGTTCGAGGTGCCGGGGCTCGCCTGGGACGGCCCGGACGTGCACACCCTTCAGCCGCTGGTGAACCCGGACTTCCACCACCACCCGGACCTCGTCGAGTCCGGGCGCATCGTGGACTTCCTCTCCCAGGAGGCGGCGGACGCCTTCGCGTTCCGCGGGACGCCCGAGGCAATCGCGGAGCAGATCGTCTCGGTGCTCTCCCTCGGCATCCAGTTCGAGATCGTGGTGCCGCACCCGGTCCCGAACCCGCCGGTCCCTCGGACGGGAGTCGACTACATGGAGACCCTGGCCCGTGAGGTCTTCCCGCGCGTGCGGGAGCGCCTGGGGTAGACACCGACGGAGTCACGCTCCGGGACGGCCTGAGACGAAAGCGCCGCGCCTTCGCCTGCGGCGGCAACGCCTCGTACAGTGCTGGGCTGCAACTCTCGATGCTCGACTCGCCGACCGTCGAGAGTGGTGCACCTGTGTTCCAGCGGACGTGGCGGGACACGGGGCTGCTCGCGGTCGCGATCGCTCTCGGGTTCGCCATCTTCAACCTCGCGCAACTCCTGTCGCACCCGTTCCTGCTCCTCCTGGCCGGGACGGTGCTGGCATGCGCGCTGGCACCGATCGCGGGCGCCGCCGAGCGGTGGGTGCCCCGAGTGGTCAGCGTGCTCCTGGTCTACCTCGTGGTCGCGCTCGTTCTCGCTGGTATCGGGTGGCTCATCGCCCCCGCCCTAGTCGAGCAGGCACAGATGCTCGTTGAGAACGCGCCAGCGCTCGCCGAGGAGGCGGAGGCGTGGATCAACGACCGTGGCCTTCCGATCGACGGAAACCTCACTGACCAGTTCGAGAACGTACTGACCGAGGGCGCGCGGACCATCGTGTTCCTGGCACCCTCCACCTTCCAGGCTGGGTTCGACATCCTGTTCGTCGTGGCGCTGTCGGCCTACCTCACCGTCTCCGGGCCGGCGATGCTGGACTTTACGATCACGCTGTTCCCGCCGGAGCGGCGTGAGCACGCCCGCGAGACGCTGGTCGAGATGGGCAGCACGATGGGTGGCTACGTGCGGGGATCGCTGCTCGACGGCGCGATCATCGGCACGATCACGTGGGTCGTACTGTCGATCCTTGGTGTGGAGTTCCCGCTGGTGCTAGCGCTGGTCGCATTCCTTGGCGAGCTCATTCCGGTACTGGGGCCACTGCTGGCGGCCATCCCCGCGATCACGATCGCCGCTCTGGACACGATCACGCTCGGGATCATCGTGGCGGTCTTCTATTTCGTGCTGCAGCAGTTCGAGTCGTACGTGCTGCTCCCGAACATCATGCGGCAGCAGGCCGACATTCCCCCGCTGCTGACGCTAATCGCACTGCTGGCCGGGGCCGCCCTCGCGGGGTTCGTCGGCGCGATCCTCGCCATCCCGCTGTTCGGCGGGCTGTGGGTGCTCTTCAAGCGCGTCGCCGTCCCGGCCGTGCGCCGCGAGTCCGGAGCGCCCGAGGCGGGCCGGATCCTGGAGGACTGATGCCCGAGGGCTGAAGGCCAGCCCGGTCGGACAAATGAAGAGGCCGCCCCGAAGGGCGGCCTCTCTGCAATCGAGTTACCTCGAAGGGTCGAGGGCTAGAGGCCCAGCTGCTGGGCAACGGCCTCGCGGTGGAAGTCGCTGTCGCCGAAGGCAATCTCCGCGCGCTTCTGGCGGCGGAAGTAGAGCTGGATCTTGTAGTCCTTGGTGAAGCCGATACCACCGTGGATCTGCTGGCCGTGGGCGACCACGCGCCGCGTGGCCTCCGAGCACCACGCCTTCGCCATGTTCACGGCAAGGGTGGTGTCCGCAGCGGGCTGCCCCGAAGCGATGGCCCACGCGGCCTTGTACATGATGAAGCGGGAACCATCGACGTCCGTGACCATGTCAGCGCACTTGTGCTGGATGGCCTGGAACGAGCCGATCGGGCGACCGAACTGCACGCGCTCCTTGGCGTAGTCGACGGCGATCTCGAAGTCCATCTGCGAGAGGCCCACGAGGTAGGCGCACTCGGCGGTGGTGTACTTCTCGATGACCGGCTGCAGCAGCTTCCAGCCGTCACCCTCGGCGCCGAGGAGCTGGCCCTTGGCGCCGTCCAGGACGACCTCTGCCTGCTTGTCGCGGGCGATGGTCTGGAGCTGGGTGACCTTCACGCCGGGCTGGTCCGTGGCCACGATGCCCAGGGTGGTGCCCTTGCCGGACTTGCCGGCCACGATCAGGTAGTCCGCGACGTTGGCGTCCGGGACGAAGAGCTTGGTGCCGGTGAAGGTCACCTCGTCGCCCGAAACCTCAGCCTTGGCCTCGATGCCCGCCTCGTCGAAGCGAGCGGACGGCTCGGTCAGGGCGAGCGAGAAGATGAGGTCGCCGGAGGCGATCTTCGGGAGGAACTCCGCCTTCTGGGCGTCCGAGCCGGCCTCCATGATCGGGACCGCGCCACCGAGGACGGTGGACATGAACGGGCCCGGGACAAGGGCGCGACCGAACTCTTCCAGCAGGACGCACATGTCCAGGAAGTCGAAGCCGGCGCCGCCGTGCTCCTCCGGGATCAAGAGGCCCTGCCAGCCCTGCTCCGCCATCTTCTGCCAGAGGACGGGGGAGTAGCCCTGCTCGTCCTCTTCCATCTCCCGGACGTGAGTCTCCGGGCATTCGTTCTCAAGGAACTCGCGCGCTGCGTTCTTCAGCAGCTCCTGCTGCTCGCTCAGACCGAGGTCCACTTGGCTTTCCTCCCGTGTGCGCCCTGCCCACCGTGGGGTCAGGGTCGCTACCTCAACCGACTAGTGTTCCGAATCCGATGAACGCGTCGACTATCCGCGCGGGAGGCCGAGGCCTCGGGTCGCGATGACGTTGCGCTGAATCTCACTGGAGCCCGAGAAGATGGTGTGCGGAACAGAACCCACGTAGTCCTGGACGTGCTCCGCGTGCATCGGGGCGTGCTCGCTCTTGGGGTCCCAGACGTTGCCGTAGAGGCCCCACGCCTTGGTCTCGGTCCGGGCGAGGCGCTGGTGCATCTCAGACCCGAACATCTTGTTCACCGAGGCTTCGTAGTTCGGCACCATGCCGCGGTTCTGGATCGAGACGATCCGGAACGCGAAGTTGAAGAGCACCTGGGTCTCGATGGCGCGGTCCGCCAGCTCGAGGCGAACCGTCTCCCAGTCCTCGCGGCGGAAGCGCTTGCCCTCGTCGGTGGCCAGGAACTGCTTCATCTGCTCGATGGAGCGCTTGTACGAGATGGCGCCGGCGATGCCAGACCGCTCGAAGTCGAGCAGGGTCATGCCGACGTACCAGCCGCGGTTCTCTTCACCGATGCGGTTCTTGACCGGGACGCGCACGTCCTCAAAGAACGTCTCGTTGAAGTGGTGCTTCCAGCCCATGTTGATCAGCGGCCGCAGGCTGAGGCCCGGCGACTTGATGTCCATGGTGAGGAAGGAGATGCCGCGGTGCTTCGGCGCCTCCGGGTCCGTGCGGACCAGGGCGAAGAGCCAGTCGGCGTTGTGGCCGCCGGAGGTCCAGATCTTCTGGCCGTTGACCACATACTCGTCACCGTCCCGGACGGCGCGGGTCTGCAGGGACGCGAGGTCCGAGCCAGCACCCGGCTCCGAGTAGCCCTGAGCCCAGGCGACCTCGCCGGAGAGGATCTTCGGCAGGTGCTCAGCCTTCTGCTCTTCCGTGCCGTGCACGATGAGCGTGGGGCCAAGCATGGAGACGCCCATGCCGCCGGGCATGGGAGCAGCGGCTTCCGCCATCTCCTGGTTGTAGATGAACTGCTCGATGGTGGTCAGCCCGGCGCCGCCATATTCCTTTGGCCACGCGGGGGCGATCCAACCGCGCTTCGAGAGGGCGTCCGCCCACTGAATCGCGGTGTCGCGACGCGTCGGGTCGTCCGACTTGCGGTCGCCCTGCCAGCCGCCCTCGAAGCCCTCGCCGCCATCGTTGCCGGCGCGGTATCGCTCGGGGAGCTCGCTCTTGATGAACTCGCGGACTTCCTTGCGGAAAGCCGCCTGGTCCGGGGAGTCGCTCCAGTCCATGGTTCTGGATCCCTTCCTGTGCCGCTTGCAAGTACCGCGCGGGGTAGCTGCGGTCATGCGTTTGCGCATGCGTGTTGGCACACCCACTGGGCGCACGGATGGTAGCGCCTCAGTTTGCGTTCGGGTTTGCGTCTTGCGGAGTTCCCCCGCCGCCGGGCGCGCGCCCACGCGCACTATCGCTATAACAAGGTCGCGGGTCAACACCCTCACGTTAGGTGGAGGGAGGTTGGCGGCGAGGTTGTCACCCGGTGTCCGGCGGCCCGTCGCCGGCCGATACTGTTCTGAAACGGTGCACATCCGTATTGACCCGAACCGGTAAGGGAACGCATTCTCTACCGGTCGTTCGGGCGGGCGATCGCGATCCCCCACTTCGTATCACCACGCGTGACCGACTACAGGCGATCGATCCGCAGTAGATCGCAGTCGGAGTCACGGTTGTTCGGATCCCCTAGGTCAGCTCTCCCCGTCCCCGCCGCACTCGCGACAGCCGGACTCATGCTGGCCGCGACTCTCGCGCTCCTCGCTCCCACGCGCGTCGAGGCAGCCCCGAGCGCCGAGGCGTTCGACGCGATGTGCCGCGACGTGGCGCGTGTGGCCGGCGCCGAGCCGAACGTCACGACCGGGGTTGTCATCGTGGACCTCGAGACGGGCGACCGCTGCGCGATCAACGCAGACCGCACGTATCGCTCGGCGTCCCTCTATAAGACAGTCGTCGCCGCCGAGCTCTGGCGGCAGGTGAGCGAGGGCGATGTCGACCTCGAACAGCCGCTGACCGTGGAGCCTCGGCACCACGTCGACGACGCCGAGGATGTGCGCCCCGAAGATCCGTACACCCTGGAGGTGTACGACGCGGCCGAGCGGATGATCACGTTCTCCGACAACGGCGCCGCGTTCGCGCTCCGGGAGCTGCTCGGCACGGGCAGCGTGAACGACGCCGCCGAGTGGCTGGAGATGCCGGCCACCTCGCTGGGCGCCACCTTCGTCACCTCACCCAACGACCAGGCGACGCTCTTCTCCGCGCTCTACCGTGGCGATGTCGTCGACGAGGCGTCGAGCACCGCGATCCTCGAACTGCTCTCCCGCCAGGAGATCAACGACATGATCCCGGCCGGCCTGCCCGAAGACGCGGAGTTCCAGGTCGCCCACAAGACCGGAACGCTGTCGGGCTTCCTCCATGACGCGGGCGTCGTGTACGCGCCCGGTGGGGACTTCGTCCTCGTCGTGATGACCGAGAACGGTTCCTACGAGGCCGCGCTCAGCACGATCCAGTCCGTCGCCGGCACCGCCTTCGAGGCATACGCCGAGCCACCGCCACCTCCCGCGACGCCCACGCCTGAGGTCGTCGAGGTGGCAGTGACGCCGGTCGCCACGCCGGCCTCGATCCAGAGCACCGAGTCGACGAGCCAGCCCGTCGTCTTCCTCGCCGAGGATCCGGCGGCCACGTTCGTTGACACGCTGCGCGAGCCCGTCGTCCTCGCGGGGCTCCTCATGCTC
>Ga0114916_1000883_pt1 | contig 18374 bp, 13 predicted proteins | sample MalvirAntarct_66_FD_83501 | JGI IMG/M metagenome (GOLD analysis project Ga0114916, IMG submission 83501) | Marine viral communities from the Global Malaspina Expedition - Malaspina viral metaG Antarct_66 | ecosystem: Environmental > Aquatic > Marine > Oceanic | place: West Anvers Island... | reverse complement strand
GTGCGGTACGGCGCAGTCTGCCGCGGAAAATTCGTCAGTCGCCGAATCGGGCCACCGTAATGAAGTTCACTGCAGATCCCGTGAACTGGCTGTGCGGAAGCTCTCCGCCATTAGGGGAGAATCCGTTCGCATAGACCACTTTTGGCGCTTCCCTCAACTGCGCGCCGACAAACCTGCGCGGCTTTCCGGGTTCCGAAGCCATGGTCTTCATCCGGTCCTGGGCAAGGGCCCATTTCGAGATGATTCTGTCGGTCAGCATGGGTTCGGTACGGATCGAGCTGCGTTGCGGCTGCTCCGCGGCAACCGAAGCTGTCGGACGGGCACCCTTGCGGGCGGATGAGGCGCTTGTCGAAAGGCTGCCAACCCGACCGCCGCGCGAGACAGGCTCAAGCGACGCCACCTCGATTTCCCGCGACGCGGTGATCGGAGCCCTGTTACCGGCGCGCTCTCCCGGCCTGCGGATCGGAAGCGGAATAAAGTCTTCCGCCGAGGGCAGACTTGCAGCCGCTGCAACCGGCACGCCGGCCCGTACATCTGCAGCCCGGTCAACCAGCGCGGCGGCGATCTGCTGATCTTCCGCGGCCGGTTCCGAGGTATCGACCTCCATGCGAGCCTTGATCAGGTTCGGCACCGGCAAGGCCGCCACTTCCACCGCTGCGGGTTGGGCATCGTTTACAGGCTGGCTCGACCGCTCGCTGAGCAATTGCGGTATTGGCGCTCGAATCGAGGCCAGGTCGACAAGACCTGACTGGGCTTCAGGTTCAGGCGCCGGATCCGCAACTTCGGCATTTGCGGCGGCGGCAAACGCGTTGATTTCGCTCTGCGCCGGCAAGACGGGATTGGGCGGCGCAAGTGCTGCCACCACCACCGGCTGCGGCTCTTCGATGACCGGCCGCGCCACAGGAACCGGCGGCTGCAAAGGCAAGACCAGAGCCGTCTCCACGGCAGGCGCCACCTGCGCAGGTGCATCGAGAACCCCTGGCAGGGCGGCAACTTCCGTCTGTGGCGGAGCCGGGACCGGTTTTGGCGCAGATGCGACTGCATCGGGTTCTTCATCCTCGTCACCACCACCAAACAGGGCGGCAAGCAGACCACCGGAACGTTTATTGTTGCCGGAATCGCCGCTGCTGGTCGAGACAATGGCACCGCCGCGCCTCTTGTAATCGGCAAGCGCGGTCTGGTAGCCGGGCAAAGGCTTTCCGTCCGGTGGCAGGTGCAGGGTCTTACCATCCGGAAACAGCTTGACCAGTTCCGGCCTGCTCATCCGCGGCCATGCACGCACGCCGGCGACATCGAGATGGACAAAGGGCGATCCGGATTTCGGATAGTATCCAACCCCGCCGCCCTGCAGCTTCATGGCCGTGGCGCGAAGCTTGCTCAGGTTGACGCCCGGGATATAGAAATCCATTGCCTTACCGAGCGTGTGCTGGCTTTTCTTGGCCTGGCCGCCGCGTGTCCGCCGCAGCATGTCGTTGGTCGCCGGAGACCGGTAGGCAGACACGACGTTGATGTAGTCACGCGCGCCGACCTGCTGGTAGACCTCCCACACCAGATCGAACAGCCTCGGATCCATGTTCGTCGGCTCATTGCGCCGCCAATCCCTGAGGAACCGGTTGAGCTTGTTCAGCCCGGCCTTGTCGTAACGGCCATTGCGTTTGAAAACGATCTCGGCCTTTTCCTTGGTGTGGATGTAGTAGAGCTTGAGAGAACGGGTCTCGGCAAAGGCTTCAGGCGCGGCGGCAAATCCCGCACAGGACGCGATGACCGCGATCACAAGGGCACGCAGCGTAGCGATGCGCGCGATGTGCCAAAAGCGCACATTGCTGCGACAAGCAGCCCTAGGCAGTACTGATACTGTTTTCAATGTCGCCAATGCTGTCCCCGGACGCCGGAAAACCGTTACAGATCACCATTTGGTGATCAAATGCGGTGACACAATGGCAACCGCTGCCACGCATCGCTGCAGGGACACTTATAGTGAATGATCACTTAACAGGGAATGAAGCAGATCAAACAGGCAACACTATTTTCCTCACCAGGTGAAAATCACCCGCTCACGCCGCCTCCTGATCCGGATCGTCCGGGTTGATCGCGTAATCCTTGAGCTTCCGGTAGAGCGTCGAGCGGCCGATGCCGAGCCTGCGGGCAACCTCGCTCATCTGTCCGCGATAGAACGACAAGGCAAACCGGATCAGTTCCTCTTCGACTTCCGCAAGCCTCCGCACCTCGCCCTCCGGCGTCACGGCATTGACCGCCGGCATGCCCGTGTCGACGGGAAAGCTTGGTTCTGAGAGAACGGGATCGGCAACCGGGTCCGCATCATCGGCTTGCCGCTGCTGAGTCTGTCCCAGACCCTGAGGTGCCGGCAGCGATATCGACTGGGCTTCGTCTCCGGCTTCCAGCCCATCAAGCTTGTAGCCGGGAATCTGCGCGGCAATCTGCGGGAACAGGTCGGCGGTCAGCGTTTCGCCGTCGCACAGCACGATGGCCCGGTGAATGGCGTTTTCGAGCTCGCGGATATTGCCGGGCCAGTCATGTGCGGTCAGCAGCGCCATCGCATCCGGAGCGATGCTCCGAATCCGCTTGCCGCCGATGGCACCCGCAAATCGCTCGGTGAAATGACGCACCAGCTGCGGAATGTCTTCCTTGCGCTTGCGCAGGGCCGGAACATGGATCGGGAACACGTTGAGCCTGTAGTAGAGATCTTCCCTGAAACGCCCGGCCTTGACCTCCTCGATCAGATCCTTGTTGGTCGCCGAAATCAGCCGGATATCAACCTTCCTGGGCATGCGCGAACCGACGGTCTCGATCTCGCCCATCTGCACGGCGCGGAGCAGCTTGACCTGGATTTCGAGCGGCAGTTCACCAACCTCGTCAAGAAAGAGCGTTCCGCCATCAGCTTCGGTGAACTTGCCCGCATGCCGTTCCGTTGCCCCGGTGAACGCTCCCTTTTCGTGTCCGAAGAGAATGCTTTCGACGAGGTTTTCCGGAATTGCGCCGCAGTTCACGGTGATGAAGGGTTTGTTGCGCCGGATGCTTTCGGACTGGATCGCATGGGCGATCATTTCCTTGCCAACGCCGGATTCGCCTTCGAGAACCACCGGAATCGTCGACGCCGCGGCCCGCTTTCCAAGCGAGATCACCCGCTCCATGGCGGGGCTTGCCGCAACGATGCCATTGAAGCCGACATGACGCGGCGAGGGAATTTGGGAGGAGGTGATCCGCGCGGCCTTCAGAGCGTTGCCAAGCGCCAGTGTCAGCCGTTCCGGCGATACCGGCTTGACGACAAAATCGAATGCGCCGGCGCGCATCGCCTTGACCACGGTCTCGATACCGCCCTGCCCGGTCTGCACCACCACGGGAATGGTGCTGCCAACCGCCGAAAGCCGTTCAAGCACTTCGAGCCCGCCCATTTCCGGCATCATCAGATCAAGCACAACTGCCGCAAGTTCATGATCGGGCTCCACCAGGCGGGCAAGAGCCGACCGGCCCTCGTTTGCCAGTTCGACCTCGTAGCCTGCTTTTTCCGCCGCCGCCTTGAGCAGCCGGCGCTGAACCGGGTCGTCATCAACTATCAAAATTCGTTTGGACACGGATCTCGTTTCCTCATTCCCGGTGGAGTCATCAAGGGGTCTGACCATTCCCGGACAATGGCAGCAAAGGCTGAAAAACGGATTTCGAGAAATGTTTGCATTTTAATCGTCGCTGCCGGTACAACCGGGTGGCGCCTGGCGGGCGCCATTTGATGACCTATTTCCTCACGGGTCCGACACCGATCTTGAAAGAGAGTGCCCTGATGCCGAAATCAATTCTGGACCATGCGCCTGTTCGTGCCGCCGCAACGGCACATGGCACGGATACTCAGCTTGGGACCCTTCCGGGCTGGAACCTGAGCGACCTCTATCCCGGTCCAGAGTCCGCAGAATTCAAGACCGACCTAGCCGCAGCCCGGACCGGCGCACAGGCCTTCGAGGCCCGATGGAAGGGCAAGATTGCCGAAGCCGCGGCGAACACCGGGGATGAAGGCCTTGGTGCGGTGATCGAAGCCTATGAGAGGCTTGAGGAACTGATGGGGCGGATCATTTCCTATGCCGGCCTGGCTTACTTCACCAACACCGCCGATCCCGCGATCGCCAAATTCTACGGCGATGTGCAAAGCACGATGACGGATATCAGCGCCCATCTTCTGTTCTTCGCGCTCGAGCTCAACCGCATCGATGACACGCTGATCGAGGAGAGCCTCAGCAAGGATCCGCGCGCCGCGCGCTACACACCCTGGATCCATGATCTCAGGCTGGACAGGCCCTTCCAGCTCGAAGACAGGATCGAGCAGCTCTTCCACGAAAAGTCGATGACCGGGCACGCCGCCTGGAACCGGCTTTTCGATGAGACCATGAGCGGCCTCGAGTTCACCATTGATGACCAGGCGCTGCCGCTCGAAGTGACGCTGTCGCTGCTGCAGGACGCCGATGGCGCCAGGCGCAAGAAGGCCGGCCTTGCTCTTGCCGAGACGTTCAAGGCAAATCTGCGCACCTTCACGCTGATCACCAACACGCTGGCCAAGGACAAGGAAATCTCCGACCGCTGGCGCGGCTTCGAGGACATCGCCGACAGCCGTCACCTGGCCAACCGGGTCGAGCGTCCCGTCGTCGATGCCCTGGCACAGGCGGTGCGCGAGGCCAGCCCCCGGCTGTCGCACCGCTACTACGCCATGAAGGCCCGCTGGCTCGGGCTCGAGAAGCTCGAATTCTGGGATCGAAACGCACCTTTGCCCGAAACACCCCGCGAAACGATCGCCTGGGACGCGGCCAAGAACACGGTGCTGTCGGCCTATCACGGCTTTGCGCCCGAAATGGCCGACATTGCCCGCCGGTTCTTCGACCGGAGCTGGATCGACGCGCCGAGCCGTCCGGGCAAGATATCCGGTGCCTTCGCCCATCCCACGGTACCGTCGGTGCACCCCTATGTGCTGGTCAACTACCTCGGCAAACCGCGCGACGTGATGACGCTGGCGCACGAACTTGGCCACGGCGTGCATCAGGTGCTTGCCGGCGATCAGGGCGCGCTGATGTCGTCAACGCCCCTGACGCTGGCCGAAACGGCGTCCGTGTTCGGTGAGATGCTGACCTTCCGGGCCTTGCTGGCCCGCACCACCGACCGTCGCGAACGCAAGGCGATGCTGGCCCAGAAGGTCGAGGACATGATCAATACCGTGGTGCGCCAGATTGCCTTCTATGAATTCGAACGGCGTGTGCACACCGCTCGCCGGGAAGGCGAGCTGACCTCGGAGCAACTGGGCAGACTCTGGCTCGACGTGCAGTCGGAAAGCCTCGGCCCGGCGGTCAACCTGTCGGAGGGGTACGAGACCTTCTGGGCCTATATCCCGCATTTCATTCATTCACCGTTCTACGTCTACGCCTATGCCTTCGGCGATTGCCTCGTGAACTCGCTGTACTCGGTCTATGAGAAAACCCCGGACGGTTTCCGCGAACGCTATTTCGAGATGCTCAAGGCCGGCGGGACCAAACATCACTCGGAACTTCTCGCTCCGTTCGGACTTGATGCATCGGATCCAGGTTTCTGGAACCAGGGTCTTTCGATGATAGAGGGAATGATCGACGAGCTCGAAGCCATGGACGGCTGACTTGTCTGATTTCGCTTTATTGTAACAGCGAAGTATGGTTTAGCCGCCGCTACCGCCGCAGACGGCTGCAGCGCCATTTTTGGAGCGAATGACATGTCCCAGCAGGATTATCCGGTTTACGCGGAAATCACCGGCCCAATCGTGATGATAGGGTTTGGGTCCATCGGCCGCGGCACGCTTCCGCTCATCGAGCGCCACTTCAAGTTCGACAAGAGCCGCATGGTGGTGATCGATCCGCGCGACGACGCCGGCGACATGGAAATCCTGGCCCAGCACGGCATCCGTCACATCAAGGCGCATGTGACAAAAGACAATTACAAGGAGCTGCTCAAGCCGCTCCTGACCGAAGGCGGCGGACAGGGTTTTTGTGTCAATCTTTCCGTCGACACCGGTTCGCTTGACCTGATGAAACTGTGCCGCAAGCTCGACGTGCTCTACATCGACACCGTGGTCGAGCCATGGCTGGGCTTCTACTTCGACAAGAACATGAAGAACTCCGAACGCACCAACTACGCGCTGCGCGAGACGGTTCGCCACGAGAAGAAGAAAAATCCCGGTGGTACCACCGCCGTGTCCACCTGCGGCGCCAATCCAGGAATGGTCTCCTGGTTCGTCAAGCAGGCGCTGGTCAACCTCGCCAATGATCTCGGCATCAAGTTCGACGAGCCCGGCCAGCATGATCGCGAGGCCTGGGCCAGGCTGATGAAGAAGGTTGGCGTAAAGGGCGTCCATATCGCCGAACGCGACACCCAGCTGACCAAGCTGCCCAAACCGCTCAACGTGTTCTGGAACACCTGGTCGGTGGAAGGCTTCATCTCGGAAGGACTTCAGCCGGCCGAACTCGGCTGGGGCACCCACGAGAACTGGATGCCGAAGAACGCCAAGAAGCACAAGAAGGGCTGCAAGGCGGCGATCTATCTCGAGCAGCCCGGCGCCAACACACGGGTTCGCACCTGGTGCCCGACCCCCGGACCGCAATACGGCTTCCTCGTCACCCACAACGAGTCGATCTCGATTGCCGATTATTTCACCGTCCGGAACAAGGACGGTGACGTCACCTACCGCCCGACCTGCCATTATGCCTATCATCCGGCCAATGACGCCGTGCTGTCGCTGCACGAGATGTTCGGCAATGGCGGCAACGCCCAGCCGGTCCTGCATGTGCTTGACGAAAACGAGCTGGTCGAGGGTCTCGATGAGCTCGGCGTACTGCTCTATGGCCATGGCAAGAACGCCTACTGGTATGGCTCGCGCCTCTCGCTGGAAGAAACCCGCCATCTCGCCCCCTACCAGAATGCCACCGGTTTGCAGGTAACATCCGCGGTGCTGGCAGGCATGGTCTGGGCACTCGAAAACCCGCAGGCCGGCATCGTCGAGGCAGATGAGGTCGACTACAAGCGCTGCCTTGAGGTTCAGTCGCCCTACCTGGGACCGGTGGAAGGCCACTACACCGACTGGACGCCGCTTGACGGTCGCCCGGGCCTGTTCCCGGAAGACATCGACAAGAACGATCCCTGGCAGTTCCGCAATGTGCTGGTGCACTGACACCACTCTAATCCCAGCTGTTCCGGTCGGCCGCAAGTCCGGCCGGCAAGTTGCTGCCTTGCTTTCAACACGCCGGCGCTGCATTCTTTCATAGATGGAATCATATTGATGACGGCTCGAGGGGAACACCGGATCATGAACCTGCATCGCATCATCGTCGTAGGCGCCCTTGCCGGGTTGCTCGCCGCCTGCCAGTCGGCCACCTATTCGCCGCGTCCCGTGGCGGTTCAGCCTCAGGGCATCGACGGCCAGTGGACCGATCCCAACGGCATCATCTCGAGCTTCTACAATGGCCGCTTCGAGACCCGCACGACCGACACCAATTCGCTGCTCGCGGAAGGTTCCTACCGCTACGTGTCGGACCAGATCGTCGAGATCGAATTGACCTCGCTGCTGCGTCAGACAACGTCGCGGGTCAATTGCGCGCTCGCCTCGCAGTCCCAGCTCAACTGCACCTCTTCGACAGGAGCCCAGTTCACACTGGTACGACGCGTCTAAGCAAGCACAGGCCTTTTTCATGACCAGCCATTTCGATGATCGCGAAACGCGCGCGCCGGACCTCCGTGAACAGGAAACCTTTGATGGGCTGAGAAAGCTGCTGACCGGCAGTCTCAAGCGGCTTCCGGCGCTTGCTTCATGGCTTGGCAATCCCGATCCCGCGAGCCTGGTCGATCGCGCCACACTGGCAAGGCTTCCGGTCCTGCGCAAGCCCGACCTGATGCAGATGCAGGAAGCCAATCCACCCTTTGGCGGCCTTGCCGATCCCGATGCGCTCAAGGGCAACCGCGTGTTCATGTCTCCCGGCCCGGTCTGGGAACCACAGGGCCTCGGTGTCGATCCGTGGGCCTCTGCCCGCGCCTTGTTCGCAGCCGGGTTTCGTTCGGGTGACCTTGTCCACAACAGCCTCGCCTATCACATGACCCCCGGTGGCTTCATTCTTGACGAAGGTGCGCGGGCATTGGGTTGCCTCGTGTTTCCCGCGGGCATCGGCAACACCGAAGCCCAGGTTGATGCCGCTGTCCGGCTCAAGCCGTCGGGCTTCACCGGAACCCCGGATTATCTCAAGACCATTCTGGAAAAAGCCGACGAGCTCGGCAGCGATCTGTCGTCCATCCGGCGCGCACTGGTTTCCGGCGGAGCATTGTTTCCGTCGCTGCGCCAGTATTACAGCGACCGGGGCATTTCGGTCCTGCAGAGCTATGCGACCGCCGACCTCGGCGTGATCGCCTATGAGAGCGCGGGCGCCAATGGCGCGCCGCATCCCGGCATGATCGTCAATGAGGACATGATCGTGGAAATCGTCCGGCCTGGCACCGGTGACCCGGTGCCCGAGGGCGAGGTCGGCGAACTCGTGGTGACCACCCTCAATCCCGGATATCCGCTGGTTCGCTTCGGCACCGGTGACCTCTCGGCAATATTGCCCGGAACATCGCCCTGCGGCCGCACCGGACAACGCATTCAGGGCTGGATGGGCCGCGCCGACCAACGCACCAAGGTCAAGGGCATGTTCGTCGATCCCAAGCAGGTGGCCGAAATCCTCAAGGCACATCCTGAAATCTCCCGCGCCCGCCTCGTGGTCAGCCGTGCGGACGATGCCGACGTGATGACCCTGCTGGTGGAGCCCGCAACCGGAGCCGCTCCCGCAGCGGACGAGATCGCGAAGACCCTGACAGCCATCGCCAAGCTGCGTGGCACGGTGAAAATCGTGGCCCCGTCAAGTCTGCCCAACGACGGCAAGGTGATTGCCGACGAACGCGACTACTCGGCCTGAATCCCGCCAAATCTTCCGCACGGCAGCATCGGGCACTTGAAGTTCCATGCCGATAGTGAAACCATCACTTCAAGCCTGCCGTGGGTAGCCGCGAAGACGGTATTCTGGCACGCCTTGAGCTGCGAAACAGGGAGTTCTCAATGAACAGATTCATCAAGCACGCGTTGTTGTCGGTCTCGGCCCTCGGGTTGAGTTCAGGCGTGGCATTTGCCGATTACACGCTCAACATCCTGCACATCAACGATCTTCACTCACGCATCGAGTCGATCAACAGGTTCGATTCGACCTGCTCCTCTGAGGACGAGACGGAGGGCAAGTGCTTTGGCGGCATCGCCCGCGTCAAGACCAAGATCGACGAACGCCGCGACGCACTGACCGGCGAAGGCGCAAATGTGCTGGTGCTTGATGCCGGTGACCAGTTCCAGGGCTCGCTGTTCTACTCCACCTACAAGGGCAAGGCCGCGGCAGAATTCATGAACGGCATCGGCTTTGACGCCATGGCCGTCGGCAACCATGAGTTCGACGACGGCCCCGAAGGCCTGCGCGATTTCATCGACATGGTCGAGTTCCCGGTCATCTCCGGCAATACCATCAGCGGTGCCAACTCGGTGCTCGGTGACCGCATCAAGCCATACATCATCAAGGAAATCGGCGGCGAGAAGATCGCGCTGCTCTCCGTGCTTGCTGCAGACACTGTTGAAACCTCCTCTCCCGGCCCCTCGGTTCTCATCCTTGATGAAATCGACTACCTGAAGGGCGCCGTCGCTCAGATCGAAGAAGAGGGCATCAACAAGATCGTGCTGGTGTCCCATGTGGGCCTCCCCAAGGATCAGCAGATCGCGGCGCAGGTCGACGGGATCGATGTCATCGTCGGCGGTCACAGCCACACGCTTCTGTCGAACACCGACGACGGCGCTGCCGGCCCCTACCCGACCATGGTCAACAACCCCGACGGCGTCGCCGTGCCGATCGTTCAGGCCTATGCCTATTCCAAGTATCTCGGCGAAGTGAAAGTGACCTTCGACGATTCCGGCAAGGTCGTCACCGCCGAAGGCGATCCGCACCTGCTCGATGCGAGCGTCACCCCCGACGAGGCTTTCGCGGCACGCGTCAGCGAGCTCGGCGCCCCAATCGAAGAGCTCAAGACCAAGGTGGTTTCCGCATCCACCGCGGATATCGACGGAAGCCGCGACAGCTGTCGCGCCGGCGAATGCGAAATGGGCAACCTCGTCACCGACGCCATGCTTGACCGCGTTGGCGATCAGGGCGTGACCATCGCCATCCAGAACGGCGGCGGCCTTCGCTCATCGATCGACACCGGCGAGATCACCATGGGTGAAGTGCTCACCGTGCTGCCCTTCCAGAACACCCTGGCAACCTTCGAGCTGAAGGGCTCCGACGTGGTCGCTGCACTCGAAAACGGCGTCGGCCAGATCGAGGAAGGCGCCGGCCGCTTCCCCCAGGTCGCGGGTCTTCGCTACAGCTTTGACAAGACCGCCGAACCCGGCTCGCGCATCACCTCGGTCGAGGTCAAGCAGGGCGACGGCTTCGAAGCAATCGACCCGGATGCCATCTACATGGTCGCCACCAACAACTATATGCGTGGCGGCGGTGACGGTTACTCGGTGTTCAATACCGCTGGCATGAACGCCTACGACTACGGTCCGGGCCTTGAGCAGGTGGTTGCCGACTATCTGGCAAAGAACAATCCTTACACGCCCTTCACCGAGGGCCGTGTGATGGCAGCCGCGGAAAAACCGATGGAAGAAGCTGCGCCCGCTGCAGAGGAAACCGCTCCTGCCGGTGAAGCGGTTGAGATGCCCGAGCCCCTGCCCGGCTTCAAGGATCTCACCACTTCGGCGCCGATGATTTCCGAAGAAGCCGCGCCGAGCGAGGACACGACCGCTGAAACCGCCGCGATGCCGGGCAAGCAGCACGTCATCGCAGCCGGCGACACATTGTGGGATCTCGCGAGAACCTATTACGGCGACGCCACCATGTGGACAAAGATCGCTGAAGCCAATCCTTCGGCCGCGGCCACGGATCTGGTAGTCGGCGAGACCCTGTCGATCCCGGCCGAGTAGGCTTTTGTCCCGAGCAAACAACAAGGGCCCGGATCTCCGGGCCCTTTTTATATGCTCAAAGTTCAATATACCCCGGCCCGATGATTGATTTGTCAGCTTCCATCGCTATGTTCCGTCCCAACGATTGTGCACTGCCGAGAAACCAGAGAATTGGACGCGACCTTGAACACTCATGCGATTATGTCCGACGAGACCAGCCGGGCCATTGGCGAGCTGCCGGCGCAACACCCGCCGGTAAAAATCCAGAAGATTGGCGTGCTCATCGTCAACCTCGGCACACCCGACGGCACCGACTTCACCTCCATGCGCCGCTATCTGAAGGAATTCCTCACCGACAGGCGGGTGATCGAATGGTCGCGCTTTCTCTGGTATCCGATCCTGTTCGGCATTGTCCTCAACACCCGCCCCGGGCGCGTCGGCAAGGCCTACGAGGAAATCTGGAACAAGGATCTCGATGAGAGTTATCTGAGAACCTACACGCGCAACCAGTCCGACAAGCTAGGTGCCGTCCTTGCCGCCCATCCTTCGGTCATGGTCGACTGGGCCATGCGTTACGGTCAGCCATCCATCCCGGACAAGCTCAACGCGCTCAAGGATGCCGGCTGTGACCGCATCGTGCTGTTCCCGCTGTATCCGCAATATGCAGCGGCGACCACGGCAACGGTCAACGACAAGGCTTTCCAGGCGATGATGGACATGCGCTGGCAGCCGGCGCTCAGGACCGTTCCGCCCTATCACGACGATCCCGCCTATATCGAGGCGATCGCCCAGTCGATCGAGAACCATCTCGCGGGGCTCGACTGGGAACCGGAAATCGTGCTCGCCTCATTCCACGGCATTCCGCAATCCTACTTCCTCAAGGGTGATCCCTATCACTGCCAGTGCCTGAAGACGGCACGGCTGGTGCGTGAGCGGCTGGGCTGGCCGAAGGAGAAATTGATGCCCACCTTCCAGTCTCGTTTCGGACCGGAAGAATGGCTGCAGCCCTATACCGACAAGACCGTCGAGAAGCTTGCCAAGGACGGCGTCAAGCGCATTGCCGTGATCAACCCCGGCTTCGTTTCCGATTGCCTTGAAACGCTTGAGGAAATCGCCGGCGAAGCAGGCGAGATCTTCCACGAGAACGGTGGCGAGCAGTTCACCCACATCCCCTGCCTGAACGATAGCGATGGCGGCATGCAGGTGCTCGAAACCATTGTCCGCCGGGAGCTTCAGGGCTGGATCTGAAGCCGAAGGCTTACTGACCGGCACTGCCTCAACGCGCGAACCGTTGAACAAGATAATCAGTCAGCAAGATTGCAAGCTTTGAAAAGACCCTCTACCTGTTTTGACGTGGTGCCAAGAGTATCCACGTCGGATCCGGGCAGAGGAGGTCTTCGGGCATGTTGGGACTGGACATCACGGTCATCGTCGTCGTTGTCATTGCAATCCTGGTTCTGTTTTCAGGGATCAAGACTGTACCGCAGGGCTTTGCCTTCACCGTGGAGCGCTTCGGGCGCTATACGCGGACGCTGACACCGGGCCTGAACATCATCGTTCCCTTTGTCGACCGCATTGGCCGCAAGATCAACATCATGGAGCAGGTGCTCGACATTCCCACCCAGGAGGTCATCACCCGCGACAACGCCTCGGTCTCCGCCGATGCGGTTTCCTTCTATCAGGTGCTCAACGCTGCCGAAGCTGCCTACCAGGTTTCGAACCTTGAACAGGCACTGCTCAACCTGACCATGACCAACATCCGCTCGGTCATGGGATCGATGGACCTCGACGAGCTGTTGTCCAACCGCGACGCCATCAATGACCGCCTGTTGCGCGTGGTCGACCAGGCAGCCGCTCCCTGGGGCATCAAGATCACCCGCGTCGAGATCAAGGATATTGCTCCTCCGCTGGATCTGGTCGAGGCCATGGGCCGTCAGATGAAGGCCGAGCGCGAGAAACGCGCCGACGTACTGGAAGCCGAAGGCTTCCGCAATGCACAGATCCTGCGCGCCGAAGGCGCCAAGCAATCCGCCATTCTCGAAGCTGAAGGCCGGCGTGACGCGGCCTTCCGGGATGCCGAGGCCCGCGAACGCCTGGCGGAAGCCGAAGCCAAGGCGACACAGATGATGTCGACGGCCATTGCCGAGGGCGACATCACCGCCATCAACTATTTCGTCGCCCAGAAATACACCGAGGCGCTGGGCCAGATTGCATCTGCACCCAACCAGAAGGTCATCCTGATGCCGCTGGAAGCTTCATCGCTGATCGGCTCTCTGGGCGGGATCGGCGCGATTGCGCAGGAAGTGTTCGGCAAGGATGGCGGCGATGGTGTGACACCGGTTGCAAGGCGTACGCCCGGCCAGCCGCCACGCCAGCCGCGCCCGACGACAACACCGGGATATCCCGCCGCTCCGCAGGGAGACCCGGAAACATGATCGCGAGCATCGCAGCCGAGCTCGGCCCCTGGAGCTGGTGGATCATCGGCCTGGTGTTCCTGGGACTAGAAATCCTGATTCCCGGCGTGTTCCTGCTCTGGGTCGGATTGGCGGCCATTGTCGTTGGCATCCTGTCGTTTCCGCTCTGGGGCACCGCCTTTTGGGGATGGCAGATCCAACTGGTCGTCTTTGCCGTGCTTGCCCTGGGTTTCGCCCTGATCGGCCGCCGCATCTCCGCTTCCAGCGCGGAAAGCGACCAGCCCATGCTCAACCGCCGCGTCGAAGGGCTGGTGGGCCGCACCGCAACACTGGAAGACCCTATCTCGGACGGCAAGGGCCGGATCCGGCTCGATGACACGACCTGGATCGTTCAGGGGCCGGACATGCCGGCCGGCACGCGGGTCCGCATCACCACGGCTCAGGCCGGCGGGCTGACCGTCGAACGTGCCTGATCAGGCGACACCGATCCTCAGCAGATCATGGAAATGGACGATACCGATCGGTGACAGATTCTGGTCGGTCACCATCAGCGCGCCGATCGAGTTCTTGTTCAGAATTGCCATAGCGGTGCTGGCCAGCGCCGTGGGCGCGATCGTCTTGGGTTGACTGGTCATGATCGCATCAATCGGCTGATCGACCAGGTTGCGGCCCAGATTGCGGGCCACATCGCCATCCGTGACGATGCCGATCAGGCGTCCGTCCGGCCCGGTTACCCCGACACAGCCGAACTTGCGCTGGGACAGCGTCATGATCGCCTCTGGAGCCGGTGTTCCCGACGGAACCAGCGGAACCGAATCGCCGGTGTGCATGACATCGGCCACATGCGCCAGCGTCGCACCGAGTTTCCCGCCCGGATGGAATGTGTGGAAATCGCCCGCGGTAAACCCCTTGGCTTCGAGCAGGGCAACCGCAAGGGCATCGCCAAGCGCCAGTTGCATGAGTGTCGAGGTTGTGGGCGCCAGCCCGTGCGGACAGGCCTCCTGCTCGCGCGGCAGCAGCAGCACGATGTCCGCCTCCCTTCCGAGCGCAGAATCCGCACCCGCCGTAAATGCGATCAACGGGATGCCGAAGCGGCGCGAATAGGCCAGAATACCCTTCAACTCGGCACTTTCACCCGACCAGGACAACACGATGATCGCATCGTCCTTGGCAATCATGCCCAGGTCGCCATGATTGGCTTCCGCGGGGTGGACGAAATGCGCCGGCGTCCCGGTGGAAGCCATCGTGGCGGCGATCTTCGCACCAATATGGCCGCTCTTGCCGACGCCGGTCACGATGACCCTTCCGGAGATCGAACCCAGGGTTTCGACCGCCCGGGCGAAAGCTTCAGCAAGCCCGTTGTCGAGCGAAGCCGCAAGTGCCTCGAGCCCGGCTTTCTCGGTCTGGATGGTGCGAACGGCCGAGGCCAGGATCTCGGTGCTCGTAAAGTCTGGCAGGATCTTCTTCATCTGGCCCGAATACCCCTTACCCGCTTGCGTGTCCATCAACCACATCAGTGATCAGCAAAGCTGCCGATCGAAACCTTGCGTTAACCACAAGTGTTTACGCTTTGACAAGATTTCGACAAGTCCGGAACCCGACACGCATGCGCACCCGCATCAAGACGGCACAAACTCGATTGGCGGTTGGTCGCAACGGTTTTCGGATCAGTGTGTCGGCAATCTGTGTCCTGTCGGCACTCGCCCCGGCTGCATCCCAGACACTGGAAACTCAGGGCGTCTCTGCGTCACCCTATCAGTTACGCGGCACCACTGGCAGCAGCGTCACCGGAGAGGCCAGCGCGGCCTCGACGCTTTACGGAGCCCTGCCTGCAGCCCGCCCGGCGGGTGCCATATCATCATCTGGGGTCAGCGATGCCAGGAGCCTGGGCGCAGCCACCGCACGACCAACCGGCGCGGGCGGGTTTGACGCAAACACATCTGCGGAAGATCTGACCGGATCCATCGGCTCTCCGACAGGTCTCAGCCAGGCCGATCAGGACTATGCCGCCAGCCTTGCCCGCCAGAACGAGCGTGTCGGCACCATCGACGGCTTGCCTCTGGATTCCTCGTCTGATGCAGCCGAATTGCCGGGATTTGCCATCGGAACTCTGACCCTGCGCCCGACGCTCGACCAGCGCATCATCCGCGAAGCCGTGCGTTTCGGAACCTCGAAAACCAGCCGCACCTACAGCCAGACCAGCCTGTCCGGAACCCTTCAGTCCGACTGGTCCAGGCATCAATTGAGCATCGACGGAACCGGCACCTGGCAGGAGAACCTCTCCGGGACCGGAACCGAATCCCCGAGCGCCGACATCAACGCCCGGCTCGATCTCGATCTTGTCAACGACATCACCGCACGCCTCGGCGCCGGATACAGCTATTCCCAGGAAAGCCGCACGGACCCCAACGCCATATCAGGCGCGTCCACCCAGTCCGGCATTCACGAATTGCGGGCCAGTATCGGCCTTCAGAAGAACCTCGGGCTTCTGCGTGGAACCACAGGAATCGAAGTCACCCGCAGGATGTACGGAAACGCCACGCTGCCCGATGGTACCAGCATTTCGGCCGATGACCGCGACACCCTCGGGGCAAATCTGACCGGCCGTATCGGCTATGAACTGTCGCCGGCACTGGTGCCGTTCCTGGAAGCATCGATCGGCCGGGAAAAATACGACCAGCGGATAGATTCCACCGGTGCCGAACGCTCCTCCAACACCTATGCCGTCCGCGCCGGGGCAGAGGTCGACCTTGGCGAAAAGCTCTCGGGCGAATTCGCCGCCGGCTATGTCTTCCGTACCCTGGACGACAAGAACCTGGCGGATATCTCCGGCTTGAGTGCAAACGGGGAACTCAACTGGTCCCCGGCACGCGGAACCGACGTCAATTTCGGGCTCGCTACCACTCTTGAATCGGCCACCATTGCCGGACAATCGGGCGCCATTGTCTACGAACTCGATTCGACCCTGACCCAGCAGATCCGCAGCGACGTGGTCGCCCGTCTGGGAGCAACCGCGAGCTATCGCGACTACGACAGCGGAAGTGGCCGCTCCAACCAGCGCAGCTACGGCGCATCGGTCGGCTTGACCTGGAGCGTCAACCGCTATCTCGATCTGGAAGCCGACGCCAGCTACGAGCGGACCGAGGAGCCCGGCGCCACCGATGAGGAAACCACCCGCATCGGGCTTGGTCTCAAGCTTCGGCGGTAGCAGCAGGCGGGATCAATGAACCCCGCCTGCTCCCGACACCTCTTCCATGCTGCATTCAGGCCCTAGAAATCAGTGCCTTCAATTCTGCGGCCACATCCGGCTTGATGTCTTCCCGGTCTAGCGCAAAGGCGACATTGGCCAGAATGAAGCCGGCCTTGGAGCCGCAGTCATAGGTTTCACCGCCGAATGTATAGGCCGAGAACGGCTGCTGGTCAGCCAGTTTCAGCATCGCGTCCGTGACCTGGATCTCGTTGCCGGCGCCACGTTCCTGCTTTGCCAAGATGGAGAAGATCTCCGGCTGCAGGATATAGCGCCCGTTGATGTAGAAGTTTGACGGCGCAGTGCCTTCAGCCGGCTTTTCCACCATCTCGGTGATGCGGAAGCCGCCATCCAGTGCCTCGCCCTTGCCGACGATGCCGTATTTGTGTGCCAGCGCCGGATCGCATTCCGCGACCGCGACAATGTTGCCGCCGACCTTCTCGTAGAGGTCCACCATGCCGGACAGGCAGCCGACGCTGTCGCGCATCACCATGTCCGGGAGCAACAGGGCGAACGGTTCGTCCCCGACGATGTCACGGGCACACCAGACCGCGTGCCCGAGACCAAGCGGGGCCTGCTGACGGGTAAAGCTGGTGGCGCCCGCTGTCGGCAGCATATCTTCCAGGGATTTCAACTCCACCGTCTTGCCGCGCGCCTGCAAGGTCTCTTCGAGCTCGGGCTGGATATCGAAATGGTCTTCGATGACGGATTTGTTGCGGCCGGTGACGAACACGAAATGTTCGATGCCGGCAGCCATGGCCTCTTCGACCACGTACTGGACAACTGGTTTGTCGACGACGGTCAGCATCTCCTTCGGCACGGCCTTGGTTGCGGGAAGAAACCGGGTTCCGAGGCCTGCAACTGGCAAGACGGCTTTTCTGACTTTACGAATTTTCGTCATCTATTTTCCTCATTCTTCATAAATGATCTTCCCGGTGCATCCCGGCGCTTGTCGGCCAATACGCACCATTTGTTAGGAACAGGCAAACGCCGAGACCAGGGCATGGAACATGGTAAACGATTTGTTGACGGCTGGGGTGATAGGATCGTCAATCAGTCACCCGCAATTGCCCTAAACCACAGGATGCTTGGAACATGATCCGATCACCCAGTAAATTTGTTCGCGCCGCCAGCCTTCTCCTTTTTGCCGGTGTTTTTGCCCCGATGTCCGCAAAGGCCGATGCCGGCTTCCAGAAATGGGTCTCGGGCTTCTACAGCACCGCCGCCAAGGCCGGCATTTCGCGCTCGACCTACGATACAGCATTTAGGGGCGTGACCGCGCCAGATCCAGTGGTCCTCGAAAAAGCGCGCTATCAACCCGAGTTCACCACCAAGGTCTGGGACTATCTCGATTCCCGGGTAAACCCCTACACCATTGCCAAGGGACGCGAGATGGGCGCCTTGCATGGCAGGACCCTGTCTGCCATCGAGCGTCATTTCGGTGTGGAAGCATCTGTTTTGCTGGCGATCTGGTCGATGGAATCCAATTACGGGGAAATCCTCACCAAGACCGATCGTCTGCATTATGTGCCCCAGGCGCTTGCCACCCTGGCCTATGCCGACAGGAGGCGGGCAAAGTTTGCCCGCCAGCAGCTTGTCGCAGCCCTGAAAATTCTCCAGACGGGCGACATCACCACCAGGGAAATGACCGGGTCCTGGGCAGGCGCCATGGGTCACACCCAGTTCATTC
>Ga0114916_1000882_pt1 | contig 18377 bp, 19 predicted proteins | sample MalvirAntarct_66_FD_83501 | JGI IMG/M metagenome (GOLD analysis project Ga0114916, IMG submission 83501) | Marine viral communities from the Global Malaspina Expedition - Malaspina viral metaG Antarct_66 | ecosystem: Environmental > Aquatic > Marine > Oceanic | place: West Anvers Island... | reverse complement strand
TGCGGCAGCTTTATCAACTAATTTCAATGAGGTACTAGCGTGGAACTCGGCGCGACGATGCAACGAATTAAAACTCTCCGTGATCGCAGTGACGATCTCAGGGGGTATCTTTGACTTCGATACCAAGGCAGAACGCCTAGTCGAAGTCACCCGTGAGCTGGAAGATCCCAATGTCTGGAATGATCCTGAAAACGCTCAGAAACTGGGGCAGGAACGCTCAAGCCTCGAGCGCATTGTCAAAACGCTGTCTTCACACAGTGAAGTGCTGGATGACGCCAAAGACTTGCTCGAACTCGCTGTAGAAGAAAACGACGAAGACACCTTCAATGCAGTGAATGCCGATTTGGATGCATTGGAAAAAGGTCTGGAAAAACTCGAATTTCAGCGCATGTTCTCCGGCAAGCTGGATCACAATAGCGCTTATCTGGATATTCAATCCGGTTCGGGCGGTACTGAAGCACAGGACTGGGCCAATATTATCTTGCGTATGTATTTACGTTGGGGTGAAGCTCAGGATTACAAAGTCACCTTGATGGAAGTCTCGGCAGGTGACGTTGCTGGTGTGAAAAGTGCGACCATCCGTTTTGAAGGTGAATATGCCTTTGGCATGTTACGTACCGAAACCGGTGTACACCGCTTGGTGCGTAAATCACCATTTGACTCAGGTGCCCGACGTCATACCTCATTTGCCTCGGTGTTTGTCTATCCGGAAGTCGATGACACCATCGAAATTGATATCAATCCATCTGATTTACGTATTGATACCTACCGCTCAAGTGGTGCGGGTGGTCAGCACGTTAACACCACCGACTCAGCGGTACGTATTACTCACGTACCGACCAATACCGTGGTGCAATGTCAGATGGAACGCTCACAGCATAAAAACCGTGACCAGGCGATGAGCCAGTTACGCGCCAAACTGTATGAGCTGGAATTACAAAAGCAAAACGAAGTCAAACAAGCCGCCGAAGAATCCAAATCGGATATCGGCTGGGGCAGTCAAATCCGCTCCTATGTACTCGATCAATCACGCATCAAAGATTTACGTACCGGTGTCGAAACCGGAAACACGCAGGCTGTTCTGGATGGCGATCTGGATCAATTCATTGAAGCCTCACTCAAATCAGGTTTATAAGCGAATCCAACATGACCCAAGAAACAGAATTTGACGAAAACCGACTGATTGCTCAACGTCGTGAAAAACTGGCGACCATTCGTGAGCAAGGCAACGCCTTCCCCAATGACTTCCGTCGCAATGTGATGAATGGCGAGTTGCAAACCGAATATGCCGAATGGGATGGCGATCAACTTAAAGCCACACCACGTCGCGTAGCGATTGCCGGTCGGATGATGACCAAACGGGTGATGGGTAAAGCCAGCTTTGCTACCGTGCGTGATATGTCCGGTGATATTCAGCTTTATGTAGCGCGTGATGAATTACCAGAAGGCGTCTATCCACAATTCAAAACCTGGGATAACGGCGACATCATCGCTGCCGAAGGTACCTTATTCCGTACCCAAAAGGGCGAATTGTCGATACATGTCGAAACCATCAAGTTACTGACCAAATCACTGCGTCCATTACCGGAAAAATTCCACGGTTTGTCCGATATGGAAACACGTTATCGCCAGCGTTACGTCGATCTGATCATGAACGAAGCCAGCCGCGAAACCTTCCGTATTCGCACCAAAGTCATTGATGGCGTGCGTCGTTACCTGATGGACAAAGACTACCTCGAAGTCGAAACGCCAATGATGCAAGCCATTCCCGGCGGTGCCACAGCCAGACCGTTCACCACGTATCACAATGCCTTGGATATGGATCTGTTCCTGCGTATCGCACCGGAACTGTATCTGAAACGACTGATTGTCGGCGGCTTTGAACGCGTGTTTGAAATCAACCGTAATTTCCGTAACGAAGGTCTGTCCACTCGCCATAATCCAGAATTCACCATGGTTGAGTTTTATCAGGCCTATGCCGATTTTAATGATCTGATGGATCTCACCGAAGATATGCTGCGTACTGTGACTCAAAATGTATTGGGCAGCAGCCAAGTGCATTATCAAGGACTGGATATTGATTTTGCCCAGCCATTTGATCGCATGACCGTTAAAGATTCCATCCTGCATTTCAACCCGGATCTGAAAGCCGAACAACTCGACAGCATCGAAGCTGCCAGAGAAGTTGCCCAAGGCCTGGGAATTCCATTAAAAGACAGCTACGGCCTCGGCAAAGTGCAAATCGAAATCTTCGAAAAAACCGTCGAACATCAACTGATGCAACCGACCTTTATTACTGCCTACCCAACCGAAGTCTCACCCTTGGCAAGACGCAGTGATAACGACCCGTTTGTCACCGACCGCTTTGAGTTCTTCGTCGGTGGCCGTGAAATCGCCAATGGCTTCTCGGAATTAAATGACGCCGAAGACCAGGCCGAACGCTTCAAAGCCCAGGTCGCCGAAAAAGATGCCGGTGATATCGAAGCCATGCACTACGACGCCGACTATATCCGTGCTCTGGAATACGGTATGCCGCCAACAGCGGGCGAGGGAATTGGTATCGATCGGTTGGTGATGTTGTTGACTGATTCGCCATCAATTAGAGATGTTTTGCTATTTCCTCATATGCGACCTGAGTAAAATGCGCTTTAATTAGAAATAGAAACGGGCCATTGGCCCGTTTTTTTATTTGATATAGCAATTGAGATCGAGACACATTTATCTTGTCACTGATTTCATTCCCAGCTATGGTTAATCAAAACCACAGGGAAGTAACGCTATGATAAAAAAGCTAAATCAAATTGGCTGGCCTCTTGGTCAATAATGAGTATCGCGTGTTTTAAAAACACGCATTAACTAACCACCAATCTTCATAGATATAGTTTCAAGGATGAAAACAATTATGCAAAACGGAAATGCGAGGCTTGCTGGAATAATTGCGATTATTTATGCCATCACTTTCATGGGTGGCATTTTTGTTCATTATCTTATCTCAGATAATTTATACACTTTGCAATACAGTCTCAGCTTACCGAAAACATGGATAGCATTTTTTACAGCATTAATCATTGGCTGGGGTCTGATTAAGTTATATAGATGGTCATGGTGGCTAGGCTTAGCCGCTGGTATTTATCAACTATTTGGTATCAGTTCTAGTGCATTGAAAATCTCATCGAGTGAGGCAAGCCTGCCCGCGATGATGATTATTTTTATTGTGCTTTTTATCGCTTTCCTGATTTTATTGTTGCTTCCTTCTGTTCGACGTCAATTTTTTAACTGATTAAAGGAATTTGGTAATTAGCCATAATCAATGAATCTAATCAATCGGGTCAGAGCGTTTGATTTTACTCTACCTAAGCCACTTATTAGCCACTATTTATTCAGCCAATGAGAGTCGTTGTGTGAGATCTTTTAACGCCAGCCGAAAACGCTCGGCACTATTTAGGATGGGAGTTTATTTACAATCGTGTCATGTTAATCTTGAATAAGACAATTTTGTCATCAGGCATTGCTATGAATCGAATTAACCCAGCTAAACTACATAACAGTAAATGGACAGCGGTGAATCCGATAAAGCGAGAAAAGCATTTCCTGGTATCAGACATCGATTTTGACGAAGATGGCTCGGTTACTTCATGCAAATTGGAAGCGATTATTTCTAAGAAGCTCTACTCAATCGACTGGACGGAATTAAAAAACCAAGAAAAATGGATTCAGGGTTGGAAATAGCTATTGGCAGGGGGGAACCAAAAGGGTCAGTGTCTGACCCCTTGATTTACCTCTAAGGGGAATTCTTTAATAATCCGGATGCCAGTAGCTGAAATGCCTCGACGGCTTTTGGGGTAACCTTTTGTGGCGTGGGATTGGCGGCAATCCACAGCGCGGCATTAAGCGCGGCACCACTCAGTAATCTGGCAGCAGCTTCGGCGTCAACAGGCTTTAATACGCCTTGAGCTATTAGCTGGTCCACGGTTTGTCTGGTCACATCAAGGCAGCTATTTTGACTCGGCCATTGTGAGGGGTCTCCTAAAACCGCAGGCCCGTCGAGTAATACGATACGCTGGATTTCAGGAACAAGCGCCATACGTATATAAGCTATGCCCTCTGCCAGCAGTCCCTGCCACAAGTCCCCAGCTTTTGCGCCTGCTTCTTTTGCACGCACTGCCATTTCTGTATCTAACTGGTCTACAACTGCAGCGAGAAGCCCGCGTTTGTCGCCAAAGTTGTGGTACAGCGCCCCTCTTGTTAAGCCGACTTCAGCGGTTAGTTCATCCATTGAGGCCGCTGTGTAACCTTTTTCAGCAAAAGCCTTTCGGGCTGCTGATATTAGCTTTGTGCGATTTTCTGCCATTGTTTTAGTGCGTTTGTTCAATCCTGACTCCTTCGTTATTCGTATACGTTACGTATATTAATTTGACATACGCCCCGTATGAATTACTATACATACATCCCGTATGTTACTGCTAACTTGCTTTCGGGTATAGCAGAGGCGACTCGCCTCGCAAACGCTCATAGCGCATTTCAGTGGGCAGCTATTAACTACAATGAGGGTTTAAGTATGTGCAAACGTGAAGCTATTTTTCCTGCCAACAGGCATGCACTCTATGAGGAGCACGGCTATTCGGCAGCTATTCGTTCTGAAGATCTGCTGTTTGTGTCTGGGCAAGTAGGTAGCCGTGAAGACGGTAGCCCTGAGCCCGAATTTTCACTCCAGGTGGAGTTGGCTTTTGAAAACCTTAAGGCCACATTGGCAGCAGCAAACTGCTCCCTTGATGATATTGTTGATGTAACAACTTTCCACACTGACCCAGAAAACCAATTCGGCACCATCATGCAGATAAAGCAAAAATACTTTAGCGCATCGCCTTACCCAAACTGGACAGCAATTGGGGTGAATTGGTTAGCTGGCTTTGATTTTGAAATAAAAGTTATCGCCCGCATCCCAGAAAGTTAAGTAATTGACAGTTAGCTAATGCTCTATCGAAGCCAAGAAATCAAGGGGGGCAGCGAATTTGATTTAGTTTGATTCCACATACTCATTTAGTAAAGTAGACAAAATCTTATCGCTACAAGATTGTAACGATATGGCAAGACTGTCGTCATAATTCGTGGAAATAACCGAGAAGTTATTTTGTGGCAGAAGATGATTAGCTTTTTTTCCTTGAGCTTCTTTCTGAAGCGGCATCAAAATATAGCTGAAGTATTCACTCATAGTGGGGAGTAAATATGATGAATGATATTGTTTCTAACGCTGAGTACTCAGAAGAAGCATTTACCTTTGAACAAATTAGCGAGTCCTCCGGTGACGTTTTACTTGAATTTGGCGCGCCTTGGTGTGGACACTGTCAGGCGGCAAGTTCGGCGATAAACGAAGTCGTATCTGAACATTCAGAACTGCGTCATATCAAAATCTATGACGGAAAGGGCAAACGACTGGGCCGTTTGTTTAAGGTAAAGCTTTGGCCGACGTTGATATTGCTGCACGATGGGAATGAAGTGGCTCGTCTGGTGAGGCCATTACGTTCTGACGAGGTTCGCCTATTATTTTCTAAAAACAACTAAAAGCGGCTAACACGATAAGGCATAGAACTCAGTCAACTTCGCCGCTGCTTAAAAAGATACCCCCTCCTTGACAAGGGGTAATCCATTGGATTACATGCATGTTTCATGCAGACGATCGTAGAGCTACCTGAATTCCAGAAACGTGCATTGGGTCTTCTTAGCGAGGAAGAGAAGGCAGCATTATCAATTATTTGGCTCTCCATCCTCAATCTGGCGACCTCATGCAGGGAACGGGGGGGAATTAGGAAGCTACGGTGATCTGCTCAAGGAAAAGGTAAAAGTGGTGGGGTTCGCATTATTTACTTCTAACACAATGGCACGATGCCGCTGTTTTTTATTAACTGTATTCGGCAAAGGTGAAAAAGCGAATCTGAGCAAGTCCGAGCGAAATCAACTTGCAAAATTCACCAGTCTTTTACGTAAACACTATGGTGGCAATGATGACTAATGCATTTTCAAGTATTAAACAGGGTTTGACCGAGGCAGTAGAGTTTTCTAAAGGCAAGTCCAGTAAAGCCTTGGTTCACGAATTTAGCCCGCTGGATGTAAAGAAGATTCGGAATAATATCGGTATGTCCCAAAACGAATTTGCGTCGGCATTCGGTATAAGTGTCAGTACTCTTCGCCACTGGGAACGTGGGGATCGTACCCCGCAAGGACCCGCTCTGGTGCTTTTGAATGTCGTCGCCAAAGAGCCGGAATTTGTGCTCCGTGCTTTGGCATCGTAGCGCTGACAAGGCAATTCACTCCGGCCGCGCCTCAATTCTCATTACTCTCTAATTCGTAAAAAGCTGGCAAAACGAGGCACGCCATTTTTTGTGAAACCATGATATTTATAAGTGATGATACTACCGATGGCCGGAGGGTTGGCGCGATCAGCGTCGGTGAACCCAGTGCCTATAGAAAACTCAATGCCTTGTTGATTCTTTACTCGCAGCGCTCCAAGCATTCCAGTGTATTTGCCCTGACCGGGTAAATGTTCAATCACTTCAGCTTCGTCATCAAAGTAGGGTTTTAACTTCAATAAAGCATCGCTTCTGCTGGAGCGATGCGGCGCCGTTGCTAAATGCAGCATCAGACCTTCTGCACCATTTTCAACCAGCATTGCAGATGTTCACTTAACGCATGGTTAGAGTCAAAACGTTGCTGTTTGACGGCTTGAATATGGTCAGCATTTATCTGTTCGACCAGGCGTGAATAATTGTCATAACGTTGTTCAAAAGGAAGGTCCGCGTCAGGCATATCAAAGATCATATAGTTGACCTCACGCCAAAGGCCATCGTCCGGGGTTTGAGTTCGTACAATACCGCTTTAAGCGTCGAAATCCTGCCGTCGCGTCCATAGCTCACCGTCAAGCCAAACCTCAGGAAGGGGTGCCGTAAACCATTCAGGCGCTGATATAGGGTTGCCTTGCCGAGTGAGCAGTTCTTCGCCTGTCCAGATGGCGCGTACCCCATCGTATTTTTCACTGACCAAATAGTTGCTAATGTCTCTGACATTATCTTGGTTATAAACGTTTGCCAGTTGTACCTGTGGTGGTGTCTCTGCCTGAACTGCGAATACTTGAACGGTGAGATATAAAACTGTTAAAAATAAAAGGATCAGTTTTGACATAAATGCATCCTTGCTTGTCAGTTGTTGGGGGTATCACAGGTTCAATGATAATGGGGTGAGAGGACTCAATTCCGCAAATTATGTCGCATATTGAATCCTTTCATCGCTGATAAATATGCGTGTGAACATACTATGCAAAGATTAAGGCAGATCATTAAGACACTAATAAATCAAAATTAAGTACCTCGGCATTGCGGAAAGCTTGGTCTGAAATTTGACGGAGGACCACTACTTTTACAAGGTACTCAGCCTTGATATGTTCGACCGCAGGATTTCATAACACTTATCTAAAAAGACCTGCATAATATTACAGGTCAGCATCTGGATCGGGCCCTGGCCCTAAATCATCTCGCTTTAACCATTGGAACATCGAATGAAACATATTGGATGGCTGCTTTTCGTCTTGTACAGTTCGAACGCACTGTCTGCGGGCGAAGTTGAAATCCCTTTGCTGGCTGAAACCGCTCATCTGCAGACTGCGATCAGTCGCGCCCTTGAATTCGATGAAAATGGCCAGAGCACCATTAGCAACGACCCATGCAACAGGGTTGAGTTGTCCGATATGTTGGTGGTGACCGAGGATGCTCAGCTATCTGTAGGCATGGCATTGACCGCCACCACCGGTGCCTATGTGCTCGGGGCTTGCCGCGGTCCAAAACCGTGGCAGGGCCGTCTTGCATTGAAACTGACTCCCCAGGTTATGGCTTCAGGACAGGCTATAGAATTTGTGCCTGATTCGATCATGTTGTCGCGCCCAGATAGTAGCCCCGGTCTTTTGAGCAAACCCGTTCAGCTTATTGCCGATACGCTGGTGCTGCCGCGCATGAAGAGCGTGCAAATTGATCTGGCTGGGCCACTGAACAGCCTTGATGGATTGATCGAGCAGATGATGGGGCAAGGGAGTGATCAGGTTGATGAGCAATCCCTGATTCGCCGAACCCATATTACCCGCCTCCAAACTGAAGAAACAGGCCTCAGGGCCTGGCTGGCTTTCCAGGTTCGTGCTCCTGAACCGGACGATCAAGCGCCTGAGCCAAGTTTTGACGAAAATGAGATAGCTCAATGGCAAACGCTTGAAGATGAGTTAGACGGCTTTCTGACCACTATTATATCGGCGCTGGCCTACTCGACGGAGTCCCGTGCCTTACGTCTTGAATTACTCGCCGTGCTGCTGGACGCGCGACACGCGATTGCCGAGGCGCTGACGGTCGATGATCCCGAATATGATCCGGTTCGAGAGCTTTTCCTGTCGACATGGGATAGCTTGCGGCCATTGATGAGCGAACTTGAACGTTTGAAGACCACGGGTCTGGATGCTGATTTCAGGCTTGCTACGTTTATAGCGGGTGGTGACGCGTTGCGAGCGCTCGACGCCCTAGGGCCTGAGTATGGTTTTGAAATCACCCGTGACGGGCTGCGCCGGCTTGCCCGCTTGCTGCTCGCCGAATCGGCGCCTCCTAGTTTTACACCGTTGCCCTTGGAGGTCGATCCTGAGTTTCGTGATTTGTTTGGATTTAATGCCAAAGAAGAGGCCGTCTTTACACCAACAGAATTCACGGGACTAATCTCCAGTGGTTTTGGCCGGCTAGGGGCTTGGCTGTTGTCTGTCGCTCATGCCGACAGTATCCCACCGGCCGAGGCTTTAAAAGGATTAGTCCCGCGAAAGGATAACCTATATAACTACCTCGAGCTGGTCGACAGCTTACTGCAAGAACAGGCCAATGCTTGGCTGGCAAAAAATGATGACATTCCGGACATGATGGCAGAGCGACTCGATCCCCTGGTTCGTGCTACAGCATGGAAAGAATCGTGCTGGCGACACCTTGTTCGTTCAAGTGACGGACCTCAAGTTTTGCGTTCAGCTGGTGGTGCAGTGGGCATGATGCAGATCAATGGACGGGTCTGGCGGAATGTCTACGATCTTGACCGCCTCGTTGATGAGGTCGATTACAATGTGAACGCCGGTATCGACATTCTGACCCATTACATGATTGATTATGCGATGCGAAAAGGCGAGCACGAACAGCCTGGCGGTGAAGACAATTTGGTCAAGGCAACCTATGCCGCTTATAACGGTGGTCCGGGACATTTGTCACGATACCGTCGCGAAGACACCGCCGCGAGCTTGCAATCCATCGACAATGCGTTCTGGAAACACTACACGACCATCAAGGCCGAACAATGGCCTGATATCTCAAGCTGCTACTCGGTCGGTGGATGATCTCAATAATGTTCAAAAAACGTTTGTCAGACGAGATCAAGTTGGCTTAGCATGAATGAACACAAAGCCCTGTTTACAGAGAACAGGGCTTTGTGTCTTAGCAACTTTATTATTTAATTATTTCTGTCTATAGCTATCGAAACGGGCAATATATTCTTCAAGGTTTTGATTGAGCATTTCTGCGTAACGTTGGGTGAAAAATTCAATGGCGGCTTGTTTTTCGGCCTGCAGAATCTCTGCACTTTCAACAGAACGGGCGACGCTGAAAGCATTAAATCGAGCGGTTGAATAGAGTATTGAAGTATTGACCTCGTCTACAGTACTTTCTGCTGCTTGCTGATTTGCAACGGCGATGAATTCATCGGCACGTTGTTGAAATGTTTTTGCTGGTGAATTTTCACTCATTCTTTCTCTCTCTTAGTATTATTGATTTGAAATTTGATAGCCTTCAGGATGAGGTTTTATTGGCTATATAAGCTGATTGAACGCAACATATAATATCAGATAGAAAACCTATGCCGTTTTAGGTTCACCATAGCCAGTTAAATGCTACAGTTTTTTTGGATTAGAACTCATCAGTTAATTCGAGCTGTCCTCCTTCAGTTTCCTTTATTAAATCATTAGACCGAATATGAATTATGCGTAAAACAGATAAAAAGATTGATAACGAACTTCGGCTAAAATTGACCGATGTATGTGAACAGGCATTAAAAGATATCGCTGGTTTTCAGTGGTTAACGCACTTGGTGAACTATGACGATTATCCAAATAGCTTAATGGTAGTTTGTGTATTTGATACAAATGAGAACTTGAAAAATTACCTGCAATCAGATGAAAGCCAAGCATTGATATCCCTTATTCAAGCTGAATTTAAAACGATGGATATCGAGTTCAAACGTCTTGGTGATCATATCGCATACGATTCTGAAGAGAACTGTAATCAACATCACAATGGTAATTGGGCACTCAGATTGGGTTAACCAATAGCAATCGACTCTGACTCCAATCTAATACCCAAACTGGCTAGCGTCACTTTAAATAAGCAACTGTAGTTTATACTGCACGGTATCTTTTACTGGATACGTTTGAGCGATAAAAACCGAATAATGAAAATACCAAAACAAATTCAGCCGCTTGTTGATGATGGCCTTGTAGATGAGGTGATTAGTCGCTTAATGAGTGGCAAAGAAGCCGATGTCTATGTCGTGAGATGTGGTGATGAAATACGCTGTGCCAAGGTCTATAAAGACGCCGTCAAGCGTAGCTTTAAAAAAGCCGTTCAATACCAGGAAGGACGAAAAGTGCGGAATAGTCGCCGGGGCCGGGCGATGGAAAAAGGTTCTAAATTTGGTCGTCAGCAGCAAGAAGAAACCTGGCAAAATGCCGAAGTGGATGCCCTGTATTTGCTTGCTAGTGCCGGTGTGAGAGTGCCTCAACCCTATGATTGCATGAATGGCGTGTTATTGATGGAGTTGATTACTGATGAGGAAGGTGATGTCGCACCACGCCTCAATGATGTATCCATGTCTGCCGAGCAAGCCATCGAAGATCATATGATGGTCATGCATTCGGTGAAGAAAATGCTCTGTGCAGGCTTAGTTCATGGCGATTTATCAGAGTTTAATGTGCTGGTCGATGCGTATGGTCCGGTGATTATCGATCTGCCCCAAGCGGTGAATGCGGTGGCGAATAATAATGCACAAGCCATGTTAACTCGTGATGTACAAAATATGACCCGTTACTACGCTCAATTCGCCCCAGAATTACGTAAAACACGTTTTGAAAAAGAGATATGGTCGTTATTCGAAAATGGTGACTTGCTGCCTGATACTGAACTCACTGGCCAATTTGAAGAAGACACCCAAGTCGCTGATGTGGATGGGGTGATGCTTGAAATCAAAGCGATCCTGGAAGAAGAACAAGAAAGGCAATTGTGGTTACGTGATAAGGATGACTAAAGGCTATACCTTATTAATCTTAGAAAAAAATCAAGTTGGCTGCTCCCCTGACTATTTCCCATGCCGCTGAAAATAGTCTCGCGCCGCTTGGTTGACCTTGGGGGCGAGCAGCAGTGCGGAAATCATGGTTGGTATAGCCATAGTCGCATATAGTCCGTCGATGAGTCCGATGATGGCCGTCAGACTGGTCACGCTACCAAAGACTACCAATGCAGCGTAAATCCAGACGTAATGGTGCTGATGCCGTGCCCCAATTAAAAAGCCCAGGCACTTGCTGCCGTAATACCAGAAGGTAAAAATGGTGCTCAGCGACAACAACGCCACGACCACAGTCAGCAGATAGGCACCGATACCGGGGAAAGCAGTTTCAAATGCTTGTGATGTCAGGGTCACGCCATCAATGTCACCATCAACTTGCCAGCTGCCTGTTACCAGAATGGCCAGGGCGGTACAGGTGCACACCAGAAGGGTATCAATCACCGGCCCCATCATGGCCACCAGTCCTTCACGAATCGGTTCATTGGTGCGTGCTGCACCGTGGGCCATTGCCTCAGTACCGATGCCGGCTTCGTTGGAAAAAGCACCGCGTCGCACACCCATCAGGATGACAGTGCCAATGGCACCCCCCGCGACGGCGTCACCGGAAAAAGCATCGGTAATAATCAACTGAAAGGCAGCCGGAATCTCACTGGCAAAGCGAATCAACAGCAGGGCGGTCATCCCTAAATAAAGCAATACCATAATCGGAACCATACGCAATGTGACGCGGCCAACGCGTTGGATATGTCCTGTCGTCACCAGCAATACCAGCGCGGCGATCAGCAGACCCATGACCAAATCAAATGTGAAATGGCTTTGTGACGTGGCCCAGCCGGCGGGTTCAGCCACCACTTCACGCAAAATTTGCACCAACTGGTTGACCTGAAAAGCGGGCATGGTGCCCATCAGCCCGGCGACTGCAAATAGTACTGCCAGGGGCCACCAGCGTTTGCCAAGACCTTCGCGTACGACATACATGGGGCCACCCTGAAGCTTGCCCTCACTGTCTTTGCCGCGAAACATCACACTCAGTGAGCAGGTATAAAACTTAGTGGCGACACCGATGACTGCTGTCATCCACATCCAAAAGATGGCACCCGGGCCGCCCATAGTAATTGCCAGCGCTACACCGGCAATATTGCCCAATCCCAGCGTCCCGGACAGGGCGGTGCTCAGTGCCTGAGTATGGGGTATATCGCCTTCATCTCCTTCGCGATCAAAGCGTCCCGTCAGAATTTGTAAGGCATGCCTGAAATGGCGATAGGGCAGGCCGCCCGAATACACCACAAAAAACAGTCCGCCGCCTACCAGCAATATCACCAGCGGTAGGCCCCACATAAAATTGGCAAAGGCGGTAAAAAGCGCTTCCATGTTGTTATCCTGATTGTGGTTCTGGCTTTTACCCTAGCGCTTTGCCGATCCATATTCAAAAGGCATTTGATAGTACAGAGGACGCTTCCCTTTAATTAGTTAATATTCTAGTCTATTGCTATATCCAAAATAGTCCGACATGTATTTCCAAAAAATTCCACACCACACTACTCAGCAAGGTAATCGACGTGAGGATTAATTTTTTCATGATGATGACAAGCAACGCTATTTAGAGTGGCTGACTAATTGATTCCTGTATCAGAATAAATGCAACAAAACGCGTCAAAGGCGACGCTCATAACTTGCATGCTTTAGGCGGGCGTTATCAATCTCTATCAAAGGAAGAGAGACCATGAGCAGTATTAGTGCCTTTCCCAACGTAATTCCTGCAGATGACCAAAACATCTTTGAAAGTATTTCCAGCCGAATGTCCGGCTTTTTGTATCGTTGCCGTATGGACAATGACTACACAATGCTCAACATGTTCGGCAATGTGCAGGAGCTTACTGGGTATAAACACCAAGAGTTAATAGGCAACAAAGTTACCTCATACGTAAACCTCATCCACGAAGATGATGGACAGGCTGTCGATGATGCCGTTGCGGCAGCTATCGAAAATCATAAGAACTGGGATGTGGACTACCGCTTAAAATGCAAAATGGGTGACCCCATTTGGGTGAATGAAAAGGGCGGCCCGGTATTTGACGAGAATCAGCAAGTGGCGTTTCTTGAAGGAGTGGTGACCACTATTCAAACTCGGAAACTGCAGGAACTGGAGCGTCAATCAAGGATGGAAGAGGTCGAGAGCCATAGCTCAGACATCGTCAAACAAACCCAAAATATTTTGGATATATTGAAAACACTGCGCCTGCTTAGCCTGAATGCCAGTATTGAAGCCGCACGGGCCGGAGATGCAGGTCGAGGTTTTGCTGTTGTTGCAGCCGAGGTAAAAAAACTGGCTGAGAACACTGGTCATGCCACGACTGAAATCACCCGCTTAACAAAAGAGCTGGACACCTTGCTTAAGTGAGTCCTCATTTAATTTATCCATCAAGGCAAGTAATAACATGCAGCCAGATGAAATTAAGGAAATTTTTGATCAGCAAGCTTCAGGATACGATCAGCAATGGGCCAGAATGTCGCCCATTAATAATGCTTTATATTTTCTGCTGGAATCGGTGTTTGCAGAGTTAGCCGTTGATGCTCACATTCTTTGCGTAGGAGCTGGAACTGGTAAAGAGTTGATACATCTTGTCAGGAAATTTCCTCATTGGCAGTTTACGGCGGTTGAGCCTTCAGGAGCCATGCTTGCTGTCTGTCGAAAAAGGGTTGAAGAAGAGGGGATGACGAGTCGTTGTTATTTTCACGAAGGCTATCTTGATTCTTTACCTAACAAACAGCTTTATAACGCAGCCACCTGCTTTCTGGTTTCCCAGTTTATTGTGGATCAACCGCTCCGCACAGAACTATTTGGTGAAATTGCACGCAGGTTGAAACCGGGTGGGATATTGGCAAGTGCCGATTTAGCTTCAGAATTAGGATCGGATGAATATGAAGCCTTATTGCATGCCTGGATGACAATGATGGCGGGGGCTGGCATTCCTGCTGACAAACAAAACCAGATAAGAGAAGCCTATGCCAAAGATGTGGCGATTCTGCCACCTGCTACGGTCGAATCCATCATTAAATCAGCTGGTTTTTACCTGCCTGTGCAATTCTTTCAGGCAGGATTGATTCATGCCTGGTTTGCCAAGCTGCAAACGTAAAAACAAATAAAATACCAACATCCTCTTTTACAGGAATTCGATTAGAACTCACTGTGTCATTGGCTGGGAGTAAATAAAATCAAGTTGCTTAACCGTTTTCCGTTTATCACATTTTTTATTTTCTTTTAGCGCTCTGGTTCACATTAATTTCAACATTCATAGAGTTGTCACAATAAATCACTATCTTCAGTTCCGATGTTCATTATCTGACTTGGAGGTAACGTGAAAAATACGCATAAATTAGTACTCGCTACAATGCTGGGGGCTCTGTATAACGTGCCAGCAATGTCGGCAACATGCATTGGAGGCGGCACCGGTGATTCACCAACGCTGACTTGCACCGTGGTAGACAGCGGCAATATCAATGACGACCGAGATAACTTGTCAGTGACCGTTGAAAGCGGTGCACAGATTGTCCGTGCAAATGGACGCCCAGTGCAATTGGAGGGATCAAACCAGTCGCTGAACAATCAGGGTCTGATTGAAAGCGGCGATGATGATGCGATCCGTGGCAATGGTGCGAACCTGACCATCGACAATTCCGGCACTATCCGTGGCGGTGACCGGGGTATCCGTCTTCAGGATGACGCCGATAATTTCACTCTGATCAACCGGGAAAGTGGAAAAATCTTTGCGGAAAATCAGGCCGTCAGATTAGACAATGATGCCGAACTGGAAAACGCCCACATCACCAATTATGGGCTGATTCAAAGTACTGATGGCCGCGCCATTCAGAGCCGCGGACCGGGTGGCACTGTGATCAATCACGGCACATTACTCGGTGGTGAGGAAGTGATTGAAGCGCGTGAGGATTTCACTCTGGAAAATCACGGCACCATCTCTCTAAACGGACTTTCATGGGATGCTGGAACGCAGAGCTGGACAAATGCTGGTGCGACGGACGATGAAGACGGTGTGCAATTCGCCAGCGGTGAAGCAAATAACTACGGTGTGATCCTTGGTAGCGATGACGGAATCGACATTGATGAAGGTAAGGTGCATAACCATGCCACAGGCGTAATTGTCTCTACCGGAACGGCGAGTGATCCATTGGTTGGCGGCAATGGCATTGATGTGGATTCATTGTACGAGCCTACACAAGGTGAAGTGCGCACAGCAGGTCCACTGACCATTGTAAACGAAGGCTATATCGAAGGCGTCCATGCGATTGGGACGGATGGAGCGAGCACTTCAGAGATCACCATTGAGAATAGCGGTACCTTGGTTGGCCGTTCAGGTACTGCCATTCAGTTTGCGCCCAATCAGGGTGATAGTAGCTTGAAACTGAGTGGTAACAGCGAGATTATTGGTGATGTTATTTTTGGTGCTGGCGATGACATGCTGATTGTGGATGGGCTTACTTCAACTTCAGGCATGTTGAGTACCGGCATTTTTGATGGCGGCTTGGGCGAGAATAGTGTTTTCTTTAATGACTTTTCACTGTCCAATATTTTGTCATTTGATATCACCGACGCACTGATATATATGTCCTTCGGTATCGCGAATAATGAGCTGTTCTCTGGAAAATTCACAAACTTCTCCACCTGGACGTTTGCCAATGATGGCTCTTTCTCCACAGAAGCACTTGCAGGTAAGTTTATGAATCCGAGTGCGGTGCCATTGCCAGCGGCATTACCTCTTTTCGCTTTCGGACTTTTCGGGCTATGGGCAGGCCGAGCACGTCTTTTGAAATAACATTCGACAGATGATTTAACTCTCATTGTCGAGCCAATGTCATATGGATCAAAAGGGTCAGATTCTGACCCTTTTGATTTTTGACCTCTCTAAGTTCTTGGGTGGAACAGTGAATAAAAAGGGATATCTTTGGAGGGGTATCTTTTAAATACTGCTGATTTTTCCTCAGAAATATCTGAACATCCACAGTCCCATCGCGATCATCATCAGGTTTTCGGTGAGGGAGACAAATCCCAGTGGTACATTGCTGCCACCACCTACGCAGGCGCATTTGAGTTCGCGTTTGTCTATATACACTGCCTTGAGCACAGATACCGCGCCGACCGTTCCAATGAATAATGCCACCGGGATAGCCAACCAGAGCATTGCTCCAGCCACCATAAGCACACCTGCCAGCAATTCACCAAAAGGATACACATAGGAATAGGGCACCACCCGACGCGCCAACAGGTCGTAGTTGAGAAACATAGTTGAAAAGCTTTCAACATTCTGTAATTTGAGCAGCGCCAGAATGCTCATACTAAGGGCGATAAACAGCTCGGCAGTACGGATGCTCAGCAGACCTTCGCCCGACATCCAGCTTATCGCCAGAGCCAACAGGACGGCGACGCCAAAGACTGCCAATACGGGTTGGTAACTGGTTTCATCCTTAGCTTTTACCTTTTTTCCGAAGTGCTGCCGCAACGCGTCATATCCACCAATCCGGGTTTCGTTGATAAACGTCTGTGGTGTTGTTTCCACATCATGCTTATCCTTGAACGCATCGGTTTGTTCGCGTGAGGTCAGCCATTTATCTTCTACCTCATAACCTTCACGTTTAAGCAGATCCAGAGATTTAAGGCCAAACGGGCAAATATGCTTGTCCATGACCATACGATAGAGCGTTGCTTGTTTTGCTGAATCAGTTGGCATTGCGATGATCTCCTTTTAAGTGAGAATAGTTTTTTATTTTGGGTTGCCGGGAGAATGCAGAAGTTCCATTTGCAACATAAAGGTATTCCCGGAAAATCAGGATGTTAGATCCATTTGAACTGATAAATCATGTTAACTAAAGAGCTCGATCTCAAAAAGCTGAATGTATAAGATGTAATCAGGTTAAATAGAGGCTTTAAACCATGGATGAGAACTCTTCAAAAACATACCTTGCTGTTCTGTTGCAGATTATTCTGGTTGGCGGTGTCATTGGTGCATTCTGGCAAAACCAGTGGTTCACGGGGGTTATTGTCAGCGGTATTTTATTACTGACGATATTGCCAAATTTGCTGGCAAAACAACTGAAGGTCAAAATCCCGGCAGAGTTTCAGCTCACCATTATTATTTTTGTTTTCGCCTCATTGTTTCTCGGTGAAATTCATGATTATTACAATAAAATCTGGTGGTGGGATATTGTACTTCATACTTCCTCCGGCTTTTTGTTAGGCATTGTTGGCTTTCTGTTGGTATATATTCTTAACGAAACGGATCAGATCAGTCTGCATCAAGACACCGGCTTTAACATGAAACCTGGTTTTGTCGCATTTTTTGCTTTTTCATTCGCTGTTATGATTGGCGCAATATGGGAAATTTTTGAATTCGTAGCTGGTAACATTCTTGATCATACGATGGAAAGGGCCACTTTTGCGAATGATGGGAGTCTGCCTGATGCCATACTGGATCTGATCGTTGATTGCGTTGGGGCGTTGGTCATCAGCCTGCTCGGTTATCGATATCTGAAAAAACCTTCAAAGCCATCTTTTTTGTTGCGACTGATTCGAAAATTCATTCAGAACAATCCAAGATTGTTTAAACGCTTATGAATCAAGCGCAAGCAATTGGCCCACCAATTTGATTTAGCTTAAGTTAATTAGAGTCAGAAAAATTTAGGACGCTTCCACCGCTCTTATATCGACTTGATATAAGAATTTGTGTCCATTAATCGATTCCGTTATTGTTATTCGCGGCCACAGGGATGAGGCTTGTCGCATTAATGATTTAAAACACAACGTTGTGTTGGTGCCACTTCCTCCCCTTGATAGATGTTTCTTTGATATCTGACCAGTTTTCAGCCGAAGACTGGGGCTATTTACCCTTTATTATTTACTGTTAAATGCAATAAAAAGATATTTATTTCATAAGGTTATCTTTTTTATGGCTGCGATAAGCGATGTGATA
>Ga0114916_1000879_pt1 | contig 18388 bp, 6 predicted proteins | sample MalvirAntarct_66_FD_83501 | JGI IMG/M metagenome (GOLD analysis project Ga0114916, IMG submission 83501) | Marine viral communities from the Global Malaspina Expedition - Malaspina viral metaG Antarct_66 | ecosystem: Environmental > Aquatic > Marine > Oceanic | place: West Anvers Island... | reverse complement strand
TCTCCGGCGGTGCCGACGACGATACGCTGGCGGGCGGCGCGGGCGGCGACGACATCGCCGAATATGGCGGGGCGCGCAGCGCCTACACGATCACCAAGACCGGAGAAGGGACCTTCCAGGTCTCCCATGCGGGCGGGGACGGCACCGATACGCTGACCGGGATCGAGAGCGTCCGCTTCTCCGACAGTGCCATCAAGTTCGAGCTCGACGCGAACAGCCCGGACTTCACGGGGGCGCGCGAGCGCTTCGCGGAAGGGTTTGAGGACGGCAGCGCCGGATGGGTGGACGGTGGCGACTACGGCGCCGTGCAGGTGGTGGCATCCGATCCGGAGGGCATCGTCTCGTTCGACGGCACGTCGCACGCGATCTTCACGCAAACCGACAGCGGCCCCTTCACCCGCTTTCAGGGCTACACCAACACCTGGACCGGCGCCTGGAAGACCAGCACGGCCGTCTATCTCGACACCGACTGGGCAGCGGGCGAAGGCTTCGAATATTCCGTGGCGGCCACGGGCAGCGACGGCGGGCATCAGCGCGACTTCGTCTTCAGCGTGACCAAGGACACCAGCACCGAGACGCTGCTCGTCGGCGGCAGCAACAACGCCTCGGCGGCGCCGCGCGAGAACCTGGAGACCCAGAACAACTACGCCGTGGGCGCCACCGGCTGGTACGTCTTCGAGCACCGCTTCTACGAGAACGCCGACGGCAACCTGGCCGTGGCGATGAACCTGTACGACGCCTCGGGCAACTGGCTGTTCACGGAGGTGCGCGAGAGCACCCAGGACGCCATCGACACCGAGATCGGCGGCAATCGGTACGGCTGGTTCAGCAGCATCGACGTGGCCGGCGGCATCGCCGTCGACCAGACCATCCTGGAGACGACCGACACCAAGCCGGTGCTGCTGAAGAACACGCTGGGGGCGGTCGTTTCGACGCACGAGACGATCACCGACGCCATCGCGGCGGCGAGCGAGGACTTCCGGATCGAGATCGCGGCCGGCGACTACACCGCCGAGGGGCCGATCCTGGTCACCGTGGAGGGGCTGACGATCGCGGCGGACGCGGGCGTGACGGTCGGTCCGATCACCCTCGACGACGGGATCGTCGCGGTGACCCTGGACGGCGACGCGCCGCTCTCGGTGGTCGGCAACGCTGCGGACAATTTCATCACCGGCAATGACGGCGCCAACCTGCTCGACGGCGGTGCCGGTGCCGACACCATGGCCGGCGGCGCGGGCGACGACACCTATGTGGTCGACGATGCCGGCGACGCCGTGGTCGAGGCCCCGGGCGAGGGGAGCGATACGGTCCAGGCGAGCGTCGACCACACATTGGCGGCGAGCGTCGAGACCCTGACCCTGACCGGCTCGGACGACATCGACGGCACCGGCAACGACGCGGCCAACACGCTCACCGGCAACGACGGCGACAACGTCCTCGAGGGCCTGGGCGGTGACGACGCCATAGACGGCGGCGCCGGCACCGACACGGCGAGCTATGCCGCCGACGGCGACGGCGTCACTGTCGACCTCGGCACCGGAACGGCGAGCGGCGTCGGCGTCGGCACCGATACGCTGACCGGGATCGAGAACGTCACCGGCGGCGCCGGCGCGGACGACATCACGGGCGACGCGGATGCCAACGTCCTGGCGGGCGGCGACGGCGACGACATCCTCACGGGTGGTGGTGGCGACGACACGCTCGTCGGCGGTGCCGGCGAGGACATGGCGGTCGTCACCGACGCCTTCGACATCGCCGCATTCGGCTACGACGGCATCAGCGGCACCTGGACGGTGACCGGAACCGGGGGGACGGACACGCTCGACGGGATCGAGGCGGTGACCTTCGGCGACGCGACGGTCTGGCTCGCCGACGGCGGCAACATGTCGATCCAGGCGGCGATCGCCGCCGCGACCGGCGGCGATACCATCCTGGTGGCACCGGGCGCGCACACCGGCGGCATCCTGATCGACAAGAGCGTCACGCTGCTGGCACTCGAAGGACCGGTGGCGACCACGGTCACCGGCCCGGCCGCGGCGAACGCGTCGGCGATCCGCATCCAGCCGGGCGTCACCGGTGTCGTGATCGGCGACGATGCCGGCCACGGCTTCACCCTGGCGGCGGGCGTCGGCGGCGGTGCGGCCCTCTACGTGGCGCAGGGCGCATCGGCGGTCTCGGTGCAGGGCAGCACGCTCACCGCGTCCGGCAACAATGCGCTGCTGACCGAGGGCGGCGTCGCGTCGCTCAGCTTCGTCGGCAACACCTTCGACGGCACGGCGACGCAGCTGGTCTACGTCAACGGCGCGACCAGTGTCGGGCTCGCCTCGACCGGGGTCGACTTCATAGACAACTTCTTCTCCGGCAGTGCGCCCAACGGCCCGCTGCTCGGCCTCGAATCCGAAGGCGGTACCCTCAGCGGCAACGTCTTCGACGGCAGCAGCGAATGGGCGGCCCTGGAGCTCTGGGGCAGTGGCAACGCACTGACCGGCAGTGCGGGCGAGAACCTGTTCGACGGCTTCACCGGTGCGACCACCATCCGCACCCCGCTCGCCTTCGACATGAACGACACGCCGACGGCGGCCAGCCTGCGGCTCGAGGGTACCGGCGCGGTGTCCGCGACCGGCAACGACCTCGACAACGCGATCACCGGCAACAGCGGCGCCAACGACATCGACGGCGGCGCCGGCAACGACACGATCGACGGCGCCGGCGGTGCCGACACCATCGCCTACACGGTCGGCGACGGTCAGGACGCCGTCGACGGCGGCACCGGCACCGACACGCTGGCCGTCTCCGGGACGGCGGGTGCCGAAACCTTCACGGTCATGGCAGGTGCCGGCGGCTTCACGGTCGATGCCGGCGGCGACGCCGGGGCGGAGGTCGACGCGACCAGCGTCGAGATCCTGGAGATCGAGACCGGCGAGGGCGACGACGGCGTGACGCTGAGCGGTGATTTCGAGGCCGCGGGCGTCACGACGATCGAGGTCGCAGGTGGGGCGGGGGCCGACACGATCGACGGCGGCGCCGTGATCGGCGCCGACCTGATGATCACCGGCGGAGACGGCGACGACACGATCACCGGCGGCGCCGGCAACGACACCGCTGTCTTCTCCGGTAATTCCGCCGACTACGCCGTCACCAACCTCGGCGGCGGCACCTATCAGGTCGTCGGTGCCGACGGCACCGACACGGTGACCGGGGTAGAGGCGCTGCAGTTCGCCGACGAGACGGTCGGACTGGGGGGCTCGGTCGACCTGATCCGGGGCGGCTCGGTCATCGCCACCTACGAGACGATCCAGGCGGCGATCGACGCCAGTGCGGGCGGCGACACCGTCTTCGCGACGGCCGGCACCTATACCGAGACCCTGACCCTGAACAAGGCGATCACCCTGTCCGGCGAGGCCGGCACGGTGGTCCAGAGCGCCACCCCCGGCAGCGGTAACGGCATCACCGTGACCGCCAGCGCCGCCTCGATCGAGGGGCTGACGGTCCAGGGCTTCGCCAACGGCATCCATGTCAATTCGGCGGTGGACGGCCTGTCGCTCGACGGCGTCACGGCGACCGGGAACACCAACGGCTTCAACGTCCACAACGCCGCCGTGCTGACCAACCTGTCGCTCACCGACACGGCGCTCGATGAGAACACTTCAGTCGGCATGCGGGTTTCGACGACCGGTTCGATCGACGGTATGACGGTCACCGGCGGCTCGATGGACGGCAACGTCCAGGGCTTCGTCGCCTACCAGGCTAACGACGGTCTCTCGACCGTGACCGGGGTGACATTTACCGGCACGAGCTTCAGCGAGAACCTACGCAAGGGCATCTACGCCGAGAAGCTGGACAATGCGACGTTCGACGACATCACCGTCGAGAACAGCGGCACCGAAGGCGCCTATGCGTCGAACAACGGCATCGACATCAACCTGAAGTTCGCCGCTTACGGCAACATCCAGATCCTCAACTCCAGCGTCACCGGATCCGGCGTCGACGGCACCGGGACCGGCGAGGCGATCTACGTGACGGCCCGCGGCTATCCCGGCGACTCGTCCAGCTACACGGGCAAGCCGGCGAGCATCACCGGTCTGGTCATCCAGAACACGCTGATCGCGGCGGCCGGCGCGCTGGCCCTCACGGTCGGCAACGTCGACGGGGTCGACCTGCTCGGTAGCACCGGCATCACCGGCGACGTGCTGGTCTTCCTGTCCGGCGAGATCGAACTGTCCGGCAACGGGATCGACGGCGACGTCACCTTCGCCTACGACGATGCGGACGCGGTGGAGCAGCCGGTCCTGGTCGGCAACACGGTTACCGGCGAGGTCATCGCGATCGACGCCCGCGACATCGTGGCGGCGGAGGGTGTCGACCGGATCATCCTGGAGGACGGGGGCACCGACCCGAACCCGGACGCGACCGGCAATGCCTCGGCGAACACAATCGTCGGCAACAGCGGGGCCAACATCCTGGCGGGCCTCGGCGGCGACGACACGCTGCAGGGCGGCGACGGCAACGACACGCTGGAAGGCGGCAGCGGCAACGACGCGATCGACGGCGGTGCCGGTGACGACCTCGTGCTCTACACGGTGGGCGACGGCACCGACACGGTCGACGGCGGAATCGGCACCGACACGCTGTCGGTATCGGGCACGGCGGCGGCGGAGAGCTTCACCGTCGAGGCGGATGGCGCCAACACCCGCTTCCTAGTCGATGTCGGCAACGACGGCAGCGACGAGCTGACCGCGACCAGCGTCGAGAACCTGACGATCGCCACGGGCAACGGCGGCGATACGGTCACCCTGACCGGCAGCTTCACCGGGACCGGCCTGACCGGGATCGCGGTCACCGGCGGGACCGGCGCCGACACGATGAACGCCAGTGCCGCCTCGAACGTCGCCGTCACCTTCGACGGTGCCGGCGGCAACGACGTGCTGACCGGCTCCGCGGGCGTCGACACGCTCGGCGGCGGCGACGGCGACGACACCATCGCCGGCGGCCTGGGTGCGGACGCACTCTCCGGCGGGGCGGGCACAGACAACTTCAACGTGACCATCGCGGGGTATGTCGCAGGAGAGACGATCGACGGCGGCAGCGGTACCGATACGGTGACGGTCTCCGGCACCGGGACGTTCGACATGAACGTCGGCAGCATCACCGCGGTGGAGCGGGTGCAGCTTTCCGCGGGAACCGCGCTGGTGGCCAACGCGACGGCCGGGCTCGCGGTCTTCGGCACGGCCGGCGCGGATACGGTGCAGCTCGGTGCCGGCGGGCAGAGTGCCACGATGCTGGCCGGCAACGATACGGTCACCGGCGGCAGCGGCGGCGACACGATCGACGGCGGCGAAGGCAACGACACGGTCGAGGCCGGAGCCGGCAACGACACGGTCACCGGCGGCATCGGCGACGACCACGTGATCGGCGGCGCGGGCGACGACCTCTACAACGGCGGGGCTGGCATCGACCTGATCAACTACCGCAATGCCACCCAGTCCGTGACGGTCGATCTGGCGAACAATGTCGGTGCCGGCGTCGAAATCGGCGTCGATCAGCTGATCGGGTTCGAGAATGTCCGCGGCGGCGACGGCAAGGACACGATCTCGGGCGACGACGCGGCCAACCGCATCTTCGCCAGTGCCGGCGGCGACATCATGGACGGCAAGGCCGGCGTCGACATGTACGACGCCTCGGTCCAGACCCAGGCGGTGTTCGTCAACCTGTCCACGGGCACCGGCAACGGCTCCAGTATCGGTGCCGTCACGCTGACCAACATCGAGAACGTCGCCGGCGGCACCGCGAACGACACGCTGATCGGCGACAACGGCAACAACACCTTCTGGGGCGGCGCCGGCAACGACTCGCTCCAGGGCGGTGGCGGCAACGACATTCTGCAAGGTAATGCCGGCGCCGACACGATGGTCGGCGGCACCGGAAACGATACCTACTACGTCAACGAGGCGGGCGACCGGGTGACCGAACTCGCCGGCCAGGGCATCGACACCGTCCAGACCGAAATCTCGATGGGGCTTCCGGCGAACGTCGAGAACATGCTGCTGCTCGGCACGGGCAACATCGACGGCTACGGCAACGGCGGCGCCAACACCATCACCGGCCAGGCCGGCAACAACCTGCTGGTCGGACGCGGCGGCAGCGACGAACTCGTCGGCCTCGGCGGCAACGACTGGCTCCAGGGCGACGGCGGGCTCGTGTTCGACGGTTCGGCGACCGCCGCCGTCGAGATCCGCGACGTGGCGGATATGGCGTCGACGGCCTTCAGCATCGAGCTGGATGTCCGCACCACGGACACCACGAAGACCCACGCGCTGTTCTCCTACGCGACGGGCGGGTACCCGAACGACAACGACATCCTGATCTTCAACCAGCAGAACGTGCAGGTTTGGATCAACAACGTCGCGGTCTCGACGGGCCTCAACATCGCCGACGGCGCCGATCATCGCCTGACGGTGACCTGGCAGAGCGCTTCGGGCGATCTGCGGGTGTACGACAACGGCAACCAGGTCTTCAGCACGACGCATCAGGCCGGATACAGCCTCGCGGCGAACGGCACGATCGTCCTCGGCCAGGAGCAGGACGTCGAAGGCGGTCTCTACAGTGCGTCCCAGGCGTTCAAGGGCGACATGTACGGCATGCGCTTCTGGGATCGCGCCATCTCGGCGACCGAGGCGGCCCGTTCCGCGGTGATCGACCCCGGCGAGGCCGGGCTGGTCGCCGACCTGCGCCTGATCGACGGGGCCGGACGCACGACGACGGACGCCACGGGCAAGCACACGGTCGACCTGGTCGGGTCGGTCGCATGGATCGCTTCGGCCGACGTGATGAAGGGCGGCATCGGCAACGACACCTACGTGGTCGACCATGTCGGCGACCAGGCCCTCGAAGGTGTCGGTGCGGGCATCGACACGGTCCGGGCGTCGATCGACTGGACGCTCGGCGCCAACCTGGAGAACCTCACCCTCATCGGCGACCAGAACCTCACCGGTACCGGCAATGCCGGCAACAACGTCATCACCGGCAATTCCGGCAACAACCACCTGCTCGGCGGCGACGGTGTCGACACCCTGATCGGCGGCGCCGGCGACGACCTTTTGGATGGTGGGTCCAACATCGACAGCTTCGATGGCGGCAGCGGCTTCGACACGGTCACTTATGCCTTCGCACCGGCTACGGCTCCGGTGGACGTCGACCTCGCCCGCGGGGATATGCGCTTCGTCGGTGCGGCAACGGCGCTCGAGGCGATCGTCAACGTCGAAGGTGTGATTGGTGGCGCCGGGCATGACCGGCTCACCGGTGATGCCGGAGATAACTTCTTCGACGGAGGAGCGGGTAACGATCAACTGTATGGTTTAGACGGTGACGATCGACTGGAAGGCGGTATCGGCAACGACTTTCTTTATGGTGGCGATGGCGACGACTGGATGTCGGGTGGCATCGGGGCTGACTTCTTCGATGGTGGCGCCGGCAATGACACCGTCTCCTATGAATTCGCCCCCGCCACGGCGCCGGTGATCGTGGATCTTTCCCAGGGCTACATGCGCTTCCCCGGCAACCCGGCCCCGATCGAGACGATTTTCAACGTGGAGAACGTCATCGGCGGAGCCGGGCACGATACGCTCACCGGTGACGCCGGCGAAAATATCCTTGAAGGCAGTTCCGGTAACGACCTGCTTTATGGTGGCGACGGCGACGACCGGCTTGAAGGCGGTGCGGGCAATGACGAACTCCATGGCGGTGCGAACAACGATTGGCTGTCGGGAGGCGTCGGGGCAGACCATTTCTACGGCGGCACCGGTAACGACACCGTATCGTATGCATTTGCTACGCCGGGCGTCGTTCTCCACATCGACCTGGAATTCGGTGGGATGCGTTTTGGGCCGAGTGGGCCGGCCGTCGAGACCTTCGACAGCATCGAGAACATCGAAGGTGGTCAGTGGACCGACACGATCCTCGGTGATGCGAACGCGAACGTCCTCGACGGCGGCGAGGGTGACGACGTCATCAACGGTCGTGGTGGCGACGACCTGCTGACCGGCGGCAGCGGCAACGACAGGTTCGTCTTTGGTAACGGTCCCGGAAATGATGCGATCACCGACTTCACCGCCGGGGCCGGTACCGACGACCAAATCGACCTCGCCGGCAACAGCTTCCTCAACAGCTTCTCCGACATCCTGGCGAATTCGTCCCAGGTCGGTGCCGACACGGTGATCGATGTCGGGGGTGGCGAAGACCTGACGCTTCTGGGCGTCATCCGCCTCGCACTCCATCAGGACGACTTCGTGTTCTGATCGTGTGTGAATGAAAGCGGCTCTATATTGCCTCCGGACCGCCATGGGTGGCAGCGTTCTGCTGCACGACCAGCCCCATGGCGGACCGTCTACTGACGTTCTCAGGACTGCGCGGTCGGAGTGGGGCGTCCCGTAGGTCATCGCGATGGGCAGAATGCGGCCCGAGGGGCATGTCTGCACGGACGGTGTTCCTGCGCGTGGCGCCGACACGAGCAGCGGTCAAGCCGGGGCCGACGGTCCGGGGGAAGACCGAAGAAGTTATCGTCACCTTTGTTACCCGATCACGATCGAGTCGCGCATGCCGAGCTATAGTGCCGAGACGTACGATCATCCCAGCTGGTTGGTCCGGTTCCCACACCGAAGGCGCATGCAACTCGTCGCTGATCTTCTCGCAACGAAGCGGCCTCGCCGATGGCTCGACTTCGGCGCTGGCGATGGCGCGCTGATCCGCCATCTGCTTGAGCGTGGCGCTTTGCCTGATACCGAGATCGTCGCCTACGAGCCGATGCCCGAGATGTTCCGGCAGCTCCGCGAAAATCTCGGGGACTTCGCTGGCCGGCAGCTGATGCTTGCGTCGGACCTAGGCGCAGTCGGGCCAGCAGCATTCGATCTGGTGACAGCGTTGGAGGTGCTGGAGCATCTCCGCGTCAAAGATCGGGCCGCATTCTACAGTCTCGCCGCCACCTGCCGCCCAGGCGGCTGCCTCATAGAGGTCCCCGTGGAGACCGGGCCAGTTCTGGCGCTAAAAGAGTTCGGCCGCGTGATCATAAAGCGGCGGCGAATGCAGTTCACGGCGAAGCACTTGGCAAAGGCGATCTTCGGCTTCAACACCGGTGATGCGCAGGGCCGATACGAAGATGGGGCGGAAGGCTATATCTTCACGCATTTCGGGTTCGATCTGGGTACATTCGAGGCGGAACTCGACAGGATCGGGACTTGGCATAAGGTACTGCACTGCCCCTTCCCTATGCTGCCCGTCGGCCTGAACCAATGCGTAATGTACGAATTAACGGTTGAGCCCCGCGACACCGCGGGCATCCAGCAGGCCATTCTGGGTGCCGTGCGCAGCTCAGCAGCAGCCAGCAGCCACACTGATCCGAAAGCGACCGGCCTCTGACGCGCGCCGGCTACTCGTTGCGCGGGGCGTAGCGGGCGTAGCGGACGTCGGCGGTGAGTTTGTGGGCGAGCATGCCTTCGGCCTCGCAGATGCGGGCCATGACGGGGGCTATCTTGCGGCTCGCCTCGGGGGTGAGGCGCTGCCAGGTCAGGGTCTTCAGGTACTTGCCAACCCAGAGGCCTCCAGTGTAGCGGGCGGCGCGGCCGGTGGGCAGGGTGTGGTTGGTGCCGACGCCCTTGTCGCCATAGGCGACCGTGCTCTCCTCGCCGACGAACAGGCTGCCGTAATTGCGCAGATGCTCCCGGTACCAGTCGTCGCGGGCGGTCAGCACTTCGAGGTGCTCCGGTGCATAGGCGTCGGAGACGGCGACGGCCTCCTCGTGGCTGTCGACCAGGACGATCTCGCCGTTGTTCGCCCAGGCCTTGCCGGCGACCGCCGCGGTCGGCAGCGTCTCCAACTGGCGATCCATCTCCTTCGCGACCGCTTCGCCGAGGGCGCGCGAGGTGGTGACCAGCCAGACCGGGCTGTCGGGACCGTGCTCGGCCTGACCCAGCAGGTCGGTCGCGACCAGGGACGGGTCGGCGGTCTCGTCGGCGATCACGAGGATCTCGGTCGGGCCGGCGAGCAGGTCGATGCCGACGATGCCGAATAGCTGGCGCTTCGCCTCGGCGACATAGGGGTTGCCCGGGCCGACGATCATGTCGACGGCGTCGATGCCGACGCAGCCATAGGCCATGGCGGCGAGTGCCTGGACGCCGCCGATGTCGTAAATCGCGTGCGCGCCGGCGGCATGAAAGGCGTAGAGCGTGTAGGGGTACATGCCGTCGGCGTCGCGCGGCGGGGCGCAGCCGACGATGTGCTCGACACCGGCCACCGCGGCCGTGCCGACGCTCATCATGGCGCCTGCGACCAGCGGATACTTGCCGCCGGGGACGTAGCAGCCGACCCGCTGCACCGGCACATGCCGATGGCCGAGGATAACCCCCGGCTCGGTCTCGATTTCCAGGTCCTGCATGGTCTCGCGCTGGTGCCGGGCGAAGGTCTGCACCTGGCGCAGGGCGTAGGCATAGTCCTCCTTGAAGCTCTCCGGGATGCGCTGGGCGACGTCGCGGATCCGGTCCTCGGAGACGCGGAAGCCGTCGGCCTGCCACTTGTCCAGGTCGCGCGCGTAGCGGCGCACCGCCTCGTCGCGGTTGCGCTCGATGTCGTCGAGCATCCGCCGCACCGTCTCCTCCACCTGGCGGCGGTCGAAGGCGGCGGCTTCGCCGGAGCGTTTCAGGTAGGTCGGCATCGTTCCTCGCAATCTCTCGAACCGGTCGGGCCGAGCTTAACACGGGTTTGTCCGGACCGCCGGGCGGCTGTAGGCTCATGCAAAAGAACTGGACTGCGAACAGAACTGCGGAGGACGCGATGAAGCTGCTGTGGTTCCACCTGATGCCTTACACCGAACTGCCGGACGACTTCCGCGAGAAGAATCCGAGCGTCTGGGTCGACATCAGCACCCGCAACTTCGACCCGCGCCGCGCGCACGCCATGTACAACGACTTCATGGACGAGCTTGAGTTCGCGGCCGACTGCGGCTTCGACGCGATCTGCGTCAACGAGCATCATTCCAACGGCTATGGCATCATGCCGTCGCCGAACCTGATCGCCTCGACGCTGGCGCGGCGCACCACCGACACGGCGATCTGCGTGATGGGCAACAGCCTCGCGCTCTACAATCCGCCGACCCGGGTGGCGGAGGAGTTCGCCATGCTGGACTGCATTTCCGGCGGGCGGCTGATCGCGGGCTTCCCGGTCGGCACGCCGATGGACACCTGCTACGCCTACGGCCAGAATCCCAGCATGCTGCGCGCCCGCTACCTGGAGGCGCACGACCTCGTCATGCGCGCCTGGACCGAGCCGGAGCCTTTCACCTTCAACGGCCGCTTCAACCAGCAGCGCTATGTCAACATCTGGCCGCGGCCGGTGCAGCAGCCGCACCCGCCGGTGTGGGTGCCGGGCGGCGGCTCGGTCGAGACGTGGCACTGGTGCGCGGAGATGGACTACGTCTACTCGTATCTTTCCTACTACGGCTACAAGGCCGGCGAGGCGACGATGAAGGGCTTCTGGGCCGAGATGGAGCGGCTCGGCAAGGACCGGAATCCCTACCGTGCCGGCTTCCTCCAGTTCGTCGGCGTCGCCGAGACGCATGAGGAGGCGCTGAAGCTCTACAAGGAGCCGGCGGAGTATTTCTACGACCGCTGCCTGCACGTCGACAGCCGCTTCGCGACACCGCCCGGCTACACGACCGAGGCCACCATCCGCGCCGGCATCGAGAGCCAGGTCGGCAAGGCCAGCAGCCAGTTCGGCGCCGAGGTGCAGAAGGTCCGCAAGAACGCGCGCACCTTCGACGACATCCTGGAGGCCGGTTACGTCATTGTCGGCACCCCGGACGAGGTGGCGGCCAAGCTGCGCGAGGTGGCGGTGAACCTGCACGTCGGCCACCTCATGCTGCTGCTGCAGTTCGGCAACATGAGCAAGCAGCTGACCATGCACAACACGAAGCTCTTCGCCGAACAGGTGATGCCGCAGCTGAAGGACCTGTTCGAGGAGTGGGAGGACCGCTGGTGGCCGAACCCGATGCCGGCCGCCGAGCGGACCCTGCCGCAGGCCTTCAGCCCACGCGCCGCCGTGTGAGGCTCCCACACTTGCTTCCCCGGACAAGCGCGCAGCGCGCCGATCCGGGGTCCACGGTGCGGGCACGTCTAGTGGACCCCGGCTCTCCGCTCCGCTCCGGCCGGGGAAGCGGCGCGAAGATCGCGGATCTCCGGAGACCTGTATGACCGATCCGACCACCGACACCATCGACGTGAACGGCAGCCCCTGCCGCGTCTGGCGCAAGGGCAGCGGTGCGCCGCTGTTCTACCTGCCCGGCTTCGGTGGACTGCCGAAATGGACGCCGTTCCTGGACCGGCTGGCGGAGACCCGCACCGTGGTGGCACCGTCGCTGCCGGGCTATCCGGGCGGGCTCGGCCACGACCGGCTCGACACGCTGCTCGACTGGATCGTCGCGACGCGCGACCTGCTGGCGGGCGCGGGAATGGGCGAGGAGGGTGCGGACCTCGTCGCCTCGTCGGTCACCGGCGCGCTGGCGCTGGAAGTGGCGGCGCTGTGGCCGGGGATGGTGCGGCGGCTGGTGCTGACCGCACCCTTCGGCCTCTACGACGATGCCGAGCCGACCGCCGACATCTGGGCGCAGAAGCCGCAGGAGGTGGCGTCGGGCCTCTGCGCCGACCCGGAGCGCTGGACCTGGATGAAGGCGCCGCCGGAGGGTGCGAACTCGGTCGAATGGCCGATCGAGCAGACCCGTGCCACGGAAGCCGCCGCCCGCTATCTCTGGCCGCTCGGTCGCACCGGGGTCGAACGCCGGCTGCATCTGGTCCGGTGTCCGACGCTGCTGCTGTGGGGGGCCGAGGACCGCATCATCCCCTTCGGCTATGCGGAACGCTTCAAGGCGGCGATCGCCGGTCCGGTGACGATCCGGCGGATAGACGGCGCAGGGCATCTGGCCGAACTTGACCGGCCCGACGCGGTGGCGGGTGCCGTCGCCGACTTCCTGGCTATGCCGGCTTGACGAACACGCCGCTGATGTAGACGCGGTCGCCGCTGGCCAGGGCGTGGGCTTCATCGCCTTCGCCGCGGCTGATGAAAGCGAACTGGCGGGCGAGGCCGCGCAGCGGCCAGGGGACGGTGCGGTCGATCAGCCGGCGCTTGTGTCCATCGTCGAGTAGCAGGCCGCGGCGGACATTGTCGGAGATGTCCTGTTCGGACACCGGGGTGAGCGGCATCGCGGCCAGCTGGCGGCGCAGCTTGCGCATGGCGTCCTTTCGCCTGTAGTCGGCGAACAGGAAGTGCCCGCCCGGCCGCAGCACGCGCGCCACCTCGGCGAAGAACGCCGCCTTGTCGGGGTAGGAGCCCGATGACTCGACGTTCAGGACGATGTCGAAGCTCGCGTCGGGGAAAGGCAGCGCCTGGGCGTCGCCCTGGCGGAAACTGAGGTTCGGCGCCGTGTGCCGCCGGCGGCAGTGCTCGATGGCCTTGCCGGCGATGTCCAGGCCGACGAGGCTGCGCGGCTTCAGGTAGCGCGCGACATAGGACGCCCCGCCGCCCCGCCCGCAGCCGACCTCGAGCGCATCCCTGCCGGTCCAGTCCACCGGGCAGCCCTCGGGGCTCGCCGTATGGTGGTAGAGCTGGATGGCGTACCGCTCGGCCTCGTCCTGCGGCTCCAGGTCGATATCCATCCGGTCCGCCCCGTCCGGGGCGAAGCCGTGGTTGAGGAACACCACCTCGCCCTTGCGGTCGAGCCGCGTTAGAAAGTCGTACCAGGCGATCGCCGCCTTGTAGCGGAGACCCTTGGGCAGTCGTCGCCAGGTGCCGAGCATGCCGGTCGTGCTTTCCTTCTGCGCTTGGATTCTGACGTCGAAAACCGAGTGCACCGGCATCTTCAGTCCACGCCATCGAAATTGACAGGACGTTGGCCGCAGGGGAACCTCGAAATCGGTGGTTGCGGGGGCGGTGCATGGACGGACAGGACAGTGGCGACGGGAATTGGCTAGCCGGGCTCGCGGCGGACGTCGAGGCGACGCGCTTTGCCGACTATCTGCTCGATGCAGCGGTGGTCGATCAGGCGGCGAAGGACATTACGGCCTATCTGCGCGACGAACTCGGCGTTCCAATGCCGAACGCCGCCGTCCGGTTCGGGCTGCGGCTGCTCGCGGCGGCGCTGCACGACCGTGGGAAGAAGGGGGCGGACCGGTTGCTGAGCGGTACGCTCGGGGGCCCGGCGAGGGCTTTTGCGAGGCTGCCATACTGCAACCGGTTCTGCGACGCCTTCCGCAGATGGCTACGGGGCAAGGCCGAGGATGGGAGGGCGGCTGAGCAGTTCGAGGCTCTCGTCAAAGGGGATCGAAGCCGAATCGACCCCGACCTTCTCTCTGGTTTGTCGTTGGACATGCGTGTCCAACTGCGTCAACTGTCCGACCTCAACGGTCTGCGAGATGCAGTGGACCACGGTTTCCGTGACGTCCTGGAACGGCTCAACCCTCAGCCGCAACTCGACAGCAAGCGGTTGAACGATAGCGACCATGCGCGACTGCACTTCGGTGCAGGCCGTATCCCCTTCGTCGGTCGCGAAGCCGAATTGGTGCGGCTTTACCAGTTTCTCGCGATGGACGGGGATTTCCGCTGGTGGACGCTGCTCGGCGAGGGGGGGATGGGCAAGAGCCGCCTCGCCATGGAACTTTGCCTCCGCGCCGGAATGCATTGGCGAGCCGGCTTTTTGCCGCGAGGAGAGGCGACCGCTTTCTGGAGAAGCTGGCAGCCCGAGTCTCCGACACTGCTGGTCGTCGATTATGCCGGCTCCGCCCCCGAGGAAGTGGGCGAGATGCTCGAGGCCCTGCGTTTGCGTGAATGGAATGCACCGTTGGATAATCCGGTACGCGTGCTTCTGTTGGAACGGCGCAGGGAGGACCGGTGGTGGAACGCAATGATCAATGCCGGGAATGGCACCGCGCTTGAGCAGTTGAGCATCAAGGAGGGCGCACCGTTCGAACTCGCATCGCTGGGTGACGACGGTCTCTGGGCAATCATCCGATCGCTAGGGGTAGATAGAGCCGATGCACTCGGCCGCGATACGGCGCTGGCACGGCTGCATGAGATTGACCGCGAGGGACGCCCCCTCTTCGCCGCCCTGGCGGGGGAGGCGCTCGCTGCCGATGCCGACCTCGGCCATTGGAACAAAACCGATCTGCTTGCTAACTGGCTCCGCCGCGAGCGCGATAGGCACTGGCGCCCGGCCGGCGTGGACGAGCAGCACGCCAACCTCGCGGCCCTCGCGACGATGACCCAAGGAATCGCCGACGACGTGCTCGCGTCGCCACCCCAGGGCATCAGGTTGCCATCGCCGGAAGATGTCGATCCGGTTATGTATGCCGCCGTGACTGGCCGCCGGCCGATCGAGTCATCTCGTCCCGACGGCTCTTGCAATCATTCATTCATGCACCTGGAACCTGACATTCTTGGCACTTGGTTTGTACTCGAACATTTGCGCGATCCGCTGGGGAAAGGACTTGGGACACCTGCCGCTCGAACTGTGCGTGCCGATAATTACAAACATACGGCTTGGTGTCATGACACCACATCTGCGTACCACTTCGCAATCTTTCTTGATCGGGGAAAGGATGATTTCCTAGGTAACGCGCTATTTCGCCGTCTTATTGATCGTCCTGCTGGGGGCGGCGTCTGGTCGCGGCGTCTCTGGTGTACAATTAGTGTCGCCTTAGTCTCGGCTCTCGGAGAAGCGGGTGACCTAGCGGCCGCGTCGGCGCAGCTGGAGGCAATGGGGGATCTGGCGGCAGCGCATCTTAGCGACACTCAGATTCGGCTACGTTATGCGCAGGGCAGCGTCAATCTTATCTTCTGTCTGGCAAAGGCGAGCGATGTGGCGGGAGCGTCAGCGCGGTTAGATGCGCTGCGTCGTCTGGCCGCGGCGCGTCCGAGGGAGGCTGAGCTTCGTCTGGAGTTCGCAAAGGGTAGCGTCATCCTGACCATCTGTCTGGCAGAGGCGGGCGACCTGGCGGGAGCGTCAGCGCGGTTGGATGCGCTGCGCATATTGGCGGCAGCGCATCCGAGCGAAAGCGAGCTGCGGCTGCAGTATGCGCAAGGCAGCGTCAACCTGATTTCGGCTCTCGGAGACGCCTGCGATATTTCGGGAGCTTCCTCGCGGCTGGATGCGTTGCGTGATGTAGCAACCGCGCATTTGAGTGAAGTTGAGCTTCGACGACTGTATGCGTCGGGCGGCGTCAACCTGATCTCGTATTTGGCACAAGCGGGCGATCTGGCGGGAGCGTCCGGCCGACTGAATGCACTGTCTGATTTGGCCACAGCACATCCAAGCGATGCCGATCTTCGCCTGCGTCATGCGCAAGGCTGCTTCAACCTGATCGTGTATTTAGCGGAGGCACACGATGTTGCGGAAGTGTCGCGGCGGCTGGATGCGCTAAATGATCTAGCGGCGAAGCATCCGACGGAAACCGATTTGCGGCTGGAACTGGCAAAGGGCAGCTTCCACCTCATCGTTGGTTTGGTGAAGATGGGCGACATTGATCGAGCTTTGGAGCGGTTGCACGCGCTGGGTGGCTTAGCGGCTGCACATGCGACCGAACCCGAGTTGTGGATGACAATCGGTCTCGCTGCCTGCGTGTTGCTTTATGTGTATCGCAGAGTTGGCGCGCAGGAGAAGGCGACGACGCTGATGCTTGCCTATCAGCCCTTTCTTGCCCATAAGTCTACACGAGACCGTCTGCCCCAAATGATGCCGGAGGATGCGCGATCCCTGATGAACTGGATCGATGGGCTAAAGGGCGACGGCTAGCAGCGCGCCACCTTCCAGGTCAGCTGCTGAAGAAGTCGTTGCCCTTGTCGTCGGTCACGATGAAGGCGGGGAAGTTCTCCACCTCGATGCGCCAGACGGCTTCCATGCCGAGTTCCTCGTACTCGACCACCTCGACGCGGCGGATGTGGTCCTGGGCGAGGCGGGCGGCGGAGCCGCCGATGGAGCCGAGGTAGAAGCCGCCGTGGGTCTTGCAGGCGTCGACCACCTGGCGCGAGCGGTTGCCCTTGGCCAGCATCACCTGGCTGCCGCCCTTCGACTGGAAATAGTCGACGTAGGAATCCATCCGCCCGGCCGTGGTGGGGCCGAAGGAGCCCGAGGCGTAGCCGGTCGGGGTCTTGGCCGGGCCGGCATAGTAGATCGGGTGGTTGCGGAAATAGTCCGGCATCGGCTCGCCGCGGTCGAGGCGCTCCTTGATCTTGGCGTGCGCCAGATCGCGCGCGACGATGATCGGGCCGGACAGGGCGAGGCGCGTCTTGATCGGGTGCTGCGACAGGGTGCGGCGGATCTCGTCCATCGACTGCGTCAGGTCGATGTTGACGATGCCGGTGTTCAGCGTGGCCGGGTCGATCTCCGGCAGGTACTGCGCCGGGTTGGTCTCCAGCTGCTCCAGGAAGACGCCCTCGCGGGTGATCTTGCCGAGCGCCTGGCGGTCGGCCGAGCAGGACACGCCGAGGCCGATCGGCACCGAGGCGCCGTGGCGCGGCAGGCGGACCACCCGCACGTCGTGGCAGAAATACCGGCCGCCGAACTGCGCGCCGATGCCCATCTGGCGGGTCATCTCCAGCACCTCGGCTTCCATCTCCAGGTCGCGGAAGGCATGGCCGTCGCGGCTGCCCCTGGTCGGCAGGCCGTCGAGATAGTGCGTCGAGGCGAGCTTCACCGTCTTCAGGTTCATCTCGGCCGAGGTGCCGCCGATGACGATCGCGAGGTGATAGGGCGGGCAGGCGGCGGTGCCGAGGGTGCGGATCTTCTCGTCGATGAACTTGCGCATCGCGGCGGGATTCATCACCGCCGGCGTCTGCTGGAACAGGAAGGTCTTGTTCGCCGACCCGCCGCCCTTGGCGCAGAACATGAACTTGTAGGCGTCGCCCTCGGTCGCGTAGATGTCGATCTGCGCCGGCAGGTTGGAGCCGGTGTTGGTCTCCTCGAACATCGAGAGCGGCGCCAGCTGGCTGTAGCGCAGCCAGTCCTCGTTGTAGGAGCGGAAGACGCCGCGCGACAGCGCCTCCTCGTCGTTGGCGCCGGTCCAGACGCGCTGGCCCTTCTTGCCCATGATGATCGCGGTGCCGGTGTCCTGGCACATCGGCAGGACGCCGCCCGCCGCGATGTTGGCGTTGCGCAGCAGGTCGACGGCGACGAAGCGGTCGTTGTCCGACGCCTCGGGGTCGTCGAGGATCGAGGCCAGCTGCTTCAGGTGCGCCGGGCGCAGCAGGTGCGAGATGTCGTGGAAGGCCTCGCGCGTCAGCAGCGTCAGCGCTTCCGGGGCGACGGTGACGACCTCCTGGCCGGCGAATTTCTCGACGCCGACATGGTCGGTGGAGA
>Ga0114916_1000878_pt1 | contig 18393 bp, 11 predicted proteins | sample MalvirAntarct_66_FD_83501 | JGI IMG/M metagenome (GOLD analysis project Ga0114916, IMG submission 83501) | Marine viral communities from the Global Malaspina Expedition - Malaspina viral metaG Antarct_66 | ecosystem: Environmental > Aquatic > Marine > Oceanic | place: West Anvers Island... | reverse complement strand
GGTTTATCAATATTCTGGTTATAGACAACAATCCTATTAACATTAATGGGTTAAGAGCTATGCTCTCAGGCGGGGGAAATAACTTGATTTTTTGTGAAGACGAAGAGTTAGCCATACCCATTTTGGAGAAGCGTAAAATTGGTATTATTCTTATCAATATCGAGAGACAGTCAGTTAATGGCTTTGAATTACTGCAACGTTTATCCTCAAATCCGAATTCAACTGAAGCATATAAAATTGTAATTAGTGAAAGTACTTCTAGCGGCGCCCGATTAGTAAAAGGTTTACGTGAGGGAGCTGTTGATTATTTATCAAGTCCTTTTAACCCTAACTTGGTAAAGGCAAAAATCGAAGTATTTAAAACACTTTATTTTAAAGATCGCAGAATTAATCAGTTATTAGGAAATATATTTCCTCAAAATGTACTTACCGATTTAAATACAACAGGAAAATTCTCTCCAAAGAGAATTGAAGAAGGTGTTGTTTTATTTACTGATTTTGTGGCCTTCTCAAAAATTGCCAAGCATCAAAAACCAATGGAATTACTTCATCGGTTGGAAGAGTATTTCAATAAATTTGATGAAATAATAGAGCGCTATGATCTCGAAAAAGTCAAAACGATTGGAGATGCTTACATGGCATTAGCCGGGGTCAACGAGCCAAATAAAAAACCTGCAGTTAGAGCTTGTCTTGCAGCACTTGAAATGCGAGATTATATAATTAACCGAAAGCAACTGGCATTAGCAACAAATCAAGAGTTTTGGGAGATTCGTATTGGTATCCACTCGGGGCCACTTGTAGCCGGAATAATTGGGTCTAAGAAAATCAGTTTTGACGTTTGGGGAGATACTGTAAATATTGCCGCAAGAGCTGAACAAAACTCTGAAGCGAATAATATTTCAATAACGGACCGTATTGCTGGACACGTTTTACCTTACTTTGATCTTACCCACAGAGGAGAAATAGAAATCAAATATGGTGGACAAGTAGATATGTTCTTTTTAGAGAAGCTTAAACCTAAGTTTTCACTTTTTAAAGAAGGGAAATTGGCAAACAGTAAATTGCGTAAAGGCTGCGATTTAGTTACAATGGATTTTGATTTTGCGAGAAAATTTATCCTTAATAAATTAAAGTCTTCTCTCCCCGATGAATTGGTTTACCACGATATAAAACACACATTGAATGTTGAAAGATCAGCCGAGCGACTTGCCAACCTCGAAGGAGTTGAAGGTGAAGAATTAATTCTATTGAAAACTGCAGTTCTATTCCATGATGCAGGATTCATTTTTACCTATGAGAAAAATGAAGACCTCGCTATAAAACTTATTGAGAATGAACTCCCTAGTTATGGATACTCTGATGAACAAATCAAAAAAATCGCTAAAATCATTAAGTCTACAACAAGAGAGGTTGAACCACAAACACTCCTTGAAAAAATCATGTGTGATGCAGATCACGACTACCTAGGAAGAGCAGACTATCACGTTGTTGCTAATCGACTGAGAACAGAGTTAGAAACTCAAAATAGAGGAATGACAGATCTTGAATGGATCGAATTTCAACTTAACTACCTCGAAAAAGTGCACGAATTTTACACTGAAACTGCCAAAAACATTAGAGAAAGAGGTAAACAACTTCGCATTCAAGAGTTGAAGAATGAATGGGCTGAGATCAATTCTTAAATTTAAAAAGTCTATAAAATAGTGAGAGAAAACTCATTATTTACAAAAAACCATTTGAAAAAGAATTTACCATCCAAACTAATCAACTCCATACACAGGACTACTCAGTACAATCCCTGCATAAGTATAATCTTTCATTAGAAAGCCTTTCTCAGGAGTATTTTCTTTAATCTCAAAGCAAATCATTTTAATTTTATACTCATCCAGATCAACATATTTATCTTTAATTCTCAAAAGATAATTTTTGTCCTTACCCTTCACGAAATACCAAATTCGTTCTTTACTATCTTCTATTTTCTGCTCAATGTCAACTTGAATTCCATCCATAAAGGAATTTCTTGAAACAGGGTCGAAAGCTTTTAGAAGTAAAGTTGAAACCTTATATTCTTCCTCTTTTGAGAAGACATCACTTCTAAAATATTTAAAATCATTCAATTTCAAAACAGCTACTGAGGCGATGAATAGAGTCACTCCATAATTCATAATGGTGCTGTGCATTACTTTCCAACCGATCACTGCGCCAAATTCATGAAAATTAAGGACATACTGAATCAGTATTATACTTGGAAGACTTAACAGAACAAGGTTAGACATCTTAATGTTAAAATCTGTATCTAGAACCTTGGCTTTATTTACCTTAAATATTCGATTTAGTAAAAACACCCACAAAATAAATGTGACAATCACTACTACCTTGGCTAAAGGCGCAAAAGTATGAAGGCAAGTGTTGTAAATAGCATGAATTAAAAATGGAACAATAATTAATGACACTCTATAAAATCGATTTCTTTCTTTGAAGAACCTACTGTAAAAAATCCCTACAATTAAAGTTGAAGTACAAAGAACATGTATAAATGAAGAATTTACAAATCTTCCGAAAATAATGGAACTGTCCCAGTATTGGTTGAAATAAAGGTTGTTTTCAAAAAAAGCAAAAACAGCTGCAGAAAAAATGCTTAAAGCCAATAAATCAATATAATTTAAAGACTGTTTCCTTTTTCTATACAGATAATAAATAAGTACAACAGCAAATAGTTTTAAGAGTTCTTCGGGAAAAGCTACACAGAAAAAATGATAAAGAAATGGGTTTGTAATTTCACCAAAGAGTTCGTTAATCCCATCATTCACTAAAAACACAAGCGGCATTAATAGAAAAATAGCTAAAGTTATAATTATTCCCCCCAATAAATATTTACGGAGTTCCTTTGAAAAAAGAGACACAAAAACAATCCAGAATATAAGAATCAAAAAGCTACTGATTGTCGACCATTTAAAAAGTTGTTTCCAATCATTAAAGTACACCATCTGTATAACAGAGAGAAAGCCATTCTTTTTAGCTACATAGGAACGAAGTGAAGAATCAACATTTAAATCAAATCCTATTAACTCAAAAGCCTCTTTATATTGTTCTTTAAAAATATAAATTGTCGCTAGTTTCTCTTTTAATTTATTTGATTCTGAGTGATTTGATAGTTCAAGTATAAAATATTCTTTTGCCTTATCAAGAGACTTAATGTGGAAATAATAATCACCACGTAATTCATTAATACCTGAGAATTGTTCATCAATATTATTGATATAATTTAAGACTCGTTCTTCAGTGAATTCTCTTTTCGATAATAACAGTCTTGCCAAACCATAGTATCCTATCGACTGAAGATGTTTTTCTTTTGAAACGCTAAGGTCTTTGTAAAAATCAATAAGAAAAGTATCAAATACTCTTTCAAATTTATTACGAATTAAACTTTTATTCTTGTCATTTAAAGCTAGATAATAATCCAAAAACACAACATGATTCTCATAATCTAAGTGGTCTCCGCCTAAAATAATCAACGCTTTCTCCGCGGCGAGCTTATCCTGACTTGTTGCTTTATAGAAATTTAGCTCCTCTGTTTGAGAACTAAACTTTATGTTATCACGAAATTGATCAGCAACAAAAAACAGCACCGCAAAAATCGGAACAACAACAAAAAATAATGTTCTAAGCGGTGAAGGAATACTCCTCATCTAAAATTTATCGATATGAATTCTTTCGCCTTCTTCGTTTTCCAAAAATCTGTCTTTATAGATTTTAAAACCTAACAATCCCTCCTTAAACTCAAAAGTTACAAAAGGATAATCATTCACTTTTGCAGCGTGAGAGCTCAAGAATGCTCTTTTATTTACGTCGCCGTCAAACTGTCCGTCTTCAAGCAATAATACTAAAGCCCCACTCTGATCAACAACATAGTTCCGATCTGGACCAGCAACTTCATAAGTTTCATAAACAGACTCCTCAGAACGACCCGCCCAGTTTGCAAGTAGCAAAAGTGATGTAATTCCGATTCCTATCCCTGCGATATTGTATAAGAAATATAAACCTAAACTCATTTTACCATTCTTCTCAATAAATTTAGGAGAGAAAAAAGTTTTCCACTGAATGAGCGCCGCTAAGCCTCCTATACCAAGTATAAAAAGTAAAAACACTAAAAATGATATCTCAGTATCCGACCATAAGTACAAAGTGAGAAATGCTCCAATAAATCCTGCTACTAGGGTTACCGTAAAAGACCAATGCCAATTGCTGTTTTTCTTGTCTGTCATAAGAGTAAAGTTATTGTTGAGTTCGCTAAAATAAGGATTTCTGTGTAAATTGGAAATGTATAGAGGTAAATAACCAGGACAAACACATTTAAATTTGAAATAATGTGAATAGAACCCCGTAGGCGTGGCGTATACCATAACCACGGGATAAGTCCCGGGAATACGGGATTAACCCGTGGTTATAGAAGATTTAAGAAAAATCCTTTTTGGCGCTTGTTTTTTGTGGTTCCTGAGCTTTCAAATTTAATTATTTAAAAAATTTCGAAGGACAAAAACTCAGTCAATCGACGGACAGGCTTGACAAAAAGCCATTTGAAAGGATTACTTCCAATTCCTACAGCAAAGCAAATCACAGGAATCACAATACCTCTTAAAATCCAAAAAAAAGCCCTACAAAGCCAACTTCTTATGATTCTCAACTACATTTTCATAGAGCTCTTCGTACTGCGGGAGTATTTTTGTGATACAGAATTTCTCAGCTTGCTTTCTTGCTTGCTTTTTAAACAGATTCAGTTTTTCTTCATCTTTTAACAAAGAAATTCCATTTGCAGCCATATCATCTATATCACCAACACCTGACATAAATCCAGAAAAACCGTGTTCATTCACTTCTGGAATTCCACCTGTGTTTGAACTTATTACAGGGACTCCAACAGCCATAGCTTCAAGAGCAGCTAATCCAAAGCTTTCGGTTTGAGAGGGCAATAAAAATAAATCAGACAATTTCATTAAGTCAGCTGCGTTTCTGATTTTCCCCACTGTCATTACACGATCACAAGTCCCCAATTCTCTGCAAAGTACTTCTGCATTATAGCGGTCTGGACCATCTCCTATTAACAACAATCTAGATGGAACTTCTTGATTTATTTTATGAAAAACACGAACTACATCTTCAACTCTTTTTACAGGTCTAAAATTAGAAACATGACAAATAATACGTTCGTCATCTGCTGCGTATTTCCTTCTTTTTTCTAGATCGAATGGGGTCTCCTCATCCAAATTGTGAATAAAATTGGGTATTACTTGAATGTCTCTATCCGTATCGAAATGCTCATAAGTATCTTTTTTCAAACTTTCAGAAACTGCTGTTACGCCGTCCGATTGATTGATACAAAATGTAATTACTGGTTCAAATGATTTGTCCTTACCTACCAAAGTAATATCTGTTCCGTGAAGTGTCGTTATAAAAGGAATATTAACACCTTTCGTTTTTAAAATTTGCTGCGCCATGTATGCTGCAGAGGCATGTGGAATTGCATAATGTACATGGAGTAAGTCAAGTTTTTCGTGTAAAACAACATCTACCATTTTACTCGCCAATTCTGTTTCGTATGGCTGAAATTCGAATAAAGGATAATTACTCACTGCAACCTCGTGGTAAAAAATATTGTCCCTAAAAGAACCTAATCGAACAGGTTGAGAATACGTTATAAAATGAATTTGATGGCCTTTATCAGCTAGGGCTTTCCCCAACTCAGTTGCTACTACTCCACTTCCTCCATAGGTTGGGTACAATACGATTCCTATCTTCATTTTATTCATTTTCTTTATTTATCAATTTTTTTTTAAATGCTTTCTCTTAAAACACGAATACGTTATAGATGTTCTAAAGGAAATGCAAAAAAATTATTCAAAAAGCTCATAAATCGCCGCTTGAATATTTGTTCTAATATTCATTTTAACAATTTTCCAATTTTCTCCATCTGGATAAACACGATTTGAAATAAAAACATAGTTAATACCGTGCTTTGGATCTGCCCAAGTTTGAGTTCCAGTAAAACCCGAGTGTCCATAAGAACTGAGCGAGACTTTGTTGCAAGTTGGACCTCCATCCAGAGATCTTACAGGCTTATCAAATCCAGCTCCTCTCCTATTTTCAGGACAAAATTGACAACTCGTATATTCATCTACTACTTCTTCAGACAAATAACGTTCACCACCATAAATTCCTTTATTGAGCAACATCTGCATTAATGCAGCCAAATCATGGGCGTTGCAAAAAACACCGGCATGTCCTCCTACACCATCTGTCATAGCCGCCCCCATGTCGTGAACATAACCATGGACGGTCTGATGACGAAAGTAAGTATCTACTTCAGTAGGTGCAATTCGGGAAATATCAAAACGTTCCAGTGGATGATAGCCCATAGTTGTTAACCCCATCGGTTGATAGAAGTTTTCCATCACATATTTTTCAAGTGGAACACCAGATTGCTCTTCAACGATTTTTTTTACGAAGTAATATCCGAGGTCAGAATATTTATACTTTTTGTAAAGACGCAAAGAAGTATTTAAGATACGATTGTATATTTCATCTTCATAACTGTTCAATAAATACATATTTCCCGTGACTTGCAATTGCATCGAATCATTTGGTGCTATTGAATATAAGGTTGTATCTGGTTTACCCTCTAACAAAGTCTTTGTATAAAAAGGGATCCATGGAGATAAACGAGCTTGATGCGCCATCATATCGCGTAAGAGAATAGTCCTGTAGGCTGATCCGCCGGTTAGTTCAGGCAAATATTCTCCCAATCGTTTATCCAAAGAAAAAAGCGATTGATCTTGTAAATGCATTAAGCTTATGGTTGACGCTGCAATTTTAGTAATTGAAGCGATGTCATAAATTGTTTCATCATCTATTGGAAGAATTGAATCATAGGTTTGATAACCGAAAGAACGTTGATAAAACACCTTACCGTCTTTTGCAGCGACAATTTGACATCCAGGATAAGCCGCTTCCATGATTCCATTTTCAGCAAGTGAATCGATTTTTTTGAGTTGCTCCATTCTCACTCCAACATCCAAAGGAACTGTGTATTTCAATCGTGAAGCTTTTGGTGTTTCTGCTGCAAATCCTTCTTGATAATCTGCACTTAAAGTTATTGGTAACGTGCTCTGCGATTGAAAACCTCCAAAAATCAGCTGTGCAGCTCTTTCTTGTGAACGAGGTTGATTTTCGAACGCCAAAATTACACCATCGGCATTCTCAAAATCAAAACGTTCTTTAACTACGTAAGGATTTCCAAATAATGTTACAATTACATTCGCTTCCTCGGGTAATGCTTTAATCAATTGACGCCAGCCTCTTGGATAATTATAATCATTGCTAGGTAATATAGAACTTGTCAGTAAGTTCACGAAAATATTGTCGTAATTCGTCCAAATATCGCTGTAGCGAATTACAGCTTCATCTCCTGTAAAGGCTTCTAAAACATCCGTCTTTGCATAACTCCTAACCCGTTCAGCGAACCCTTCAGCTTTTACGCCGATATTTAGTGTTAGATTCTTGCTTTGAGCTCCTTTTACAGGAATAGCCGAATCATTTTTAATGACAGTTAAAGCTTTTTCATAAATTGACATTTCGGCAAACTCAAATAATTCTTGGTCTACTTCTGGGAAATCCTTTTCAACTTGTTGTGAATAATATTTTGCTCTTAAAATCTTAAGACATTTATCGTTTACCTCATCCATAGAGATTTCTCCAGCTTCTATTGCAGATTTTATAGCAGAAATTGCACCACCAATATTTTCGGGGTAAAGTAATATATCATTTCCAGCCAAATATGCTTTTTTTACGACCTCAACTTTACCATAGCGCTCACTAACAGCTTTCATGTTCAAAGCATCACTGATTACCAAGCCAGTAAATTTCAATTCTCCTCGCAAAACATCCTGAATGACCGTTCGCGACAAACTTGTTGGTGTACCAGTGCTATCCAAAGCTGGAACATTCAAATGCGCCATCATCACAGCAGAAGCTCCTGCCAAACGCCCCATTCTGTAAGGAACCCAATCAATTAGTTTTAATTCTCTTTTAGTTTTATTTATCGTAGGTAAATCTTTGTGTGAATCGACGTCTGTATCTCCGTGACCAGGAAAATGTTTCATACACGTCAGGACATTATAGCTTTCCATTCCCATAATCATAGCTCGTGAATGATTGGCAACAATCGAAGGAGACTCTCCAAAAGATCGAAAACCGATTACAGGATTATCCGGATTGCTGTTTACATCTACAACAGGAGAAAAGTTTATATGAATCCCCAAATCTCTTAACTCTTTTCCAATGGCTTGAGCGATAACTTCAGTGCTTTCTGCATCGTCAGCGGCGCCCATTGTTAGTTGAAAGGGATATTTCTTTTCTTTCCATAAACGCATCGAACTTCCCCACTCTGCATCCATTCCAACGAGTAATGGAATTTCTGATTGATTTTGAAATCTTGAAATCGCCGAAACAGTGTTTTCTCTGTCACCCTGAAACATTATGATTCCACCAATTTTATGATTGGTAATGAGCGAATCAATCTCTGACAAATGCTTTTCTCCTTTGTTTGGCGTAACAGCGACCATAAAGCTCTGCGCAATCTTTTCTTCCAGAGAAAGAGAATCTAATTTTTCAATTGCCCATTCAGGCGAAACGCGCAAAAAATGTGGCAAATCTCTATCTGTGGTTGAATTAATGTCATTAAAATCTACAGAACGCGTAGACCAACTCACCAAACCACTCAACAAAACTGCACTAAAAACAACTACTACACTAAACCTCATCTACCACTAATTACTATTTGCAACACTTTATTTGGGAGTCTTCACAGCAAAATTTCTGCCGAAGTGTCACCATTTTCCATTTGGAACAAATATTGAAAACAAAGATAATGAAAGAGACGATTTTAGCGTTGATAAAAAGCGTGTGTTTTAAAGAATGTATTGTGAATTGATTTTTAACAAGACTTTAAGGCGATAGGATTTTAAGATATTAAGAGAAAGTTTATTTGAAGTCTTTACAATTGACTAAAAAGTAAAAATCTCGCCCTCTTAAAATCTCAAAATCTTAATGTCTACATTCAAATTACGATCTATCTTATTATAGTAAATTTATTTTTTTGATGTACCTTTATGTTTTGCGGAAAAATTAAGAATTAAGAATTAAGAAGACTTATGCTTGAAAGAATAAAGTTCATGAAAGTGAACAGAAATAAACAGTTTGACTACACTCCTCGTTATTACGATGAGCGGAAAGAGCGTTTAGAAAAACTCAAAAGCAAATACGAAGCAGAAGATGCAAATTATGTTGAGGGAAGTGCTGAACATCGTGCACGAATGAAAGAGCGTATGGCGAGTTCTTGGAATTTGCAAACCGTTCATTCAACGAAATCTCGAGCAGCAAACATTCGTTTGATCATAATTCTTGCTGCATTACTTTTGGGGACATACCTTTTATTGAACTACATCGATTTATTTTCGTCTGAAGTAACAATTATCGAATAATAAAAAACGCCGTAAAAAAAGCATGAGTGAAGTTATAAAATTACTCCCTGATAATATTGCAAACCAAATTGCCGCAGGTGAAGTTATTCAACGCCCAGCCTCTGTGGTGAAGGAGTTAATTGAGAATGCGGTAGATGCTGACGCTACTAAAATTGAGCTTCACATCAAAGACGCAGGAAAAACTTCTATTCAAATCATAGACAACGGCAAAGGAATGTCCGACACGGATGCACGAATGTGTTTTGAGCGCCATGCAACAAGTAAACTTTCTTCCGCAGATGATCTTTTCAATTTAAAAACAAAAGGATTTCGCGGTGAGGCTTTGGCTTCTATTGCTGCAATTGCTCATGTAGACTTAGAAACAATAGAAACTGATGCTAGTGTTGGCACTAAAATCAGCATCGCGGGGAGTAAATTAGAAATTCAAGAACCTGCTGCGAGAAGAGCAGGAACGAGTATTTCAGTTAAGAATCTATTTTTCAATGTGCCCGCTCGAAGAAATTTTCTAAAATCTGATCAAGTTGAAACCAAACATATCGTTGAGGAATTTAATCGCATTGCTCTGACACACCCAGAAGTTGGTTTCAAATTTTCTCACAACGGAAATGTACTTCATGATTTAAACAGTTCGGGACTAAGAAAAAGAATTGTCGATCTTTTTGGAATGAATTTTAACGACAAGTTAGTTCCAATTGAAGAGGAAACAGATCTTGTAAAAATCACAGGATTCATCGGGAAACCAGAATTTGCTCGAAAAACGAGAGGAGAACAATACTTCTTTGTCAATAATAGATATTTCAAGGATAATTATTTGAATCACGCGGTTTTAAAAGCGTATGAAAACTTAATTCAACCCAAAACATACCCAGCGTATTTCATCTATTTTGAAGTACCTTCATCTTCAATTGATGTGAATATTCACCCGACAAAAACGGAGATTAAGTTTGAAGAAGATCGTAATATTTATAGTATTTTAAGAAGTACAATTAAGTTGGCTTTAGGAAAGTATAATATCGCTCCTAGTCTAGATTTTGAGCGCGAACCGCAGTTCGATTTAACACAAGAGAAACAGAACGAACCCATTCAAGCTCCACAAATAAAGGTGGATCCTTCATACAATCCTTTTGCGTCTTCAAATAGAACTAGTAGTCCTAGTTCTGGAAGCTCGGGTGGTGGATTTAAATCTTTAAAACCAAATAAAGAAGACTGGGAAAACTTTTATGAGGTAGCCGAAGATAAATCATCCACTTCAGAAGAGTTAGAATATCAAGAACATCAGGGTGAAGAAGAAAATAAAAGCTCAAAGAAGATACAGGTTCACGGTAAATATGTCATAGTTCAGGTAAAATCTGGTTTGATGTTGATTCACTTAAATCGCGCCAAAGAACGCATACTATACGATCAGCTCATGGAGCAGTTTATGCTTTCTCCAATTTCATCGCAGCAATTGATGTTTCCTTTTGAATATGAAATGCAGTCAACTCAGAAACTGGAATGGGAGAATAATTCAACATCTCTTAATCGTTTAGGATATGAATGGGAATGGCAAGATAAAACCATTGTTTTGAACGGAATTCCTTCTTTTTTGGAAGTAGAACAAGTTACTTCTAGCTTAGATAGCATAGTGGAAAAAATAACGCACGAAGAAATTGACAAAGGAGAGTTAGCTCATGAGTTGATTCAATCACTTGCGAGCGCTGCTTCAAAAAGCAATCCGCATCAATTATCTGAAGAAGAACTGAACCACGTGATCAATGAATTGTTCCAAAGAAGTGATCATCAATATACCGCTAACGGAAAGCGTATTTTAAACACAATTTCAATAGAAGAACTGAATAATTATTTTGTATGAACAACATTTTAGGAAATATGCCCCCAGTAGTTAAAAACCTACTGATTTTAAATGTGATAATGTTTATTGTGACTTCTCTTGGAGAGATGCAAGGCATTCCTATGACGAGTATGTTAGGCGGATATGTGTTTAACTCTCCTCTTTTTGAACCTTATCAAATGGTAAGTCACTTTTTTATGCATGGTGGGTTATTTCATATTTTCTTCAATATGTTTGCACTTGTCATCTTTGGCTCAGCGCTGGAACAAGTTTGGGGTCCTAAACGATTCTTCATTTTTTATGTTGCGACTGCACTTGGAGCATTTGTTTTACATCAGCTCGTTGGTTATTTTGAGGTTAAAGCAATTGAAGAACAACTTCGAGCCGCGGGTTACAATGATCTTTATGAGTTAAGAGAGAATATCTACCAACTCCGAATGGGTGAAATTAGTACATTCAATATTATCAGCGGAACAGATAGCCTCGTGCAATCCTATATTGCGGGTATTTCAGTTCCAGTAGTTGGAGCATCTGGAGCAGTCTACGGAGTCTTAGTTGGATTTGGATACCTATTCCCAAATACAAAACTAATGTTGCTCTTCCCTCCAATTCCAATCAAAGCGAAGTGGTTGGTGATTATTATGGTTGGAATCGCTTTCTTCAATTCGCTTGAAAGAAATCCAGGTGATAACATAGCTCACCTCGCCCACTTAGGTGGAGCAGTAGTTGGATTTATCATTGTATTCTTTTGGCAAAAAAATAAACGTAAATTTTATTAATATATGGCGCGTTCGTTTACAGATGAAATAAAATATCAGTGGAAATACGGTGGTATGCATATCAAGTTAATTGGTGTGAACTTAGCTGTATTTCTGTTTATTTCAATACTTGCTGTCTTTGGAAACTTAGCAGTGAAAGGCCCTGACAATCCTATGTTGCCTTTTATTCAAGAAGTATTTACGCTTCACGGCGACTTCAAAGGATTTATCACACATCCTTGGGGATTGTTTACCAGTATTTTTTCGCATTTCGAGTTGTTGCATTTCTTTTTCAACATGCTCTTCTTGTATTTCATCGCTCCTTTCTTTTTCCAATACTTCTCAAATGACAGAATGTTATACACTTATATATTAGGTGGATTGTTTGGAGGGATATTTCAAATCATAGCCTACAGCGTTTTTCCTGCACTTCAAGGAACACAAACTTTTGTAGTTGGAGCATCGGGTTCTGTTATGGCAATTTTCATGGCAGCTGCTTTCTTTCGACCGATGGCGGAAGTTATGCTTTTCGGTATGATTCGGGTGAAGATGATTATTATCGCTGGTGTTTTTATTCTGTTAGATATTTTGAGAATGGGTTCTATGGATAATGTAGCGCATTTTGCTCATCTGGGAGGAATAGCTTTTGGTATTTTATCAATACAGAAAATTCATTCTAAAAACAACATTATCAACTGGACTCAAACCACAGTAAAGAATATTAAAAAAAGCCTGAAAGGAGAACCTCGGTTGAAAGTGAAAAAGGGCGGAACTAAAAAGACCAAATACGATACAGCATCCGATGAAGATTACAATCGCTTCAAAAAAGAACGTCAAAAAGAAATTGATGCTATTCTGGATAAAATCTCGAAGTCTGGTTATGATAGCTTAACGAAAAAAGAGAAGCAAATTTTGTTTGATCAAAGCAAAAACAATGGGTAAGTTAAGTAATCATTTATTGAAGCCTTTAAAGTGGCTTTTTGTCATTTGTTTTTACCTTCTCATTTTGGGATTAATATTAAGCTATTTAAGTCCTTACATCTCCCCAAAAACGGCTTGGTGGATTCAGCTTTTTGGTCTCGCTTACCCAGTCATATTGCTTGTCACAGTTATTTTTGCTCTAGGACTCTTATTCAACAACCGCAAAAAAGCACTCATATTATGGATTGTGATTTTAATTGGAACACCCGTCCATTTGCGCTTTTTTGGAACGGGTATGAGTCAGGACAAGTCCAGTGAAAATGCCAATACAATTCGTGTGATGTCTTATAACGTAAGGCTTTTTGACATGTATAAATGGGTTCACAAAGAATTGCCTGATAGTAAAAACGCCTTTTTAAATTACTTCAAAGCACAAGCTCCAGATGTGTTGTGTTTACAAGAATACATTGAAGACAAACGACCTACACCACATATTTCAATAAGAGATATTAAAAAGTCCGGCAATTTTTCGCACATGATGCAAACGGTAACCGTTCAATCTAAAAACGTTAATTTTGGTTTAGCTATTTTTTCTAAATATCCAATTGTTAATCAAGGTGAGTTAAAAACTTCAGATTCCAATATGTCCTGTATTTATGTTGATATCGTTAAAAAGGAAGATACAATTCGGATCTACAACACTCACCTTCAAAGTATCCGTTTCCAGCAAGACGAATATTCTATTTTTGATGAGAATGCGCCAACAACAAAGACAAATTCAGAAAAAGTATATGGACTGTTCAGTAAATTAAAGAATGCATACCCCGAACGAATTGATGAAACGAAAGATATTTTAGAACACACTCAAACAACAGAATTTCCTATCATTATTGCTGGAGATTTTAATGAACCTCCTCTCTCTTATATTTACGGACAATTCAACAATTCCTTCAAAGATGCATTTCGAGAAACATCATTCGGAATTGGTAAAACCTACGCTGGTAAAATACCAGCAGGACGTATTGATTACATTTTCTATAATGATCAGCTTAACGCCTTAAATTTCCAGCGTCAAAGAGAGATTATTTCAGACCATTACGCCATTTGGTCGGAGTTGGAGATTGTCGAATAAACCTCAGGCATGACTAACGCCCATTAGCAGAGTCGAAGTGTGTGGTAAACACTTACCCCATAAAAGATTGCAAAATAATCGTTGCACTGACCTCATCAACTAATTCTTTTTGACGACGCTTTTTCTTAGATACTCCGCCATCAACAAGTGATTGCATTGCCATTTTCGAGGTAAAACGTTCGTCTAACATCACAATTTCAAGATCCATAAATCGTTTTTCCAATGCTTCTCTTAAATGTCTGACATTTGCAGAACTGTGCGTATCTTGTGTGTTAAGCTGTTTAGGTTCGCCAAGCACAATAGTTCCAATATTCTTCTCTGGAACGATGTCCGCTAAAAAATCCATGAGTTCTTTGGATTGAACTGTTGTTAGTCCAGACGCAATGATGTTGTTCTCATCAGAGATTGCTACTCCCGTTCTTTTTAATCCGAAGTCTAATGCTAATATTCGTTTCATCCTTTTTATTACTGTTTAACTAATTTTTGCGCACCGATCAACTCATCATTTTGCATAAAAATTAAATGATAATTTCCTTGAGGATATGAACGCGTATTTAAAATGTATTCTTGTTCTTCTGTTTGTATTTCCTCAATAATCTTTCCTCCTATATCTTGAACAATTATTGATTTTCTTCCTTTAAAGTCTTTAAAATCGATGCTTGCTTGATGTGATGCTGGATTAGGATAGACATTGATGATTTGCTTCTTCTTCAATTCATCTGAAAGGTTTGCTATATTTTTTCGAAAACCAAAGGCATATTCACCTTTGCGCAATCCAAGAACTTCAAACCTAGCGTAGCCATCTGTTGCACTTCCTAAAGTAGAATACTCTGTACTTTCAACTTCTTCCCAGCGATGAGATTGACTTTCACGGTGAAGCAAGACGACGCTATCTTCGTTAAAAGTAACTCCATCATGGTTATCAAAAAGACTTAGATCCAAATTCCCGCCGGTATTGTCTCGTCCGTCAAAATAGAAACGCCCTTTTATCTCAAGGTCTTCAGACCAAATTCCATCTACTTTCCAATAACGGTCTTCTGAAATAACAAATTGGTGACCTATGTATGCGCTCACTATTGGGTCTGGTGCAACTCTGTAATGTTCAACTCTAAAAAAACTGCTATCTGATTCGTTCTGAACATTGATAAAAAAGTAAGGATAATTCATCATGTGGGAACCCTCATCCGTTAGCAATAAATTTTCTCCAGTAACTGCATTTAATAATCCATGATCTCCATTTAAATAAACCATTTCAGGATTGAAAGGTACAGTAACATTTGCGGTAGAAAATTCATCACTCAAAACAATCTGACTCTTGAATTCAGTTTGATCAATCGCTACAAAAGTAACTTCCATCGGTACATCCTTAAAGTAGTCAGGAGCCTCAAAAAGTTTTTGCTCAATAAATAATTCAACATCAAAGTCGTTTCCATTTGGCGAAACAACAAAAGAGTCTATTTCAAATCCATTGAACCCAGGATTGAGTACATAGCCATCAAAAAAAGGTGTTAAATTCTGACCTGAAGAAGTTTCTAATGCGTCACGAAAATCCAGAGCATCAATATCTTGAAATGCAAAATTAGTTTGAATGTAGTTTAGTCCATCGAAGAAATCTGCATCTCCCATTTGTGTTCTTAAGTTGTGCATCATTGTAGCACCTTTGCTGTAAGAATGATCCCCGTATGTCGCACTATGCGGTACGCCAGACAACGGATAAAAAGCCCCATCGTTTAAGTGAGCCTTTTGAATTACATCGCGGTGTACACCTTTTAGTTCATCTATATAAGTTTCATAATCGTAAACATGTTCTAAAAACAGTGACTCTGAATAAGATGCTAGTCCTTCGTTAATCCACATATCGCCAGAAGTTCGACAAGTTACTAAGTTTCCCCACCAATGATGCGAAAGTTCGTGCGCCATTAAAGTTTCATATTGTAAATTTCCGTTGGCTGTGACTCTGGGATACATCACACAAGTGGAATGCTCCATAGCACCGCCATTAAAAGGTACAAGCGCAAAAGCTATTTTATTCCATACATAGGGACCATAATTGGTTTCAAATGCATCCATTGCACCAAATAAATTAGCGAAAGAGTTTTTGAAATTAGTAGTATCTTGTGGTTCCGCGATTAACATCACAGGAATCTGATTACTCGTTAAATTACTTAAATACTCCTGATTCACATGCGTGTATGGCGCAACACCAACACAAGCAAGATAAGTTGGGATATTATCTTCTAAAATCCAGCGACGAATATTCTCATTGCTAGTTCCTACAGATTCACTTTCAATATAACCATTACTATATCCAGTAATTCCATCAGGAGTGATCAACGTAATATCGTAAGTTGAGCGTTCGACGAAGTTGTCAAAACATGGATGCCAAGTTCGACCATAGTTATGCGGATCAGCTTGAAATCCTACTCCTAAGTTATAAGCGTAATCTCCTTGAAAGTAAAACCCACCAAATCCGGAAGGATCTGTTTGTGGTGTTCCAGAATAATACACCGTAACTGAATCAATATCATTTTGCATTAAAGTTGTCCCCAAATTTGCTCTGAGCAATGTGTCGTTGTACGAATAAGTAATTACGTTATTTCCTTGCTTTAAAGAATCAATAGTAAACTGCAACAAATCCAGAGAAATACCATCTATGTTATCCATTTTACTTTGAAACTTCACACGACATTCACTAGAAATTATCTGACTTGACATTTGAGTGAAGTCAAGATTCATTTTATAATCAAGAACGTCAATGGTGTCGCTTCGCTTATTATTCTCAAGGTTTTTGAGGTTTTCTTGAGAGGAAGCAGCTGTGATAATAGAAAAAACTGCTATAAAAAGTACAATAATTCGTTTCATAAATTTGATTATATGTTACGAAGATAAGGGTTATGTTTTGTTTTGAAAAAAAATTGTTTAGTAGGTAATTATATTGCGTTTTCTGCCAAAAAAAATATAACCACTTCCCTTAGATATTTTTAGATTTTGAATGAGGTTTTAACTTACCTCCTTCTGCATCCGAAATTCCTTTATTGATTGACTTTCTTTCTGCTTCCGATAAATTCCTCCAACATATTCACCTTCGATAAACTGCCAACCTAGAAAAATGGAAATTAGTCTGGAAAGAGTTTTTATTCTTTCGGAGTGCCCCTCATTTTATTTCTTATTCGATCAAACACACTTTGTTTGGTTCCAGAACTCTCATAACCAACCAGAAAACCTACAGGTTCGAGTCCTTTTGTGTTATCAAAAATAATTTTCATTACACCAAATAATGGAACAAACAAAATTAGTCCAGCAACTCCCCATATAGCAGAACCAAGAACGATTGCAATAACTACAAACAAAGGACTTTGCTTTATTTCCGAGCCAATTATCACGGGTTCCAGCACGTAACTTTCAATAAGCTGAATGATTAAAACGATAATTGTAAACGAAATGATTTCCGCAGAATTAGTGCTCATAATCATCATAAAAATGATAGGGAAAAGACCACTAAGGAAAGGTCCAATGTAAGGAATTATGGTAACTAAAACACCAAAGATTATAAGAAGTGCAGAATATTCCAGATCATAGGCATAAAAAGTAATTGTGTACATAATAGAAAGTACGAACATAACCTGAACTCTACCCCACAAATATCTATTTGCTACCATCTTGATTTTATCCATTATCTCTTCAGTTTGCTGCTTATTCTTATCTGGAATATATTTCATTAAAAATTCAGAAAACTTGTCGCGATTAACAAGCAGAAAAAAGACATATATTAACATCAGCAAAAAGCTAAAAAGGATACCACTAAAATCACTGATTATCCCAGAAAGATACGATTGTGTTTCTTGAATCATTCCAGCGAGTCGGTTTTCAAACATTTGCTCTTGCTCTTTAAGAGTAAAACCTGTAGAATCGACAATTTGTTGCTGAACGGTTTCAACAAAGGCAAAGATATCTTCTCTTTTTTCAAGAAGATCGTCCAAAAACATAGTCAGCTGTCTAAAAAGTATAAAAAACAGTCCTCCGACTACCAGAAACAAAATCAGTGTACTAAGGAAGGAGGCGGAAAATCTACCTAGATTCAACCTATTCTCTAGAAGATTGCAAATTGGAAGTATTAACGTAGTTAAGAAAATTCCAAAAGTCAGAGGAATTAAGAAAGATGCACCGAAGTACATTCCTACAATAACTAAAAAGCAAAATATTAAGATGCTATTG
>Ga0114916_1000877_pt1 | contig 18395 bp, 17 predicted proteins | sample MalvirAntarct_66_FD_83501 | JGI IMG/M metagenome (GOLD analysis project Ga0114916, IMG submission 83501) | Marine viral communities from the Global Malaspina Expedition - Malaspina viral metaG Antarct_66 | ecosystem: Environmental > Aquatic > Marine > Oceanic | place: West Anvers Island... | reverse complement strand
GTCTATGTGCCTGGTGCCGGCTGGATCACGTTCGATCCTACCAACCGCAGCGTCGGCGTCTTCAACGGCACCGGACCTTCAGGACGTGACCGCGACCTCCACCGTCAGGTCGCGGAACGCGTCCGTCATGCCGACGAAGCTGCCGGAGACCGGCGTCGTCTGGTCGATATGGCGGGCCACCGCGACCGGGATCAGGTTGAAGCCGCCGACGCTGCGGTTGGTAGGATCGAACGTGATCCAGCCGGCACCAGGCACATAGACCTCGGCCCAGGCATGGGTCGAGCCGGCGCCGTCGGTTCCCGCGAGCGTCCTGTCTGGATTGTGCAGGTAGCCGGACACGATGCGCGCGCCGAAACCCAGGCTGCGCGCCGCCTCGGCGAACAGCACCGCGAAATCGCGGCACGATCCCCAGCCGCGGGCGAGCGTCTCGACCGGCGCCTGGGTGCCCTCGTCGTCGCGGGTTTGATAGGCGACCCACACCGCGACCCCGTTGCTCAGGTCTTTCAGCAGCGACAGCGTGTCGGTCGGGTCGCTCCGTACGAAGCTCCGCGCCCAGTCGCCGAGCCGGCCGGCCGGGTCCGGATATTGCTGCACCGTCATGGCGCCCAGGTCGGTCCAGTCGTCGTCGGCATAGCGGAACGGATAGGAGATGGCTGAGGCTGCGATGGGGAACACCGGCCACGCCGCGGCGTGAAGTTCGAGCACAGCGAAGCTGTCGATGACCAGCCGGTCGGTCATGACAGGGAAGGTCGCGGTCGCGACGGCGTTGCCGGCGACGTCGTGCGCCCAGGTCACCGTCGCGCCGGGCGTCACGGTGATCTCGCTCGACAGCATGCGCAGATCGCGGCTCTCGCGCGGCCGCAGCATCAGGCGGTGCGGCCCGAGGCTGACCGGCACGTGATAGCGATAGGTCGTGCGGTGGCGGATGGTGAGGGTGATCAGCGGAAGCTCCAAAACGGGACGCCGAGACGGGAAACGCGTCTGCGCCGGTTCCGTCGTGCGCCTTCGGGCCGGAGCTGTTCCCGCAAGGATACTCTCTCCACCGTGACGATGCCCGCCTCATTGTTCCCGCCCGAAGATTCCCGGAAGCGAGACGCGAAAGCGCGCTATGGTGATCGCCTGTCGGAGACGCGCCCGAGACGCCCAGCGGTGCCCGTCGACGCCACGTCGGTTGCGGAACGGCCTACGGGTGCGATGCCCGCGGGTCTGCAGACGGGATGCCCCGGCTGCAGGTGTCTTTCTGCCGACCCGATGACGGGCCGGATACGCGGGAGAGCGGGATGGCCAAGGGACAGAAACGCAGCAATCGCGAGATCAAGAAGCCGAAGGCGACGAAGGCGGTGGCCGCGGCGCCGTCCACGACGCTGCTGAGCAAGGTGCCCGCAGCACCGGGCGCCAAGAAGAAGGGCTGAGTCACGCCCCTTCCGGCCCGGCGCGCGGCGCGTCCGGGTCCGTCGGATGTCGTGGTTGCGGGGCGCGCCGAACGGTGGCTAAGCTTTCCGGTGGAACGGTCCGCGACGCCCGGCCTCGCGTCGCACCGCGCTGAACCGACGCCCGCGCAGACGGGCGCGCATCCGGGAGGTTAGCCCATGGCTGAAGCCGCGCTCAGCTATGTCAACGGCCTGTGCGACACCCCGCTGCTGGGGGAGACGATCGGCCGGAATTTCGACCGGACCGTCGCCGTCCACGGCGACCGGCCGGGCCTGATCGTCCGCCAGCAGGGCGTGCGCTGGACCTATGCCGAACTCGGCGCCAGGGTCGACGCCCTCGCCGCCGGACTGCTGGCACTGGGGCTGGAGCCCGGCGACCGCATCGGCATCTGGTCGCCCAACAATTCCGAATGGGTCGTCACCCAGTTCGCCACGGCCAAGGCCGGCCTGGTCCTGGTCAACATCAACCCGGCCTATCGCCTGACCGAGGTCGAGTATGCGCTCAACAAGGTCGGCTGCCAGGCGCTGATCACGGCCACGCGCTTCAAGACGTCGGACTATGTCGGCATGGTCAACGCGCTGGCGCCGGAACTGGCGTCGTGCCAGCCGGGGCAGCTGAGGGCGGCGCGGCTGCCGACGCTGGAGATCGTGATCGAGATCGCCGACGCGCCGTCGCCCGGCATGATCGGCTTCGGCGACATCTACGGCTTCGGTACGGCCCGGGAGCGCGAGCGGCTCGCCGCGCTGGCGGAGACGCTGCAGTTCGACGATCCGATCAACATTCAGTTCACGTCCGGAACGACGGGATCACCGAAGGGTGCGACGCTGACGCACCACAACATCCTCAACAACGGCTATTTCGTCGGCGAGGGCATGCGCCTCGGACCGGACGACCGGCTCTGCATCCCGGTGCCGCTCTACCACTGCTTCGGCATGGTGCTGGGCAATCTCGCCTGCACGACGCACGGGTCGGCGATGGTCTATCCGGGGGAGGGGTTCGACCCGCTGGCGACCCTGAAGACGGTGGCCGAGGAGCGCTGCACCGGCCTGCACGGGGTGCCGACGATGTTCATCGCCCAGATGGAGCATCCCGCGTTCAAGTCCTTCGACCTGTCCTCGCTGCGCACCGGCATCATGGCCGGCGCGCCGTGTCCGATCGAGGTGATGCGCCGTGCCGTTTCCGCCATGCATCTGGAGGAGATCACCATCTGCTACGGCATGACGGAGACCAGCCCGGTCAGCTTCCAGACCGGCATCGAGGATCCGCTGGAGCGGCGCGTCTCCAGCGTCGGGCGCGTCCATCCGCACCTGGAGGTGAAGATCGTCGACGCCGACGGGCGCGTCGTGCCGCGCGGCGTGGCCGGCGAGCTCTGCACCCGCGGCTATGCGGTGATGCTGGGCTACTGGGGCGACGAGGAGCGCACCGCCCAGGCGATCGACGCGGCGCGCTGGATGCACACCGGCGATCTCGCCGTCATCGACGACGCCGGCTTCTGCAACATCGTCGGCCGCATCAAGGACATGGTCATCCGCGGCGGTGAGAACATCTATCCGCGCGAGGTGGAGGAATTCCTCTACCGGCACCCGAAGATCGAGGACGTGCAGGTCTTCGGTGTGCCCGACCACCGCTTTGGCGAGGAGCTGTGCGCCTGGATCAAGGTGCGCGGCGGGGAGAGCCTCACCGCCGACGAGGTCCGCGACTTCTGCCGCGACCAGATCGCCCACTACAAGGTGCCGCGCAACATCCGCTTCGTGGACGAATTCCCGATGACGGTGACCGGCAAGGTGCAGAAGTTCGTGATGCGCGAGGAGACGATCCGCGAACTCGGGCTGGACGCGAAGCAGACGGCCTGAGCCTGCCCGGCAGCCGGGCGCGCGCCTGCTACAGGTCGACCGGTTCGTAGGCGCCGCGCTGCGGGATCGTCGCGGCGAAGCGCCAGACCGGTTTCGTGTCGGTGCCGCGGGCGGGAATGCCGATCAGCGAACTCGACACCGTGCCGAAGCCCCAGCCCGTGTCGATGTGCATCGCGGCGTTCGGATCGTCCGCACCCGCCGCGCGGTCGCGGCCGTCGAGCAGCGCCGCCCAGGCCTCCCAGTCGTCGGCCGCCGGGTCGGGCGGCGGTGCCGCGCGGAAGCGCGGCAGATAGAGCCGGGTGCGGTCGGACGCCTCGGTGTCGTTCAGGTCCCAGGCGGTGATCATCGAGACGCCCGGCGGCACCGGCGTTACCCGTACCGCGCCGGGGCTGCGGTCGCCGGGATTGCGGATCCAGAAGGCGTCGCGGTCGTCGCCGACGATCATGTTGAACGCCCGGTAGGCGTTGCCGTCGAGCATGGCGAGCGCCTCGGCCGCCGCCGCCGCGTCGGCATGGTCGAGGGCGTCCAGGACGAGTTCACCGCGGCTGCGCTTGTCGGGGGCGGGGCCGAGCGAGTGCCGCCGGTTCAGAATCGCCGCGACGACGCCGTGTTCGTTGAGGCCGAGCCAGCTGCCGCCCGCCAGTTCGTCCAGGCCGGCCACGACCTCGGGCCGGTCGGGCCAGTGGCGCGCCGGCGCCCGCCAGGGCCGCTCCACGAGTTCGTCCCGGTTCGCCGCGACGATCAGCGGCCAGGCCGCATCGGGCCGGCGGAGCAGGACGACGGTACACATGCGGCGAAGCGCTTCCCAAGTTTCGGTACACCTGTCGGACCGGCGCCGTTATAACCTGCGCCCTGGATCCATGCCATGCGGTGCCGGGCGCGACGGCCGGGCCGGGCCGGCGGGGACGACGACGGAAGACCGGAGAATCAGATGTCCACCTTCGACGATCGCGAGCGCCAATTCGAGGCCAAGTACAGCCACGATCAGGACCTGCAGTTCAAGGTCCAGGTGCGCCGAAACCGCCTCCTCGGCCATTGGGCCGCCGAGCGGATGCAGATGACGGGCGACGCCAGCGACGCCTATGCCAAGGAGGTCGTCTCGTCCGACTTCGACAAGCCCGGCGACGACGACGTGCTGCAGAAGGTCCTGGCCGATCTCAACGCGAAGGGCGTGAGCGTCGACGCGCGCGACCTGCGGATGAAGATGGACGAGCTTCTGGCCGTCGCGAAGAAGCAGATCATGGAGGCCTGAGCCGGCCTCGGCTCCGGCGCGGGCGACGCTCCAGGGCTCGCCCGCTCCCTGGTCACCAGTCGCGGACGGGGCCGACGTCCACGTGGACGAAATCGGACTTCGGATAATAGCCGACGCCGCCGCCGCGCAGGCTCATCGCCGCCTTGCGGATCTTGGGAAGGTCGCGGCCGGGAACGTTCAGGTCCATCGCCATGGCGCGCATGTGATAGCTGTTGCGCGCGACGCCGCTGCTGTTGCGGCGGAGTGCGGCGTTCGTCGCCGGACAACGATAGCCGGAGATGATCTCGAACGGCTCGTTCGTGTCGAGCTTGGCGTTGAGGCGGTGGAGAAGGTCGATCAGGTCCTTGTCGATCGGCTTGACCTGTCCGCTGCGATGGTCGCGCATGATCTTGTCGATCTCGCGCATCGCGCCGCGGACATACTTGCCGTTCTCCCAGTAGGTGACCTTCAGCTTCTCGGACGTGTGCAGGTTGTACAGATTGACCGACCGCACCCCCTTGGCGGGGACCGCCGGCCGCCCCGTGGCCGGACGGGTGGCGCCTGCAAGTGCGGCGACCGGACTCAGCGCCACCGCGGCGGCTGCACCGATTTGGAAAAGAGAGCGGCGGCTTAGGAGTCGGGTCGACGTCATTGTCTATTCTGCTCCGTCCTTGGCGAGTCGCGGGGGCGACGAGGGAACCTTTTCGGAAGTGAGTAGTTGATGATCTGCGGTAGCATGCGCGCAGTCGTCGTCTCAACCGGGAAATTTCCGGTGGTGTGAGCCATATCGCTTGACACGGCAGTCCGTCGCGGCTCGGGCTTAACCCTCGCGGCGCGAGGTTGAAGGCCGGTTAACGCCGGAGCCCCCGAGCCCGTAAGCGATTCGTTAACCATCTCGGGTCATTTTGCCCACGTCGGCGCGCGGCGCCAGTGTGGGACGGTGTGATGGTATCGCTGCAGGCGGAGACGGACGTTTCCTCACCGGAGACGGATCCACGGAAGACGCAGCTACGGGAGAGAGGGCTGGGCCCCTTCCGCAGCCGCCTCTCCCCGCTCGGCATCCGGGCGCGCGCCGGTCTCGTCCTGCTGGCGACTTTCCTCGCCGTGGCACTGCCGTCGCTCTGGCTGCTGATGGCGGTCATCGACCGCCTGACCGACCACTACGGCATGCGCTACGCCCGCGACAATGCGGAGCTCCAGAGAGAACGCCTGCTGTCGCCGACGTTGCGGGACCTGACGCTCGCGCGGAAGCTCGCCGACTCGCCCGTCATCAGGACATGGGCGCGGACCGAGGCCGATCCCGCGCTGCATGCGCTCGCGATCGCCGAACTGGAGAGCTACAAGAGCTTCTTCCAGGCGAACGCCTACTTCGTCGCGCTGGCCGCGAGTCGACACTACTATTTCAGCGACGCGAAGAGCGATGCGGCCGCCGTTTCGCAGCCACGCGAGGCGCTCGACATGGCGGCGCCGCGCAACGCCTGGTTCCCGACCGCGCTGGCCTCCGACGCGCCCTACATGCTGAACGTCGACCACAACGGCCTGCTCGGCGTCACCAAGGTCTGGATCAACGTGCCGATCCGCGATGACGGCGAGACGCTCGGCATCGCCGGCACCGGCGTCGACCTCGGCACGTTCGTCGCGGCCTTCCTGGCCGATCTCGGCCCGGGCATCTCCGGCATCATCGTCGACCGCGGCGGCGCCATCCAGGTGCACGAGAACCGCGACCTGATCGACCTCAACACCCAGTCGAAGGCCGCGGCCGACCGCAGCACGATCTATCGCCTGCTGGACACCGACACGGACCGCGACACCCTCCGCGCCGGCCTCGCACGCCTGGAGAGTGGAAAATCGGCCGTCGAGAGCTTTCCGCTGTCGATCGACGGGCGGCCGCACCTCGTCGCTGCCAGTTTCCTGCCCGAGTTGGGGTGGTTCAACCTGACCCTGGTCGACCCGTCGAAGGCCTATGGCGTGGGCGAGTATCTGCCGGTCGCGGCCGTGCTCGGCGCGGCGCTGCTGGCGATCATGGTCATCGTCACCGTGATGCTGAACCGCACCGTGCTGAGCCCGATCCTCGAACTCACGCGTTCCGCAAAGCTGATCGCCGCGGGGCGCTACGACGTGACCGTGACGCGCGACCGCGGCGACGAGATCGGCGACCTGACGCGCGCCTTCCGGCGCATGGCCGGCACGGTTCGCGATCACACGGCTCTTCTGGAGCGGCGGGTGCGCGAGCGCACCGAGGAGCTGACCCTCGCGAACGCGCAGCTCGAGGATTCGAACCGGCAGATTCTCGACGGCATCCGCTGTGCCCAGGTCATCCAGTCGGCCATCCTGCCGCGCCCCGACCTGCTGCACGCGTCGACCGCCGGCCACTTCGTCGTCTGGAAGCCGCGCGATCTCGTCGGCGGCGACTTCTACTTCTGTCATCAGGGCCGCGACGGCATCCTGCTCGGCGTCGTCGACTGCACCGGCCACGGCGTGCCCGGCGCCTTCATGACGATGATGGCCCATGCCGTGATCAGTCAGGTCGTGAAATCCGGCGTCGACGACGATCCGGCGCTGCTCCTGGCGCGAGCGGACGAGACCATCCGCGAGGCGCTCGGCCAGCGCGGTGCGGCGGCCGACGCCGGCATGGAGATGGCCGTCTGCCGCATCGTGCCGTCCGAAGGCCGCCTGGTGTTCGCCGGCGCCCGCATCTCGCTCTGGCACGCGGCCGACGGCGAGATCGCGGAGATCAAGGGCGAGCGCGGCGTCATCGGCTATCGCACCCCGCGGCGGGACGCCGGGTTCGTCAATCACGAGATCGCCTACGACGACCGCTCCGTCTTCTACCTGACGACCGACGGCATTCTCGATCAGGCGGGCGGCGAAAAGGGCTTCGGCTTCGGCCGCGAGCGTTTCGTGGCGATGCTGCGCGACCATGCCTCGCTGCCGCTCGACCGCCAGGGCGGCGCGTTCGAGGCGCTGATCGCCGCTTACCAGCAGGGCCGGCCGCAGCGCGACGACATCACCTTCCTCGGCTTCCGCCCGGCAGAGGCCGCGGGGGGAGCATCCACGCCGACATCGTAACAGTCATGTGTCTGGAGCCGTCCGCCATGCAGGCGTCGCATCTGTTCGACATACGAGAAACGTTCAACCGGCAGCAGATCCTGATCTGCTTCAACGGTCCGTTCAGCCGCAGCATCATCGAGGAGCTGGGCAACGCCGTCCGCAGCTACATGGAGAGCCAGAGCATCGCCAAGACGGCGATCCTCGACGTCTTCTCGGTCTTCGTCGAGCAGACGCAGAACGTGCGTAACTATCTGGCGGACAAGGCCGCGGAAGGTAATGGCGCCAGCGAGTTGGACTCCGGCACCGTCGTTATCGCGCGTCAGGACGACCACTACGTCGTAACCTGTGGAAATGTGGTCGAAGCGGCCGACGCGGCCGGGCTCGCGGCACGGCTCGACGTACTGTCCGGGCTGGACAAAGCGGGGCTGCGCGCGATCTACAAGGAGCAGATGCGCAAGCCCAGGTCGGAGACGGGCGGCAGTGCCGGTCTCGGCCTGATCGACATGGCACGAAAGGCGTCGGCGCCCCTGGAGTACAGCGTGCACGCCATCGACGACCGGTTCGCGTTTTTCAGTCTGCGCGTCGCGGTATGAGTGTGGGAACAGACCAGATGCAGGACCTCGAGGTCGCCGCCACGGGCACGACGCCGGCAATCCGTTTCTCCGCGGAAGCCGGCGTGCTGGAGATCCGCGGCGAATCCTATCCCGAGAACGCCTTCGCCTTCTTCGACCCGCCGATCGGGTGGCTGCGCCGCTTCCTGAGCGAGACCGACCACGCCGTCCGGTTCGACGTCGAGGTGGCGTACATGAACACCAGCTCGATTCGGGCGATGGTCGACATGCTGGATCTCCTGGAGCAGGCCCATCTCTTTGGGCGCAAGGTCGTCGTCCGCTGGCTCCACGACGTGGAGAACGAGCGGGCGCTCGACATGGGCGAAGAGTTCAAGGAAGACCTGACCCTGCCGTTCGAGATCGTTGCCCTGTCGTCACAGGATTAGGCTCCGATGCGACGCGAAGAGAACGAGTTCATCGCCCAGATCCGGTCGATTCTGGTCGATCCCGACAATGCGGGCGACCCGCTGCTGGTCCCGCTGAGCGAACTGCTCGACCGCCATCTGCGCCAGCGCCGCCTGCTGGAACGCATCATGCGCATCAGCGACCGCGCCCAGGCGCAGCTGCGCGACGTCAACCTGACGCTGCAGGCGGCGTCGCTGACCGATCCGCTGACCGGCCTCGCGAACCGCCGCCATCTCGTCGAGCGCTTCAGGCGCGAAGCGATGCGCGCCCAGCGCACGGGCGGCCCGATGGTCGTGCTGCTGGCGGATGTCGACCGGTTCAAGGCGGTCAACGACACCTGGGGCCATGAGACCGGCGATGCGGTGCTCGCCGCCATCGCCGACGTGTTGCAGGCGAACCTGCGCGAGTACGACCTCTGCGGCCGCTGGGGCGGCGAGGAGTTCCTCATCCTTCTGCCCGAGACGACGCTCGAAGGCGGGCTCGCCGTCGCCGAGAAGCTGCGGGCCGCCGTCGCGACCTGCGAGCCGGGCGGCATCATGCGCCCGGAGATCGAGGTCTCCCTGAGCGTCGGCGTCACGCTCTACGATGCGGACGAGCCGATCGAGACGTCGATCAGCCGCGCCGACGGCGCGCTCTATGAGGCGAAGACGGCGGGACGCAATCGCTGCGTCGCCGCGCGGGCGGCCTGACCCCGATGGCGGCCTCACCCGGACCGCGGCCCGACCCCGGCGGCATGCTGCGGGTTGACAGGGCGGATGTCGCCGGCCCGTAATTCCCGCGACCAAGCCGATCGGAATCGTCGAGCGGCCCGTCTCCGCCGCCGGACAGTGCCGCATGACGCAGCCGCAGCCGCAGGAAGTGATCGTCATCGGCGCCGGGATCGTCGGCGTCTGCTGCGCCCTCCATCTGCGCCGCGAAGGCTTCGGCGTCACGCTGATCGACCGCGGCGAACCCGGTTCGGGCGCCTCGCTGGGTAACGCCGGCAACCTCGGCATCGCCTCCTGCGTGCCGCACGCCCTGCCGGGCGTGCTGGCCAAGGTGCCGAAGATGCTGTTCGACGACGGCTCGCCGCTGCGCGTGCGCTGGAGCCATTTGCCGAAGTCGGCCGGCTGGTTCGCGCGTTTCGTCGCCTCGGCGGCACCGGCGCGCGTCGCGGCGATCGCCGATGCGCGCAACAGCCTGCTTTCGCGCCTCTACGAAGGGTACGAGCCGCTGATCGCGATGGCCGGCGCGCACGACATGATCAAGGCCTCCGGCCTGCTCTTCACCTATGAGAGCGAGGCGGCGTTCGCCGGTGCCACCTACGGCCTCGACCTGCGCCGCGACCGCGGCGTCGCCGTGGAGACGCTGACCGGGGACGAGGCGCGCGAACTGGAGCCGGCGCTGTCGCCGGCGGTGACGCATGCCGCGCACTTCCCCGGCGTGTCGATGACGGTAAACCCGCAGCGCCTGACCCAGGTGCTGGCCGAGTGCTTCGTGCGCAACAACGGCATGCTGCTGCGCGAGACGGTGCAGGGCTTCGACGTCGGCCCCGACGGCGTGCGTGGCGTGCAGACCGACGGCGGCCTGCGCACCGCCGACCGCTACGTCATCGCCGCCGGCGTCTGGTCGCGGGCGCTGGCGAAACAGGTGGGATCCGACCTGCCGCTGGAGGCGGAGCGCGGCTATCACGCGATGATCCCCGCGGCCGCCGACCTGATGCGCATGCCGGCGATCTCCGGCGACCGCTCGGTCGCGCTGACGCCGATGGAGCACGGCCTGCGCGTCAGCGGCATGGCCGAGTTCGCCGCCCCGGACGCGCCCGCCGACTGGCGGCTGATCGACCGGCTGACCAAGCATGCCCGCGCGCTGCTGCCCGGCCTGCAGGGCGAGGTGGGGTCGCGCTGGGTCGGCTCGCGCCCCTCCTTCCCCGATTCCAAGCCGGTGATCGGCCCGAGCCCGCGCCGGCCGGAGGTCTGCTACGCCTTCGGTCACGACCATATCGGCCTGGCGCTGGCCGGCATCACCGGGCGCATCGTCGCCGACCTCGTCTGCGGCCGCGATCCGGGCATCGACCTCACGCCGTTCCGCCCAGACCGCTTCTGAGCGGACCGGTCTGACCGGCGGCGGCGGCGGGGTGCGCCCATTCCGCCGTCCCGGAACCCGTGATAAGCCATCCGGCGAGCAGGGCCGTCATCGGCCAGATACCAACGCACGCCGGAGGAACGCATGTCCGACAAGGAGCTGGTCCGCTTCGAGAAGCGCGGAGCCATCGGGATCATCACCGTGGACAACCCGCCGGTGAACGCGCTCAGCCCCGGAGTTCCCGAGGGCATCCTGGCCGCGGTCGAGGCCGGCAACGCCGACCCGGCGATCAAGGCGATGATCCTCACCGGTGCCGGCCGCAGCTTCATCGCCGGCGCCGACATCCGCGAGTTCGGCAAGGGCAAGCCGCGCCCGGCGCGCAAGACCCAGGACGTGCTGGAGGAGAGCGAGAAGCCGATCGTCGCCGCGATCCACGGCTTCGCGCTCGGCGGCGGCCTCGAATATGCGCTCGGCTGCCACTATCGCGTGGCGCTGAAGGGCACGAAGGTCGGACTGCCCGAGATCGCCCTCGGCCTGCTGCCCGGCGGCGGCGGCACCCAGCGCCTGCCGCGCCTGATCGGCCCGAAGAAGGCGCTCGACCTGATCACCTCCGGCCGCCACGTGCCGGCCGAGGAAGCCAAGCAGCTCGGCATCCTCGACGAGGTGTTCGACGCCGACCTCGTCGGCTCGGCGGTCAGGTTCGCCGAGAGCATCGCCGACAAGCGCCCCTTCCGCCGCATCTGCGAGATGTCCGACAAGCTCGAGGCCGACATGAAGGCCGAGCCCGGCATGTTCGATGCCAAGCGCAAGGAGATCGCGCGCCGCGCCCGCAACCAGAAGGCGCCCTACAACAACATCGCCGCCGTCGAGGCCTCGACCACGCTGCCCTTCGCCGAGGGCCTGAAGCGCGAGCGCGGGCTGTTCGAGGAACTGGAGAAGTCGGAAGAGTCGCGCGCCCTGCGCTATGCCTTCTTCGCCGAGCGCGAGGCGATGCGCGTGCCCGACATCGGCAAGGACGTGCCGGTCAAGAAGGTCGAGACCATGGCCGTGGTCGGTGCCGGCACCATGGGCGGCGGCATCGCCATGAGCTGCGCCGACTTCGGCATGCCGGTGCGCCTGCTGGAGGCGAGCCAGGAGGCGCTCGACCGTGGCATGGCCCGCATCCGCAAGAACTACGAGGTCAGCGTCCAGCGCGGCAGCCTCGCCGCCGACGAGATGGAGCGCCGCTTCGCGCGCATCACCCCGGTGATCAGCTATGACGACATCGCCGACTGCGACGCGGTCATCGAGGCGGTGTTCGAGCAGATGGACGTGAAGAAGGAGGTCTTCGCCAAGCTCGACGCCACGATGAAGGACGGCGCCCTGCTGCTGAGCAACACGTCCGCCCTCGACGTCGACGAGATCGCCAGCGCGACCAAGCGGCCCGAGGCGGTCGCCGGCGCGCACTTCTTCAGCCCGGCCAACGTCATGAAGATGCTGGAGGTCGTGCGCGGCGAGAAGAGCTCGAAGGAGACCGTCGCCTCGACGATGGCGCTGGGCAAGGCGATCGGCAAGGTGCCGGTGGCCTGCGGCAACTGCGACGGCTTCGTCGCCAACCGCAGCCGCGCGCCGTTCAACTCCGAGATGGTCATCCTGCTGGAGGAGGGCTGCCTGCCGGAGCAGGTCGACAAGGTGATGATCGACTTCGGCTACCCGATGGGCCCGTTCGCCGTCGGCGACCTCGCCGGCCTCGACATCGGCTATGCCGGCCGCAAGCGCCGCGCCGACGCCAACCCGAACTACCGCAAGCTGCCGATCGCCGACAAGCTGTTCGAGATGGGCCGCTACGGCCAGAAGACGAGTGCCGGCTGGTACCGCTACGAGAAGGGCGACCGCACGCCGCATCCCGACCCGGAAGTGGCGAAGATCATCAAGGAGACGGCGGCGGAGATGGGGGTCGAGCAGAAGACCTTCACCGACCAGGAGATCCTGCGCCGCCTGCTGCTGTCGTCGGTGAACGAGGCCTGCCGCATCATCGAGGAGGGCATCGCCTACCGCGCCTCGGACATCGACATCATGTGGCTCTACGGCTTCGGCTTCCCGCGCTATCGCGGCGGCCTGATGTTCTGGGCCGACCAGATCGGCTCGCGCGACGTCTACAACCAGATCGCCGCCTGGCACCAGCAGTATGGCGACCGCTGGAAGCCGTCCGCCCTCCTGCGCCAGCTGGCCGAGAGCGGCACCCCCTTCCGCGAGGCGAAGCCGCCGGCACGGTAGGTGACGTCGTAGGGGCGGGGCTTGCCCCGCCCTGATGCGGCAACGTCGAGCGCCGGGGATAGCCACACAGGGCGGGGCGAGCCCCGCCCCTACGGAAGAGACGCTGGAGGACGAAGAACATGAAGCTGCTGACATTCTCGGTCGACGGGACGGTTTCCTGGGGTGCGGTGAAGGGCGACGGCGTCGTTGACCTGGGCAAGCGCTTCGGCGAGCGTGCGCCGACGCTGCGCGCCGCCCTGGCCGGCAACCATCTGCACGAGGCCGAAGGCATGGTGGAGGCGAACGACGCCGACCACGCCCTCGGCGACATCGTCTACCTGCCGGTCGTGCCCAACCCCGACAAGATCCTTTGCGTCGGCCTGAACTACGAGCCGCACCGGCTCGAAGGCGGCCATGCCAAGACCGAGCATCCGACCATCTTCGCCCGCTTCGCCAGCTCGCAGACGGCGCACGAGCAGCCCCTGCTCAGCCCGCGCGAGTCCGACAAGCTCGACTATGAGGGCGAGATCGCCATCGTCATCGGCAAGGGCGGCCGCCGCATCGCGCAGGACAAGGCCCTCGACCACATCGCCGGCTACGCCTGCTACAATGAAGGCAGCGTGCGCGACTGGCAGCGCCACAGCACGCAGTTCATTCCCGGCAAGAATTTCGAGAAGACCGGCTCCTTCGGCCCCTGGATGGTGACGTCGGACGACATTCCGGACGTGAACGACCTGACCCTGGTCACCCGCCTGAACGGCGAGGAGATGCAGCGAGCCAATTCGTCCGAGCTGACCTTCCCGATCCCGGAGATCATCGCCTACTGCTCGACCTTCACCGAGCTGGTGCCCGGTGACGTCATCGTCACCGGCACCCCCGGCGGCGTCGGCTCCCGCCGCGAGCCGCCGGTCTTCATGAAGCCCGGCGACGTGGTCGAGGTGGAGGTCTCCTCCATCGGCGTACTGCGCAACAAGGTGGAGCGGGACTAGATACTTCGGAGCGCGGGCGTCCCGCCCGCCGGTTCCCTTCCCGCGGCGCGAATGCGGGCGGGACGCCCGCGCTCCGTGAAATCGTACAGGAGCAACACCATGAAGCACGGCAGCCTCGGCGTCTGGTTCTCGACCAACGGACTGGACACCGCCGAACTCGTCGAACTGGCGCAGGCGGTGGAGAAGGGCGGCTACGAGACGCTCTGGTACCCGGAGGCGCTCGCCTATGAGGCGATGTCGCTCGGCAGCTTCCTGCTGTCGCAGACGAGCCGCCTGAAGCTCGCCACGGGCATTGCCAACATCTATGCGCGTGACGGCATGGCGGCGGTCGCCGGCCATGACGGCCTGAACAAGATCTATGGCGGCCGCTTCACCCTCGGCCTCGGCGTGTCGCACAAGCCGATGGTCTCCGGCCGGCGCAACCAGGCCTACGGCAAGCCGCTGACCGCCATGCGCGAGTATCTGGAGGGCATGGAGAAGGCCGGGCTCGACCCGAAGTTCGCGCTCGACGACCGCAACGTCGTCCTGGCGGCCCTCGGTCCGAAGATGCTTGAACTGGCGCGCGACAGGACGAAGGGGGCGCTCCCCTACAACGTCACGCCCGAGCACACGGCGATGGCGAAGGAGATCCTGGGGCCGGACCGCCTGCTCTGCGTCGAGCAGAAGATCTGCCTGACCACCGACGCGGCGGCGGCCCGCGCCAGCGCCAAGCGCAACATGAAGCGCTACATGCCGCTGCCGAACTACTACAACAACTGGCTGCGCCTCGGCTTCTCGGAGTCCGAGTTGGCCGACGGCGGCAACGACCGCTTCCTCGACGCCATGGTCGCCTGGGGCAGCGAGGCGCAGATCCGCGAACGCATCGACGCGCACTTCGCCGCCGGCGCCACCCATGTCTGCATCCAGCCGCTGCGCCCCGACGACAGCTGGGCGCCCTGCTTCCGCGCGATCGAAGCGTTCGCACCCGGAAGCTGACTAGGAAACAACAAGAAACGACGGAGGATACGCCCATGCCCACGCTCGACCGCGACGGCGTGAAGATCCACTACGAGGCGCACGGCGCCGGCCCCGCCATCCTGCTGACGCACGGCTACAGCGCCACCTGCCGGATGTGGGACGGCCAGATCGCCGCGTTCAAGGACAAGTGGCGGGTCATCGTCTGGGATATGCGCGGCCACGGCGAGAGCGACTATCCGACGGACCGGGCCGCCTATTCCGAGGACCTGACCGTCGGCGACATGCGCGCTATCCTCGATGCCTGCGGCGTGGAGCGCGCGGTGATCGGCGGCCTGTCGCTGGGCGGCTACATGACGATGGCCTTCCATCTGCGCCATCCCCGGATGTGCCGGGCGCTGATGCTGTTCGACACCGGTCCGGGCTTCAAGAAGGACGAGGCGCGCGAGGCCTGGAACGCCACGGCACGCGCCCGCGGCGACAAGCTGGACGCCGAGGGCCTCGCCGGCCTCGGAACCTCCGACGAAGTGCGGCAGAGCCGCCACCGGTCGGCCGACGGCCTCGCCAACGCGGCGCGCGGCATGCTCACCCAGGCGACCTCGGGGGTGATCGAATCGCTGCCGGGCATCGCCGTTCCGACGCTCGTTCTGGCCGGCGCCAACGACAAGCCCTACCTCGCCGCGACCGACTACATGGCGGCCAAGATCCCCGGCGCGCGCAAGGCGATCATCGCGGACGCCGGCCACGCGTCGAACCTGCACCAGCCGAAGGCGTTCAACGACGCCGTCGGCTCTTTCCTCGCGACCCTGCCCTAAGGAGGCTGCGCGCCGGTGACGGCGGATACGAACTTACGCCGTACGGCGCGCGTCGCCCTCATCGCCCTCTGCACCTGCGTGCTGCTCAGCGCGCTGTCGCGGGGCGCGTCGGAGAGCTATGCCGTCTTCCTCCTGCCGCTCAGCCGGGATTTCGGCTGGGACCGGGCGCAGGCGTCCAGCGTCTACTCGGTGCTGATGCTCAGCCTCGGTCTGTCCTCGCCGATCGTCGGGCGGATCTTCGACGCCTGGGGGCCGGGCCGCGTCTACATCATCGGCCTCGCCACGATGGCGGCGGGCATGACGCTCGCCGGTTCGCTCGACGCGCTGTGGCAGTTCCAGCTCTGCATCGGCGTGCTCGGCGGCTTCGCCGTCGCCGCGGTCGGCCCGGTGACCCAGGCGGCCCTCATCAGCCGCTGGTATCACGACCGCCTGACCACCGCGCTGGCCGGCGTTTCGGCGGCGGCCGGCACCGGCGTGCTGGTGGTATCGCCGCTGGTCCAGGTGCTGATCGACACCTACGACTGGCGTGGCGCCTATCGCGTGCTGGGACTGGGCCTGTTCGCGGTTCTCGTCCTGCTGCTCTTCCTGCCCTGGAAGGAGATCGCCCGCGGCCGCGGCATGGCGCCCGCCGCCGCCAAGGGGGAACGGCCGGCCGCCACCCCGGGCAGCATGACCCTGCGCGAGGCGCTGCGGACGCGGCCCTTCTGGTCGCTGTTCTTCATCCACTTCTTCACGGCCGCCGGCATGTTCGCCGTGAACCCGCAGATCGTCGCCTTCCTCGTCGAGACGGGGTTTCCCAGCCTGACCGCCGCCACCGCCTTCGGCTTCGCCGGCGTCGCCGCGACGGCCGGCCTCATCACCTTCGGCTGGATGGCCGACCGGGTGGGGCGCCTTACAGCGGTGCTGATCAGCTACGCCATGACCGTCGGCGGCTTCGGCATCCTCGGCCTGCTCGAACTCTACCCGTCCTACTGGCTGCTGGTTCTGTTCGTCGTGGTCTACGGGCCGAGCTTCGGCTCGCGCGGACCGATCATCTCCGCCATGACCGCCGTCATCTTCGGCCGCGGCCGGAGCCTCGGCGTCATCCTGGGCGCGGTCAGCATGGGCATGGGCACCGGGGCCGCGGTCGGCGCCACCATGGGCGGCCTCCTGCACGACCTGACCGGCGGCTACGGCGTCGTCGTGCTGTTCGCCGCGTCCACGATGGTGGTGCCGATATCGCTGTTCGTCTTCGTGCCGGAACTGCGCAAGCAGTAGCCGCCCGGCCGACGCCTGTCAGCGGGCGTGCGCCCGCTTCAGCGGGCCGAGCCGCGCCAGCAGCACCAGCGACCACAGCACCGAGCAGCCGACCGCCGCGGCGAGCGCGAGCGGCGTGCCGATCGGCTCGGCGAGCAGGTGCAGCGCCAGCAGGAAAGCCAGGAATCCGAACAGCGGCCGCAGCGTGGCGCCCAGCACGGCGGCGGCCGCCGCACCGCCATAGCGCCGGTGCATGATCCAGCTGATCGTCGTCAGGCTGACCGGAAAGACCAGCGCGACGCCGGTCGCCGCCGGTCCGATGGCGTCGCTGACCGTCACCACCACGGCCACCAGCACGCCGGTGATCACGGCGCGGACGATCAGGTCCGCCCGGCCGCGGCGCGCGCGGTTCGAGGGCGGCATCCAGGCCGGACTGCGGATGAACAGGAAGCCGAAGGTGAAGGACGCCGCCGTCAGGACGAGCGCCACCGGCAGGCCGATGTCGAGCTGCTGCACGATGACGGCGCAAGGCAGCCAAGCCGCCAGCGCCGCCGCCAGGCTCGCCGCCGCCGACAGGCGCTGTGCCACCGAGACGTAGACGAACAGGAAGGCGACGATCGCACCCTGCACCGCGAAGCTGTGCAGCGCCGTGTCCGCGACGAAGGCGTCGTCGGCGCGCAGCGCCAGGAAGGCGTAGCCCGGCCCCGCCGAGATCGGCAGCGCCAGGATCAGCGCGCCCAGCACCGAGCCTGCGCGCTCCGCGGCGACGGAGGCCGAGACGACGACCAGGGCCGTCGCCAGCATCTTGGCCAGCAGCGGCAGAAGGATGTTCGGGTCGAGCAAAGGGGGGGACAATCGTTGCGGCGGGGGCGACCCGCACAATGCCCCCTCCGCCCGCCGCCGCCAAGCGGGGGGCTCCGCGCGACCGCGCTGGCCGGACCCATTTTATCGGCGGGGGTGTGGGCGCATGGCAGGATCTGGCGGGCCGTCCCGCGGCTTGGCCGAAATCAGCCGTTTCCGTCAGTTACGGCCTTGCGCTACCCTTGACCGGTCGCCCGACGGTCGGGCGCCTTCGAGGAACCCGCGTCATGTCCCCCGCCGCCATCGTCGTGCTCGTCTCCGGCTTCCTGGTGCTCGCCGTCAGCATGGGGACGCGGTTCAGCTTCGGCGTCTTCCTGGAGCCGATGAGCCGGGATCTCGGCTGGTCCTTCTCGGTGTTCGCGCTGGCGATGGGCCTCCAGCATTTCCTCTGGGGCCTGTTGCAGCCGCTGGCCGGGATGGTCGCCGACCGCTGGGGCGCCGGCAAGGTCGTGGCCGTCGGCATGCTGCTCTACGCCGCCGGCGTGTTCTGGATGGCCAACGTCTCCACCCCCTACGACCTCTATTTCGGCTCCGCCATGCTGATCGCGCTCGGCGGCAGCGGCGCCGGGCTCGGCGTCATCCTGGGGGCGGCGGCGCGCGTCACGCCGGCCCACCGGCGCACCCTGGTCATGGGTATCATGACCGCCGGCGCCTCGTTC
>Ga0114916_1000876_pt1 | contig 18404 bp, 15 predicted proteins | sample MalvirAntarct_66_FD_83501 | JGI IMG/M metagenome (GOLD analysis project Ga0114916, IMG submission 83501) | Marine viral communities from the Global Malaspina Expedition - Malaspina viral metaG Antarct_66 | ecosystem: Environmental > Aquatic > Marine > Oceanic | place: West Anvers Island... | reverse complement strand
CCCAGGCACATATGCGCCCCGCCGCCGAAGGGCACCCAGGCGTATTTGTGCCGGGCCTTCACCTGCTCGGGCGTAAAGCGCATCGGATCGAAGGTGTAGGGATCCTCCCAATGTTCCTCGTCGTGATGCGTGTAGTGGATGTTGATCCCGACATGCGCCCCGGCGGGGATGCGATAGCCACCGTATTCGAACGACTTGAGCGCGCGGCGCGGCATCGAGGGCACCGGCGGCACGAACCGCAGCGCTTCCTTGAACGCCATCTCGGTCAGGTCGAGCTTGCCCAGATCGTCATACTCGAGATCGCGCGGGCGGCCGCTGGCATCACTGCCCCCGGTGACCGCGGCGATTTCGTCGCGCAGCCGGTCCTGCCATTCGGGATGCTTGGCGAGCAGCCACAGCAGCGAGGTGGCGCTGGAGGTGATGGTGTCGTGCGCGGCCATCATCAGGAAGTTCATGTGGTCGACCACTTCGTCGACCGGCATCAGGCTGCCATCGTCATATTCGGCGGTGGCGAACTGGCTGAACATGTCCTGCCCGCCGCCCTCGGCGCGGCGGCGATGCGTTTCGCGCGTGAAATAGTCGACCAGATAGGCGCGGCCATCGACGCCGCGCTTCATCTGCGTGAACGGCAGCGGCTTGCGCACCGGCGCCACGCTGGCCTGGACCATGTCGACGAAGGCGGTGTTGATCCGGTCCGCCTCGGGGCCCCACGGAATGCCGATGAAGCTGTCGGCCGCCAGGTCGAGCGTCAGTTCCTTGATTGACGGATAGAAGAGCAGCTGCGCCCCCGAGCCATCGCCGCCCCATTCCTCGACCCGCTTGGCGATGCCGCGGTTCAGCGCGTCCGCATAATGCCGCATCGGGCCGGGCTTGAAGGCGATCGACAGCGCGCGGCGATCGGCGCGGTGATGGTCGAAATCGAGCAACATCAGCCCGCGCGGGAACAGCTTGTCGAGAATCGGTCCCCAGCCCTGTTCGGAGCTGAAGATCTTGTCGCGGTTCATCAGCAGCATCTCGTTGGCCTCGGCCCCGATCAGCGCGACATTCCAGCCACCGAAGGCCCGGTTCTTGTACACACGGCCGTATTTCTCGACCATGCGCCGCGTCTGCCCATGCGGGTCGGCCAGCATCTTGAAGGTGTTGCCGACGATCGGCCACCCCCCCTCGCCCGGGATGTGCGCGAGCGCATCTTCGCTGGGATTGCCTTCCTGCCAATGCGACGGCGCGGTCTCGGCAGGTTGGTGCGGGGCAAGCGTGGCCATTAGGTAGCTCCTTAAAACTTACTTCGTTGTAAGTAATTTTCAGGCGCGAATCCACCCCATCAATTCACGGCGCAAAAGCGTCTCCAGCATGGCCAGTCCGGCGTCGGAAGTATTGAGGCAGGACAGCGCGGCAAACCGCTCTCCGCCGGCCTCGGTGAACTGCTCGCGGCCCTGGATGGCCAGCTCTTCGAGTGTCTCGAGGCAATCCGCCGAAAAGCCCGGCGCAGCGATCGCCAGCCGCTTGGTTCCGGCCCGCGCCTCTTCTTCCAGCGTATCGTCGGTCGCAGGGGCCAGCCACTTGGCCGGCCCGAAGCGCGACTGGAAAGTGGTGCGGAACCGCAGCCCCGGCCGCGCCAGCCGCTCCTGCAGCAGGCGCGAGGTCTTCTGGCAGTGGCAGTGATAGGGATCGCCGAGTTCGAGCGTGCGCTGCGGCATGCCGTGGAAGCTCAGCAGCAGCACTTCGGGCGCGAAATCGAGCGCATCGATCTGGCGCGAGAGATCGCTCGCCAGCGCATCGATATAGGCCGGGTCGTCATGGTAGGGCGGCAGGGTCCGCAGCGAGGCTTGCCAACGCATTTCCCGCAGCTTGTCCGCAGCCTTGTCCACAACCGTGGCCGTGGTCGCACCCGAGTACTGGGGGTAGAGCGGAGCCAGCAGGATCCGTTCGCAACCGGCCGCCATCAGCGCTTCCATCCGCTCTGGGATCGACGGGGTGCCGTATCGCATCGCCCAGTCGACCTTCACCTCATCGCCCAGCCGCTGCTGCATCGCGGCCGCCTGGTCGCGCGTGATCACCGCCAGCGGCGAGCCTTCCTCGGACCACACCTGGCGATAGGCATGCGCGCTTTTCTTGGGCCGCGTGTTGAGAATGATGCCGCGCAGGATCGGCTGCCAGGCGATTGCCGGGATCTCGACCACCCGGCGGTCCGAAAGGAATTCCGCGAGATAGCGTTTGACCGGCCCCTTCTCGGGCGCATCGGGCGTGCCGAGATTGACGAGCAGCACCCCGACGCCGCCCGACTTGACTGCGGGGTGGTCGCCGGGAAGCGATTGTTCTTGCCAGGTCATAGGCCCTCCGAAAGCAATGGCAGACGGCGAAAGCGCACTCCTGTCGCGGAGTAAAGCGCATTCGCGATGGCGGGCGGCGCCACGGCGACGCCCAATTCGCCGGGATCGAACGCGGGTGCGTCGCTGGCGAGGAATTCGATGACGATCTCGGGGCAATCGGCCAGCGTCGGCAAGCTCAGCCCCGCAAGGCGCGCGGGGACGGGCCGGCCATCCTCATAGGCCACGCTCGACCCGGTGGCGAGCGACAGGCCGAAGATCAGCCCGCCTTCGATCTGCTGGCGCGCAATGTCGTGATTGACGATCCGCCCGATATCAACCGCCGCGTGCAGCCGGGTCACGCGCAGCCCGCCTTCGCCCAGCGCGGCCTGCGCCACGCAGGCGATGCGCCCGCCCCCATCGCCGGGTCCGCCCATGCGCACCATCGCCAGCCCCTGACCGGTGCCGCGGCGCCCGCCGTCCCAGCCGGCCAACCGCGTCGCGCGGCGTAGGCAATCGGCCATCCGCGGCGTCTGGCCCAGCATCTCGATGCGGTATAGGAACGGGTCGCGCCCGGCGCGTTCGGCCAGTTCGTCGATGAAGCTCTCGGTGAAGAACGCGGTGTACGCCGCGGCATTGCCGCGCATCGGCCCGGTCGGGAAGGGCAGCGTCACCGGGAGGTGGTCGACTGCGACATGCGCGATTCCATAAGGCGGGACCGCGCCCTCGCAGGCCAGCGCATCGGCCTCGCCCGCAGCGTGTTCCATCGCCGCTTCGGGCGTGTTGTTGTCGAACAGGCGGTGGCCGAATTCGCGCATGGTCGCGGGCATTGCCAGCCGCGTACGCCAGGCAGCGATGCGGCCGCCGCTCGCCGGGACGAAGCCCGCTTCCAGCCGCGCGCTGACGGGGGTGCGCACCGGCACCAGCTGCAATTCCTGCTGGCGCGGCCAGGTCAGCTGGACCGGGCGGCCGATCTGCTGCGCGATCTGCGCAACCTCGATCGCGTGCCGCCGTTCGAGCCGCGCGTCGAAACTGCCCCCCGCCGCAGTGGGATAGAGCACCACGTCCTGCGGCGAGATGCCGATTGCCTTGGCCGCCGCGCGGCGCGTCAGTTCACCCGCCTGCGCGGCGATCCACAATTCCAGCTTGCCGCCGTCGAAGCGCGCCGTCGCGCTGGCGGTCTCGATCGCGGCGTGGACTGCCGGGGCGACGGAATAATCCTGCGCATAATCGGGCCGTGCGAGAGCGCCGTCCGGATCCCCTTCTGTCACGATGCGCTCGCCCTCGCCCTCCGCCAGCGCGGTATCGAGCGCGCGCAGTGCACCCGCGCTCTCGACGGCCGCGGGCCCGGCGAAGACCGGCCGCATCGCCGCAAGCGCGCGGTCGGCAATCCACCAGCTTTCGGCCACTGCCGCGAGATAGCGCTTGGACTTCACCACCCCCACCAGCCCCTTGAGGCCGGCCACCGCTTCCTTGTCGAAGGCGGTCAGTTCGGCCTTCCCCAGCGGACCGTGCCGGATCGAGGCGTAGACCATGCCCGGCAAGCGGATATCGCCGGCGAACAGGAAGCTTCCGTCGACCTTGGCGGGCAGGTCGAGCCGCGGGAAGGCGGGCGCCAATTCGGCCTCCGCCGGGGACGGATCCTCGCTGGCAGGTTCGACCCGCAGCGGCGGCGGATCGGGCGGGTCGAACGTGGCAGCCTGCGCGGCCAGTTCGCCGAAGCCCAGTTCCTGTTCGCCGTGGCGCACGAGACCCGCTGCGACTTCGCATTCTTCCCAGCCCACGCCCCAGCGTTCTGCCGCCGCCATGGCGAGCAGCGCGCGGGCCGCCGCGGCGGCCGCGCGCAGCGGCTGTTCATAGGCTGCGAGCGAAAGGCCTTCGGCCGTGGCGCAGAAGGCGTTGCTGCGCGCAAAGCGTTCGGCCAGCAGGCCATCGGGATCATCGGCCAGGCCGGGCAGACGCGACCACAGCGGCGCCCATTTCGCGGCGAGCGCAGTGTTGGCGAACAGGCCTGCAGGCGGTGCCGGTTCGATCGCGACCTGCCGCCAGTCGGCACCCAGTTCGACTGCCACGACCTGCGCCAGCACGGTGGTCACGCCCTGCCCCATCTCGAGCTGCGGCAGGGCCACGGTGACCACGCCGTCTTCGGCAATGGTGAGCCAGCCGCCGAAGCCGTGTTCGTTCGGTCCGGGAACCAGCGGACTGGAATAGCGGCGCGGCCACAGCCACCAGCCGACCGCCAGCCCGCCGCCGACTGCGGCCCCGGCCAGCAGCTGCCGCCGCGAAACCGGCAGCGCGGCTAGCCTTGCGCGCGGATCCACGCGTCGACCTTGGCGGCGATATCGTGAAACGGCGCTGCGAGCGCATCTTCGCCGCAAGCGGGCGGCTGGCCGCGGTCGCTGCCTTCGCGGATCGCTAGGTCGAGCGGGATGCGCCCGAGGAACGGCAGGTCAAGCCGCCCGGCCGCGGTTTCGACCCCGCCCCTGCCGAACGGGTCGGACACCTCGCCGCAATGCGGGCAGGCATAGCCCGCCATGTTCTCGACCAGTCCGATCACCGGCACCCCCGCCTGGTCGAACAGCTGCCCCGCGCGGGCGGCATCGATCAGGGCAAGGTCCTGCGGGGTGGAGACGAGCACTGCGCCCATCGGCTTGTAGCGCTGCAGCATGGTCAGCTGCACATCGCCCGTACCCGGCGGCAGGTCGACCAGCAGCGTATCGACATCGCCCCAATGCGCATCGATCAGCTGCGCCAGCGCATTGCCCGCCATCGGGCCGCGCCAGGCCAGCGCGCGCCCCGGTTCGACGAGATGACCCATCGACAGCACGGGAATCCCCACCGGGCTGTCGACCGGCTCCAGCTTCTTGTCGCGGGCCACCGGCTTCGAACCCTGATTGCCCAGGATGACCGGCTGCGAAGGGCCGTAGATATCGGCATCGACCAGCCCGACCTTGCGCCCGCGCCGTGCCAGCGCAATCGCCAGGTTGGCGGTCAACGTCGATTTGCCGACGCCGCCCTTGCCGCTGCCCACCGCGATGATCCGCCGCTGCGTACGTTCGGCGGTCATCACCACGCGGGTTTCGGAAACCTCTTCGCGCTGGCCGAGGATATCGGTGATCGCGCGCTCGATATCGTCGCGCTCCTGCTGGCCCAGGCCCGCGGCATCGACGATGGCGATGGCCCTGCCTTCCTTGATGGTCAGCGTCGAAACACGGGCGGCAAGGCTGTCGGGAAGCAGCGCTTTGGGATCGGTCGAACTCATGGGCGCGGCTGCTGTAGCATCGAAAAGCGCGCGGCAACCCCTGTTTTTCCGCCGAACCGCACCTATAAGGAACAGCATGAGAATTTTTGACGGGTTCGGACAGAGGATTTCCCTCGCGATGGCGGGCAAGAAAAGCCCTTGGGGCGGTGGATCGGATGATGGCGGCACGGGCGACACGCCCGGCGGATCGGAGGGCGGCGGCGACAAGCCGAAGGGCCCGCGCAACCCGTGGCTGCCACCCGGCGGCACCAGCGACGATGGCCGGCGCGCGCCCAATATCGAAGACATCTTCAAGAGCCGCGGCCCCGAAGGCCCGCGTCGCTCGGGCGGCGGGGGCGGGCCCGGCGGCCCCAATTTCCGCTTTCCCCAGCGTCCCGGCGGCAAGAGCTGGTTCCCGCTCGCCGTGGTGGCGATCGTGGGCGTCGGCCTGCTGGCAACCAGCGTGCATCTGGTGGCACCGCAAGAAGAAGGCGTGGTCAAGACGCTGGGCAATTACACCCGCAAGATGGAACCGGGCCTCAATTTCTCCGCCCCCTTCCCGATCGAGACGGTCGATGTGGAAGACGTCGAAGGCGTGCGGTCGGTGCGGATCCCGGGCAACAACAACCAAGCCAAGCTGATCCTGACGGGCGACCAGAACCTGGTAGATCTCAGCTATATCGTGCGCTGGAACATCAAGGATCTGGCGAATTACAAATTCCGCGTGGTCGACCCGATCGAAACCGTGAACGAGGCTGCCGAGGCCGCCATGCGCGCCGCGGTCGCCGAAACCCAGCTCGACGAGACCTTCTCGGGCCAGGGGCGTGCGGCCATCGAGATGGACGTGCGCGAACGCATGCAGCGCACGCTCGACGGCTACCAGGCCGGGGTGCGGGTGCTCGGTGTCGAAATCGAGAAGGCCGATCCGCCCGCGCAGGTGGTGGATGCCTTCCGCGACGTGCAGGTCGCGGAACAGAACGCCGATGCGGCGCGCAACCAGGCGCAGGGCTATGCCCAGCAGGTCCTCGCGCAGGCCGAAGGTGAGGCCGAGGCCTTCGACAAGGTCTATGCCCAGTACCGCCTCGCCCCCGAGGTGACCCGTCAGCGACTGTATTACGAGACGATGGAGCGCGTGCTGAGCCAGACCGACAAGACGATTGTCGAGACCGACAATGTCACACCCTACCTACCGTTGCCGGAAATCCGCCGCCGGTCGCAGCAGCCCGTCACCACCGTGACCGCACCGGAGGGCCAGTAACATGAGCAATTTCCTGCAGGATCACCGCAACACGGTCATCGCGCTGGCAGTGCTGGTGATCGGTTTCATGATGAGCGCCTATGTGGTGCCCGAAGAGGACCAGGTCGTGATCATCCGCACGGGTGAACCGGTCGGCACGGTCAACACGCCCGGCGGCGAAACCGACGCCGGCCTGTATTTCCGCGTGCCCTTCATCGACAGCGTCAACCGCATCGAGAAGCGCCTGCTCGATCTCGAAATGACCGACGAGGAAGTCCTCTCGGCCGACCAGCAGCGCCTGCTCGTCAACGCCTATGCCCGCTTCCGGATCACCGATCCGGTGCGCATGGTCGAACGCGCCGGTTCGACCGATGGCGTGCGCAACGCGCTCGAGCCGATCCTCAACTCGGTGCTGCGCCAGGAACTCGGCCGCCGGACCTTCCAGGCCATGCTGACCGCCGAACGCGGCAGCGCGCTGGCCAATGTCCGCACCAATCTCGATCGTCAGGCGCGGCAGTACGGGGCCGAGGTGGTCGATGTGAAGATCATGCGCACCGACCTTCCCGAAGCGCCGCTGCAATCGGCTTTCCGCCGGATGGAATCGGACCGCGAACGCGAAGCCCGCACGATCCGCGCCGGCGGCAGCCGCGACGCGCGCATCATCCGCGCCGAAGCCGATGCCGAAAGCGCACGGATCTATGCCGAGGCCTTCGGCAAGGATGCCGAGTTCTACGATTTCTACCGCGCGATGCAGAGCTACGACGCGACCTTCTCGAACGACGAGAACCCGTCGGAGAGCAGCATCATCCTGTCGCCGGACAATGAATATCTGCGGCAGTTCCGCGGGCGGCGTTGACGGTTCGTCGAACGGCGCCGGCACCGTTCAATCGGCATTCACCGGCGGGCCCGACATTCACCCGCCGGAACGCGTGGTTCCCGCTTGGTCAGCGTTCTGCCGACCGCGGGGCCCGCACAGTAGAGAAGAGGACGAAAAGGACGTGAAGCCAGTGCGATATGCATATTCCGTAACGAGTGCGCTGCTGGTAGGCGGCGCTGCCATTTCGCTCGCGACCGGCTATCCGGCGGGTGCCCAGGTCGCCCAGAACGACGACAGCCAGATGGCGCGCGTGGTGCCCCGTGCGGGAGCTCCCGAAAGCTTCGCCGATCTCACCGCGCAATTGCAGCCTGCGGTGGTCAACATCTCGACCCGCCAGCGGATCGAGGTATCGGGCAACAATGGCAATCCTTTCGCGGGCACGCCCTTCGAAGGCCTGTTCAACCGCCGCGGCGGGCAGCAGCGCGAACCGCAGTACCGCGAAGGCCAGTCGCTGGGTTCGGGCTTCGTCATTTCGGCCGATGGATATGTCGTGACCAACAACCACGTGGTGAGCCCCAACGGGCGCGGCACGGTGGAAGAGATCACCGTCACCATGCCCGACGGCACCGAATACAATGCCGAACTGGTCGGCACCGATGCGCAGAGCGATCTCGCAGTGCTCAAGATCAGCCGGCGCGAGCCCTTCCCATTCGTCGAGTTCGGCGATTCGACCCAGTCCCGCCCCGGCGACTGGGTCATCGCGATCGGCAATCCCTTCGGCCTTGGCGGCACGGTCACCTCGGGCATCGTCTCGGCGGTCTATCGCAACACCGGCCAGGGCGGTGCCTATGACCGCTACATCCAGACCGATACCGCGATCAACCGCGGCAATTCGGGCGGCCCGCTGTTCGACATGCAGGGCAATGTGATCGGCATCAACAACGCGATCTTCTCGCCTTCGGGCGGGAGCGTGGGGATCGGGTTCGCCATTCCCGCCGAAATCGCCGCGCCGATCGTGCAGAAGCTGCGCGACGGGGTGGAAATCGAGCGCGGCTATCTCGGCGTATCGATCCAGCCGGTCGACGACGACCTGGCCGACTCGCTCGGCATCCCGCAGAACCGGGGCGAATTCATCCAGGGCGTCCAGCCCGGCGAAGCCGCCGAGCAGGCGGGCATCCGCCCCGGCGATATCGTCACCAAGATCGACGGGCAGGAAGTCACGCCCGACCAGACCCTGTCCTTCCTCGTGGCCAACATCGCGCCGGGCACCACCATTCCGGTCGAACTGGTCCGCGACGGCGAAACCCGCCGCGTCACGCTGACCGTGGGTAAACGTCCGAGCGAGGAGGAACTGCGCCAGCAGCAGCAGTTCAACCCCGACATCGAGGACGAGGACCCGATGGAGCCGGGCGAGAATGCCGTGATCGAGGAACGGCTGGGGCTCCAGGTCCTGCCGCTGACCGCCCAGATCGCGCGCCAGCTGGGTGCCGGCGCGGATACGCAGGGCCTTGTCGTGGCACGCGTCGATCCCAATTCGGATGCGGCCCGCAAGCGCCTGCAGCGCGGTGACATCATCCTGACGGCCAATTATCGCCAGGTGCGCTCGCTCGACGATCTGGAAAGCATTATTCGGACGGCGGAAAGCGAAGACCGCGAAGCCGTGCTGCTGCGCGTCCAGCGCCGCGGCCAGCCGGCGGCCTATGTGGCGGTGCGGCTGCGCTAGCCACCCGGCCCGGACCAGACGACAGCAGGGCGGCTCTTCCGATGGGGAGAGCCGCCCTTTTTTGTTGCTCGCCTAGCCTAGTTTATCTGCCGCTGCGCAGGCGGCGAGCGATTGCTTCCGCTTGCCCCGGTGGCTTCCTCAAGGAAATCGTCGCCGATCGCCTGCGGAGCGCCGTCGGCGCCGCGGGGTGATTGCTGGGGCGGCCGCGGCCCGGGCCCGGGCTGAGAGGTGTTCGACGGGTTCGGCCGCTCGGGGCCGAGCGTGCGGTCGAAGTCCTGCGCGAAGGGGTCATTGCGCGGCGTGTCCGCAGTGCCCGGTTCGATCAGGTTCCCCTGCTCGTCGATGAAATAGTAATCTTCCGGATCGCCGAACATGTATTCATCGTCGGGCTCCAGCTGCCATTCGGGCAATTGCAGATCGGTGTCGAATTCCTCGACCGGGCGATCCTTGACCGCGTAGCGCATATAGGCGGCAAAGGCGCGCGCCGGGGCGGTACCGCCCTGCAGACCGCCGACGCGGGTGTTGTCGTCGCGGCCCATCCACACGCCGGTGGTCACGCCCGAGGAAAAGCCGACGAAATAGCCGTCCTTGTTCGAGCTGGTGGTCCCGGTCTTGCCCGCAACCGGACGCCCGATCTGCGCCGCGCGCCCGGTCCCGGTCGCGACGGCGGTCTGCAGCAAATCGGTGATCCCCGCGGCCACGTAGTCGGGCACCAGCTGCGAGCTGCGCGGCTTTTCATGCTGGTAGAGCAATTCGCCATCGGCGGTCTCGACCTTGAGAATGCCATAGGGTTCGACCGATTCGCCCCGCGCCGACACCGCGGCAAAGGCCCGCGTCATGTCGATCAGCCGGACCTCGTTCGAGCCCAGCACCATGGCCGGATAGGTGTTGATCTCGGTGGTGATCCCGAAGCGCCGCGCCATCGAGGCGACCGAGGTGAAGCCGACCTCATTGCCCAGCTGCGCCGCGACCGTGTTGATCGAATAGGCGAAGGCGGTGCGCAGGTCGATTTCGCCGACATTGCGCCCGCTCGAATTGCGCGGGCTCCAGCCGTCGATGGTCACCGCCGTGTCGACCACGCGGTCGTCGGGCGTGTAGCCCGCTTCGAGCGCGGCGAGATAGACGAACAGTTTCCATGACGAACCCGGCTGTCGCAGCGCGTCGGTGGCGCGGTTGTAATTGGTCTGGACGTAATCGGTGCCGCCCACCAGCGCGAGCACAGCGCCGTCGCGGTCCATGCTCACCAGCGCGCCCTGCGCCCCATCGGGCGTGTTCGCCTTGATCGAGGCCGTCGCCGCGCGCTGCATTCCGACGTCGAGCGTGGTCCACACCTCGATCGGCTCGAAGGTCTCGGGCAGCAGCATGTCGAGCTGCGGCAGCGCCCAGTCGGTGAAATAGCGCACCGAGTTCTGCCCGGCCTCTTCCTTCAGCCGCACTGCGCTGGGATCGACGGTGACGTCGGGTGAAATGCGCCCCTGTTCCTTCATCAGCCGCAGCACCACGCTGGCGCGGCCGACCGCGGCATCGACATCGGCAGTGGGCGAATAGCGGCTGGGCGCCTTGACCAGCCCGGCGATGATCGCCGCCTCGGCGACCGAGAGCTCGGTTGCGGGATGGCTGAAGAACTTGCGGCTGGCCGAATCGATGCCATAGGCGCCGCCGCCGAAATAGACCTTGTTGAGATAGAGCTCGAGGATCTGCTCCTTCGAGAACTTCCACTCGAGCGCCATGGCGAGGATCGCCTCGCGCAGCTTGCGGTCGAGCGACCGGTTGTTGTTGAGGAAGACGTTGCGCGCGAGCTGCTGGCTGATGGTCGACGTACCGCCCACGCGCGCACGCGATCCGGTCAGCCCCTCGATGATCGCGCCGCCCGTGCGCACCGGATCGATGCCGAAATGCGAATAATAGCGGCGATCCTCGACCGAGATCATCGCATCCTTCATCACCTGCGGGATCTCGTCCGCGGTCAGCCACTTGCCGAAGCTGGGGCCCAGCTCGACGATCTCGGTCCCGTCGCGCGCGCGCACGACGATGGTCTGGGCGGTCTGCGTCGCCTTGAGCTGGTAATAGCTGGGCATCGAGCGGACCGAAAAGGCCACTGCCAGGCTGATGAACAGCACCAGAAGCAAGGCCAGCGCGGCGCCCCAGATCGCCAGCCGGCGGCCCCATGTCCGCAGCCGGCCCGGCGGTGTGCCGCCCGCTGCGGAGCCGCGTTTCTGGCGTCGCGTCCGCTGGCGACCACTGCGTCGGTTATTCATTGCTTACGCTGGCACCCTTGTTGCTGTCCGCCCTGTAATTGCCGCAATCTCGCATGGCGAGAGCTAACCGCATGTGAACGACAGGCGGCGGCGCTTAATCCTCGGGCTCGAAATCGAGCGCGGCGGAATTGATGCAATAGCGCATGCCCCCGCGATCGCGCGGACCATCGGGGAAGACATGCCCCAGGTGCCCGCCGCAATTGGCGCAGGTGACTTCGGTTCGCACCATGCCATGCGAGGTATCGCGGTGCTCGTTCACCGCCTCGCCCTCGGCCGGGGCAGTAAAGGCGGGCCAGCCGCAGCCGCTGTTGTACTTGTCGTCGCTTTCGAACAGCTTCTGTCCGCATCCGGCGCAGTAATATTCGCCTTCATCGTAATGCTTGTCGTACTTGCCGGTGAAGGCGCGTTCGGTGCCTGCCTGGCGCAGCACCTGGTATTGTTCGGGGCTCAGTTTCTCCCGCCATTCGGCATCGGTGAGTTCTTGCTGGTCGGGCAATGCCTTGTCCTTTCGAGTGAGGTATCCCATATAGGGCCAACCGGAGCCGATGCACGCGGTTCCGCGAATGGTCGACGATTTGCTTGACGATTCGCAGGGGCGCCGCTAAGTGCGCCGCTTTCCGGCGGCCCGTGCCGCCTTTCCGTACGCAATACAGAGATTTTCCGCCGCGCATGCCGTGCGGCCTGACGAGGACAGACATGGCCAATACGCCGCAAGCCAAAAAGCGCATCCGTCGCAACGAAAAGCGCGCCGAAATCAACGGTGCCCGCATGAGCCGCATCCGCAACTTCCTCAAGAAGGTGGAAACCGCGATCGAAGGCGGCGACAAGGACAGCGCGCAGACCGCGCTCCGCAACGCCCAGCCGGAACTGGCGCGCGGTGTTGCCCGCGGCGTGCTTCACAAGAACACGGCGTCGCGCAAGATGAGCCGTCTGAGCAAGCGCGTTTCCGCGCTCTGATCTCCGGCCGCCGGCTTTCGCAGCCGGCTGCAAGCGAGTCATTCGAAGGGGCCGCCGGTGTACCGGCGGCCCTTTTGTCGTATTCCAGTTTCATTCCGATACCGGCCTGTAATGACGCCGTAACATAACCCTTGGGAATCCCGCGATTCGCACTGCCATTTCGGGCTTATCGTAGTAGATTCATCGACTTGAACGGGCCTCTGCGGGGTCCACTTGAGTCAACAAGTATATTTCGTGTTTTTTACAGTTATCCCCCTTGCGACTCATCCGGAGAGCGACCTACACCAAGGCTCTCAGTCGGGGGCGGGACAGCCCCGGCTTTTAAATGATCGATGTGCGAGGGCGACCTCCGGATGAACCGATTCCGGAGCGGGACTGTGCTGTGCCCGGCCTTGCCGATGTAAGAACAACAAACAGGCGGCGGGTCAGCCGACCGGGGGTGATAAGTAGTATGCGAAAGACATCGGACATCGGCGCGCAGAAGGCACAGGACGATTTCATGGCAGACCAGGAAGCCGTAAACCTTGCCGCCGATTGGGCCGACATCAGCCAGGGCCTGCGCAAGGACCTGGGCCACCAGCTGCACAGCCAGTGGATCAAGCCGATCCAGGTGGGCGGGATCGAAAAGGAAACCGGCACGCTCGACCTCTTCCTGCCCACCGAATTCAGCGCCAACTGGGTCAAGGACCGCTTTGCCGACCGCCTCGGCCTGGCATGGAAGATCGCGCGCAGCGAAGTGCGCGACGTCCGCATCCAGGTCCATCCCGGGCGCCGCCAGGTAACGGATTTGCGGCTGCATTCTGACGGCCGCCGCCCGGCCAATGACGGGCTCGACACCTCGATGATGGCGATCGGCGCCGACACGCTGGGCGACACCGGTTTCACCAGCTCGGTCGGCCTCGACCCGAGCCTCACCTTTGCCGCCTTTATCACCGGCGAAGCCAATGTGCTGGCGTTCAATGCCGCGCAGCGCATGGGCGCGACCGAGAAGCCGCAGTTCAGCCCGCTCTACCTCAAGGCCGCCACCGGCCAGGGCAAGACGCACCTGCTGCACGCCACCGGCCACGCCTTCCTGCAGGCGCATCCGCGCAGCCGTATCTTCTACTGCAGCGCCGAGCGCTTCATGGTCGAATTCGTCCAGGCGCTGAAGGCCAATCAGATGCTCGAATTCAAGGCGCGCCTGCGCAGCTTCGACCTGCTGCTGGTGGACGACATCCAGTTCATCATCGGCAAGGCCAGCGCGCAGGAAGAACTGCTCTACACGATCGATGCGCTGCTCGCCGAAGGCAAGCGGCTGGTGTTCGCCGCCGACCGCGCCCCGCAGGCGCTGGACGGGGTCGAACCGCGGCTGCTGAGCCGGCTGTCGATGGGTCTGGTCGCCGACATCCAAGCCGCCGAGATCGAGCTGCGCAAGAAGATCCTGACCTCCAAGCTGACGCGCTTCGCGCCGCTCGAGGTCCCTGCCGACGTGCTCGACTTCCTCGCGCGGACGATCACGCGCAACATCCGCGAACTGGTCGGCGGGCTCAACAAGCTGATCGCCTACGCCCAGCTCACCGGGCAGGAAGTCTCGCTCCAGCTGGCCGAAGAGCAGCTGACCGATATCCTGTCGGCCAATCGCCGGCGGATCACGATCGACGAGATCCAGCGCACCGTGTGCCAGTTCTACCGCATCGACCGCAGCGAGATGAGCAGCAAGCGCCGCGCGCGCGCCGTGGTCCGACCGCGGCAGGTGGCGATGTATCTGTCGAAGGTGCTCACCCCGCGCAGCTATCCGGAAATCGGACGCAAGTTCGGCGGACGCGACCATTCGACCGTGATCCACGCAGTGCGGCTGATCGAAGACCTGCGCCAGCGCGATGCCGATATGGACGGCGATGTGCGCAGCCTGCTGCGCCAGCTGGAAAGCTGACGCCCCCGCTGCCCGGCAGCGCCGTCCTCAACCGGAGCACAGCTGATCGACAGGCCTGTCCACAGACCTGTCGACAGGCACGCTGCAAAGCGTCAAAGAGCCTTCATGCCCGATCCCGCCCCCACTGCGCAGCCAGCAGGCATCGACCTGCCGCATTCCTTCGGCGCGACGCTGCTGCGCGGGGCGCGCTGCCGCTGCCCGCGCTGCGGCGAGGCGCGGCTGTTCCGGCGCTGGCTCAAGCCTTATGACACCTGCCCCGCCTGTACGCTCGATATATCGGGCCAGCGGGCGGACGATTTCCCCGCCTACATCTCCATCTTCGTGACCGGGCACTTGCTGGCGCCGGTGCTGATCGTGCTGGCAAGCGATTTTGCGCTGTCGAGCACGGCGATCCTCGCGATCATCCTGCCGCTGGCGGTCGCCTTCATGCTGCTCACGCTGCAACCCGCGAAGGGCGCAGTGATCGCGCTGCAATGGTGGCATGGCATGCACGGCTTTCGCGCCGAACGCCGCCCCCAGCCCGGCGACGACGCATGAGCTTGTCGCCCGAGCGCCTCGACCGCTTTGCCCGCCACATCGTGCTGCCCGAAATCGGCGGCGCGGGGCAGGTCGCGCTGACCGGCAAGCACCTCGTGCTGGTGGGCCTCGGCGGGATCGGTTCGCCTGCGCTCCAATATCTCGCCGGGGCGGGAATCGGGAAACTCACGCTGGTCGACGACGACCGGGTGGAGGCGTCGAATCTGCAACGCCAGACATTGTTCAATGCGCGCGATGTCGGCCATGGCAAGGCGGTCATCGCCAAGCGCTGGGTGACCGGCTTCGATCCCGAACTCGACGTGACGATCAGCGACCGCCGGATCACGCGCGACAATGCCCATGAACTGGTGGTCGATGCCGACCTGATTCTCGACGGGACCGACAATTTCGCCACCCGGCTGGCGGTATCCGACGCCTGCGTCGCCGAACGCGTCCCGCTGCTGTCCGCGGCGGTCGGCCGCTTTCAGGGGCAGGTCGGCGCCTTTGCCGGGCACCTGCCGGGCGAGGCCTGTTATCGCTGCTTCGTCGGCGATGCGTTCGATGCGGAAGATTGCGACAGCTGCGCCGAGGACGGCATGCTGGGCGCCATGGCCGGCTGGGTGGCGACATTCGCCGCGCTGCAGGCAGTGCGCACCCTGCTCGACGGCGTCAGCGCATTCGGCGCAACCGATTGGGGGCGGGTCCATTTGCTCGACGGGCTCAAGCCCGGCATGCGCAATTTCACGATTGCGAAGGACCCGGCCTGCACCGGCTGCGGATCAGCCGCCTAGCACCTCGTCGACCCATTGCGGCACCACCTTGGTTGCCGGACCCTGACGGGTTTCGTGGAACCAGCGCGAACCCTGGCTTGCTTCGAGGTTGAGCTCGAGCGTGCGGACGCGCCGCTGGCGCGCTTCCTCGACGAAACCGGCCGCGGGATAGACCGCGCCCGACGTGCCGATCGACACGAACAGGTCCGCCCGCCGCAGCGCCGAATATATCCGCCCCATTTCATAGGGCATCTCGCCGAACCAGACGACATCGGGGCGCAGGCTGCGTGCATCGCAGGCCGGGCAGGCCGGGCGATCGATCAGCGGCCCGGTCCACGGCGTGCGCACGTCGCAGGCGGTGCACCAGGCGTTGAGATGCGTCCCGTGCATGTGGAGCACACGCCCCGCCCCAGCGCGTTCGTGCAGATCGTCGACATTCTGCGTGACGATCAGCAGCTCGCCGTCCCAGTTCGCGTCCAGCCGCGCCAGCGCCTCGTGCGCGGCATTGGGCTGCTTGGTCTGGATCGCTTCGCGCCGCATGTCGTAGAAACGCAGGACCAGCTCGGGATCGCGCGCGAAGCCTTCGGGCGTGGCGACGTCCTCCACCCGGTGCTGTTCCCACAGCCCGCCGGCATCGCGGAAGGTATCGATGCCGCTTTCCGCGGAAATCCCCGCCCCGGTGAGTATCACGATGTTGCGCATGTCGGTCATTTGCCCTCAAGTAGCGATGCAGAAGGGCAAGTCAAAGACCGGCCATGAACCATAACCGAAAGGGAGCAGCAGTGGCACGGATCGGAATTATCGGCAGCGAAGGCGCAATGGGCCAGGCGCTGGCCGGCGTGATTGACGCCAGCGACCACGAATGGGCCGGCGGCATCGACCGCGGCGGCGATGCGGCATCGCTCGCCGACGCCAGCGATGTGCTGGTGGATTTCTCCTCGCCGCAGGCGCTCGACGCCAATCTGCATGCCGCGATCGGCGCCGGCATTCCGCTCGTCATCGGGACCACCGGGCTGGAGGAACGCCATCACGGCGCGATCGACGATGCCGCGCGTGCAGTGGCGGTGCTGCAGACGGGCAACACCTCGCTGGGGGTGACGCTGCTGGCGCATCTGGTCCGCGAGGCGGCCGAGCGGCTGGGCCCGGACTGGGATATCGAGATCCTTGAAATGCACCACCGCCGCAAGGTCGATGCCCCCAGCGGGACCGCGCTGCTGCTGGGCGAAGCCGCGGCGGCCGGGCGCGGGGTTGCGCTGGTCGATCACGCAGTGCGCGGGCGCGACGGGTGCACCGGCGCGCGGGAAGAGGGCGCGATCGGCTTCGCGGCGCTGCGCGGCGGCACGGTGTCGGGCGAACACAGCGTCATCCTCGCCGGCAGCGAAGAGCGCATCACGCTGTCGCACAGCGCGGAAAACCGGTCGATCTTCGCGCGCGGCGCGGTGCGCGCGGCGGAATGGATGATCGGCCGGACCCCCGGCCGCTATACGATGGATCAGGTGCTGGGGATCTGACCCGGTGACGCTGCGCGCAAGGCTCCACCGGCAGCTCCACATCGGCTCTTGGCCGAACGGCAAGCTGACCGGGCTCAACGTATTCGTCGTGTGGGTCATCCTCGCGGCGCTGCTGGTGGGGATCGTCGCGACCGAACCGGCGATCCGCCTGCCCTATCAGGACGAAATCCTGATCGCGGAATTCATCTTCGGGCTGGTCTTCCTGCTCGAATATGCGGGCCGGATCTTCGCCGCCCCCGAACGCGAAGGCCCCGGCTCCCCCTGGCAGAAACGCTGGCGCTTCATCTTCTCCCCGATCGGGCTGATCGACCTCGTGGTGGTGGTGGTCAGCCTGGCGCCGTTCTTCGTGGCCAATGCCGCCGTGCTGCGCGTGATCCGCCTGCTGCGGATCGTGTCGATCATGAAATTCAGCCGCTTTTCCGCCGCCATGCGCGAAATTGGCGCGGCGCTGCGCGAACGCAGCTACGATCTGCTCGTCTGCGCCACGCTGGCGCTGGTGCTTGTGCTGCTGGGCGCTGCCGGCCTCTACTGGGTCGAGGGGGAGCTGCAGCCCAAGCAGTTCGGCTCGATCCCGCGCGCGCTGTGGTGGGCGGTGATCACGCTGACCACGGTGGGATATGGCGACGCCTATCCGGTCACCGCACTGGGCCGGCTGATCGGTTCGGCTGTCGCCATCGGCGGCGTGCTGCTGGTCGCCCTGCCCACCGGAATCGTTGCCGCCGCCTTCAGCGACGCCATGCAACGCCGCCGCGAAGCGATGGCCCGCGCGCTCGAGGAAATGGAAGGCGCAGGCCTGGAATGAGCCGCCAACAGCTATGACCAAAGACCAGATATTCGAGTTTTTCCGCCGACTGGCGGAGGACAATCCCTCGCCCGAGACCGAGCTGGAATATGGCAATGCCTACCAGCTGGTGGTGGCCGTGGCGCTGTCGGCGCAGGCGACCGATGTCGGCGTCAACAAGGCCACGCGCGCGCTCTTCGCTGCAGTCGAAACGCCCCGGCAGATGCTCGAACTGGGCGAAGAGGGGCTGAAGGAGCACATCAAGACCATCGGCCTGTTCAACTCCAAGGCCAAGAACGTGATCGCACTCAGCCGATTGCTGGTCGACGAATATGGCGGTGAGGTGCCCGACACGCGCGAGGATCTCGTCCGCCT
>Ga0114916_1000875_pt1 | contig 18425 bp, 18 predicted proteins | sample MalvirAntarct_66_FD_83501 | JGI IMG/M metagenome (GOLD analysis project Ga0114916, IMG submission 83501) | Marine viral communities from the Global Malaspina Expedition - Malaspina viral metaG Antarct_66 | ecosystem: Environmental > Aquatic > Marine > Oceanic | place: West Anvers Island... | reverse complement strand
TTGTTGCGCTAACATACTTGGTAAAACAGCTTGTGCTATTTGCACTGGCGCGCCTATGTAACCTCTAGCAACTTTTTCAAGCGTTTCCTGCGTTACATCTAGTAAAGAAGCATTAAGGCCAGCCCCCTGATAAATAGCATTATTAACAACCACGTCAATTTTACCAAAGTGTTCAAACACCTGCTTTAGAGCACTAGCAACGGAGTTAAAATCAAGTAAATCCATTTTTAGCGCAATGACCTCACAACCTAATTGCTCCATCATTTGGGCTGTTTGTTTTAAACTCCCTTGCGTACTTTGCTGTGCTACCTCGCTATCTAATTCACGAGCTGTTATTGCTACTCGATAGCCTGCTTTTGCAAATGCGATGGCTGTTGCACGACCAATACCTCTACTTGCACCTGAAATAAACGCTACTTTTGACACAAATTATCTCCTATTTTTTATTTAACTTAGCATCAATTTAGCATTGCGGCATAGTTTAAATGGACCAAGGATTTTATTGTTATATGAAAATGCTACATAACTGATTACACAAGTAATAATGTGTGTTCTAAAAGCATCTGTTGTTAGATTAAATAAGTGATTTTGTGAGGAGATTTTGTGGTAATAAAGGTTAACGTTAGCTAAAAGCAAAAAACCCAGCAACGTTAGTTACTGGGTTTTAAATTTGGTGCGGATGGGGGGACTTGAACCCCCATGCCCTAAAGCACCACCCCCTCAAGGTGGCGTGTCTACCAATTCCACCACATCCGCATTTTTTAAGCTTGCGCTTAGGTGTTAAACTTTATGATTTATTTGAGGAGTATAAATCGTTTAACGTTTTAGCTTTTACGCTAAATTAATTTGGTACGTCAGAGCGTTGCTCTTTCGAAGATGTAACTGGCACATCTTCTTCAACAGGAATAACTGTTTCTAAAGCTGGTGCTGCTTCAAGGTTTTCCCATTCATCAGTCTTTTTAATATGACTTGCAGTAAGGTTGCCCAGTACTATGCTTAATATAAAAAACACAGAAGCTAAAACTGTCGTTGTTTTAGTCATAAAGTTACCTGCACCTGATGATCCGAAAACAGTTGACGAAGCACCCGCGCCAAATGAAGAACCCATATCGGCACCTTTACCTTGCTGGATTAAAACCATTCCAACAAGCGCTAAAGCTACAACTAAATAAACTACTAGTAAAATTTCGTACATTTATACGGTCCCTTTTGCACTGTTGCAGATAGCAGTAAATGAATCTGCTTTTAAACTTGCGCCACCAATAAGGCCGCCGTCTATATCTGTTTGTGCAAATAATAATTCGCTATTTTTTTCGTTAACGCTACCACCATATAAGATGGTTAGCCCTTGTGCTAAATCGCTGTTTAATGAAGCGATTTTGTCACGGATAAATTTATGAACGCTTTGTGCCTGTTCTGGCGATGCAGTCTTACCTGTGCCTATGGCCCAAACGGGTTCATATGCTATCACAGAATCTTTGAGTGCTGCTACACCTAATTTTTCAATTACTGCATCAATTTGTGCAGCAACTATTTGTTCTGTTTTACCGTTTTCTTGCTCACTTTCGCTCTCTCCAACACATAAAATTGGCGTTAAACCAACTTGTTGTGCGCGAGCAAATTTTGCAGCTACGACATCATTGCTTTCTTTGTATATACTACGACGCTCTGAGTGACCTACTAATACATATTGGGCGCCCAACTCTTTAATAAGTTGTGCATCAACTTCACCGGTAAATGCACCGGGGGTATTTTCTGACACAGTTTGAGTTCCCGTTGAAACACCGCTGGCTATCATTGCTGACACTAACGGAAACGGAGGAAATAAAACAATGTCTATCTCGTTTGATTTAACATTGTTAATAGCATCAGACATTTGTTTAACCAGCTCTAAAGAGCCATTCATTTTCCAATTGCCTGCGACCATCGCCTTGCGTGCTGCCATTTTTCCACTCCACATGAGAAAGCGGTCGAGATATTAACTCGACTCGCCCAAAGTTACAAGAGGTTATTGTTATCAATCAGTTTGTTTGCTCATAGATTCAACAACCGCGGCTATTTTTTCTGCGCTGTCGATTACTAACTTCTCTTGTTCGGCCTCAACCATAACACGTACAACAGGTTCAGTGCCTGATTTACGTAGTAACACACGCCCCTTTTCACCTAAAGTTTGCTCAACCTCTGCTACTGCAGCTAATACTGCAGGCGCTTTTGTCGGATCTGTACCTGGGGTGTAACGTACGTTAATCATTTTCATTGGGTACTTAGTAAAACCAGTACCTAAGTCTTGTAATGTTTTATTTTGCGCAACCATAGCAGCTAGTACTTGCAAGCTTGAAATAATGCCATCGCCGGTGCTAATTAAATCAAGGTTTAATACATGGCCCGAGCTTTCGCCGCCAATAGTCCAGCCTTTTTGTTGTAGCAATTCCATTACATAACGGTCGCCTACTTTACTGCGTGCAAATTCAATACCTTTGGCTTTCAATGCATTCTCAAGGCCCATGTTTGACATAACAGTGCCAACAACACCACCACCTAAATTATCATCTTGCGCTGCTTGGCAGGCAATAATATACACTAAGTCATCACCATCAAACACACGACCATTATGATCAACCATCATTACACGGTCGCCATCGCCATCATAGGCAATGCCCACATCTGCATTATGTTCAAGCACTTTACGTTTTAGGGTATCTACGTGAGTAGCGCCGCATTCATGGTTAATATTTACACCATTGGGCTCACACGCATGCGTGATTATATTTGCACCTAGTTCGCGCATTACTGATGGGGCAATATGGTAAGTTGCGCCATTGGCACAATCGAGTACAATTTTTAATCCTTCAAGCGACAAGCTTTGTGGAAATTGGCTTTTACAGAATTCGATATAACGACCATCAGCGCTAGTTAAGCGACTCGCTTTACCTAATTTATCTGACTCAACACAAGTCATTGGTTCATCAAGCATGGCTTCAATTTCAAGCTCTACTTTGTCATCAAGCTTTAAACCGCGACAGTTAAAAAACTTTATGCCGTTATCGTAATACGGGTTGTGCGATGCACTAATTACTATGCCGGCTTCGGCTCTAAATGTTTGTGCTAAATAAGCAATCGCAGGGGTTGGCATAGGGCCCAGTAATACAACATCGATTCCTGCTGCAATTAACCCTGCTTGTAATGCGGTTTCTAACATATAGCCTGAAATGCGGGTATCTTTACCTATCATCACTTTTTTAGTGCCGTTTTCTGATAGGACACGGCCCGCAGCCCAACCTAGTTTCATTGCAAACTCAGGATTTATAGGATGCTCACCCACGAGCCCGCGTACACCATCGGTGCCAAAATATTTTCTTTCTTTCATTTAAAGTACTCCTTGTTTGCAGGCTTGTAGTACGTTAAGTACATCTGCGGTTTCTTTTACGTCGTGTACACGAATAATATGCGCACCATTTTGTGCTGCGATTAATGCGCCCGCTAAACTGCCGGCCAATCGCTCATTTGTATTTCTATTTAATAAGTTGCCAATCATCGACTTACGCGATAATCCCGCTAATAACGGTAAACCAAACTGATTAAAGTCATTAAACTGCGCCAGTAGTTGGTAATTGTGGCTGAGTGTTTTACCAAAACCAAAACCAGGATCAAGAATAAGTTGTGTTTGCTTAATCCCCGCTGTTTTACACGCAGCAATACGCTGACTAAAAAACTGTTTTATATCTGTAAATAAATCATCATAGTGCGGCGCTGCCTGCATGCTGCGAGGTTGGCCTTGCATATGCATTAAACACACCGCAACATCAGGAAACTGCGCCACTACGTTCAGTGCGTCGCTTTCTTGTAATGCACGTACGTCATTAACAATATCGGCCCCAGCTAAAATAGCTTGGTGCATTACTTGTGCTTTACTGGTATCAATAGATATAACGCAATCACTGTTTTCACGAATTGCTTTAATCGCTGGTATTACACGTGCTAATTCATCCTCAAGGCTCACATCAGGAGCACCTGGGCGAGTCGACTCTCCGCCAATATCTATAATTTGCGCCCCGTCGTCTAACAATTGCAGCGCACGCTGCAGCGCAATATCAGGGTCTATAAACTTCCCGCCATCTGAAAATGAATCGGGAGTAACATTAAGTATTCCCATAATTACTGGATTTGCCAAACTTAGTGTACGTTTGCGAGGCAAGTTTAGTAAATTATTCATGATGACCTTTTTTGTTTGAATTAGCTGAAGTTTATTTTATACGTTTGATACAAAAAAGCCCCGAGGTTCGGGGCTTTTAGTTTAGCTATTTTAACGATTATTCAGCTTTGTCATCAAGGTTTGTTTCATCTTTTTTAGCTTCATCAGTTGGTTTTTGATCTTCATCAACTAATTTTTCTGCTGAAACATCTTCTTTAACTGGCTTTTTTTCATGGCGGTCATGCGCATCGCGTGGTTCACGAACTTCTTGGCGCGCCATTAAATCATCAATTTGCTTAGCATCAATCGTTTCGTACTTCATCAGCGCATCTTTCATTGCGTGTAGAATATCGATATTTTCTTTTAATATCGCTTCTGCTCGCTGATAGTTACGATCTGACAATAAGCGTACTTCGCTATCGATAATTTTAGCTGTTTCGTCCGATATACTCATAGAGCGGCCACCGCCCATGTACATATCGTTTTGATCTTCTGCGTAAAGTAGTGGTCCAAGTTTTTCACTTAAACCCCAGTGCGTTACCATTTTACGGGCAATATCACTCGCACGTTCAATATCGTTACTAGCACCTGTGGTTACTTTATCTGCACCATAAATAAGTGCTTCTGCGATACGTCCGCCATACAGGCTTGAGATCATCGACTCTAGCAATTCTTTCGAATGGCTTACACGGTCTTGTTCAGGCAAGTACATAGTTACACCTAGCGCACGGCCACGTGGAATTATAGATACTTTATAAACAGGATCATGCTCTGGCACCATACGACCAACAATAGCATGGCCAGCTTCGTGGTACGCTGTCATGGCTTTTTCTTGCTCGCTCATCACCATGGTTTTGCGCTCAGCGCCCATCATGATTTTATCTTTAGCAGCGTCAAACTCAGCCATACTAACAACACGTTTATTACCGCGTGCCGCATAGAGTGCAGCTTCGTTTACTAGGTTTGCTAAATCAGCACCTGAAAAACCCGGTGTACCGCGTGCAATTAAAGCTGCTTCAACGTTGTCGCCTAATGGCACTTTACGCATATGTACTTTAAGTATTTGCTCACGACCACGAATATCAGGTAAGCCAACTTCAACTTGGCGGTCAAAACGACCCGGACGAAGTAAGGCTGGATCTAATACGTCTGGGCGGTTAGTTGCAGCAATAACGATAATACCTTCGTTACCACCAAAACCATCCATTTCTACTAGCATTTGGTTTAGCGTTTGCTCACGTTCGTCGTTACCGCCGCCCATACCAGCACCACGTTTACGACCTACAGCATCTATTTCATCAATAAAGATAATACAGGGTGATGCTTTTTTAGCTTGCTCGAACATATCTCGTACGCGAGATGCGCCCACACCAACAAACATTTCAACAAAGTCCGAACCAGAAATAGTAAAGAACGGCACTTTTGCTTCACCAGCAACGGCTTTAGCAAGTAACGTTTTACCTGTACCAGGAGGACCAACCATCAACACGCCTTTAGGAATGCTGCCACCTAATTTTTGGAATTTTGATGGGTCGCGTAAAAAATCTACCAATTCTGATACATCTTCTTTTGCTTCATCACAGCCAGCAACATCGGCGAAAGTGGTTTTAATTTGATCTTCGCTCATTAAGCGCGCTTTGCTCTTACCAAACGACATTGCGCCTTTACCGCCACCGCCTTGCATTTGACGCATGAAAAATATCCACACACCAATAAGCAGTATCATTGGGAACCAAGAAATAAATATACTTGCTAAAAATGACTGCTCTTCAGGTTTAACCCCTTTCACATTGACGTTACTTTTTAACAAATCATTTAAAATGTCTTTGTCGTAAATAGGCATAATCGTTTGAAAACGTTCGCCACTGGTTTTAGTACCTGTAATTGTGCCACTGGTACTTTCAATTGCCACTTCTTGTATAGAGCCACTGCGGGCATCTTTAACAAATTGACTATAACTTGTTTGACGATCTACTTGATCGCCGCCATTAAAGCTCTGAAATACTGACATCAGCACAACTGCAATAACCAGCCAGAGTATTAGATTTTTTGCCATATCGCTCAAGGGGTTAACCTCTTGTATCCAATTAATTTAAATTCAACTAAACGCCCAACAACTGTACTACAGTTTATATCCAGTCGCTACTATATATACTTCCCGTGAACGGGCGCGCGAGGCATCTGGTTTACGTATCTTCACTGTTTTAAAACTATTACGTACATCTTGCAAGAACTGATCAAAGCCTTCACCTTGGAATACTTTAACAATAAATGCACCATTTTTCTTTAATACTTGATTACACATATCCAGTGCAAGCTCGACCAAATACATGCTACCAGCTTGATCAACCGAATTGTTACCACTCATATTTGGTGCCATGTCAGAGAGTACCACATCAACATTTTTGCCATCAATACGTTTTAACAATGCACTTAACACTGCTTCTTCACGAAAGTCGCCTTGTAAAAAGTCAACACCCGCTAATGAATCCATAGGGAGGATATCGCACGCTATAACTTGTCCTTTATCTCCTACTTTTTCTGCCAAGTATTGTGACCAACTACCCGGTGCAGCCCCCAAATCAACAACAGTCATTGCTGGGCGGAGTAACTTGTCTCTACTTTGGACCTCATCTAATTTAAAAACAGCTCGAGAACGCCAACCTTTTTTTTGCGCCTCTTGAACATATTTATCATCAAAATGTTCTTTCAGCCATCGCTGTGAACTGGCTGACTGTTTTTTATTTGTCATAAATTAACACGCAACTAATTAGTAATATTCTTTAGATGGCGGTAGAATACCCTTAATTCAAGCCATATTCAGCAAAATTTGTATAAACATGACATTATCAAACAAACAAAAGCAGTTTTTAAAAGGTCAGGCACATAGCCTCAAGCCTGTAGTTTTACTAGGTTCTAACGGTTTAACCGAAGGCGTAGTAGTAGAAATTCAAAGCGCATTAGAAATTCACGAATTAATTAAAGTGAAGGTTCCAACTGATGATCGCGAAACTAAAGCGCTCATTTTTGAAGCAATTGTGCGTGAAACTGGTGCAACTAAATTACAATCAATTGGTCACACTATTGTGCTTTACCGCCAAAGTGAAGAGAAAAAAATTAAATTACCGCGTGGCTAAACACTACTTGTAGGATTTACCCGGTAATATAAAAAAACCAGCACCCGCTGGTTTTTTATTATCTGTCACTTTTAAATTAATGATTAAAATCCATAGTGAGTTCACTGACCCTATATTGTGGTGCATCTTTTGGGGCTTTATCGCGTATTTTATCTAGTATGTAATAGCGCGAAAACTCATCTTCAGACATAGCACTCACCGTACCTTTTGAAAGCAGTGCCGTAAGTTCAGGCGTGGTATTACTGTGTCCTACAACAATTACAACACCCTGTAATTTTAGTAGTTTACTTTCAAGTGAAGCTAAATCAGCTGCATCATACATTTTTACTGTAGTGCTTAAGTAAGTAGCCATTGGCGCTGCTGTTTGTAATGTACGCTTATAATTGCTGCTAAATAGCTGCACGTTTTTATGTTGTTTTATTAACTGTACCAAATACTGTGCACGTTGTGCGCCAAGCACTGTAAGCGACGGGTTTTTACCGGCTTGTTTTTCACTGTGGCGAAATAAATAAATCTTATCTGGGGCGGCAAATACAAATTGGCTATTAAACACCATAACCAGTAGCGCCAAGATTAAAAGCCTTTTATCTTTAATCATGATTTTTAGCCTCGCTTATATTTAAGCACTCTATTTATAAACTCTGTTGTAAGTTCATTTATCACCCCAGTTTCGGCATTTATTATTAAGCTAAAACCCACATTTAAATGAGGAAAAACCACTAAATCGGTGCGATAGCCTTGCACCCAACCACTATGGTAATAAAGGGTTTCATCATCGTAGTTATATACTCGCCAACCTAGCCCATAAAAAGCCTCACTAAGATGACCTTTCCATACTCGTCGGTATTGCTCTTTTTTGGTATGCGTATAGGGACGTGTTTGTACCGCTAATGCATCGAGCGATAATACATTTGGGTACTGACCTAATTGCGCCTTTAGCCATATTGCCATATCGGCGGCACTGGCATTTATGCCTGCAGCGGGGGCTACTTTATAATAATTTTTTTTCAGCTTAGCGCTATACCAACGTTTTTTCCCTCTTACATGTGGAAATGCGTAGTTTTTATCTTGCACCATAGCGTCGTAGCCTAAACTAGTGTCATGCATTTTTAAGGGCGTAAAAATAGCGTCATTTAGCCACTGAGAGTAACTTTTATGAGTACTCCTTAAAATTACATCGTCAATTAAACTAAACATCACATTTTGATAGCCATAACACTGCCCAGGATCGCATATGGGCGCTACCGTAAGTAGCTTTTCAACAATATCTGGATAACTCATTCGTGATTCAATTAGGTTATCGTAGGCGTTGGGAACTAGGCCACTAGAGTGACTTAAAATATGATAAACCTTTAAATTATCTTTGTAGTCGGTGTTAGCAAATTCAGGAATATAGTCGCTAATAGGCTGGTATAAATCTATTTCCCCTTCACTTGCAAGCTTAGCAGCTAACGATCCTGCAAAGGTTTTAGATACTGATGCTAATCTAAAACGTGTATGTTGATTAACCCTTTGAGAGCTACCCACTTTGGTAAAGCCCATGGTATGAATATAATCACTCGACTGCATATTAACAATCGATAAAGCCGCGCCAGGTATACCTTTTCGTTTAAGCTTTTTTTCTGCGTAACGCCCATATTTTTTTACAAATGCAGGCCAATCTGGATCTACATTTGCAGCAACCTCTGAGTGGGTTATTAAAATACAAAAGGCGAGCAGGTAATAAATCGAGTAATTAAGGTACTTCATCGGTGGCTGTTTTTTCTTTTTTTAATTGCTTCTATGCATATAATATCATGAACTTTTGTCAAGACTAACGTACAATATGTTGATTATTGGCCTTTTACTGAGTGTGAAGTATTTATGCGTTTTTTAGTTGTACCACTTTTTATATTATTTTCATCGGGTTGCGCTATAACCACAACAACAAATCAGCCTGCTGAGCCATTGGCAATGCCCTTAAAGCCAATGTTAAAAAGTCAGACATACCAACTGGAGTATGAGGCACAACACACCTCGCCTAAAGTAAAGTCAGTGCAATTACCAGCTCATAAAGTAATGAAAAACCAAACGGTTAAAATTGTTACCGACAGAGTAAGTGTAACCGACACTTTACTGGCGCAAATAAGCCAAGCGCTCAATGACAAACAACTAAAAGTAACTACTAAAAACGATAGTGATTACACACTTGCTATTCATCAAGTTGATCTGTCGTTTACCGATGATAGTAAATACACGTTAAATCAGCCCAAACAACCTTATGCTCTATACTCTAAAGTTGCACAGCAATTTCCAACCCAGCAGTGTGCAACTATTTTAGCGCAAGTTAGCATGCGCTTAACGCATAAAGCCTCTGGTGATGTTGTTTGGTTTGCAAAATCATCTTTAGATAGCACTAGCTTTCATCGTGAATCACTGATTTATAGCTTTACCGAAGAGCAAAAAATCACTAATGAACTTGAAGTAGTCGCCTTTGTCCACCAGCAAAATACCGAACAAGCACGTTTAGCACGCGCCGAGGCAAATACAAAGGTAACTATTCCTAAATATAATACAATGAGCAAGCTTAGCACACTGACTAAAGTGCAAGGCCCGTGTACTCGCACAGAAATAAGTGCTTTAGCACCAATGATGCAGTTTTATTTAAGCAGTATATTAATCGACAAAATTAAAGTGATATAAGCGTAAGTTAAACACTACATTTTTTTACAGGTTTAAAGGAACGTTTAACAATATACTACGCTTTATAACCATTACTTATTTAGGTTCCAAGGATGAAGCACTCAATACTTAGCTATTTTTTATGTTACACCTGCTTATTATTTGCCTGTGTATTTAGTGCCCATAGTACTGCCAGTAACCGCTATTATGCTGATAACACCTTAGAGCCTATTCAAGGCTTTGCATGGGACTGGAGCGCCGGTACTGGTTATTATATTGAAGACTCTTACCTTATCGGCATGGACTCCTATGACGATGGTATTGAATTAGATCTCAGCCTTGCGGTTTCTTTTGATAACTTTTATCTCGATTATGACCATAACCAACTCAGCGGCGGCCTTGTTATAGGCTACAGTCTAATTAACAAATATAATTGGGAGCTCGATATAATCGGTGCTAACGCCCAAGCTGGGTTTGGTCAAAAAGGCTTGGGGTTTTATAACAATGGTGTGGTTGAGGAATTACGCGGCATTAAAAAGCGTAAGTATGACTTTAATACAGGCCTTAGATTTACCCACAGATTTGATGGCTCACAGGTTTCTATTGAATTTTTGCATGACATTTCAAACGCCCACAATGGCTGGGTATTTAATTCTTTTTTTAGCAAAATACAACCTTGGCGTAACTGGGAGTTTCGCTCAGGCATAGGCTTTAGTGCCTACTCTGCTGACTTTACTAACTATTATTTTGGTATTGAGCAAAGTGAAGTTACCTTGCTACGCCCTGCTTATAAAGCCAATGCCAGCAGCAGCATTATGCTTGAGTTTCATGCTGAGTACCCGCTTAACCAAGACTGGGTGTTTTTAGCCGGCTGGTTAACGACTTTATTTTCTAAAGAAATTGACGACAGCCCTATTATTTCTCAAGGGTACCAACACAAAGCCAAGCTAGGCGTGCGTTATGTATTTTAGACGCTGGTGTTATTTACTATTAGCTTACCCTGGCAGTTTACTCGCCGAGGTGCCCCAAGAGGTAACCGCACTTAGTGCAATACCTAATACCTGCGTGGCACTACGTGAAGGCCGCCACTGTTATACTGAAGTGGTTTTATCATGGCAGCAGCCCACAATAGGTAACTACTGCTTACGAGACGCTACCTCAAAATATATTATGCAATGTTGGCTTAAGCAGCAACACGGCGTTTTTAATTATGCATTTGACTCTGAGCAGAGCTTATCATTTGAATTATTTGATAGTAATACTGCAAAAGTCATAGCCACCACTGAAGTAAAGTTACAGTGGGTTTATCAAAACAGGCAGAAAAAACGCCGTTGGCGATTGTTTTAATAAGGAAGTCTTATGGATAATTACGGTACTATTTTACTCGTTGAAGATGATATTTCTTTGGCACAATGGGTGGCTGAATATTTAACAGAACAAGGCTATTGTGTACATGTTTGTCATCGCGGTGATGAAGTTGTTGGCCAAGTTAAAACCTTGAAACCGCAGTTAATACTACTTGATATTATGCTTCCTGGGTTAGACGGCATAAGCGTTTGTCGCGAGCTACGTAGCTTTTATCAAGCTCCTATTATTATGCTAACAGCTCGTGATGACGAAATGGATGAAGTGATTGGCTTAGAGGTAGGTGCCAGTGACTACATAATGAAACCGGTACGCCCTCGTGCATTACTAGCAAGAATAAAGTCAGCCCTTAGGCTCACCACCCAAAGCAGCCAATCTCATAAACAGCATAGTATTATTAATGTAGGGGCTTTGAGCATTAATAGTGAGTCGCGAAGCGTTAAACTTAACGATATCGATATAAATATATCTAGCGCTGAGTATTTATTGCTGCATTACTTAGCCAGTAACGCAGGGCAAGTTGTATCACGCGATGCGGTGTTTAAAGCAACCAAAGGACGCGAGTACGACGGCCTTGATAGAAGTGTTGATGTGCTTATTTCTGCGCTACGTAAAAAGTTTAATGACGATCCGCAAAACCCTGAAAAAATTAAAACAATTTGGGGACGAGGTTATTTACTCGTTGCCACTGCTTGGTAGCTACAAATGAAAAAGTTTTATATTGCACTGCTTAGCAGCGCACTGCTTTCGATTATTGTTTTAGGCTGGCTTATTGACGCTTTTAGTCAAAATACACACGCCCCTTTAGACGAATTTAGCATGCAAAGTAAAATGATTGCAGGGTTTAGCAAACAGCTTGCTACTCTCCCCCCTGCACAGCGCAGTAATTATGTTACAAAGTTAGCCAACGACTTTAGCCTGCCGCTTACCTATAAGCTAAACGACACTTTAGCGCTTAGCCCTGCCTTACTTATGCAAATGCAAACCCATGGTGGGTTAATTTTAGAGGGCGAACAGGGTTTTCATATGCTTTATAGCAACCAAGCATTAAGCCCTTATCATTTATCTATGCGCCTCGATAACTCATTTGAAGCAGAGCAACGCGACGATATTATTCTAACCTTATTATTTTACGCTGGGCTGTGTGTATTTATGGGCTTTATTATTTATCCCTTAGCCAAACGCTTGAGCGTGTTAAATGAAGCAGCTAAAAAATTTGCATCGGGTGATGTTAAAACTCGTATCAAAGTCTCTCATTTCACGTATATAAAAGATGTAGAGCTCACCTTTAACCGTATGGCGAGTCAAATAGAAAAGCTGGTTGCTGAAAATAAGCTAATGGCTTCGAGTTTATCCCATGACATTCGCACCCCCATAGCTTGCCTGCGATTTGGTTTAGATGCTGCAATAGATAGCAATGACATGCCAAAAGTGAAGCAATATTTAACCCGCATGGAAAATGACTTAGACCATATGGAGTCTATGCTAAAAAGCTACCTAGCCTTTGCCACGCTAGAACAAAATGCCAACCGCTTAACCTACTCTGCAACCCATATGCGCAGCTACTTTGAAGATATTTTAGCGCAGCTATCGCCTAAATTAGACTCCCACAAACTCAGTGTGCAACTTAATAGTAGTAACGATGTTATTTATGCCGACTTACATTGGCTTGCCAGAGCCGTTACTAATTTAATTAATAATGCCTGCGACTTTGCCCTGCAACATATTTATGTAAGTGCCACTGTCAATGAGCAACATATTATTATTACCGTAGAGGACGATGGCCCAGGCATAGCAGCTGAAAACTTTAGCAAAGTATTTAGCCCTTTTTTTCGCGAAAACAATCACCGCAATCGAGCTGATAAAAGTTATGGCCTCGGATTAGCAATTGTTGAAAAAGTAGCTGACTGGCATCACGGCCGTGTTTATGCAGGCAAAAGTAAGCAGTTAGGTGGAGCTTGTTTTACCCTGAAAATAGCTCAACAACACCCTAGTGTAAAGTAAAGGCTACACACTGTAAATTAACAATTATTAAACAATATCAAGCTGTTAATTTTTAGTTTTAAGTTACTAAACTAAAATCTATGTTCATAACACAGAGTTTAATAAAGTAATTGTGCTAGATCAGCAAATTAGCACTTTTTATTTTTTTACATTTCCAGTAGATTGTCTGCGCCGTCACAAAATAGAGAAGTACAATAATATGAGTGCAGTAAGAGGCGAGTTTAGCTCTCGCTTTGGTTTTATAATGGCCGCCGCAGGATCTGCTGTAGGTTTAGGTAACATTTGGGGTTTCCCTACACAAACCGCAAGTAATGGTGGTGCCGCATTTTTAATTGCGTATTTAGTACTGGCATTCTTTTTGGCTTATCCTGCTTTAATGGCGGAGCTAATGATTGGTCGTCATGGCCAAGCAAATGCGGTTTCTTCACTTAGAAAAATATCTAATAAACCTTGGCAAAAACATTTTTCTTTTGCGGTTGGTTTTGGCGGTATTTTATGTGCTGGCTTTATTTTAAGCTTTTATGCCATTGTTGCTGGTTGGATGCTAAGTGCAACAGCAGAACCTATTACAACGTTAGTGGGCGCAAACTCTGCATCTGCTTGGCTAGGTGAACAGTCACTTAGCAGAAACATCATTTTCACTATGATCTTTATTGTACTAACCGTTGCTATTATTAGTCGTGGCGTTGAAAACGGAATCGAAAAATGGTCAAAACGTTTAATGCCTGCTTTGCTCAGCATTTTATTTGCGTTAATTATTTATGTAATGACCCAAGATGGCGCTATTGAAGGCTTAAAGGCGTATTTAGTACCTGATTTCTCATCTATTTTTGATGCTAACTTGTTAGTTAGTGCACTAGGGCAAGCATTCTTTTCATTATCACTAGGTACCAGTGTGATGATTATTTATGGCTCGTATATTAGTAAAAAAGAGAACTTAGTTTCGTTAGGTGCTTATGTCACGCTTATTGATGTATTTATTGCTTTTGTCGCAGGGTTATTAATCATTCCTGCTATGTATGTAGCACAAGCACAAGGGATTGAGATTTTCTCACCGACTACCGGAAAGCTCCTCTCTGAAGACACATTAGTATTTCAAGTATTACCTGCACTTTTTGATGGTATGGGTGGTATGGGGTTATTTGTTGGCTTTGCGTTTTTTGCGCTAATGAGCATTGCAGCACTCACCTCCTCTATTTCAATGCTCGAAGCGCCGGTATCTTATACGGTAGAACGCTTTGCAATGTCTCGCTTACAGGCCACTTGGGTAATTGGTGCATTAATCACTCTAGTGAGCATCACGATAGTGTGTAACTTAGAGTTACTGTTTGGCTTAGTGATCACCTTAACCACTAAAGTGGCACAGCCATTATTAGGTCTTATGTGTTGTATATACGTAGGCTGGATTTGGTCAAGAGGCTCATTACTAAAGGCCATTCAAGAAGGTAACCCTGAAGTACACAATACCTTATTTTGGAAAGTATGGCCTTGGTACACTAAGTTTGTATGCCCACTGGCGATAGGCCTGGTATTTTTACATTCATTATTAAGCTAAAGTTAGTTTCTGCTCTTAACAACAAAAAAGCCCACATTGTGGGCTTTTGTAATCAAGGTACTAGTTGTAAAACCATATCTTGATGAGCAATGCCATCTTCTAAATATTCAGCATTAATACTTTCAAATCCGAATGAGCGATAAAACTCCAGTAAGTACGTTTGCGCACCAATATAAATATCACGTTCTGGCCATTGGCTTTTACAGCAATTAATGGCCTCTGTAACCAATTGCTGAGCCAATCCTCTACCTCGTTCCTCTTTAGTGACTAACACGCGACCGATCGCACTGTATTTTGCGTTTTTTTCGTAGCATCGAGCATAAGCTTGTAGCGTATTATTTTTCACAGTGTAAATATGCAAGGTACTTGGTGCTATATCATTATCGTCAAGCTCTGGATAAGGGCACATTTGCTCAACTACAAATACCTCTACGCGCCCACGCATTATGGAGAATAAGGTTTGCGTATTGAGCGCAGTAAAAGTTTCACATTTAAACGCCATTGTAACTCCTGTCGTTGGCTCTAATAGACATAAAAGCCTATACGTTATTAGGGCTAGGCATAATAGCAGTAATGCAGCTAGGGGCTTAATTAACCGCTATGCTATATAATAAAATGGCTTAAAACAAAAACCCAGCATAAGCTGGGTTTGTTTTAAGTAATTATCTACCTTAGGTAAATAGTCGCTCTAACTGATCGCATAATTGCGAGAGATTTACATGGTCGTGCTCTATGGTTAAATCTACATAACCATCGCCTTTAAATGCTCTATCTAACTCAATTAACACATGGGTTTTATGTGCTTCTGGAATGAATGATAATTCAATTTCTTTCACTCCAAATAAACTGCGGCTGTTAGGCTTGTATTCTAGCTCTTGATAACAACCAGACACTGATTGAAACGTTGATGCGCGCAAGTGGCCTTTTTCAACATCAGCTTTAGTTAGGCTAAAGCCTAGCTTTTCCATGGCCTGCATACACGTTTTAACAGCTTCATTGGGGTACACATGTAAATGGTCTTTATCACTTGGATCAAGCGCTAAATCAATGTCCAGCCCAGTTTCAAGCCAAACATAAGATTGGTTATACCCTGCATTAATTTCAGTAATAGGTGTTTCTGAATGCAACCGTGCTTGAAAAGGAATCGTTTTAACTTCCCCTGGCTCTACCGTGCCTATATCTGTAATGCGCCACTGCTCTATAACGTGGTTGGTAAAATAGTCACCATCTTCATTTGATGCTTTAACTCGCGTCATTAATAGTAAATCTAACCCTGCAATTTCTTGGCTTACATCACCAGCTGTAATAACGATTTGCGCATTAAATAATTGCCCAGGCTGAAGGTGCTCTGTTTCTAAAATAGTGTCTACTTTGGCGGCACCAATACCAACCGATGCTAAAATCTTTTTAAACATATTTTTCTCCTTAAGCTGAGCGGCTCTATAATGTGCTCTAACTTAAACTTCGTCGTTAGCGCATCTTAACCACATTTAAATGCTCTTGTCAGTGAAAAACTACTATTTACATGCTGTTTACGATTAAATAAGTGTTAAATGTCCATTTTTCATACGCAACAGAGCAAGTATTTGATTAAACGGCGCTTAAGCCTAATCTTTTATGAAGGACTTATTGTATGAGTAAAATGGTGAGTATTTGTATATTTATTTTCAATGGTATTGATTTTTCGTTACACTAAACCTCCCAATGAAGTGATATTTATAATTATGGAACTAATTTACTTTGCCGCCGCGTTTGTGTTTGGCTTTGCTGTTTATCAGCTAAAGCTCCCTCCTCTTATCGGTTTTTTACTTGCGGGATTCGCGCTTAATTTAGCGGGCTATAAAAGCACCGAATTACTCAACACCATTGCTACCTTAGGCGTTACGCTTTTATTATTTAGTATTGGTTTAAAGCTAAAAGTAAATAGTTTAATGAAACCACAAGTGTGGGCTTCTGCTACTTTACATATTATTTTGAGTAGTGCGTTATTTAGTGGCTTTATGCTATTACTTAGCCTATTTGCACTGCCATTATTTGTTGATTTGAGCTGGCAAAGCGCTTTATTAGTTGGCTTTGCATTGAGTTTTTCTAGTACCGTTTTTGCTGTTAAAGTGTTAGAAGAACGCGGTGAAATGGGCAGCTTACACGGAAAAGTAGCCATTGGTATTTTAGTTATGCAAGATATTTTTGCCGTGGTATTTTTAGCTATTAGCACAGGTAAAATCCCTAATATTTGGGCTTTGGTACTTATTATTTCACTGCCGCTAGTACGCCCAGTTATGGGGTGGATACTAAACCGCTCTAAACACGGCGAACTCCTGCCATTATTTGGGTTTTTCTTTGCACTTGTGGCTGGTTATCATGCATTTGAGCTAGTTGGTTTAAAAGGTGATTTAGGGGCATTAATAATAGGTATGATGATTGCGCCTCATAAAAAGGCCAGTGAACTTTCTAAGTCATTACTTAATTTAAAAGATATTTTATTGGTTGGCTTTTTCTTAACAATAGGTTTAAACGCAGAGCTTACCACCAGCTCATTACTTGCCGCGTTATTACTGGTGTTAGTATTACCAATCAAAACGTTTTTATATTATGTGCTAACAAACATGTTTAACTTACGTGCTCGCACCTCATTGCTAACCACTTTTAGTTTAGCTAATTATAGCGAGTTTGGTTTAATTGTTTGCGCTGTAGCCGCCTCTACAGGCATGATCACCTCTGAGTGGTTAGCCGTTATTGCAATTGCCGTATCAATTACCTTTATTATTGCATCCCCTTTAAATAAGCGCTCTAACGAAATTTACGCAAAAATAGAGCCTTGGCTACTAAAGTTTGAAAGTAAAACTCGTTTATCCGAAGAACTGCCTGTTAACCTTAACGACACTAAAATTGTTATATTTGGCATGGGCAGAATTGGCACAGGTGCTTATGAAACAATAAATGCTACGCACCCACAGCTAGTTGCAGGTATAGACATAAAGCCTGAAGTAGTTGATAAGCACATAAAACGCGGAAGAAATGTATTAATAGCAGATGCAACCGACCCTGACTTTTGGCAGCGCGTAAATCACTCTCGTGTTGAAATGGTCATGCTAACAATGCCACAGCATATGCAAAATATTTTTGCGTTAGAGCAATTAAAAGCATCGGGTTATAAAGGGCAAGTTACCGCTATTGCTAACTACCCTGATCAGCAAAAAGAGTTAGAAGAAATGGGTGTAAATTCTACCTATAACTTTTACTTAGAAGCCGGTAGTGGTTTTGCTGAGCACGTTAAACAAAAATTATTTTCGTAAAGCAGCACTAATTTGAATTTACATTCTTTTACAAGCTAATTCTCTAACATAGAAAAAAGCAGGTAAACTAAAGACTATTGGTAAATATTAGCGCAAGCACCTGCCCCTAATTAGACTCCAGCTAACGAAGGGCTTACTAATAAAATATATTAATCCAGAGGGCCTGCTCCCTCGTTAAATAGGCTGTTACTTGCCCGTCACAGCCTATTTTATCT
>Ga0114916_1000874_pt1 | contig 18427 bp, 15 predicted proteins | sample MalvirAntarct_66_FD_83501 | JGI IMG/M metagenome (GOLD analysis project Ga0114916, IMG submission 83501) | Marine viral communities from the Global Malaspina Expedition - Malaspina viral metaG Antarct_66 | ecosystem: Environmental > Aquatic > Marine > Oceanic | place: West Anvers Island... | reverse complement strand
GTCTTGAAGTGGTCCGAGCCGCGGTGCGCGTCGACCGCCGCCTGGTCCTCGTAGCGCTCCATGAAGACATAGAGCAGCGGGTCGTCGGTCTTGTGCAGGGCGTAGAGCTTGCAGCCCGGCTCGTTCGCGTTGACGGCGGCCACCAGCCGCTTCGCCGTTTCTTCGAACTGCGCCTGCTGGCCGTCCTTGACCTTGATCTTCGCGATGACGCCGAGCATCGGCTTCCTCCTGTTTCGGGGTTGGAAGCGCACCATAGGCCAAGCGCGCCCCACCGCAACGGGGCCACCGCAACGGGGCCACCGCAACGGGCCGGCGCAACGCCCCCGCCTACCCATCCCGCCGCGCCCCCGCTACAGTGCGCGGCAACGCGGTCGCGGGAGGTTCGAAGGAATGAGCGAGACACCGAATGCGCTGAGCCCGGAAACGGTGCTGGCGCAGATGAAGGCGCACGGCGTCACCGACATCGTCTGGCTGCCGGACAGCGAGACCAACTGGCTCTTCCTGCTGATGCAGGCCGAGCCGTCCCTGCGCCTCATCGGCGTCGGGCGCGAGGGCAACGCCTGCTCCATCGCCGCCGGCCTCGCCACGGGCGGGCGCAAGCCGATGATCCTGATCCAGAACACCGGCATGCTGGAATCGGGCGATTCCATCCGCGGCTGGCTGATGGGCCTGAACGTGCCGGTGGTCCTGATGGTGGGCTATCGCGGCTACACGCGCCACGGCGTCAACACCGACACGGTGGCCACGTACACCGAACCCTTCATCAACGCCTTCCGCCTGAACTTCTATCTGGTCGAGAGCGACGCCGACGCCGACCGGATCGGCGTCGCCTTCGAGGAGGCGGAGCGCACCCAGCGGCCGGTGGTCATCCTGGTCGGCGACGAATTCCACGGCTTCAACCGCTGACGGGGAGGATCCAGCCATGATGCATACCGCAGACGCGCTGAAGGCCATCGCGGCGCACCGCAAGGACGCGATCGTCATCTCCGGCCGCGGCTCGCCGCACTGGGCGAAGATCAGCGACATGGAGAAGTACGACGCGGCGCTCGGCGACCCGGCGATGGGCGGCCATGCCGGCTTCGCCTTCGGTCTCGCCCTGGCGCAGCCCGACCGCAAGATCATCCTGTTCGATTCCGAAGGCGACCTGCTGATGAGCCTCGGCATCCTGACGACGATCGCCGAACTCGCGCCGAAGAACTTCTACCACTTCATGCTCGACAACGAGTGCTACGCCACCACCGGCGGCCAGCCGGTGCCGAACGCCAAGAACGTCGACTATGCCGCCATCGCCCGCGGCTGCGGCTATCCGGCGACGCACGCCTTCACCGAGATCTGCGACCTGACAAAGGCGGTGCCGGACATCCTGGCCAAGCCCGGCCCGGTCTTCTGCGCGATGAAGGTCTACCCCGAGGTCGAGAACACGCCCATCGGCCAGCGCAAGCGCTGGCAGACCCGCACCCGCGACCAGATCCTCACCGACCTCCGCGGCACCCTCGGCGTGAGCTGAGGGCCGGAGGCCGGCCCCCGACACTACCCAGGAGCACCCCATGCCCGAGACCAAGCCGCCGCGCTTCGCGCAGCTCTCCCCCGACCAGATGTCGGACGCCCAGAAGACGGCGGCCGAGGCCATCCTCGCCGGCGCCAAGAAGGCCGACGGTCCCGGCGGCCGCTACATGGCGCAGAGCGGCCAGTTCCCCGGCCCCTACAATTTCCTGCTGCGCAGCCCCGAACTCGCCATGCGCTGGCGCGGCCTCGCCGAATACATCCGCTTCGACACCTCGGTGCCGCTGCGCCTGAACGAGCTCGCCATCCTGATCCAGGCGCGCTGGTGGACCGCCCAGTTCGAATGGTGGGCGCACGAGCCGCTCGCCGTCCGCGCCGGCCTGCCGCAGCAGATCGCCGACGACATCAAGGTCGGCAAGCGCCCCGAGGGCATGAAGCCCGACGAGGAGGCCGTCTACGATTTCTGCACCGAGATGATGGAGAACCGCCGCGTCGGCGACGCCACCTTCGACAAGCTGAAGGCCCAGTTCACCGAACAGCAGATCGCCGACCTGGTCGCCGTCACCGGCTTCTACGCCACCGTCTCGATGATCCTGAACACCGTCGAAGCCGGCATCCCCGACGGCTCCGAACCCCCACTGAAGCCGCTAGATGGCCCGCTGAAGTAGCGGAGCGCCCCGCCTCCCGCCCCCGCGCCACGGCACAGCGCGAAAAGCGAGCGCCCGCGGGGGCCGGGAGCGGACCCGCTCCGCCTGCCCCCGGCCGCCGACCACGATCCGGGAAGCCGCGGCGTGTAGGCGGTCGACGACAACCCGCCGGACGACGAGAGCATTTCGCGCCTGCGAAACGCCACTTGCGCCCACCCTAACAGGTTACGGGATTATTAAATCGACTTGATCGCTATTACCCTATCTTCTTGATCAACAACGGTCGGTCGATATTCTGCCGCCGTTCGAACCAGATTCTGCCATTTTTTCGGAACCTATCGATCCTGACCTTGTTGGTCGGCGAAACACCGCGGCATGGGTTGCTGAATGCCGGCGGGTTGCTTTCCTGAACCAAGAGAGGATTTTCATGACCAGGATCTTTGGAACCACGGCCATTGCGCTCGTCATCGGCGCGTTCGCCCTGCCGGCCGCCGCGCAGCAGAACCAGGCGGCCAAGGGCGAGACGATGCAGAACGCCTGCTGGCAGCAGCTGTCGCGCTTCGACGACGACAAGGACGGCTCGATCGGGCCGAAGGAATTGGCGGCGAACAAGCGCGATATCTTCGCCGCTCTGAACCGCGACAACGACGACGAGATCAGCCGCGACGAGTATATGCGCTGCTTCTCCGCCCAGGGCGGCCAGAACCGCATGCAGCAGACCTTCACCGACCTCGACCGCGACCGCAATCAGCGGATCAGCGAGGCCGAGTTCACCGAGGGCGACCGCCTCGAGCGGACCCAGGTGATGGTCGAGCAGCGCCGGCCGCAGGTGACCGTGCAGCAGTCGCAGCCGACGGTGACCGTCGACCAGAAGCGTCCGACCGTGCAGGTCGACCAGTCGCAGCCGACCGTTACGGTCGACCAGAAGCGCCCGACGGTGAACGTCACCCAGCCGCAGCCGGAGGTCACTGTCCAGCAGGCGCAGCCGACGGTGAACGTGACGCAGCCGCAGCCGACGGTTCGGGTCGAGCAGGCCCAGCCGAAGGTCAGCGTGACCCAGCCGCAGCCGAAGGTGAGCGTGCAGCAGGCCGAGCCGAAGGTGCGGGTCGAGCAGGCCCAGCCGCGGGTGATGGTCGAGCAGGCCAAGCCGAAGGTCGAGGTCGACCAGGCCGACCCGAAGGTAAAGGTCGAGCAGGCTGATCCGAAGGTGAAGGTCGACCGGCAGGCCGGCGCCGACGTGAACCGGATCAACCCGGATCGCGAGCGCGGCACCCCGGTCGAGCGGGCCCAGAACGTCGGGGACAGCGGGCAGCCGATGGTCGGCGTCGCCGTCGTGGACGTCGAGCGGACCTGGGCAGACGGTCAGCCGATCGAGATGAACCGCATGCGGGCGGAGGAGATCCTCGGCCGCGACATCGTCAACCTGCGTGGTAACGAGGTCGGCGACATCGAAGACATCGTGATCGCCCGCGGCGGCAACGACCTCTTCGCCGTCATCTCGGTCGGCGGCTTCCTCGGCATCGGCGACAAGGACGTGGTCGTGCCCTTCAGCGAACTGCGGATGGGCGACGACAACATGATCCTGATGTCGCAGAAGTCGGAGGACGGCCTGCGCGACATGCCGGCCTACGACGAGAACCAGTACCAGCGCTACGAGCGCTGACCTGACACGGCGGCGGCCATCCCCCCCCGGTCGCCTCCGCGCCGCGGCGCGCCCCCTCGGGCGACGCCGCGGATCTCGATCGCCGCGCCGGCACCGTCCGGCGCGGCGATTTCCCGTTACGGGGCGCGCAGCGGCCGGCAGTCCGGGGCGAAGGCGAGCCTCGCCTCCGTCCGCGCCTGGAGTTCTTCGGCACTCATCCCGTCCAGGATCTCGCGCACGACGAACCCCTCCGGCGTCACGTCGACGACGGCGATGTCGGTGAAGACGCGCTTCACGCAGGCGACGGCGGTGAGCGGCAGGGTGCAGCGGGTCAGCAGGCGCGAGCCGCCGTTTCGGGTGTTGTGCTCCATGATGACCCAGACGGCCTTGGCGCCGACGGCGAGGTCCATGGCGCCGCCGACCAGCGGGCCCTTGCCGGCGAGGCGCATGTCCCAGTTGGCGAGGTCGCCGTTCTCGGCCACCTCGAAGGCCCCCAGGATCGTCACGTCGATGTGGCCGCCGCGGATCATCGCGAAAGAGGCCGCACTATCGATGATCGTGGCACCGCGCTGCAGGGTGATGCGGCGGCTACCGGCGTCGACCAGGTCGGGATCGGCCGCCTCGGCCGACGCCAGCGGGCCGACGCCGATGACGCCGTTCTCCGACTGGAAGATCACCTCGCGCCCGGCCGGCAGATAGTCCGAGGCGAGAACCGGGATGCCGAGGCCGAGATTGACCACGCCGCCGTCGGGCAGGTCCTGCGCGGCGCGCCACGCCATCTGCTCGCGCCCGAGAGGCTTCACAACATGGGGCTTGGGTGCGCTCATCGGGCATCTCCCACGGCGAAGACCCGGTCGACATAGACGCCGGAGAGTTGGACCCGTTCGGGCGCGATGGCTTCGTCCACCGTCTCGCGCACCTCGGCCACGGCGAGCTTCGCCGCCGTCGCCATCGCGGGACCGAAATTCGCCTGGGCGTGGCGGAAGGTGAGGTTGCCCCAGCGGTCGGCGGTGTCGGCGCGGATCAGCGCCAGATCGCCGACGATCGCCTGCTCGAGCACGCAGTCGCGCTCGCCGAAGCGGCGAACCTCCTTGCCGACCGCGAGGTCGGTGCCGAAGCCGACCGGCGTATAGAAGGCTGGAATGCCGGCGCCGCCGGCGCGGATGCGCTCGGCGAAGGTGCCCTGCGGCAGGCATTCGAGTTCGATCCTGCCGTCGATCCACAGCTTCTCGAAGGGCGACGGCTCCTTGCCGCGGCCGCGGGCGGCGCTGACGATGACCTTGGCGACCAGACCGTCCTCGATCAGCTCATGCGTCAGCGAGTAGGGGTGGGTCGCCGAATTGACCGCCAGGGTGAGGTTGCGCGGCGCCGCCTCGCGCAGCGCGCGGATCAGCACGTTGGGAAAGCCGGCCCCGCCGAAGCCCGTGATCAGGACGGTCGCGCCGTCCCCTACCCCCGCCAGCGCCTCGGCGGCGGAGGTCACCCACTTGTCGATCGGCATTCGCGTGTCCCGGCCCGTTTCCCGCACCGTCATTGCGGCGCGGGCGAAGTCTCGGCGACTGCGCCGGACCGGTCAACCGGTGGCCGGAGGCGTCCCCGGGAGACGCCCGCGGAGACGCCCTCAGGGTGCGACCGAGGCGCGGCCGATCGAGTGGTAGGCGAACCCGTGCGGGATGAGTTCCGAGGGCTGATAGACGTTGCGTAGGTCGACCATGATGCGCCGCTTCAGCAGGCCGCCGATGCGCTTCAGGTCGAGGGCGCGGAACTCGTTCCACTCGGTCAGGATGACGACCGCGTCGGCACCCGCCATCGTGGCGTAGGCGTCGTCGCAATAGGTGATCGTCTCGCCGAAATGCTTGCGCGCCTCGTCCATGCTCTCCGGGTCGAAGGCGGCGATGGTGGCACCCGCCTCGATCAGGCGGGGCAGGATGTCGAGACTGGGCGCATCGCGCATGTCGTCGGTGTTCGGCTTGAAGGCGAGGCCGAGCACGGCGATCTTCGCACCCTGGACGCCGTTGCAGGCGGCGACGATGCGGTCGGCCATCGCCTGCTTGCGCGCAGCGTTGGCGTCGACCACCGCCTGTACGATGGTGAAGGGTGTTCCCGCCTCGCGCGCCGTGTGGACCAGCGCCAGCGTATCCTTCGGGAAGCACGAGCCGCCATAGCCGGGACCGGCATGCAGGAACTTGGCGCCGATGCGGCCGTCGAGGCCGATGCCGCGCGCCACCTGCTGCACGTCGGCACCGACTTTCTCGCAGATGTCGGCAACCTCGTTGATGAAGGTGATCTTGGTCGCGAGGAACGCGTTCGCGGCGTACTTGGTCAGTTCGGCCGTCTCGCGCGAGGTGAAGACCATCGGCACCTCGTTCAGGCTCAGCGGCCGGTAGAGCTCGCGCATCACCTCGACGGCGCGCGGCGAATTCGTGCCGACCACGACGCGGTCGGGCCGCTTGAAGTCGTCGATCGCGGCACCCTCGCGCAGGAACTCCGGGTTGGACGCGACGTCGAAAGCGGCGTCCGGCCGGCGCTCGCGGATGATGCGCTCGACTTCGGCGCCGGTGCCGACCGGCACCGTCGACTTGTTGACGACGACCGTATAGCCGTCGAGCGCGTCGGCGATCTCGGCCGCCGCGGCATAGACATAGGTCAGGTCGGCGAAGCCGTCGCCGCGGCGCGTCGGCGTGCCGACGGCGATGAAGATCGCGTCGGCGCCGGCGATGCCCTCGACCAGGTCCGTGGTGAACGACAGGCGCCCGGCCTCGACGTTGTTGCCGACCAGCACGTCCAGACCCGGCTCGTAGATCGGCATCTGGCCCTGCTTCAGCCGCGCGATCTTGCCCTCGTCCTTGTCGACGCACACCACGTCGTGGCCGAAGTCCGAGAAGCATGCACCGGAAACGAGCCCAACGTATCCGGTGCCGATCATCGCAATACGCATCAGTCGATCCGTTCCTGAAGTGACGCCGCAAACAGTGATCACGGCGCGACCTTGAGGGCCGCCCCGGTGAGACGGCGTTATCTGGCACGCGGCCCGCGATGCGGCAACTCCATTATGGCCTGCCTGTGAGGGCGTGCACATCTATGCCGCGGGCCGGAACAGGCCACGGCAGTGGGTGCGGGATCGGGACGGCGATGATCGAGATCGGACACGGCATCGTGATCGGCGAAGACGAAATCGAGGAGAGCTTCGTGCGTGCCTCGGGTCCGGGCGGCCAGAACGTCAACAAGGTGTCGACGGCGGTGCAGCTGCGCTTCGACGTGCGCGGGTCGCCGAACCTGCCTCACGCCGTTCGGATGCGGCTGGAACGGCTGGCCGGCCAGCGGCTCACCCAGGACGGCGTGCTGATCATCGGCGCCCAGCGCTTCCGCAGCCTGGAGCGCAATCGCGACGACGCGCGTGCCCGCCTGTTCGACCTGATCCGCCGCGCCGCGATTCCGCCGACGCCGCGCCGGCCGACCCGCCCGACGCTCGGCTCGAAGAAGCGCCGGCTCGAGGGCAAGGCGAAGCGCGCCGCGGTCAAGGGGATGCGGCGGAACCCGCCGACGGACTGACTACCCGGGGGCGACCCCATCGAGGAACCAGCGCAGCACCGGACCGGTCTGATCGGTTGCGAAGGTGTGCGGCAGGTCGGCGATCTCGCGATGCACGACGTCGGCACCGACGCGGCGCAGCGCCTCGGCGGCACCGCGCGCCACCTCCGGCGGGAACATCCAGTCCTGCGCCCCGTGCACGATGTGCACCGGCAGCCCGCGCAGACGCTGGGCATCGGCGAACTCGACCAGCAGCGGATGGAAGCTGCCGGAGAAGGGCGCCAGATGCGTGAACGGCGTCGCGGCCTGCAGCCCGGTGACCCAGCAGAAGGTGCCGCCGTCGCTCATGCCGGTCAGCAGCACGCGGCGCGCATCGAACGGCCGGCGCGCCCGCACCTCGTCCAGGATGCGCATCAGGTTCGGCGTGTCGTCGTCGGGACCCTGCAACGCCCAGGTGGCACCCGTCGCGGTCGGCGCCACGAGAATGCACCCCGCCGCCCGCGCCGCCGGCAGCCAGCTCCAGATGAACACGTTGCCGTGACCGCGGCCGCCGTGCAGCGCCACGACCAGGGGCGGCGGGGCTCGGTCCGCCGCCGCCGGCAGAAAGAGCGAATAGCCGCCGCGCGACCCCCGCGCGTTGCCGACGTGATCGACCTCCGCACCGGCCCCGGCCGCCTCGGCCCGCTCGATCCGGTCGAGCAGCGCCTCGTCCCGACGCGACGCGTCGTCCAGGAAGAAGCGGCTGACGGCGGGGGAGATCCGCGCGATCGGCCACAGGGCATCGCACGCCTCGGCGTAGAGGCGCAGGCTGCGCCACGCCGCTGTCGTATCGCCTGTGTCCCCTGCGGCCCGCAGGCCGTCGAACGCCCGCAGCGCGGGCTGGGCGGCGCGATCGAGGGCTTCGCGCAGCCAGTGCAGACGGTCGGGCCAGACCGGTGCATGCAGGGCGGCGAGACCGTCGCGCAGCGGCCTTTCCGCCGGCGCCACCGCCGTCGCGATCTGCCCGAGGAGCAGCGGGTGCAGATGCCGCGCGGCGCGGCGCAGCGCGTCCAGCCCGTCGAGCAGCGGCGGCACGAGAGCGCCGATCGCCGCCATCAAGGCTTCCCCTTCGCCGGGATCGGCGTCATCGGATTCGGCCTCGCCGCTCATCTGCCGCTCCGCCCGTTTCGGCGCGTTATCGCCTCGAGTCCCAGGTTCGCAGCGCGAACGGCGGATCGCAAGACGGTGTGCCGGACGGAACCGGCGACCGGGGGATGCGTTGCCGAAAGACCGTTACGAACAGGTTCGCCAGTGACTTTCAGGACGCTCGCCAAGCTGCTCCTTCTCACCGCGAGCACCTATCTCTACGTGGCGACCCGAAGCGACGACCCGCGCGACAACGGGCGCGGCAATGGGCGCGGCGGGCGGCGGGGCGACCGCGCCGGAAGCGACCTGCCGCCGGAAGCGCGCGAAACCGGCCGCGGCCGGCGCGCCGACACGCCGAGCCAGATCGGCCGGCGGGGCTGGCGCGACGTGCTGATGCGCGTCTACAACGAGACGTTCGAGGACAATCTCTGGGTGGTCGCGGCGGGCGTGGCCTTTTACGGCCTCCTCTCCCTGTTCCCGGCGATCGCCGCCACTGTCTCGATCTACGGGATGGTCGCCGACGTCGCCACCATCCAGCAGCATCTGATCGCGCTCGGATCGGTGATGCCCGGCGAAGCGCAGAGCATCGTCGAGGGTCAGGTCCGCGCCGTGGCGGAGAGTTCCAGCACGGCCCTCGGTTTCGGCGCGCTGTTGACGCTCGGCTTCGCGATCTGGAGTGCGGCGAGCGCGGTCAAGGCATTGATGGCCGGGCTGACCCTCGCCTACGACGAGACCGAGAAGCGCAGCTTCATCTGGTACAACGTCGTGGCGCTCGCCCTGACGGTCGGCGCGATCCTGTTCCTGCTGCTCAGCCTCGGCGCGATCGTCGTGCTTCCCGCCGTGTTCACCTTCGTCGGTTTGGGCGAGACGGCGGAGGCGGTGGTCGGCTTCCTGCGCTGGCCGGCGCTCGCCGTCGTCGTCATGGTCGCGTTGGCGGCGTTCTACCGCTATGCCCCCTGCCGCAGCCGCCCCCAGTGGCGCTGGGTCAGCTGGGGCTCGGTGTTCGCCACCGCGGCATGGCTCGCCGCTTCGGCCGGCTTCTCCTGGTATGTCAGCAATTTCGCCAGCTACAACGAGACCTACGGCACGCTCGGCGCCGTCGTGATCCTGCTGATGTGGTTCTATCTCACGGCCTACATCGTGCTGATCGGCGCCGAACTGAACGCCGAGATGGAGCACCAGACGGTTCGCGACACCACCGATCCGCCGGACGAGGCGCTCGGCCGCCGCGGCGCCTATGTGGCGGACACCGTCGGCGAGCGCGCCTGAGGCGAAGGCCTGGACCGCCTGCCGCATTGCGGTAGTGTTGTGCAAAGGCAACCGCGATCATGGCGGAGACCCAGCATGACGGACTCACCCGGCACGGCCTTCCTGGACGCCATCCACGGCCAGATCGAAACCATGTCCGACGCCTGCACGCGTTGCGGCAAGTGCGTCGAGGCCTGTCCGATGGTCGAGCCGGCGGGGCTGAACCCCGCGAACGGTCCCGCCATCGTCGAGGGCATGCTCGACCTGCTCGCCGGCGGCGAAGGCACGCCGGACGCGGAGCGCTGGGCGGAGGTCTGCACCAACAGCGGCCGCTGCATGACCGCCTGCGACTATGGCGTGAACCCGCGCCTGCTGGTCAACATGGCGCGCATCGCCTCCAAGGCGAAGCAGGGCGACGCGGTCGTCCGGAAGAGCGCGCACGCCTTCTTCAGCACGATGAGCCGCGGCACGCGCATCGTCTCGCGGCTGCAGCTGGCGCCCGAGGTGATCGAGAAGATCAATCCGCCGGTGAAGCCCGCGGGCGACTATTCCGCGACGCCACCGGATATCGTCTTCTACACCGGCTGCAACGTCATCAAGACGCCGCACATCGCGCTGCTCGTCCTGGAGGTGCTCGACGCGCTGAAGGTCAGCTACGAGGTGATGGGCGGCGTGCCGACCTGCTGCGGCATCCAGCAGTTCAAGCAGGGCGACGGCAAGACCGCCGGCCGCGTCGGCTACAACAGCATCGAGCGGCTCAGCCGGCCGGGCGCGTCCAAGGTTGTCTCATGGTGCCCGAGCTGCCAGATCCAGATCGGCGAGGTGGCACTGCCCGCCTACAAGGACTCATACGGCGCGACGCCGTTCGACCTCAGCCCGATCACCGAGTTCTTCGCCGACCGCCTCGACGACCTGCGCCCGCTTCTGAAGCACCCGGTGCGCAAGCGCGTCGCGCTGCAGGAGCGGGCAGCATTGCCGCGCGTCACCGTCGCCGTGAAGAAGCTGCTCGGCGCCATCCCGGAACTGGAGGTCGTCGACCTGGACGCGCCGGTGGTCAGCACGCAGGCGAGCCACCTGTCGATCCTGCCCGCCTTCAAGGCGGACGTGCGCCGCCGCGAGTTCGAGGCGGGCGCCGCCGCCGGCATCACCACCTTCGCGTCGATCTTCCACGGCTGCCATCGCGAACTGATCCAGTTCCAGCCCCAGGTCGAGTTCGAACTGCTGAACTTCATGGAGCTGATCGGCGAGAGCATGGGCCTGCACATCCCCGACCTCTACAAGCGGCTCGCGCTCATGAAGGACGTGGACGCCGTCATCGCCGACACGGCTGACCTGATCGCGGCTCACCGCCTGGACCTGGAAACCGTCCGCGAGGTGGTGGCACTCGACATGTTCGGCGGCGCGGCGACGCGACCGGCGCCGGCGGCGGTCACCTGATCTTCAGGCGGCCACCGGCGAAGGGCGTTAGTCGCAGCTGAACACGGCGACGTGCTGCCCGTCCTGCTTGCCGACGTGCCGAAGCTGCGCCGCCCGTCCCTGCGAGGCGCAGTGGCGGGTGGCGGCATCGGTCGCCGTCTCCAGCTGGTCGCCCTCGTACATGTAGCTGATGCCGGTCGGCGTGGGGGTCAGCGCCTTGGGCGGTGCACTGCTGCACCCCGCCAGCGCCAACAGCGCAACCGTCAGAGCAGAAGCCGTCCGCATCTCACTGTACCTCGTCCACGACTGATGATCCGACGCTAGCCGGAGCCCGCGTTTGCGGCAAGGCCGACGCCATGCAGCCGGAGCATGACGCAGATATTCGGCGATGTTGTGGCAGGATCACCCCGGATCACCGCTTCTTCGGCGGCTCCTTCGGGGACGGCTCCTTGGACGGCGGTTCCTTGGAGGGCGGTTCCTTGCCGGACGGGATCTCGACGCGGAACTGCCGGACGGCGTTGGCCTGCAGCAGGAAGGTCTCGGGGTCGCGGTGGATGATCGTTCGGCCTTTGCGGACGACGAGCGAGAACTGCGCCTTGGCTTCGATCAGCTTCTTCACCACGTCGGCCGGATAGGTCGCATAGAATTCGCCGTCCTCGTCTGTCTGCGTCGGCTCCAGGCCGGTCTGGCTGCCCGTGGCCGCGACGAAGCCGATCTCCACGCCGGCGAGCGGCTTGCCGGCCGCCTCGCGGACGCGGCCGGTGGCCGTCCAGCCGCCGGCGGCTGGAAGCGTCGTCGCCTCGATCCGCCGCGCCAGCGCCTCGGCCGATTTCGCCTGCCGCTCGACCGACTCCAGCGCCGCCGTCACCCGCATCACGCGCGGGTGGTCCTTGCCGTGCGCCTTGGTCAGGCGCTGCACTTCCTCGGTCAGCATCGCGGTCTCCGCGCGGGTGCGCACCGCGTCGAGTTTCACCTGCTCGCGACGCTCGTCCTCGATGCGGTCGAAGGCGGCGGTCAGCGTCGCCACCGCGGTCGGCTCGCGGGCCACGGCGCCGAGCGCTTCCGATCGCGCCCCGCCGACGGTCTTCCCGGCTGCTTTTGCCATGGTCACCTCCCCGCGATGAAGTTGTCTTCACCGCAATATTGCGGATGCGGCCAGATGACCGCGTTGTTGCCGATGAAGGATTTCGGCGAGAAGCCGAACGCCCCGATGCAGCTGGTCGCCTGGTTGTTGGTGCAGTGGTTGAACAGCCCGATCGACAGGATCGAGTAGGCGGTCAGCAGCGGCGTCGACATGAAGCCGTTGCCGGTCACCCGCGTCGTGATGGCGAAGTTCAGCAGGTCGCACAGCAGCAGGTCCCGGCCCAGCACGCCTTCGCTCTGATTGTTGGCGACCGACGTGTCGTCGAGCGAGAAGATCAGCATGTTGGCGAGCGCCAGCTCCGAGGTCGGCGCCGTCAGGTCCAGCCGGACCTGGTTGCCGGTGAACTGCACCTGCCCGCCGACGACGAGCCGCTCGACCGGCTGCCCCTGGAGCGTGAAGCCCTCCTTCAGCCCGTCGAAGCCCAACGCCGCCAGCCAGCCCGCCAGATAGCCCGGCAGGCCGCGGTTCATCAGGTAGACGCTGCCGACATAGGCGTCGGCGGCGTCGGTGATCTCGTCCTGGAGGTCGGCGAGGATGTCGATGGCGGCGAGCCGGTTGTCGCGGATCTGCATCGCGCCCATGCCGGCGATCCAGAGCGCCGGTCCGCGCCGGCTCTCGACCACGTTGCCGTCGATCCGCACCGCCGCCACCGCGCTCACGCGGAAGGTGCCGCTCTCCTTGCCGTGCGGATCCATCACCGCCATCGTGCCGGCGTCGCGCAGGGCGATGCCCGCCTGCGGCCCGGGCAGCAGTTCGCCGTCCGGCAGGCGGCCATTGTCGCGCAGCAGGTTGCGGGTGATCTGGACGTTGCGGCTGTGCGCCGCGAAGATGCCGCAGACCGCGACCCGCGCCTGCTCGCCATTGCGCTCGATGCGGTTGTCGTGGACCTCCAGGTCGTAGACCCGGCCGAGCACGATGCCGCCGAACGGCATCCCGCTCTGCCGCTCCGCCTGCTCCGAGACGCATTCGACGATCTCGTTGCCGACGATGCGCAGCCCCATCACGATTCCGTCTTCGATCCCTTGGGGATCGAAGAAGCCCCCGGCGATGCCGTTCTCCATGGCGCCGCGGATGCGGTTGCGCAGGATCTCGACGTCGTAGGCCGGCTTGCGCCCGCCCAGCTGGATGGCGCTGGAGCGCGAGCCGGTCAGGTCGTTGTCCTCGATCCGCACAGTGTCGGCGCCCTCGGCGACGCGCACGGGTCCCTCGGCAATGCGGTTGCCCGCGATCACGATGCGCTCGCCGAGCAGCTGGACGCCGCCGGAGGCACGGATGCGGCAGTCTTCCATGGCGAAGTCGATCACGCCCTCCGCCGACACCGCCGCGCCGGTGCCCTGGTTCCAGAGGTCCAGGTCCAGGAGCCGCTGGCCCTCGCCGCGCAGCAGGACGATCGGCGCCTCGTTCTCCGCCACCGCGGAGAAGGATTCCAGCACGTCCCCCTCGCCGGCGATCATCAGCCCCGGACCGCGCCCGATGCGCAGCCGCGATTCCGGTCCGCAGCCGAGGACCCGGACGCGGGCGCGGTCGATGACGACCGGCGCCTCGATCTCGTGGATGCCGGGCAGCAGGCAGATGGTGACCGGGATCTCCTCGTCAGGCGCGATGCCGGGCAGTGCCGCGACGGCGGCCGCTAGCGTTGGATAGTCGCCCGCTTGGTTCTGGGTGCTGCCGACGCTGACGGTGCAGCAGCAGGCGCAGTCCTGCGGACGCGGCCGGCAGTCCTGCACCTCCATCTCGCCGCCAAGGCCGCTGATCACCCCGATCTGCAGATAGTGGTGCTCGATGCCGCGCGGCGGTGCGTCGGTCAGGATCTCCACCGAGGCATCGGCGGTGCGTGCGGCGAACACCCAGTAGTCGCCGAGGCGGAACGCGCCGCCGGCCGGATCGACAGAGAACGCGACGTTGACGCCGTCCTCGATCGCGATCGGCCCCGCCACGACGTCGATCAGACCGTCCGCGTCGATCGTCGCATTGCTGGACTTCTGGTCCCAGCGCTGGACGCGCGTGTGGCGTTCGGCGAGTTCCGTGGCATTCGCGCCGAAGGCCCGGCCGCCGCCGGTCGGAAGGGCACGGTCCAGCGTGATGGTCAGCGCCGCCTCGTCGGTGTCGACGACGCGCGCCATCTCGCCGGGCTCGCCCATCAGTTCGCGATGGTCGTCGGTGACGGTCACCCAGTCGTCGGCGCGGAAGCGCAGGACCTTGTCGCGGCCGATGCGCGCCACGGTCAGCACGGTCTCGGTGCCGCTGACCGCGACCGCCTCGACCGGCGAGACGATCGACCCGTTGTCGCGCGACCATTTGAACCTGGCGGTGCCGAGCGGCCCCGGCGTCTGCACCTCGACCCGGTAGAGCCGGTTCTCCAGTCCGCGATAGCCGCCGGTCGGCGACAGGATGCAGGGGTCGCCACTAGGCGGCGGCGCGAAGGCCGACGTCGTCAGGCGCCCCGCGGACGGCGGGAACATCGCGTCCAGGTCGACGCCGCACGCCGCCTCGCCCTCGACCGCCGCCCACTTCACCTGCCAGACGCGCTGCACCCGCGTCGTCGTGTCGGGCCCGCCCAGCGCCTTCTCCAGCAGCAGCGGGTCCTCGACGTAGGTGACCTCGCGCAGCCAGACGTCGAGATAGGCGATGACGGCCCCTTCGTCGGGCAGCGGCGGCGGATCGGGCAGGAAGGGCTGCGAGAGATAGGTCGGCGCCTCCGCCTCGAACGCCTCGGCGAGCAGTCCGTCGAGATAGAGCCGCCCCGGCCCGATCGAGACATCGGCCGGCGGTCCGGCGAGCGGCGCGATCAGGAAGGCGTCCGGCGTGTTCAGCCACGCCACCGCGGCCGGCCCGAACGTATCGAGCGCCTGGATGCGCAGCTGGCGCGCGGTAATCGCCGTCTGTTCGTTCCAGTCGGCATCCAGCGTGACCCGGCCCTGCTGCATCAGGACGCCGGCATAGCGCCGATCCGGGCGGTGCGTGAACCGTGTGTAGTCGCCTGTCATGGCCCTGTCCCCGACCCTCTGGCTGCCGATCGCGGCAGTCCGTTATCGCGCGTCGATGCGGTGCGAAGCGGTGCGCCGCGTCACGTCGCGTAGATGATTCCCGGCTCCAGCCCGAACGGCAGGTATTCCTCCAGCCGGAGCCGGAGGTTCGCCTCGCGCTGCGGCTGCTTCAGGTGGCAGTAGGCCCCCATCTCCGACCCGTCCTCCGCCCCCGCGGCGATCTCGGCCGGCCCGTTCAGGTGGAGCTGTCGATAGGCGGGCTGGCCGTACCGTTCGGAGGTGTATTCGGGCGTCAGCCACAGGCGGACGCGGTCGCGGATCGCGTCCTTTGCCGCCTGGTTCAGCGCATCGCCGCCAGCCGCCTCGATCTCTGTGGCGATGCGCAGGTCCGGTTGGCAGCGATAGCGCTGCGGCGTTTCCGATCCGGGCGCCAGCCAGGAGAAACGCACGCAGCCCGTCTGCCGCCGCTCGCACAGGACGACGCCGTCGAAGATCACCTCGCTGGCCAGCGTCAGTTCCTTGACGTGCGTCGCACCGATGACGGTCACCCGCTCCAACCAGGCAGGCGGGCCCGGCGCATCGTCGGCCAGCGGATCGGCGATCGCGGCGACGTCCAGGCCGTCGATGATCGAATCGAGCGCCCAGAGCCCCTCGATGTGGCGCGGCAGGCGCAGCGGCCCGGTCACCGAGAAGGCCAGTTCGACGCGCAGGTCCTGGTTGATCTCCTCGCCGTCCGCCTCGCCCTCGACCAGGATCGCGGCTGGAGTCGGCCCGGCTACCGGCGGCGGCAGGTCCGGATCCGGCTCGGCGATGCTCCCGCCCGGCACCAGCGTCGTGTGCAGCAGACGCACCCGGCCGAGCGAACCCTCCACATGGACGGTCCCCTCGATCAGCAGGCCGCTCAGCGTGACCGACGCGCCTTCATGGATCCCCGTGATCGTCAGCGGCGCCGGCAGCCGCAGATGCGGGCGCACGCCGTCCGCCGCCTCGATCGCCAGCCAGGCCCCGTCCGCCGGCTCGATCGTCAGGGCCTCGGCATAGGTGCGGTTGTCGCGCACCGAGACGACCGTGTTCGGCCGCCCCAGATTGACCCACTCCGCCAGGGCGTCGGCGATGGTGGCGAACGTGCCGGGGGCGCCGCTGCCGTCCACCGGCAGGGTCCGGTCCTGAAGGTCGCGCCGCACCTGCCAGGCGCGATGGCGGTAGGGACCGCCGCCCAGGTCGGCCGGGAAGCCGTGATGGAACCAGACCTCGACCGGCAGCGCCGGATCGAGCAGCGCGCCCAGCGCCAGACGGCCGCGCGCGACGTCGACGGCGATCGCGTCGTCCGCCGGCTGCGACCAGAGCGACAGGTTGGAGCAGCGCACCCGCTCGGGCGGCACCGGAATGCCGTCGAGGAAGACCATCAGGCTGGCGTCGGGCGCCTGCGGCAGCAGCGATCCCGGCTCGACGTCGAATAGGCCGTAGAAGGCGGTGAAGCCCGGCGGCGGCAGGACGCCGCCATAGGCCTCCAGATCCGCGTAGAACAGCGCCGGCCGGATCGCCTGCGGCACGTGGAACTCGGTGGCGAGGCCGCGCGCGTCGCCCTCGCGCCGCAGCCGCGAGAACAGCGGCGCATCCTGGCCGAGCGGGCTGAAATGCAGGCGCCAATCGTCGGCCGCCGTCACCCGCCGCGGCGTCACCCGCTCCGCCTCGAAGCTGCGCAGGCGCCACAGGTGGAAGCCGATGTTGCGGATGTTCCACCAGCCCTCGTTCTGGGCGATGGCGCGCACGTCGGCGGTATGGGCGACATGGTCGAACGGCCCGTTCAGCCGGTCGATCGCCTCGGGCGAGCGGATGTCGGGGCAGAGCAGCGCATGCTCGCGGATGTGGTTGCGCACGAACTGCGTCCAGCCGAGCAGTCCAAAATACTCGACGGCATGCGCCGCCCAGCCGGTCACGTCGCGCGCCAGTTCCTCCAGCATGGGCAGCGTGCCCTTGCGCCGGCGGTAGTAGATCGTCTTCGCCACGTCGGCGCGCGCACGCAGGGCGACCTCGGGGACCAGGGTCGGCCCGGCCAGATCCGGGAACAGTGCCCTGGCCGTGTCCGGCTGGCGGATGTGCGACGCGTCGAACAGCGGCGTCGTCCCGACCAGGTCGCCGATATAGGGGACGACCCAGGGGGCGGCCGTCTCGACGAAGGCGTTGTTCCACAGCGCCCCGATGTCCGCCTCGATCGCGTCCGCCTGGCGCTGGACGATGCGCAGCAGCGCGCGCAGCGGCTCGCCCTGCTCGGCGTCCTGCTCGCGATAGAGCGCCGGCAGCAGGTTGTAGAGCTTGTCTTCGTTCTGTTCGGTGCCGTTCATTGCCCGCCCAGTCCTTCGACGATGGTGAGGGTCACGTCCGTGTCGGGGCTCTCGATGAAAGCCTGCTCGGCGGGGATCACCGCGGGCGGCGCACCGCCGAAGACGCCGGCGACGACCGGATCGCCGGCGAGCGCGCCGCCCGTGTTGGGCCGCGCGTCGAAGATCCGCACATGCCGCTGCTGCGCCGCCGCCGTGGCACCGCGCAGCGCGCGCTGTGCCGCGGTCCAGGTTTCCGCCCCCTTGCAGCGGAAGACGTCGAGATCGACCGCGACGACGCCGAGCGCACCCTGCAACACGGCAAAGATGTCGCTCGCATGCACCGAACGCCCGAGCGGCATCGCGGCGAAGGCGAAATGGTCGGTGAGCGCCTTCAGCGCCGCCGCCCGCACCTCGTCGGCGACCCGTGCCGGATCCGCGACGATCTTCGCCCGCACGACGACCGGCACGCGGATGAGGTTGGCGATGTCGAGGCGCCGGTTGATGTCGCGCTGGGTGTCGAGCGCGTCGTGCAGCGACTTCAGCGAGCCGGCCGACAGCGTCGCCCCCTCCTGCGCCGCGACGGTCAGGTGGACGGCCTTCTCCAGCCCCTTCCAGACCCAGGTCGCACGCGACTTGGCCACCAGCCCCGACGTCGCCAGCAGCGCCTCGAAGTCGCCGAGCGAGATGGCGCGGCCGAAGGTCTTCACGGTCGTCGGCGCCGTTTCGCGCGCCGTCTCCAGCGGCTCCGGATCGGCGCCGCCCTCGGCCGGCAGCGGATTGCGCACCGCGCGTAGCCCGACCGGCCGCGTCAGCAGGATGGAGAGCTGGTCCGCCGCCATGCGGCCCCCGAGCCCCAGCCC
>Ga0114916_1000873_pt1 | contig 18469 bp, 18 predicted proteins | sample MalvirAntarct_66_FD_83501 | JGI IMG/M metagenome (GOLD analysis project Ga0114916, IMG submission 83501) | Marine viral communities from the Global Malaspina Expedition - Malaspina viral metaG Antarct_66 | ecosystem: Environmental > Aquatic > Marine > Oceanic | place: West Anvers Island... | reverse complement strand
GGCTTTAGCCATATTCATAAAGATGATTTACACGACGTAGACGATTGCTTTGCAATAGATTTACTCGACAGCCAGCTTAGTATAAAACTGACCCCAAGTGGGCAAGCACAAAAAATTAAACCTGATTGGTTTGGTTATCATGTACTTTAAACACATAACGCAGGATTAAGAATCCTGCTCGTTTTGTTCTTTTTTTTCGCTTTTAGCCGCCATTTTAAAGGCTACAACCACTAAGCCAAACATTGCAAATGGTAGCGCTGCTAACATGTATTCAATCATGTTACTGTCTTGATAATCTGCTTGCATAAAAAAGTGCCCCACCACACACATTAAAATAACCACCAGTAATATAGGCAGTAGCATGAGTTCTTTTTTTGCAGAGTGCTTTTTCATTGTTGTTATGACTTTAGCTAAAAATAAAGCGCTATTGTAATGAGCAAGTTAGCGGTAGGTCAAACTACTCAGACTTTTAATATGGTTTTGGGTATAATTAGTACCATTAATTGCAGTTTTGGTATTTGTTTTTGGAGGTTACGTGGATAAAGCATTGGAGCAGGTTTACCTAGTTGGTGGTGCAGTGCGTGATTTACTGCTAAAAAGAGCATCAAATGACAACGATTATGTTGTTATTGGCGAAACGCCACAGACAATGGAAGCGTTAGGCTTTGTGCCAATAGGTAGCGACTTTCCGGTTTACTTACACCCAAAAACCAAAGAAGAATATGCACTTGGGCGCACTGAGCGAAAAAGTGGTAAAGGCTATACCGGTTTTGTGGTTGATGCCAGCCCAGATGTGACTCTAGAGGAAGACTTAGCCAGACGTGATTTAACTATAAACTCTATGGCGCTCGATGCTAACGATAATATAATTGACCCATTTAACGGCCAACAAGACCTTAAAGATAAAATACTGCGCCATACAACAGATGCATTTGTAGAAGACCCAGTGCGGGTGTTGCGTATAGCTCGCTTTTTAGCCCGTTTTGGCAGCGAGTGGCGTATACATCCGAGCACTTATGCACTAATGCAACAGCTTAAGCAGCAAGGCGAGCTTAATCATTTAGTGCCAGAGCGAGTATGGTTAGAGACCGAAAAAGCCCTGGGTGAAAAGCATCCCGAACTTTATTTTCAAGCGTTGCAAGGCTTAGGGATTTTTCCCGAGCTTGAGAAAATGGTTAATGTGCCGCAACCTAAACAACATCACCCCGAGGGTGATGTGTTTGTGCATACCATGTTAGTACTTAGGCGTGCAGCCGATTTGAATTTTGATTTAGCAACGCGTTTTGCTGCATTAACTCACGACTTTGGTAAAGCGATCAGTTTTAAAAAACGCGGTAATTTACGTGGCCATGAACGAGATGGGGTTGCTGTAGTTGAACAGTTTTGTGAACGCTTAAAAATACCTAATTGCTTTCGCGATATTGGCGTACTTACTAGCGATAATCACACTCTTTGTCATACATTAGAGCAATTAAGGCCCGAAACGGTTCATAAGTTAATTGTGACTAATTTAAACGCCTTGGTTCATCCACAACGTTTTATTGCTTTTACTCAAGCATGCCAATGCGATGCACAAGGGCGCGGCGAAACACTCGTAGATAAACCTTACCCGCAAGCAGCTAAGCTGCGTGCTATTCATGCAGAACTATTAAAGCTAGATAAAAAACAAGTGGTACAAGCTGCACTTAACAGCGGCAAAAAAGGCCCAGAAATAGGCGAGGAAGTTAAACAAGCGGAAATAAACTGTGTAAAAGCGTTTTTAACACGAGAAAAACAGGCACAGTGAGTAGGGCATTAAAAGTAATTAAATTAAGTAACTTGATGTGCTGTTATCTTTATTGCACTGGCGCTGCGTTACTTTTTTATAGTTGCGGTTTTGGCTCTGCTCGCTTACAGGTTTAGTGCTTGTTGTTGGCCTATATAATTCAAATATAAAATCTAACTCTTCTTGCTCTAATAATGGGTGCATGATTAAACCTTAGCTTAGGGTGATTAGCGCTAGGTTAGGGTTTTGCCACTGAATTAAAAGTGAACAGTTACATTTTAACTCTTACTAAATTGTAACCCAAAAAAAGCCAACCCAGTGGCGAGTATTAGTTAAGTAAATTACAACCCACTTTTACTTAACTAATGGCAGGCTTACAGTAAACACTACGCCATCGCCCTGTTGATTGTTTTTAGCGGTTACACTGGCATTATGGTAGTCGCACACCAACCTTACAATATAGAGTCCTAATCCTAAATGTGGCTGTTGCTGCATTTGCTGGCTACGCACCGACACCATAGAATCAAAAATATGCTCAGTTAAACCTGCAGGTAATAATGGACCATAATTCCCTACGGTTAAAATTGCTGCACTGTCGTTTTGCTTTAAGCTAACACTAATTGGCTTTTCTGCGTGGCTAAATTCAATTGCATTATTAATTAACTTATCGAGCAGTTGCGCTATAAACTCTGGTGCGCCTTGCATAGGAAGCGCAGTTTGGCATATATCAAGTGTAAACAGCTGCTTAGGGTAAGTAAGCTGGTAGCCCTGCATGCAGCCACTTATTACTTTTTGTAAGTCGAATGGCTCAGGCTCATTGCTTTGAATACTTTGCTCTAAGCGAGTGGCTTCGCTCATGGTGGTAATAATTTTACCTAAGCGTTCAACGCCTTCACTGGCGCGATCTAAGTACTTTTGACTCAGCTCGCTTTGTGGTTGCATTTGCAGATTTTCGAGCGATGAGCGTACTACCGCAACAGGTGTACGCAGCTCGTGCGATAACCGCGACGACATATTTTCTAAATAGTTAGTATAGCCACCAAGGCGGCTGACTATATTAGCAAAACTGCGTGATAGATCGCCAATTTCGTCATTAGCATCGCTGTAATTAATACTGCCAGTAACTCGCCCTTGTGCATCTATAGCTTGCTCTGCAGTATCGCGCAAACGCCTAATACGGCTCGATATTCGAGAGGCAAAAAAGAATAAGGTTACAGTGCCAATAAGCATCACGGCTAAAATAACGTTAAATAATTTTTCGAGCGATTTATTACGCAGCGTACGTACGCCATTGGTAGTTTCTTCGGCTATTACCGCGCCAATTACTTTATCTTGGATCCAAATAGGGTAAGCAGCCGATAAAATAACGGCTTTACTGTCGGGGGTTAATCGCCACGATGATGCAGGCTGGCCTTTTAGTGCTTTGGCTAAATGACTGCCTTGCATAGCTGCTACGTCGTGCAGAGTATCTAAAAATTCGTTTTCGGGGCGTGTTAAAATTTTATAATAAAGGGGATGCAAGTAGTTTTGCTCAAACTGTTGCCACCAAGTTTCAGGAGCTTGATTGGCAAGGCCGTCAGCCCATACGCCATCGGCATGATGAATCGAGCCCGATTGTGCTAATACTCTATGATGCTTATCGACCACCCAAATACGGCTGCCACTGTGGCCCATGCCTTTTAAAATACGATTAATTTCGGGAGAGGGCACAAGTACTGAACCTAAATCGCTGGGGTTATTTAAGTTTGAGGTCGACATTATTTTAGGTTCTAACAAGGGCTCTTTGTTATCTACATCAACAATGGCAAAGCCAAGCTTATTGCCAAGCATACTAATAGGAAAGCGTAGCTCAATATTGTAGCCAGCCGCCGTACTGCTAAAATAGCCCTGAATTTTTGTAAAGGGTACTTTGCTATCTGCATTAAAAGCGTTTACCCAGCCATCTTGCCGTGGCGCAATAATGTAGCGGTTAAACTGCCCATCAGGTGTTTTTAAGCCAATTTTTAAATGGTCGTTATTAGTAATACTTAAACTGTTTTTTGGCCGATAAACGAGTTGGTTATCAGTTACTTTAAACAGTGCATAAAGGTAATTATCAAACTTTCCTACCATGTGCTCAAACGACAGATCGCTGGCTTGATGCTTGTTGTCGGTTTTTTGTAAGTAGCGTTTGTCGTATTGCCAAAATAATGCCTGATAGCTCTCCCAATCTGTGAGCTTACCATCGAGTTGAATAGGATTTTTAAGGTTGTACGCGTATAGATCGCGGCCCTTTACAACTTGATCTAAAAAACTAGTTTGCTGATCAAATAATGCAGGGCGTTCATGCAGGGCAGTGGCGAGGGCACGGGTAGTGCCTACTAAGGTTTTTTCTTGGCCTTGGCGTAAAAACTTTTCCATTTCCCACACATATTCGTAGCCCAACCAGGGCAATAAAAATAAAAAGCAAGAAAGTAAAATAAACTTACTACGTAGGCCAAATCGCAACATTAAATTTGCTCCCACCTGTAGCCCATGCCATACACTGTATCTATGCAGTCAAAGTTACTATCGAGTGCTATAAATTTTTTACGAATACGTTTTACGTGTGAAGTTATGGTGCTGTCGTCTACATAAATTTTAGCATCACTCATTAATTCATTACGGCTTTTAACATGTCCGGGGCGCTGTGCGAGGGAGTGCAACATCCAAAATTCGGTTACTGTTAAATCAACTAATAGTTGTTGCCAAAACACCTGCATGCGCTGTGTGTCGAGCGTTAGCGGCCCACGAGTTATAAGTGCATTTTCGTCGGCAGGTTGTTTAAGTGCTTCCATACGACGAAATAGCGCACCAATACGCGCCGCTAAATGAGCCAAACTAATATCTTTTGTGAGGTAATCGTCGGCGCCCATACGTAGGCCGCATACAGTGTCTATTTCGCTATCGCGAGCGGTTAAAAAAATAATAGGCAGCGTTTTAGACAGTGAGCGCAATGTTTGGCACAGCAAAAAACCACCATCTATTTCATTACCTAAGCCAATATCAACAATGGCTAAATCGGGCAGGGCATTTTTAAACGCCGCTTCTGCGCTACTACGATTTGCATACCCAGTTACCTGATAACCTTGTGCGCTGAGCATTTCAGTGTAGTTTTCGCGAATGGCGGGTTCATCTTCAATGATGGCTATTTTTTTCATTTCTGGGTTTATCCTCTTTATTACCAACGCACTATAACGAAGTTTTTAAGCTAAGTACGCTTAAAAAGGCAATTGCCTTTTTTTTGCCACAATTGCTCAGTGGTTTGCCATTTTTGCTCCCCTTTGTTGCCACTTGAGCTTGTTTTAATACACCCATCAAAACAAAACATCATAAATTAAAAAGTAAGTTTAAGGATCAATCATGAAGAAGACATTAATAGCGCTAACCCTAGCGGCCGTTTTTTGCGGTCCCGCATTAGCATCAACCTCTAATAATACGGCTACAAAAGAAGCGCACACCGAAACCGCAATAGGCTTAGGAGCGGGCGCTATTATAGGTGGTGTAGTAGGCGGCCCTATTGGTGCTTTTGTGGGAGCATTTGCTGGTGGTTTAATAGGCGATGCAAAAGTTGCTGATAACAAAATTGCCCAGCAACAGCGTGCAATAATTGTAATGACAGAAAAAACCAACGACTACCAACACCTGCTTAGCCATAACAGCCAGTTAGAGCAACAAATCGAAGTGCTTGCTAATCAAAATGAGCAGTTAACACAATCGCAAATTAATAATTTACTTGCCATGACAGTACAGTTTAAAACCGGCTCACGTGTTATTGCGCCACATTTTGCATTGCAGTTAGACCAACTCGTTACGCTTTTAAAAAACCAGCCACAGTTAGCGCTCGATTTAAGTGGGTTTGCCGATCAACGCGGTGATGAACAAGCCAACCTTTTACTTTCAAAAGCACGTGTAAATGCGGTGCAAAGCTATTTAATAAAACAGGGCGTAAGCCACACGCGCTTAAGCACGCAAGCATTTGGTGAGCAGCAAACACTTGCTAAAACTAACACAGTAGAAGACAACACGTTTGATCGGCGGGTAACCCTTACTACTCGTTTAATAAATCCTGTAAATAGCCAAACAGCAAGTAATTAAATTAAAGCCTTCGATGGAGTGATTTTATGTTTTTTTTGAGTAAACCAAGCAAAGTGCTTACCCTTAAATGGGTAAGCCTTTTTACACTGGGTATACTGGTGATGTTAACGAGCTTTAAAAGCCACGCACACTCTCCCAAGTTAGAACTTTTTGATAGCAGCGGCGCACAAGCAGGCCCTGCAATAATATTAAAAAGTGATGCAAATATGACATTAACCGGACTTATAAATCATGTTGTAGTTAAACAAACTTATCAAAACCAAAACCCGTTTGCTGTTAATGCGCGTTATGTGTTTCCGCTGCCCGATGAAAGCGCAGTACATGCTATGACCATGCGTATTGGCGAGCGAGTAATTAAGGGCCAAATTGATAAAAAAGTGGCGGCCGAAAAAAAATACGCAGAAGCCAAACAGGCCGGCAAGCAAGCAGCACTAGTACGCCAGCAACGCGCTAATATGTTTATTACAAACGTAGCTAATATAGCCCCTGGGGAGCAGGTTATTATTGAGCTGGAATATCAAGAAATAATTGATTACAGCAGCGGCACCTTTACAGTGCGCTTTCCGGGCACAATCACACCGCGTTATCATGTAACCCAAGGTGAAATTGACATAAATAAAGAAAGCCAAAAACCAACTAACTCGCTACCACATGGTTGGCTAAGCCCAGTTTATAGCACGCAAAAAAATGACGATAAGCCAAGTAGTCAGTTTAATTTAAACTTAGATATAGACGTAGGTTTAGAGCTGGTAGATATAAATTCTAAATTTCATAATGTAAATATTCAAAACACTGCATTTGGACAATACTCAATAGAGTTAAATGAGCAAAATGCGCTAAACCGCGACTTTGTGCTGGAGTTTAAACCACTGCAAAAAGAGCAAGCCCAAGCTGCATTTTTTACCGAGCAGTTTGAAAATGGCGAGCGCTACGGGCTCGCTATGCTAATGCCGCCTGCAGATAACTTTATAGCAACGCAGCGATTAGCCCGCGAAACAGTATTTGTAGTCGATACTTCGGGCTCTATGCATGGGCAGTCTATGGAGCAAGCTAAAAACGCATTGTTTTATGCGCTATCGCTGCTAGACAGTAACGACAGTTTTAACATTATAGGGTTTGATAATGTAGTAACCCTAATGAGCGATAAACCTTTAGTTGCAAGTGGCTTTAATTTACGCCGCGCAGAGCGCTTTATATATGGGTTACAAGCCGACGGCGGTACAGAAATACAAGGCGCACTTGATGCCGTTTTAGATGGTTCGCAGTTTGATGGTTTTGTACGCCAAGTAATATTTTTAACCGATGGTAGCGTAAGCAACGAAGATGCACTGTTTAAAAGTATTCAAGCTAAATTAGGCGATAGCCGCTTATTTACAGTTGGTATTGGCAGCGCCCCCAATAGCTTTTTTATGCGCCGTGCGGCAGATGTAGGCAAGGGCTCGTTTACTTTTATAGGCAGCACTAGCGAGGTGCAACCTAAAATGCAGCAGTTATTTGATAAGCTCGCACATCCTGCAATTACTAATTTAGCGCTAAGCGATGAAAACGGTAATAGCCTAGACTTTTGGCCTTCGCCACTGCCAGATCTCTATTTTAATGAGCCAATAATGGTGGCTATAAAGCTCAATAATGCCAGTAATGTAATATTAAACGGGCAAACTGCACAAGGGCCTATTAGTATTAACCTAAACACACAAGCAGGCTCAAATGCTAAAGGAATTGCTAAGCTGTGGGCTCGTCAAAAAATTAAGTCGTTGCTGCTCTATAACTCACAAAATGCAGTTAAAGACGAAGTGCAACAATTGGCGCTTACTCATCAATTACTCAGCCCATTTACGGCTTTTATAGCAATAGAGAAAACACAAATCAATCCAATAGCAGAACAAACAGCTAATGCTACTAACGCAGTTCCTCAGGGTATGGCAATGCGTTTGCCACAAACCGATGGGCAAAGCAAAGTACATATAATATTAGGAATTTTATTGTTAAGTGGGTTTGTGCTAGTAAGGCGTTTTAAATGAAAAAGTGGCTAAGCGCGGGGCTATTAATACTTGGTTTGGGGTTATTTGGTCATGGCGCTTACATGCAAGGCAAAGCATGGCTGGCGCAATTACTAATTGAACAGGCCTGGCAGCAGGCTCTTAAAACGCCTGAAGCAAAAGTTAAGCCATGGTTTTACGCCGATAGTTATGTAACCGCACAATTAAATTGGCCGGCGCATAATGAAAAACTCACCGTATTAGCAGGTGCTAGCGGGCGTAATTTAGCCTTTGCGCCCAGCCACTTTTTACCCGCAGCAGAGCTTGGTAGTAAACAAGCTGGGGCACTCATTGCAGGGCATAACGACACTCACTTTGCTTTTTTACAGCACGTTAAAGTGGGAGAGCAGTTTACCCTGCAATTACAAAATGGCACCTTGCAGCATTATAAAGTAACCGGCAGCGAGGTAATTCATGAGTCAGAAAACACATTTTTACACACTGCACAATTGTATTTACTAACGTGCTACCCTTTTGACGCGTTAGCATCGGGAACCGAATTTAGGCTATTGGTTTCGGCCGATATGATATCGGAGGTAGTAAGATCGGTGGAAATATCCTCGCCCGACTCGGCGCTGGGGATATCAACCACTAATTCTTGATGACGTTGGCTGATCATTACGCCAACAAATACCACAAATATACTCAGCCACTGCCACAAGTTAAGCACTTCATTTAAAATGATGGCCGAAAGAATCAGCGTAAATATAGGAATTAAATTTGAATAAGCCGCTGCGGTTAATACCGATACCTTACTAATAGCGTAGTTATACATACCATAACCGCCTAAAGTAACAAACGAGCCTAAATATAAAATACTTAATAAAGCGGTTATATTGTGTTGATTTTCGCTTGGTAGGTCGATAAAAAGCAAAAACGGTGCAAAAAATAAACTGCCACTAATGCCTTGCAGCGCTATAAGCGTTAACGGTGAATAACGACTCGCTAAGTGTTTAATGCAAACGGTATAAAACGCCGCACATACCATGGCCATAAGTTCTAAAAAATTACCTAATAATGGGTTAGGCGCTTGATCGGAGTTTGGTGAAAGCACAGTGAGCAAAATGCTGCCACCAATACAAAAAGTAAAGCCAATAATAATAGATTTACTGATGTATTCTTTAAGCATAAAAAAAGCCAGTACAGCAATAATAATAGGCAAGCACGACACAATTACCCCCGCCTGCGATGCCGAGGTATATTCCATTGCATGGCCTTCAAATAAAAAGTACAAGCAAGGCTCAGCCAGCGACATAGCAATTAAATACTTCCAGTCACCAACTCTGTATTCAAAGCGTATTACATAGCGCCATAAGCACAGCGATAAAAATAATGTGGTTAGCATGCGTAAAAATATCACCAAAGCGGGGTCGTAAATAGCAATGGCATACTTAAGTGCAATAAAGGAACTACCCCATAAAAAGGTGGCAATAATTAAACATAAACTGGCAGGCATAGCAGGTAATTTACACAATTGAATAAAATCAGATCCTAGCATGAATATATTTTACTTGTTGAAAAATACCCAGCTGGTATAAATAAATTCATCTTTAATTATTCAGTAGTAAAAATAAATGCAAAGGGATCAGGTAATCGTTGTAAAGCTAGGTACAAGCGTACTGACTGGCGGCACCGATAAGCTAGATAAAGCGCATATGGTTGAACTAGTGCGCCAATGTTGTGAGCTTAAAAAGCAAGGGCATCACGTTATTTTAGTTTCGAGCGGAGCCGTGGCGGCCGGACGAGAGCAATTACTAAAGCCCTGTGGCCGCAGCGTAATAGATAAGCAAATGCTAGCAGCAGTTGGTCAAGGCCAGCTCATTCATATTTGGCAAAGCTTGTTTGCTTTGTATGGTGTAAACGTAGGGCAAATGCTGTTAACCCGCGCCGATGTTAACGACAGAGAGCGCTATTTAAATGCCCGCGATACACTAAATGCATTATTAAACTACGACGTAGTGCCCATCATTAACGAAAATGATGCGGTTGCTACTAGTGAAATAAAAGTAGGTGATAACGATAATTTATCAGCGTTGGTGGCTATTTTAGCTAATGCCAATAAGCTGTTATTGCTCACCGATCAAGAAGGATTATTTACCAGCGATCCGCGCACTAATGCCGATGCCACATTAATTGGTGAAGTGAGTGATATTAACGACGAATTGCGCCAGCTTGCTGGTGGTAGTGGCACAAACTTGGGCACCGGCGGTATGGCAACCAAACTGCAAGCAGCCGACATTGCAAGGCGTGCTGGGGTTGAGGTTATAATTGCCAAAGGTGCGGGTAAAAATGTCATTTTAAAATGTATGAGCGAGCAACTGCCCGGCACACGTTTTTTAAAGCTCACTGCGCCAAAAGAAGGGCGTAAAAAGTGGTTACTCGCTGGACCTAAAAGTAGCGGGCAAATTGTTATTGATGCCGGTGCAATAACCGCGCTGCAAACTAAAGGTGCAAGCTTACTTGCTAAAGGCGTGACCAATGCGTTGGGGGCATTTGAGCGCGGCGATCTAATAAGTGTAATAAATAGCGACAAACAACTTATTGCTCGTGGGTTAACCCGCTTTAGCAGCAGCGAAGTTAATAAAATTAAAGGCGCGCACTCTAAGCAAATAGGTGAGTTACTTGATTACGATGGCGGGGCAGAAGTACTGCATCGCGATGACTTAATTTTACTGTAATAAAAAGCAGTATAGCTGAATAAATAAGCCCCCATTTTAGTAGCTAAATAATTAACCTGACCCGAGGTTGAGCTTACAAAGCTCAAATATACTGGCTGAGTATATTTGAGCTTTTTTGCTGCTATTTTTGTGTTAAAATCTGGCACCTTAAATTTGTTGTAAATAGAGTGCAGTTAATGAAATTAGTTCGTTGGTTATTAGGAAGTATAATTTTATTCTTTAATTTTGTATTTACGCCACGTAGTAAAAAACGTGCTCCAGAAGTGCAACAGCAGCTTGATCAGCAAACCGCACAATTTAAGCTTTATCAATTTAAAGCATGCCCGTTTTGTGTAAAAGTGCGCCGTGCTATTAAGCGCGAAGGCCTTAAAATAGAAACGCGTGATGCAAAAAGTAATGAGCAATATCGTCAAGAACTGCTAGAACAAGGCGGAAAAGTTAAAGTGCCTTGTCTGCGCATCGAGCAAAATGGCCAAGTAACTTGGCTATACGAATCAAACGATATTATTGCTTATATAAACAAAGTAGCAGCATAAATAACTTTACCATCTCACTTATTAAAAGAGACATTACCATGACAATTCGCACCCGTGTTGCCCCGTCGCCAACTGGCGACCCGCATCTTGGCACCGCTTATATCGCCTTATTTAATTACTGTTTTGCTAAACAGCAAGGTGGTGAATTTGTACTTCGCATTGAAGATACCGACCAAGTACGTAGCACTGCCGAGTCAGAGCAAGCAATTATGGATAGTTTGCGTTGGTTAGGACTCGAGTGGGATCATGGCCCAGATGTGGGCGGTGAGTTTGGCCCGTACCGCCAGTCTGAGCGTAGCGATTTATACAAAAAATACGCACACCAACTCGTTGACGACGGCAAAGCATTTTACTGTTTTGCAACAAGCGAAGAGCTGGATAAAATGCGCGAAGAGCAAATGGCAGAAGGTCTACGCCCTAAATACGACGGCCGTGGCTTAAACCACACAGACGACGAAATTAAAGCAAACCTAGCAGCGGGTAAACCTTACGTTATACGTATGAAAATCCCTAGCGAAGGCACTTTTAAATTTAACGACTACCTACGCGACGAAATTGAGATCCCGTGGGAAAACGTCGATATGCAAGTGCTATTAAAAGCTGATGGCTTCCCAACTTACTTTTTAGCGAACGTAGTTGACGATCACCATATGCAAATTAGCCATATTTTCCGTGGCGAAGAGTGGATTAACTCAGCGCCTAAACTATTAAAACTTTACGAAGATTTTGGTTGGGAAGCGCCAGTACTTGGGCATTTACCGCTACTGCGTAACCCAGATAAGTCAAAACTGTCTAAGCGTAAAAACCCAACCTCTATTAACTACTATAAAGAAATGGGTTACCTGCCAGAAGCCGTGCTTAACTATTTAGGCCGCATGGGTTGGTCAATGCCAGATGAGCGTGAAAAATTCACTCTTAACGAAATGATTGAAAACTTCGATATGAAGCGCGTGTCACTAGGTGGCCCAGTATTCGACGTAGATAAACTTAGTTGGTTAAACGGCATGTGGATCCGCGAAAACCTAACTGACGAGCAGTTAATTCAGCGCTTTGTTGATTGGAAGTTTAATGGCGAAATGCTAGCTAAAGTATTACCAGAAGCCAAAGCACGTATTAACACATTGTCGGACTTAGTTGACTTAGCAGGGCACTTTGTAGGCGGTATACCTACTTATGATCCTGCGCTATTAACAGCGGGCAAAGCCGATGAAGACGTAATTCGCCAAGCACTACAATTTTTTGTATGGCAGCTAGAAGGCCTACGTAGCTTTGATAAACCAGCTATTTTTGCCATTGCAAAAGAAGTAGCAACGTTCCACGAGCTTAAAATTAAAGACTTTTTAGAGCCGGTTTTTGTGGCAATTACGGGTAAAACGTCATCTACCTCTGTGCTTGATGCTATGGAAATATTAGGCTCTGACCTATCGCGTGCTCGTTTACGTGTAGCATTGGCGCATTTAGGTATTTCTAAAAAGCAGGCTAAAAATATCGAACGTGCCTACCGCGAATACCCAAGTGCATAATTGCTAAATAATGCATTTTTAAAAGCCGAGCTTAGTAAATAAGTTCGGCTTTTTTGTTTCAGGTTGTTTAGTTATATGACATCGTATTTTGATATTGTTTAGTCTAAGCATTCATAATTTACTAAATGCTACAATGCGGCATATAAACTCATAGGAGGCAGTATGATTGCAACCGTTAAAAACAAAGCCATTTTTAGCAGTAATACATTTTCGATAAACCTTGTTACTTACCCAACTAATCACAGCGTAATGAACCACATTGATCCGGTGCAGCAAGGGCGCTATTACAAACTCAACTTTGTATTAGTAAAACCTAAAAGCGGTGGGGTGTTTAAATGCGCTAAATGTATTATTAACTGGTTTAATAGGGTGTATTTATTTAGGCCCGATAAGTACGAACACAGCGTATCTAAAATCGAGTCTGGAAAGCGTGTGCTACTGAGCTTTGCACTTAATATATGATTTATTAATAGTCGTAGGCCTGTCCGGTACATAAAACAGATAGGTCGCAATACGATACAGAGGTTTCGCTACAAGAGTTAATAGTAAAAGCATTTGCGCCTCTGCGCATGGCATCAGCTTTAAGTAAATCAATAGCATTTGATTTAGAACGGTTATAGCTTACATTATTGTTACCCATACCATCGCCATCACAGCTTTCACCTGCTATTCGGCCTAAAAGTGTAGCGCCACTTTCGTGTGCTTCTTGGTCGCTGTAAAACTGCTGCAAATCTCTTTTATTAACGTAGGTACCAATTTCTTGAGATAAAACGTCGTTGTCTATATCAGTATGAAAAGTCATGTTTGAGCAACCACTTAAAGTAGCCAGTGCAGTTATTATTGCCATAAAACGTAGCATATTAATTAGTCCTTTAATTTATTGTTTGAAGTAGTAAATTACTAACAAAATCGAATGTGGGCAATGTTTACTACTGAGTAAATTGTTAGTATTTGTAAATGACTTTATATGCACTCGGTTTTACTTAGCATAGGATAAGTAAACAAAAAGAAATGACAAATATTTACTAACCAATGGCATAAAATAGCCCACTCTAAACGCTGCGTTTTATAAAAAACATAGCCATATCCCAAACCTGCAATAAATGAAACTAATACATAGCTAACTCCCCCAGCAAAATGTGCCAAAGCAAAAATACCTGCAGTAATTACAGGCGCAAATATTGCCAAGCGGGTAGGCGTAATAATTTGGCTAAGCTTGGTTTGTAATAAGCCTCTAAATAAAGCTTCCTCAGCAACACAGGTAAATAAAAGGTTTATAGCAATAAATGCTAACCAGAAGTCAGGTACCTTAGGGTTAAAGCTTACCAGCCCAAGCATTAAAGCTGCAGTAAGTGCGGCTAAAATGGTAGTAATAATTATTAAAATAGGGGGGTTAATTAATGAAGTCGTCTTTTTAGACTCTGCTTTTAAAGGCTTTATATTTGAATAAAAGTAAGCACAAAGAAAGAGGCCAGCCATAGCTTTATCAAAATTAGCATAAAGGGTAAAAGCAATTGCATCGCTGGTAATATGCTCGTTTATAGCAATAGGAAGGTTGTTAAAACCAGGCACCCAATGAAGCGCTAATGCCAATGAGGAAACTATAAAAACAGTGCTTAAAATAGCGCGTATTATTGTTTGCTTTGTATATAGCACAAAGTGATATAAAGCAACGTAAAGCCCAGTACTGAGCAGTCCATATAAATTTATATAACCCTCAAAATACGCACATATAACACTTAAAGCCATTAAGTAGTGCCAAAGTGGTTGCCGTATTATTGATACTTTACAGTACGGAAAAACACATATAATCGATAATGCTAATAAATAAAAAGTCATTATTTTTTTATTACTCTGTTTTATTTAGTAACTAATCTAACAGATTCGACCTCTCATTTTATTTTTTCTGTTAGTATAGCCAGGTTATAAGCCGTTTAAGTAGTGAACACCCTATGTTAAGTCCTTTTTATCAGCAACATGCTGATTATGTTTCGATCTCTCGTGAGCAAGGCTGTCGTTTCGCCAAGTGTATTGCTGATGATTACAACCCACTTCACGATAAAGATGCGAAGAAATTTTGTGCTCCAGGAGACTTACTTTTTTCATTAGTATTAGATCGTTACGGTATTAGTGAACGCATGGAGTTTACTTTTGCGGGTATGGTTGACGAAAATACCAAACTTAGCTTCCCTGCAGAGGCCGATGAATTTGATGTAACAAACGGCGATAAAGTAATTTTAAAGGTAAAACGCGAAGGTAAAACCAGCAAATGCCCAGCACTTACTAATAGCTTGATTAAAAATTATGTTGAGTTTTCAGGCGCAGCGTTTCCGCACGTGATTATTCCGCTCATGGGTAAGCAAGAGGTAATGATTAACCCTGCACGCCCGATGATTATTTACGAATCGATGATTATAAATCTTGATACTGTTGAAATTAGTGCACCGACACTTGAATTTGCAGAGCCTAGTTTTGAATACGCAGGTAAACGCGGCAAAATTACTTTGCGCTTTAATTTGCTAGAAAACGGTAAAAAAGTGGGTTTTGGTGAAAAGCACATGGTGGTATCGGGTATTCGCGAGTACTGCCAAGCTACGGTTGATGATTTGATTGCTTTTTACAACGAGCGCAAAGCAAATTTAAAACCAGCTTAAAAACGAGATGAATTTTAAAAGGTGCTATTTAGCGCCTTTTTTATTGGCACAAATAAAAGCAGATAAATACGATTAAATAGTTTTCTCAAGCACTCTAATTTACGGCATGAGTGAATATGAGTACAATAGCGCTCTTTGTCATTTTAAAGCTAAGCCTATGTCTGCCACTACGTTCTCATCACTTAATCTCGACCCGTTGTTATTAACTGCGATTGAGCAAAATAATTACACTCAACCTACCGCAATTCAGATTAAAACCATCCCGCCTATTTTAGCGGGCAGTGATGTAATGGGCAGTGCACAAACTGGCACAGGTAAAACCGCAGCGTTTGTACTACCACTGCTACACAAACTTTTAAACACCCCTAAAAAAGATGAGCCAGGTGTTGCTCGCGTGGTAATTTTAACGCCAACTCGCGAACTTGCTCAGCAAGTATTTGCCAGCTTTGAAAAATATGCCCAAGGCACCAATATTAAAGGGGCATTAGCGTATGGCGGCGCAAGCATAGGCCCACAAATAAAAGCCCTAAAAGATGCGCAAGTAATAGTAGCCACCCCGGGGCGCTTACTCGATCATATTGTTAAAGGCAGTGTGGTGCTTTCAAGTGTTGACTCACTGGTGTTTGATGAAGCCGATCGTATGCTTGATATGGGATTTATTGACGAAATTAAACGTATATTGCGCCATATTCCAGGCGATCGCCAAACTTTGTTATTTTCGGCGACTTTTGATGACAGCGTATTTGCGCTTAGTAAAAAACTACTTAAAAACCCAGAATTAGTTGAAGTTGATAAACGCAACTCAGCAGCAGTTGAGGTTGAGCAAGTAATTTACTCAGTAGACGAGGATCGCAAGCGCGAGCTGGTATCGCACATGATCGGCATGAAAAATTGGCGCCAAGTGCTTATTTTTACTCGCACCAAACAAATGGCCGACCAACTGGCTAAAGAAATGTGTAAAGACGGTTTAAAAACCGAGTCAATCCATGGTGATAAATCACAAGGCGCACGCGACCGTGCACTACAAAACTTTAAAGAAGGCATTACCCGTGTATTAGTTGCTACCGATGTAGCCGCACGTGGTTTGGATATTCCGACACTTAGGTTTGTAATTAACTTTGAACTGCCATACATAGCCGAAGACTACGTACATCGCATTGGCCGTACAGGTCGCGCTGGTGAGCAAGGGCTTGCAATGTCGCTAGTAAGTATTGACGAGCAATGGTTACTTGAAGAAATAGAAGTACTGTTAGATACCCGCTTAACGCCACAGTGGCTAGCAGGCTACGAGCCAGATCCAAACAAAAAGCCAAAAGATAACCGCAAAAACACCAATAAATCACGAAAAGACCGCGATAAAAAACGCATTACAGGACAAAGAGAGCCAAGTAGAAGACGTAAATAACAGTTTTTTAGTTTTGGCTTTCAATTGTCAGTGAAATAATACGACCCCGAAAAATAGCCTCGGGGCTGTATTAGGCTAAATTTAGCATTTAAAAGGAATTAATTTATGAACAAAGTTACTAAAATATGGTTGCTGTATTCAGGCATAGGTTTAGTTTTATCGCTGGTAATAATAAGTTTATTAGATATTTTTACCAGCTTTAGGTTTATATCTAACGAAGGAGTTATTTTTGGTGTTATGTGCGCTGCTATGGGAGCAGCGTTAAAAAGCTATTCAGGGCAAAAGGTTAGTAACAAAAGCGGCCAGCAACAAAAGTAAACATAGTTAACATTGATAATAAAGCGCAAAATGCATTTAGCACATAACTGCTAATTCCCCCTTACCTTTAACTAAATACGTTACTTCTCAAATTTAAAATAAAAAAAGGCAAGCTATAAGGCTTGCCAAAGAGTGTAACTAATTAATCTGGTTTTGTATTAAATGCTTAGCCCTTAAGCTATTAACTTTTCAGCTAGATTTAATTCCATGGTGGCTTTTAATAAGCGGTATAAGTTAATTGATGCGTCAATTTCTTCTTTACGGTTAGTTAAGCTTTCTATATTTAAGCCCAGCGGCACGTTTAAATGCGCACAGCTTTTAAGTATTAAATCGAGATTTTCGCGGCAAATACGTACCGATTCACTCAGCGTATTGTTCGCATCAAGCATGCGCCATTTAGTGGCCTCTGGCACTGAGATCCCCAACCATTGCATAAACTCTAAGGTTTTTTCGCCGCCGCACGGAGTAAAAGTTAAAATAAGGCGCTTAGGCTCAAGCCCTTGTGCTTTACAACTACGTGCATAGCTAGTTATTAACTCTATTGTTGCTTGTGCGTCGTAAACCGCTTGCGAAATAAAGAACTTACAGCCTTGAGCGGTTTTTTCTATTAGGCGCTCGTGTTCATTACGTTTATTAGAATGACGCTCTGCAATAGTAACGCCGCCTAAAAAGAAGTCATCAGATTGCTCTGCCAGCGTTTTATACGCATCTGGTAGGCTTAGTTTTATATCGCCTATCGATGATGGGCTACCTACTAAAACAATATTTTTTAAATCGTAGTCGTTTTTAGTTTCACTTAGCCAATCTTTAAACTCGTTCGCACTGCGTTGCGCCACACTTTTATAGGTAATTACATCAAGGTGCGATAAGCCACGTAATAGGTTGCTGTATTCACGTGGATCGACAGTTTGCCTAAATGGAAACGGACGCGCTTGATTAGTACGGCTGCTTTCGTCTTGAATGTCGTAAATTATTACGCCGTCGTATTCAATTTCGTGTAGGCGACCCAATAGCTTTTCTGCAATGGTTTTTAGTTGCGCTTTATCGGTACCAATTTTTGGCGGCGTAGTACCAATAAGGTATACGCCTTGATTGCTATCTTCTATTTTCTCTTGAAGTGATAAAGCCATAATCCTCATTCCAGCTTAGTTTGTTACGATGGAATTAATATAGCAGCCATTTAGATGGCTAGATAGCTTTATTTAATGAAAATTTTTCAATCGTAGTGAGGTTTATTCATACAAGCTCGTTACCAATTAGTAAATTTGATACAGTTGTTTACATAATAACAACGCTTTAGGCTCTTATTATTGGCGGCTTTGCGGCATAATCAGATGGTACTTTTTATTAAACTAGCTCAACGTTTAGCGATTAAAATTGATTGCTATAAAAGGAAAAACAATGAAATTTAAATTTTTAGCAACCAGTTTAGCGG